>Ga0214919_10000546_pt1 | contig 63826 bp, 57 predicted proteins | sample LL1503_MetaG_FD_177994 | JGI IMG/M metagenome (GOLD analysis project Ga0214919, IMG submission 177994) | Freshwater microbial communities from Lake Lanier, Atlanta, Georgia, United States - LL-1503 | ecosystem: Environmental > Aquatic > Freshwater > Lake | place: USA: Georgia | collected... | reverse complement strand
GGGAATTACGATTTATAAGACGCGAAAAAAAGAAGCCAAGCTAAAGTTAGATGCTACTGAACAGGATTTAGCGCGTATAGAAGATTTACTTTTTGAGATCAATAATCAGTTAAAAAATTTGGAGAGCCAGGCTAAAAAAGCAGAAAAGTATTTTGAAATAAAGAAGGAATATAAAGACGTTACAATTGAATTGGCAAAGGCTTCCCTCGAAGGATTTAACGTTACTTATCGCGATCTTAACCAGCAGCAGCAAGAGGAAGTAGATAAGCGAATTGAATTGGAAACTGCCATCGCAGTTGAAGATGCTGCTATGGAGCAAGAGAAATTGAGTTTTATAGCTCAAGAAAAAGCTCTTCAAGAAATGCAACATGCATTCAATGATTTACTCGGTGCTTTAAGAAGCAAAGAGAGTGATAAAAGCCTTACCGCACAGCGCTTACAATATTTAAAAGAAAGAGAGACTAGCCTTAATGAATTCTTGCTTAAAGCAGGAGGTCAGTTGAAAGGATTGGATGAAAGTATTCAATTTACTAGTCTTCAAATAAAAGAAGATGAGGTTAAACTAGAAGAGTTAGAAGCCAAGTTGGAAGAATTGAAAAATGCGGTGGAAGACAAACGTAAAATTTTTGATGAAAAGCGCAGCAGCATCGATAGTTTGCGCAGAGAAAATCAAGCTATTCAAAGAAACCAGTTTGAGGCAGAGAAAAAAGTAGCAGTAGCCGATACGAGTATTCAAAATATACAAAGAACAGTTGCTCAAATTCAAGACGAAAAAGCACAACGTCAAAGTCAATTGCAACAATTAGAGCAGGAGCGAAAAGAAAAGTCAGAGGAATTAGATCAGAAAAAAATAGAGCTTCTGCAATTACAGCATCACCAAGAGTTTACTAAAGAACAGATATTCCAAACTCAAAGCATGCTAGAAGGACTTCGTTCTGAATTAGCTGAAGAAAGTCGTAAGCTAGATAGTAAGAAGAATGAATATGCTTTGTTGAAAAGTCTAGTGGATTCCATGGAGGGTTACCCAGAAAGTGTGAAGTTTTTACATAATAATCCTGATTGGAATCATGAAGCTCCTTTGTTAAGTGATATTATGTATGTGAAGCCAGAGTACAGGGCTGCTGTGGAAAATGTATTAGAGCCTTACCTTAACTATTATGTAGTTAATAATCTCGAAGAAGGTTTACAAGCGATTCATTTATTAGACAACAATAAAAAAGGGAAAGCGAATTTCTTTTTGCAGGATCAATTTACAGGTTTTGAAAATACTACTCAGCCAAATGGTACTATTCCTGCACTAAGTGTGGTGGAAGTAGACGCTAAATACAGCCATCTTGCTAAGCATTTATTAGGAAATGTTTTTATTGCTGAAAATGAAGAGGCAATTAAAAATAGCAATGGTGCGGTTGTATTAGAAAAAACCGGAAAATATGTAAAAGGTAAATATTCAATTACTGGAGGTAGTGTAGGCTTATTTGAGGGTAAAAAAATTGGCCGTGCTAAAAACTTAGAAAAGTTAGTTGAAGAAATTAGTGCTCAAGAAATTATTGTGAATGAATTAAAAGCTACTATTGAAATTCGCCACAATGAGGTAATTTCTTTCAATGAGCAATTGAAAGAAAATACAATCAAGCAGACACAACAAGACATAAATAATTTTACCAATTTAGTTTTCAGTCTGCAAAATAAAATAGAGAATATTGTTCACCTTGAAGAAAGTAGCTCTCAGAGAATTGAAGAACTTCAAAAACAATTGGAAGAAAGTCATGATGCTATCGCTAGCACCAGGGAAGAATTAGAAAAACTGAATATACAGTTAGAGGAATTAACTGATAGGGTACAAGTAGTAGAACAGGATTACGCATTGGCGGAGCAAGAATATAATTTTTCAACAGCTACTTTCAATGAGGGTAATCTTCAGTTTACTCGGCAACAAAGCAAATTAGTTTCTCTAAAGCAGGAATTTGATTTTAAGAGTGACCAGTTGAATGATTTAAAAGTTCAAATGGAAAACAGCTCAGTTCAATTAACGGAGGCTGCAAGTAGCATTAGTGAAACGGCTACTGCATTGGCTGATTTAGATGTATTGCTCGTATCGATGTTGCAAAATAAAGAGGTTGAAGAGAAAAAATTGAATGAGGCGGATCAGGCTTATTACAACCTGCGTAGTGTGCTTACAGCTAAGGAAACTGAACTTCGTCAAAAGCAAAAATCAAAAGAAATTATTGACACTTTATTGAATGAAATAAAGGATAAATTGACTGATCTTAAATTACAACTTGCTGGAATGAAGGAAAGGCTGCAGGTGGAATTTAAAATTGATTTAGACGTAATTATCAATGAGCCTAGAGCTGGTGATCAACCACTAGAAGAGTTGCAGGAAAAGAATGATCGCATAAGAAAGCGTTTGGAAAATATTGGTGAAATTAATCCTACGGCTATTGAGGCTTACACAGAAATGAAAAAGCGCTATGAGTTTATCATGGAGCAAAAAAATGATTTGGTAACTGCTAAGGATAGTTTGATGCAGACGATTCAAGAAGTAGAAGCAACTGCCAATCAACAATTTCTTGATACCTTCAATAAAGTGAGAGAAAATTTCCAGAAAGTATTCCAAGCTTTGTTTACAGAAGATGATACAGCTGATATGGTTTTGGTGGACCCTACAAATTTGGCAGATACTGGAATTGATATTGTTGCTAAACCAAAAGGGAAACGACCTTCGTCTATCGGTCAGTTGAGTGGTGGAGAAAAAACATTAACAGCGACTGCGTTGTTGTTTGCAATCTATCTTATCAAACCAGCTCCTTTCTGTATTTTGGATGAGGTGGATGCACCATTGGATGATGCGAACGTAGGTAAATTTACCAAAATGATCAAGCAGTTTAGTGAAAATAGTCAGTTCATTATCGTAACACACAATAAGCAAACCATGAGTGCAGTAGATGTTATATATGGAGTTACTATGCAGGAGCCTGGAGTAAGCAAATTGGTGCCAGTAGATTTTAGATCTTTAAATTAATTAGATGCTAATTTTGGTATTTGCATCAATAAAAAATATGTTCATCTATTTTATTAAAAGCCCAGCGTTTGCTGGGTTTTTTAATGATTCAATTTTTTAATAAGCGATGCGCTATATAATTATTTCAGAGCTTATTTTTTGTATTTTTGAATTCTTATGTCTGTAGAAAAAATTATAGGAGATTGGAAAAAGAAAGTTTTCAAACCCATCTACTGGTTGGAAGGGGAAGAAGATTATTATATTGATCTACTGATGAATTATGCAGAGCATAAAATATTACCTGAAACTGAAGCTGGATTTAATCTTTCGGTTTTTTATGGAAAAGATGCCAATTGGACTGAAGTTGTGAACGCATGCATGCGTTATCCAATGTTTGCAGAAAAACAAGTGGTGCTATTGAAAGAAGCCCAGCAGATGAAGGATCTTGAAAAGCTTGAAAATTATATAAAGGCCCCCCTTGCTTCTACCGTTTTTATTATCAGCCACAAGGAAAAAACGATTAATAAAACAACCAAATTAGGTAAGTACATAAAAAAGGAGTCTGAACTTTTTACCTCTGACAAAATAAGGGATTATAAGTTGGTTGAATGGGTGACTGATTATTTGAAGTCCCAAGATTTTACCATGTCTTCGAAAGCAATTCTATTGTTAACAGAACATTTAGGCAACGATCTTAGCAGGATAGTCAACGAACTCGAGAAATTAACGCTCAATATTGGTCAGAGAAAAAGTATCACCGAAGATGATATTGAAAAATATGTAGGGGTTAGTAAAGAATACAATGCTTTTGAATTGCAGGCTGCAATGAGTAAAAAAGATTTGGTAAAAGCAATGCAAATTATTCAATATTTTGAGAGCAATCCCAAAGCAGCACCTATCCAATTGGTGCTTCCCGCCTTGTATGGTTTTTTTAGTAAACTGTATGTTATTTTTGGGATGCCAGATAAAAGTGAAGCAGCATTGAGACCTCTTTTTTATAATAATCCTTATGCGGTTAAAGAAGCAATGGCAACAATAAAAATGTATGGATACGAAGGAATAGAAAGATCCTTGCTATTGCTACATGATTACAATCTAAAAAGCATAGGAGTTAATAGCAACGGTACTTCTGATGCATCTTTATTGAAAGAAATGGTAGTGAAAATGATGGGATAACTTACTAAGTTGAATTAATTTGAAGGTTCAATAAATTTATTCACCAACATCCTTTAGTGAATCCAAAGCTGCCAGCTTATCTTTTTCTAGCTGAACTTTCAATTTGTCTAGTCCAGAAAATTTCTCTTCACTACGCAAGTACTTTTTTAAAGTTATAGTAAGCGTTTCGTCATAGATATTTTGATCGAAATTAAATAGATTCACTTCAATGGTTTGATTATTTCCATCTACCGTAGGTCGATAGCCAATGTTCATCATACCTTCTTTTCGATTGATTTTTAATTTGTCATTGGATACTAAAACTGAATAAACTCCATTGCAAGGAATCAATTTATTTTCATCCATCATTTGGATATTAGCAGTTGGGTATCCAATGGTTCTACCTAGTTGATTTCCTTTCACTACTTTGCCAGTGAAATAATAATCATAGCTTAATAAGTCATGTGCTTTTTCAATATCACCGTTTGAAAGAGCTTCTCTTATTTTGGTAGAACTAATGATTATATCGTTGAGCATATATCCCGGAATTTCTTTTACCTGATAGCCATATTCAAGTGCTTTATCCTCCAATAGCTGAAAGTCACCCCTACGATCTTTCCCAAAACGGTGGTCGTGCCCAATGATGATCGTATGAGGATGAAAGGTATTTACTAAAAAGTCAGCTATATAATCTTCCGCAGTCTGTTGGGAAAATTTCTCAGTAAAAGGAATGATTATTAGGTGGTCTATACCATATTTTTCTAGTAAATTGATCTTTTCATCAAGGGTATTTAGAAGAAAAATAGGGGCTTTATTGGCTCCAATAATTTTACGAGGGTGGGGGTGAAAAGTTATGATAACCGTTTCGCCATTTACTTGTTTAGCAGCCGATTTCATTAAAGCTAGAATCTGCTGGTGTCCAAAATGTACCCCATCAAAAGTGCCAATAGTGATCACTGCATTATTGAAAAATGGCAAATCTTGTATATTGGTGTAAACAGTCATATCAATTTGTGCAAAACTACCTGAAAATTAATTAATGGATTATTGATAATTGAAATATAGTTTTGCAGAACAATTAATAACATGAGCCTTTATAATAAAAGAGGGGTTTCAGCCCAAAAGGAAGAAGTCCATGCCGCCACGAAGCATCTTGATCAGGGGCTTTATCCCAATGCTTTTTGTAAAATTTATCCTGATTATTTGGGTGGTGACGATGATTATGTAAGTGTAATGCATGCAGATGGTGCAGGCACCAAGAGTATTCTAGCCTATTTGTACTGGAAAGAAACAGGTGATATAAGCATTTGGAAAGGGATCGCTCAGGATGCTATCGTGATGAATTTAGATGATCTGCTTTGTGTGGGCGTGTATGATTCAATTGTTTTTAACTCTACCATCGATCGCAATAAAACTATTATTCCTGGAGAAGTTTTATCTCAGATAATCAATGGATCACAGCAATTATTTGATGAACTTAAAACCTATGGGGTTACCATTCATTATTTAGGCGGCGAAACAGCTGATGTAGGCGATGTAGTTAGAACCATCGCTGTTAACGGAACCATGACTTGCCGTTTTCCAAAGAGTAAGGTAATTAGCAATGACAAAATAAAAGCAGGTGATGTAATTGTAGGACTTGCAAGTTTTGGTCAAGCTACTTATGAGCAGCACTACAATAGTGGAATTGGTAGTAATGGCCTTACCAGTGCAAGGCATGATGTATTGAATAAATTTTATGCTGATCATTTTAAGGAAAGTTACAATACTAGTTTACCTGAAGAAGTAGTCTATATCGGAAAAAATAAACTGTCTGATTCAGTTTCAATCAATGAGGAAGGGAAAACTTTTACTACCACCATTGGTAAATTGATTCTTTCTCCTACACGCACCTATGCACCAGTTGTAAAGCATTTGTTGGAAAATCATTTTGATAAAATCCATGGGTTAATTCATTGTAGTGGAGGGGGACAAACAAAGTGTATGAAGTATCTTCCAGAAAATTTCAGGATTGTAAAAGATAATTTATTTGATGCACCTGAAATATTTAAAATAATTCAGCAAAGTAGTGGAAGTAATAACAAAGAAATGTACGAGGTTTTTAATATGGGGTGTCGATTGGAAATATATTGTTCACCTGAAGATGCTGAAATAATGATATCCGCTGCTCAATCATTCAATATTGCAGCGCAAGTGATTGGGAGAGTAGAGCCCCATGATAAAAAAGAATTGATCATTCAATTAAAAGGAGAAGAAATCGTATATTAAAGATATCTTTCTTAGAATTTAAATACCTAAAAGCAATTCATTATGTCTCAAGCAATCGTAGAACTTAAAAACGCAAATATCTACCAAAGTAGTAATCTTATTTTAAGTGAGGTGAATATTTCAATCGATAAAGGAGAGTTTGTTTACTTAGTAGGTAAAACTGGTACCGGAAAAAGTAGTCTTTTAAAAACATTGTACGGAGATCTTACTTTGACAGAAGGGGAGGGCAGCGTGGTTGGATACAACCTAAGAGAATTGGACTGGAAGAAAGTCCCTTTTCTCCGACGCAGTTTGGGGGTAGTTTTTCAGGATTTTCAATTGTTGACCGACCGTAATGTAAATGAAAATTTAAAATTTGTTTTAAAGGCTACTGGATGGAAAGATGAAAATTTAATGAATGAAAAAATTGCTGATGTTTTGAACAAAGTTGGATTAAAAACCAAGGGTTTTAAGATGCCTTTTGAAATGAGCGGGGGTGAACAACAGCGTGTAGATATTGCTAGGGCACTGTTAAATTCTCCTCGTTTGATTTTAGCAGATGAGCCTACCGGCAATCTGGATCCTCAAACCAGTGATGAGATTATGCAACTACTTTTTCATATTTCGAAAGATTATGGAACTGCCATTGTAATGGCAACGCACGACTATATGGTAATCAATAAGTTTGCTGCAAGAACCATCAAAACAGAAATGGGGAAGGTCTTTGATAATGCCAGCATAGCTCAATAATTATTTTCTAATCTAATTTGACGTTCTTTTTCTGCTGGAGAAATAAATAAATCAGCCATTTACTTGTATATATTAAAAAATTTCTTTATACTTAAGGTATAATTAATTTTTTATGTTCCATCTAACGAGTCTTACACCCAGCGATCTTACGTACCGCCCTTTATTTTTACCTATTTTATGTCTGCTGACTTTCTTTGGAAGTGTCACTGGGCTTGTGTTTAACAGTTTAGGGTATTTTAATGCGGAAACTTTAGTGAATAGAATTGCTTCCAAAGGCTCTAATAGCCGGCTTAGGGTATTGGATTATTCAGATGGTGACTTATCGAATCCTAGTATTCGTATTGGAAATATTACTGTAGCCAATTATAAGAAATTTTCTATCGGAGGTGCGGTTTCTTGTATACTCTCTTTGGTAGGATCTGTACTTATGTTTAAGGGAAAAAGAAATGGATTTTATGCATTGGTCCTAGGCGTTTTTTTTAATTTGATATCTCTTTTCCTTCTCTTCGGAGATAATTTTGGGGCCATGGGTCTTTCCATGTTGGCTAACTTATTAGGTCTTGTTATGGTTGTTTTATTCTCCTTACACTTAAAATACCTAGAGGAGGAATAGTTGATTTTGCCTAAGAAAAGATTATTAGATTGACTTCCCCAAAGGAAATTTGGGTAATATTTTTATCATTTTATACTCAAATCACACTCTAACGTCCATTTTATGTGAATTTTTGTCATCTCTTTCCTAAATTTGGATAATTTTTCCTACTTTTGCCAGCTAGAAAAAAGATAAATTAACAAAGACGCTATTAAAAAAAAAGAAATGCCGTATTTAACAATCGAGAAAAAAGCGAAAATTTTTGCAGAATTTGGTGGTAAAGCCTCCAATACAGGATCAATTGAGGGGCAAATTGCCTTATTGACTGAGCGTATCAATCATATTTCAAATCACCTAAAAGTGAACAAGCATGATTTTTCTTCACAAAGAGGATTAATGATGATGGTTGGTCAAAGAAAACGCCTACTTACTTACCTTAGTAAACATAATTTGACTGGCTACAGAGCATTGATTGAGAAATTAGGTCTCCGTAAATAAGTTTACCTCCATGTTTAAATAATTAAATTCCCAACTATTTTTTCAACAGTTGGGAATTATTTTTTATTAAAATTATTTCCATGGAGTCAATGCATCTTATCAAACTATACAATTTAAAATATTATGAGTTTCAATATTCAATCAGAAACATTTGACATAGGTGGTGGCCGGATGGTAACCATCGAAACAGGAAAAATGGCTCGCCAAGCGGATGGAGCGATTACTTTACAACAGGGAAATTGTATTTTGTTGGCTACAGTGGTTGCAAACAAAGAGCCAAGAGATGGACAGAGTTTCTTCCCTTTATCTGTGGATTATCAAGAGAAATTTTCTTCTGCAGGTCGTGTGCCTGGTTCATTTTTTAAGAGAGAAGCGCGTTTGAATGATTACGAAATTTTAACAAGTCGTTTAATTGATCGAGCATTGCGTCCATTGTTTCCAGAAGATTATTTATGTGATGTTCAGGTATTAATTAGTTTGATATCTAGTGATGCTGAAGTGATACCGGATGCCCTTGCTTGCTTAGCTGCTTCTGCAGCCTTGGCGGTTTCTGATATTCCTATCCAAGAAATTATTTCTGAAGTTCGTATCGGAAGAAAAAATGGTCAGTTTATTGTCAATCCAACTCGCGTTGAATTAGCTGAATGTGATCTTGAATTTATCATTGCAGCTACTGAAAAAAATATCATGATGGTCGAAGGTGAGGCCAATGAGTGTTCTGAGGAAGATTTAGTGAAAGCGATTGAACTAGGACATGAAGCTATCAAAATTCAAATTAAAGCACAGCAGCGTTTAAGAGACAAAGTAGGAAGTGCAACGAAAAGGAATTATACCAAGCCTTACCGAAATGAAGAGTTGAACGAAAAAATCATTGCATTTGCTGAAGCCAAAACACTTGCCATTGCTTCATCCGCTTCTGCAAAGCATGAAAGAAGTGATGCATTTGACGCATTAAAAAAAGAAGTAAAAGAATTTTTAGGAGAGGAACTTCCTGCAGAAGATAAGGCCTTAATTAGTCACTATTTTGGTGAATTGCAGTATAATGTGGTAAGGGATATGATTCTCAAACAAAGAAAGCGTTTGGATGGAAGAGGTACCGAAGATATTCGTGCCCTTTCTATGGAAACCAATATTTTACCAACCCCTCATGGATCCTCTTTATTTACAAGGGGTGAAACTCAGTCATTGACCACTATTACATTCGGTACACCATTGGATGAGTTGTTGGTTGAATCAGCCTTTAAATCAGACTATACCAAATTTATTTTACATTATAATTTTCCACCTTTTTCAACCGGTGAAGTGAAAATGATGCGTGGTGTTGGACGTCGTGAGGTAGGACATGGCAACCTAGCGATGCGTTCTCTTAAAAAAATGATGCCTGGATCTGAATATCCATACACTGTTAGGGTGGTAAGTGATATTTTAGAAAGCAATGGTTCATCTTCAATGGCTACTGTATGTGCCGGTTCACTGGCATTAATGGATGCAGGGGTGCCTATTAAAAAGCATGTAAGTGGTGTGGCAATGGGACTTATCAAAAAAGAAGATCAATTTGCTGTATTAACTGATATCTTGGGTGATGAAGATCATTTGGGTGATATGGACTTTAAAGTAACTGGAACTCGTGATGGAATTTGTGGCGTGCAGATGGATATTAAAGTGGATGGTTTAAGTATGGATATCATGCGTCAGGCATTAGAACAGGCTCGCAAAGGCCGTTTGCATATCCTTGATGCAATGTATTCTTGTATTGCTGCCCATAGAGATGAGGTAAAACCACATGCACCAAGAATGGTTAAGTTAACGATCGATAAAGAATATATCGGAGCTGTGATAGGACCCGGTGGAAAAGTGATTCAAGAAATGCAGCGTGAAACTGGAGCTACTATCAATATTGAAGAAGTAAACAATGTAGGTGAGGTCAGTGTGTTCTCCGCTTCAAAAGAAAGTTTGGACAAAGCTGTTAGCTGGATTAAAGGTCTAATTGCTGTTCCAGTTGTAGGAGATACTTATGAGGGAACCGTAAAGAGCATTAAAGAATTCGGTGCTTTCGTTGAATTTTTACCTAAAAAAGAAGGGTTGTTGCATATCAGTGAAATTAGCTGGAAGCGTCTAGAAACAATGGACGGGATCTTCAAAGAAGGAGATCGTGTGAAGGTGAAATTATTGGAAGTCGACCAACGTACGGGTAAATTTAAATTGAGTCGCAAGGCATTGATGCCAAAGCCTGAGGCACAAGACAAACCTTAAGTTCACCTTTTAAATTATACACTCCGGAGATTTTTCTTCGGAGTTTTTTGTAGTAAAAACTTTCTAATAGTAGCTACTTTTATTCAAATATTTAAAAAATTGACATGAATTACTTGCAATATGATTTTGAAGTTCGGGACTCTGAGCAATCTGAGAAATTGGTAGCACTATTGTCTGAGAAAGGTTTTGAGGGATTTGAAGAGGAGCCATCCATCTTAAAAGCTTTTATAGCTGAACAAAATTTTAACCAAGATGATTTTTTGAATGTGATTGAATTGTTTGAAAAACTAGTCTATCGAAAATATATTGTTGAAAATATCAACTGGAATAAGCAATGGGAAGAAGGCTTTCAGCCAGTGTTGGTAAATGATTTTGTAGGAATCAGGGCTATATTTCACGCTCCTCTTGAAAAGGTGCTGCACGAAATTATTATAACCCCTAAAATGAGCTTTGGTACTGGACACCATGCTACCACCTTTCTGATGATTCAACAAATGAAGGAAATTGATTTTGCAGGTAAAACAGTACTGGATTTTGGAACAGGAACCGGAGTTTTGGCTATTTTGGCTAACAAATTGGGCGCTTCCAATGTTTTGGCTATCGACTACGACGAATGGAGTATCACCAACACAATTGAAAATATTGAGCAAAATGCTTGTTCAAATATTCGTGTTTTACAATTGTCAACTCTTCCCTCTGATGAGAAATTTGACATCATTTTGGCTAATATCAATCTTAATGTAATATTGAATAGTTTAAAAGAAATTGTATCTTCTTCAATTTCAGGAACTTACGTATTGTTAAGTGGATTTTTATTGGAGAATGAAATGGTGATTACTAGCTCTTTGGTGGAAGCTGGATTACAATATATTTCTACTTCACAACGAGGCGATTGGATTTTGGTATTGGCAAAAATGCCCTAATTAGCAAAACATTAGAGTGCTTAAAATATCATGGAAAACAAATTATGGTTATATTTGTGATTGTAATCGCTTAAGAAATAATGAACGAACTTTTATTAATAGTATTAGCCTATTTTATCGGATCAATACCGACTGCTCTAATCATTAGCAAAGCTTTTTTTCAAATTGATATTAGAGATTTTGGCAGTGGAAACATGGGAGCTACCAACACTTTTCGTGTATTGGGATCTAAATATGGCAGCGTTGTGATGATTTGTGATATTTTAAAAGGTGTTTTTGCAGTAGGGTTATATGTTTTTATACCTCATTATTTAACCGACGAGTGGGACAGAACCAATTTGATGGTAGGGCTAGGTTTAGCGGCAGTTATAGGTCATATATTCCCAATTTTTGCGCAATTTAGGGGAGGAAAGGGCGTTGCTACCTTGTTTGGAATGATTTTAACAGTTCAGCCTGTAATAGCTGCTAGCTGTGTAGGAGTTTTTATGCTGGTTTTATTCCTTACAAGATATGTTTCTTTGAGTTCTATTTTTGCAGGAATAGCATTACCCATCTGCGTACTTTGGATCTGGAATGACGATGTTACACTCTATAGAGTGTTTGCTGTTTTAGTAGCTATCTTGATTATTTTCACCCACCAAAAAAATATTGTCAAAATTTTGAAAGGGAACGAAAGTAGAGTGCCTATTTTTAAAGCAAGGGACAGACGAAAAGTCAATCAGAAATAATCTCCTCAAAAAACCTTATCATTTTATTAGGTTTTCAATTTCCTCCGAAGATACATTTATAAGTAATTTTGATTCATGAAACCATCGGTCAAAATTCTTTTTATCAATTTCAATCTTTTTTTATAATACCCTTATTCATAGTCAAAATCAAAACTATCAGTTTACAATAAATAGTAATGAAAATGAGAAAGCTAATTGTAGTCTTAATATTTTTTCCTCTTTTTTATTGTTCCTGTACCACCAATGCGGTAACTGGACGAAAGCAATTGAGTATTTTACCAGAAGGTCAACTACAGCAGATGGCGCTTACTGAGTATAAAACATTCTTGTCTCAGAGTAAGGTAGTTGCTAACAATTCAAGTAAGGATGCAGAGATGGTGCGAAGAGTAGGAAGTAGAATAAGTAATGCGATAACACAGTATTATTCCAGTAAAGGAAAGTCTAAAATTTTGGAGGGCTATAAATGGGAATTTAATTTAGTAGATAATAAAGAAGTAAATGCATGGTGTATGCCAGGCGGAAAAGTGGTAGTTTATACAGGTTTGTTACCGGTTAGTCAAAATGAAGCAGCATTGGCCATAGTCCTAGGGCATGAAATTGCACATGCGGTGGCTAGTCATGGTAATGAACGGATGAGTCAAGCATTGATAACCCAAGGAGTTGGTATTGCCGGAGATGTACTTACCTCCAATAATGGTAAGGTAAATAGCATTTTCAATGGAATATTTGGTCCAGGAAGCCAAATTGGGTTCCTCTTGCCTAATTCAAGATTACAGGAATACGAAGCAGATCATTTTGGGTTGATATTCGCAGCAATGGCAGGCTATAATCCCAATGAGGCAATTCCATTTTGGAAGAGAATGTCGGAAGCTAGTGGCAACAAGAATACACCTGAATTTTTAACTACCCACCCATCAGATGAAAATAGGATATCCCGTCTACAAGGATATATGAACGAGGCTTTACGATATTACAAGCCTTAACAAGTTAGTTCCCAAGTATTTTCAAGCTAAATCATTGGATTTAATGAGTTTTATGGCAGTATATTAAAAATTAAAATTAAATTTGCGTTAATTTTTAATTTGTTTGCTGGTCAATAAATGAAGTTTTGAATAAAACTAGGCTCCTTGACCAGAATTCGATCATGTTTTTATATTTAAATTGATTTTTAAATGGAAGAAGTATTAACTCCGTCGCAGACATTATTAGAGAAGTTGCAATTGAAGGATGAAAAGAATATATTAATTCAAGGTTTACCCTCAACGGTTGAGAAGCAATTTGTAAAAATATCTTTTGCCAAAAATGTTACCCCCTTGCTGAAAGTCAGGAAAATTGATTTCGCTTTGGTATTTGCAATTAGTCACAAACAACTTAAGGATATTTTATGTGATGTAGTGCCGGCATTGCACAATGAAACAAAACTTTGGGTAGCTTATCCTAAAGCTGCCTCTAAGATTGTGAGCGATTTGACGAGAGATTGTAATTGGGAGTGTATTGCTCATTTTGGCTATGAAGAAGTTGAATTTATCATCATAGATAGTATTTGGACTGCCATGCGGTTTAAAAAATTAAATACTGGTGTTAATAAGTCAGTAGTTACTGAGAATAAAGTAAAAGAAACCAAGGTTAAGACCATCACTACGCCGCCAGCATTGGAATTGTTGTTTATAAAAAATAAAGAAGCAAAATCTTTCTACGAAAACCTTCCTTTTTCTGATAAAAATGAATACATCACTTGGATAGCAGGGGCTAAAAAAGAAACGACTAAATTAGCGAGACTAGAAGCTACCATCACTAAGCTAAACTACCTTAAAAGAAGTCCTTCGGAAAAATAGTTTTATTAATTCATTGCTGGAAATGAAACTCGTTTGGATAACCAGCTCTCTTTTATAGGGATAATCCAGTTTGTAAGTAATTCTGTTTTGGTGAGTACTGTATTGTTAAAATACAAACTCTCTGCTTTTATAAATTCATTTTCAGCCGCATATCCTAGTTGTGACAAGGGTAGTAATTGAATTTTATCTTTAACGAAAAATGCTAAGGTTTGCCTATCAAAAAGTTGAACGTTAAATTTCTGTTCAATTTCTTTCACCAATCTTACTGAGCTATCCGTACTGCAACCACTAACGCCAGTCGCAGTTTCATCAGCCATTAATATAATAAATTGTCCAAAAAATAAATTGGCATAACCCTTTACTGTATCGCCATGACTCTTCCACTCGGATACAAATTGTTCCAATATAGTTTCTATTTCTAAGGCTTCACTCATTAAAAATAAACGACTGCTTTGGTAGATCCATACTTTGGATGAATCATTAAATTCTGCTGGTATTTGATCTTGAAATTGAAGATTCATATTATTTTATTGAATGGATTGTGCAATTAATTCTGCAATATCTAGAACCTGAATTTCTTCCTCTTGATTGCTATTTTTCACTCCATCGGTTAGCATGGTATTACAAAATGGACAAGCTGCAGCGATGATCGAAGCACCAGTTTGAATGGCTTCATTGCTTCTTTCAAAATTAACTCTTGTAGTTCCTTTTTCTTCCTCTTTAAACATTTGTGCACCACCTGCACCACAGCACAAACCATTGCTCTTACAGCGTTTCATCTCTACTAGTTCTGTGTCTAATGCCTCCAACACTTTGCGAGGGGCCTCATAAATATTATTGGCTCTCCCCAAATAACAACTGTCGTGGTAAGTAATTTTCTTTCCTTTAAAACCACCTTCTTCTTTCATGATAATTTTACCTTCATCAATAAGTTGTTGAATAAAACTCGCATGGTGGATTACCTCATAATTACCTCCCAATTCAGGGTATTCGTTTTTTAATGTATTAAAACAATGTGGACAAGCAGTAACAATTTTTTTTATCCCATATCCGTTTAAAATTCCGATATTCTGATAAGCCATCATTTGAAACATAAATTCATTACCAGCCCTTCTAGCCGGGTCTCCTGTGCACAATTCCTCCTTACCCAAAATGGCATATCGAATTCCTATTTTATGTAGTATGGTTGCAAAAGCCTTTGTTATTTTTTGTGCTCTCTGGTCATAGCTTCCTGCACAACCTACCCAAAACAAAATATCAGGATTTTCACCTTTCGCTGCCATTTCAGCCATTGTTGGAATATGCATAATATGTTTTGTTTGAGAAATGTAAAGGTAGCAAAATGTGATGGTTTTATTTATTTCAGTGGTCTTTGGTAAATTTCAAAATTTCATAGCTTTTAGGTTAGGCTTTTGAGAGAAATTTTATTGGTAATGATCAAAAACTTGTCCGAATGTATCTGATACAAAAATTAGCATTCCGTCCAATTGTTGCAACTAAGGTGTTATTTTTGTATTAAATGAAAAAGATACAAAGCTTACTTTCTACTATTAAAAATTGGGAAGCTTGGCCTTTTAAACTGCTCTATGCACCTATTTCTTTTTTTTGGATATGGTACACTGTTAAATCAGGATATGTTTGGTTTTTCACGTCTAGTAATCCCAAAATTACATTTGGTGGAATGGAAGGAGAGGCTAAAAAAGAAATGTATGATTTATTACCCGCTCATCTTTATCCTGCTACCTGCAATGTAAAAGCTCATGAAGATTTTTCTATCTTACAAGATCGGTTGGTGAAATCAAATATTTTATATCCTTTCATTGTAAAACCTGATGTGGGTTGTCAGGGTATTTTATTAAGAAAAATTGATAACGAGCAAGCATTTCGAAATTACCATTCTCAAATGCCTTGGGAATATGTTGCACAAAATTTGGTTACTTATCCAATGGAGGTAAGTGTGTTTTATATTCGCCATCCTAAATCAACCAAAGGAATGGTGACAGGTTTTTTACATAAAATCCCTTTGCAAGTTATTGGTGATGGCAAACAAAGTTTATCTTCTCTAATTGAGCAAAACAATAAGGGAGCTGGTAGGATAGATGAACTTTTTGCAAAGCACAAGGACAATTGGGATAAGATAATGCCTGCTGGTGAAAAATACATGTTGAGTTATGCGGCCAATCACAATAGGGGAGCTCATTTTATCGATCTCAAGGATCATATTGATGATCAATTGGTAACAATATTTGATGAAATTAGTATAGGCATCAATGATTTTTTCTATGGCCGGTACGATATTATGTGTAACAGTATTGCTGAATTTAAGGAAGGTAAGAATTTTACTATTTTAGAATTCAACGGATGTGGAGCAGAACCCAATCATTTTTATGACACGGGTTATACTTTACTAGGTGCTTATCAAGAAATATTAAAACATTGGAAAGCATTGTACGAAATAAGCAAATACAATCGTCAGCAAGGAGTTTTACCTTGGTCATTTTTGAAAGGTAAAATTTTTCTACAATCTGCTCGTGAACAGATTGTAGAGATGAAAAAAATTGATTTAATAATCGAATAGTTTTTTAAATGAAAAAAATATTTATTTTTTTGATTTGTCTAATGCCAATTGTAATAAAGGCACAGTATCAAATTAAAATTAAAGCAATTAGATCTGCAGACAGCGTAGCTTATTTTAGGGGAGCAGTGTTTGATGATAAAAACTTTCTGGCAAAAGATACGATACCCTTGTACAAGGGGAGTTTTACTATTAAATATGCTAAGTCTATTGTGGGCGGAGTCTACTATTTGTTTTTTCCAAAGTCCAAGCAAAAGATTTATTTTATTATAGAAGACAATGATAGTATTCAGTTTGCGATAAGTGGTTCCAATTATTTAGACTCTATCACAACCAATCTCTCAAAAAATAAAATTCTTTTGGATTATCAGCGAGTTGAGAATCGGTTATCAAAGATTGATTCAATGTACAACGCAGAGTTGCAAAAAGGAAGAAAGTTTTCTATTGCTCAAAAAGCGCTTTATTTTAAAGACAAAACTGATGAATTAATCAACTTTAGACAAGCAGCACTTAAGAAACTAAAGCCATTAGATGCATTATCGGTGTATTTTACAGCACTTAATTTAAAGGATAAACAGGCCCCCAACACCAAGGATTTTGAAGGTAGATATAATTTTTTGAGACAGTTCAATATTGCCAATCCAAAGTTGTTATTCACTCCAATAATGAAGGATCTTATTTTGGATTATTTGACTTATTTCCCTAAAAGGGCTGATTCTATTTGCAAGGGAATTGATTCGATTATTGCAAAAGTGGATTGTAAATCTAAGGCCTATCCATATGTAATGGATCTTTTTACTAAAGTATTAAAAAGCAGAAATTTGCCCAACAATACGGAAGGGTATGAGTATTTTATAGAAAGATATATTCAAAAATCTAAATGTAAATTTCTATCATTAGAGGCTGAAAAGAAATTGCTTGCTGAATTGGAAGTAATTAGAGCACTCAAATTAAATGATACCTGTATAAATATATTGCTTCCTGACACTATGGGTGTTGTTAAAAATTTACATACTATATCAAAAGGCTATGATTACACGGTAATCATATTTTACGATCCTCAATGTGAACATTGTAAAGTGGAAGTGCCAAAAATGGATAGTTCCATTCATTTATTGGCTCAGCAGTTAAATAAGCGCATTGGTGTGTATGCTATTTGTAATACTCCAGAAATATCCGACGTTGAATGGAAAAAGTTTATTGATGACTATCAATTAAAAAATCAATATACGCATGTAAAAATGTCCTCCAATTCTAAAATCCGTAATGCCTATGACGCGTATTCTAATCCAGTATTTTTTCTGATTGACGGACAGTCAAAAATGATTGCGAAAAAAATAAGTCCTTCTACATTGAGAAGAATATTGGTAACTCAAATTCAATTGGGAAAGTAAAAAATCGTCTTTTCTGAAGGTTGTTTTAAATTAATTTGGAGAATATTTAATTCAATGGGTCATTTTTCTGTATCTGTTTTCTGTTAATCTATAACATCCTTCTTTTAAAATTTTATTAATAATATCTATTGATATTTTACCTCTTTAAACAATCAGCATTTTTTATTTTGTAAAGCCATAGAAACTTTATCTTTGTTAGGTGATTCAATTCTTTCGCATTTTTTTTTGGGGCTTGCTTATCAGTTTCCTTGGTTCCTTGCCTTTGGGTACTCTGAACGTAGCAGCTATGCAAATTGGCATTCAGGAAAGTATTCAAAATGCTATCTGGTTTTCAGTAGGCGCTTTGCTAGTGGAAATGATTTATGTTCGCATCTCATTGGTCGGAATTGATTGGGTTAGAAAGCAACAACGCTTAATGAAGGCAATGGAATGGATCACCTTAGCTATTATTGTTGCATTGGCTGCGGGTAGTTTTATTGCTGCATTAAAGACGAACGAAAACAGTAAGAATGTACTTTTGAATTTTAATTTGCATCGTTTTTATTTAGGAATGTTTTTGTGCGCTATCAATCCTGTACAGATTCCATTTTGGTTTGGCTGGAGTACCGTTTTGTTTACAAAAAAAATATTACAGCCTACTGCATTCGATTACAACAGTTATATTGTTGGGATAGGAATAGGAACTTTATTGGGCAATTGTGTTTTTATCTTCGGCGGAAAATGGGTGGTTCAAAGAATTGCTAACAGTCAGCAATACCTCAATTGGATCATAGGAGCAATATTTACAGTGACTGCCATAATTCAGTTGGTAATGATTCTTAGAAAAAAAGGTGCAGTATCCAAGTTCACAGATGAAAAATAAAAATTCATTCAAAAGACTTTTTCTTATTGGCCTTCTTTATTTAAATCTTCCGCCCATTTATCCCGGTCTTCTGGACTAAACTTCCATGGCGCAAAATTGTTTTCAATATTACTAAACATGCTATTCCATTCTTGGGGTGCATTGCTATCTTCCATAATTAGTGAACGTCGCAATTCCAAAATGATATCAAGTGGATTAATACTCACAGGACATTCTTCTACGCATGCATTGCAGGTAGTACAGGCTCGCAATTCTTCTACCGTAATGTAATTATGTAATAGCGCCTTTCCGTCTTGTTGAAAACTTTTATTAATATTTATATTTTTGCCCACTTCCTGCAGTCGATCCCTAGTATCCATCATTATTTTCCTCGGACTCAAAAGTTTACCTGTTTGGTTAGCTGGACAAACCGTACTGCATCTTCCACATTCTGTGCAACTATAAGCATCTAATAAATTTTTCCAGCTTAGATCAAAAACATCTTTGGCACCAAATTGCATTGCCGGAGATTCTCCAGTTGGCGCAAGGGAAGGTTGCATCATATATTTTACCTCATTTTGCACAAGAGGCATATTTTCCATTTTTCCATTGGAATAAAGCCTTGCATAATAAGCGTTGGGAAAAGCAAGGATTATGTGAAGGTGTTTACTGTAAGGTAAATAATTTAGAAATGTAAAAATTCCAATAATGTGTAGCCACCAGCTTGTTCTTTCAATTGTAACCAGCGTGTTGATGGGTAATTCACTAAAAATGGGTAATAGTAAACCTGAAAAAATAAAATTTCCTGTGTCTCTGTAATGTTCGTTTCCTTGAAGTTGCAATGACCGATCTGTAGTATTCATGATCAGAAATAAACTCATTAAAATAATTTCAACGATTAATATATAGTTGGCATCAGAACGAGGCCATCCAGTCAGGTCCTTGCTAACGAATCGCTTTAGTTTTATAGTATTTCGTCTGATATAAAAAATAATACAAACTATAATTACACCGATGGCTAGTAATTCGAAAAAGTTAATAAGATAGGAGTAGGCTTTGCCTAGCAGTCCAAGAAATAGTCGGTGTGTACCCAATAATCCATCTAATACAATTTCTAAAACTTCTAAATTGATAAGGATGAATCCTAGATAAATAATTAGGTGCATTACCGCAACGAGCTTATTTTTAAACATTTTTTTTTGTCCAAGTGCCAGCAAAAAAACGTTTTTCCATCTTTGTTTAGGTTGATCACTTAGGTCTTCCCAATTTCCTAATAAAATATTGCGTCGAATCCGAATCAAATTTTTTGAAAACAAACCTATTGCAATACAGGTAAAGGCTAAGAAAATAATTATTGGTAAAAATTGCATACAGGTATAATATATTGCTAAGTTAATTATCTAAGTTCAATTTTCAGAATTATATGTAATTATTGAATAGTTGCTATAAATTCGTGTAATTACTAATAATTTTATTGTGATGGCAGAAAAAAAATACATTTTAACGAAGGAAATAGCTGATAAAAAACTTCGCCGGATGGCTTTACAAGTAGCTGAGCAAAATTGTGATACTGACCAGCTCATACTAATTGGTATTAAGGATAATGGAATCGTTATTGCTCATAAAATCCGCAACTACCTAGAAGGTGTATTTAGCGGAGAGATATTGGTAGTTGAACTTTCTTTGAATAAAAAGAAGCCAACACTGGTGAGTTTGGATCCAGCAATTGATTTTAATGAGAAATCTATCTTATTAATAGACGATGTAGCCAACAGCGGTAGAACGATGTTGTATGCTTTAAAACCATTGTTAGAAACCTATCCAAAGAAAATTCAAACCTTAGTGATGGTGGAACGAACTCATAAATCTTTTCCTATAGATGTAGATTATGTAGGACTTTCAATATCGACCTCCTTGGATCAACACATTACCTTAGAGGTGGATGGGGATGAGGTGGGAGGTGCATGGTTACAATAGGTCTTATTAATTTAAAGTTTAGTTTAAATAAGCTCATTGTTTGTAAATCCATTGGCAAATTTTTTTTAGTCAAATGAATGTAAAATCTACTGGAAGATGGGGTCTGATTTTTATTGGATACAATGACTTGCTTCCATAAAAATTCAATACTAATTTAGTATTGAATAGATTTTATAAATCTAAATAATTATTTTTGAAGAAGTAAATTATAAATATGGATCAACTTATTCAACAAAAAATAGACCAATGGATTTCCGGTAATTACGAACAGTCCGTAAAAGATGAAATTTTACGATTACAAAAAGATTACCCAGATGATTTGGTAGATGCATTTTATAAAAATTTAGAATTTGGGACTGGAGGTTTGAGAGGTTTAATGGGAGTAGGAACCAATCGAATCAACAAGTATACAATTGGAATGGCTACACAAGGGTATGCTAATTATTTAAAAAAATGTTTTGGTGAAAATGTAACCGTTGCGGTAGCGCATGATTGTAGAAACAACAGTCGGTTTTTTGCTGAAACAACTGCCAGCGTTTTTGCAGCAAACGGTATTAAAGTATTTTTATTTGAAGCACTTCGTCCAACTCCAGAATTGAGTTATGCAATTCGTCACTTGCATTGTCAGGGTGGAGTAGTTTGTACTGCCTCTCACAATCCTAAGGAATACAATGGATACAAAGCCTATTGGGACGATGGTGCACAGATGGTTTCTCCGCACGATGAAAATGTAATTAAAGAAGTTGAGAAAATAGCATCCGTAGATGATGTAAAGTGGAGTGGGGGGGAAGCTAATATTGTGATTATTGGAAAAGATTTTGATGAAAGTTATTTGGATATGGTGGCAGGATTGAGTGTATATCCCGAAATATGCAAGGCTCAGCACGATCTTAAAATTGTTTATACATCTATCCATGGAACAGGCATCACATTGGTACCTCAGGTATTAGCAAAATTCGGATTTGATAATGTTCATATTGTTGATGAACAAAGAGTACCAGATGGTAATTTTCCAACTGTAATTTATCCTAATCCAGAGGAAAAAGAAGCCATGAGTATTGGACTTAAGATGGCTAAGGAATTGGATGCAGACATTTTGCTAGGTACCGATCCTGATAGTGATCGTGTGGCCATCGGTGTTAAAAACAATGAAGGTGAATGGGTATTAATGAATGGCAATCAGACAGCAGTGCTTGCATTTAATTACCTCATTGAAGCGCGCAAAGTAAAGGGTATTGCTAAGACCAATGATATGGTTGTAAAGACAATAGTAACTACTGAAATGATCGATGCGATTGCAAAATCAAATGAAGTGGCATGTTACAATGTACTTACAGGTTTTAAATGGATTGCCGCATTAATAAAGGAAAAAGAAGGCAAGGAAAATTATATTATTGGTGGTGAGGAAAGTTTTGGATTAATGATAGGTGATCAAGTAAGGGACAAAGATGCAATTAGTGCGGTAGCATTGTTATGTGAAATGGCAGCTTACGAAAAAAATAAAGGAAGGAGTTTGTATGCAAAAATGATCGATTTATATGTGCAATATGGCATGTTCAAGGAAGATTTAATCAGCATCACAAAAAAAGGAATGAATGGAGCTACTGAAATTTCAAAAATGATGCAAGGTTACAGAGACAATCCTCCCTTAACTATTGATGGAGTTGAAGTAACTGAATTATTGGATTATGAACTACAGATGGGTAAAAATTTGCAAACGGGTCAAAGCTGGAAAATTGATTTACCTAAAAGCAATGTGCTGCAATTTGTATTAACGGATCGTACTAAAATTTCTGCAAGACCCAGTGGGACAGAGCCTAAAATAAAATTTTATTTTAGTGTAAATACTACCCTTGAAAAGAAGGATGATTTTTCGGCCGCAGAAAAATTTTGTAATAATAAAATCGACAGAATCGTTCATGAAATGGGTTTGAAATAAATAATAAAATGAGTAAATTAAATTATTCTAAACTGCTTAAGAGCTGCCTCAATTATTTGTAGCAATAAGAAAAATAAGGATGGATTTTTTAAATTAGTAGTGAGGTGATCATATGATAAAATACGAAGATACTTACCGGCATAAAGGACTAAGAAAAAAATTGATAGATCTACTTCGCGAAAAGGGAATTACAGATGAAACCGTGCTTACTGCGATGAACAATATCCCTCGTCACTTTTTTTTAGATAGTGCATTTGATGAGATTGCCTACGAGGATCGCTCCTTTCCAATAAGTGAAGGTCAAACGATTTCTCATCCCTATACCGTAGCTTATCAAACTCAGTTATTGCAAATTAGACCTTATGATAAAATTTTAGAGATAGGTACCGGTAGTATATACCAGGCAACTGTTTTGGCAGAAATGGGAGCAAAGATCTTCACTATTGAACGTCATAAATTATTATTTGATAAAACCAAAGAGTTTATTTTCAAAACAAAGTATCCGAATCTTAAATTTTTTTATGGAGATGGATTTGAAGGACTTCCAACCTATGCCCCTTTCGATAAGGTGATCATTACTGCAGCTGCTCCTGTTATTCCACCTAAATTGATTGAGCAGCTGAAAGTAGGTGGTAAAATGGTGATACCTGTTGATGAAGGTGAACAGCAACGGATGCTAAGAATTACTAAAAATGAAGACGGTTCTATTGGTGAGGAGGCATTTGAACAGTTTTCTTTTGTTCCAATGTTGACAGGTAGAAATGGCTAAAATAGAAGAAATTCTGATTTACGGATGATTCAACAAACTGATATTTAGTGGACAAGTCATCGAAATGGTTTTAAATCCAATCAACTAGCGTATGAAGTTTTTTTCAAAAATTACCTTTATTTGTAATCTTGGTTTTCTAGTATTTATCGTACTTCGTTTTATAGATTTTACTGATAAAAAGCCTTCTAACGAAAACGGTATTTTGCCCTTGTCTTTTGTTACGGGCAACTTGGTTATTTTAGGACAATTTGCTATTTTTTTGAACTTAATTTTTTGTGTACTCATTGGAGTATTATTTTTTTTAAAAAAAACACCAACAGTTGCAGCGTGGTTACTAATAGTTAATTTCCTATTTTTATTCATTGAATTATCTTATTTTTTAATTTATTAATAGTAAAAATGATACATGATATTTTAAAGGACAAGCCTACCAAATTGTTTATTTTTTTTACTGCCTTCTTTGTAGCCAATGCACTCATTGCAGAATGTATTGGTGGTAAGATTTTTTCTCTTGAAAGATTGCTAGGCTGGGTGCCATCCAATTTTACTTTATTTGGTCAAAAAAACCTCGCATTTAACCTTACTTGTGGAGTTCTTTTATGGCCATTAGAGTTTGTTGTCACTGATATTGTGAACGAGTATTTTGGCCCTAGGGCAGTCAAAAGGATCTCCTATACTGCCATTGCCTTAATTGCTTATGGATTTATTATGTTTTATTTTGCTATGGCAGTACCTCCAGCAGATTTTTGGTATAGTACTGGAGTAGCAGATGGTATTCCTGATATGAGTAAGGCATTCAATGGTATTTTTGGACAAGGAATGTGGATTATTTTTGGTAGTTTATTTGCCTTTTTGGTAAGCCAATTAGTAGATGTAACTGTATTTCATAAAATAAAAAAGTACACTGGAGAAAAGAAAGTATGGCTTAGGGCAACTGGTTCCACCTTGATTTCTCAGCTAGTGGATAGTTTTATTGTACTCTTCATCGCCTTTAAAATTGGGAAGGGGTGGAGCTGGCAATTGGTATTGGCTATTTGTCTTTTGAATTATACCTATAAATTCACAATGGCTATTTTACTTACTCCTTTAATTTATTTGGTAGAAAAAAGAATTGAAAAATATTTAGGACCAGAAACTGCTCATAAAATGAAGCAGGCGGCTATGGGTAAAGTCAATGAATAGATTACAACTCAATCCAGGTATGATCGGCAAGTAGTTTTACAGGTGCAATAAATTTCTTGTAAGGACCAGCTCCACCTCCATATTCTTTGGCACTTATCAAAGAAAGTACATGGGAAGAATCATTTTTTTCATAAAGGAAATAGGTATGTCCAATGACAGGTACAAAACTAAGTTTGGCACCATAGATAATCATGCTGAGTTCTTTGCGCATCTGAATTTCCTGCGCTTGAATGGCTAATAATTCAATTTGCTTTCTAATTTGGTCGAGTTGCATATTGGTTTGCTCTTCCATAGCAGTAAGCGCCTTGTGACGTATTACACCTTCTTCAGTAGCTTTAATTACTGCACCACTTACCGATGTTGAATAAGGCATTACACTTAACTGCTTGTGGTAAATTTCAGTATTGGAATAAGCGATTCCATCTGATCTATTGCCCTTTTGAGTCACTTTTAAATACCCATTTGGAAGCAATTCATTTACAACGATTAACCTAGATTCTCCATTCCTTAAAAAATGAATTTCAAAATTTAAAGCGTCAATAAAAATTGCTTTTACTTCTTCAGCAATGGTTTTATCATCAAATGGGTTGGGTTCTCCGTCTGAAAGTAGCGTGTAGGAAGATGTAAATGCATTGTTTTCAAGGGTTACCCAATTGATGCTTATGGAAATTTCGTTTTTATTGGAGGTATGTTCAATTTTATAGATACCAGATTTAGGCCTTTCGCCATATTCATAGGTCCCTTTTTCTGGAAATAACTGCCAAGAAGAAATGAAATTATATAATTGAATCATAATAATAAAGACTATAAGTTATTTGTAATACAAATTGGCAACCATTTTGTTTGGCTTTCAATAAGTCATTTTGCAAATTTAAGCCCATCATTTATTCCTTTTTTATATTTTTTATTCCTGACCCTTCTGATTTATGTTAAAACATGTCATCCTTTTTATTTAAAATATGTCAGGTTAAATCTGTAAAATAGTGAAATATTCATTCCGTAAAATAGATAGATAGGCAAAACCTTTTTGAAATTCGTATTTTTGTTTCTAAATACGACCCCTTTATCCTATTCCTTGAGGTTTTCTACTTAATACAATAATTTGAAATTAACTCCTTTTGATAGTTACTAATGACGCTAAGGACTTTCAATAATTGAGATTTTTACACAGGAAGAGATATTGGTTTCTATTAGCGAATAGAAAATATTTAAAAAATGCTTACTCGATTCACCGATTCTTTGTTTCAATTGATTCAGTCGCTTGAAAAAGCTGAAAAAAGGAATTTTAAACTTTTTATTAAAAGAAGTTCGGGTAATGAAAATTTAAAAATTGTTGAACTGTTTGACGCCCTTGATAAATTGCATGAATATGACGAAGCTGTTTTACTTAAAAAACTTTCTTCGATTCGAAAGCCTCAGTTATCCAATATTAAAGTACATCTCTACAAACAACTATTGGCTAGTTTACGGATTTTAAAAAGTGCCGATAGCATAGATATGCAGCTCAATGAACAATTGGATCATGCAAGAATTTTATACAACAAGGGATTGTATTTACAAAGTCTAAAAATTTTAGAGAAATTAAAAGAAACTGCTAAGCACCACAATAAATTTAATTTTTTAACACAAGTGATTTCTTGGGAAAAGAAAATTGAATCATTGCATATTTCAAGAACGATGCAGGATCGGGGAGAGCTTTTGTCTTTAGAAGCAGTAGAGGTTAATGCGAGAGTAGATATGGTGGCTAGGCTTTCAAATTTAGCTCTGCGACTCTATAGCTGGTATATTAAAAATGGACACGCTAGAAATGAAAAAGATGAAATTGGAGTAAAAAAGTTTTTAAAAAGTAATTTGCCTGTAAATGCACATCAGCAAACTGGGTTTTATGAAAGAATGTATTTGTATCAGAGTTACTGTTGGTATGCTTTTATCCGACAAGACTTTCTAATGTACTATCGATATGCTCAAAAATGGGTAAATATTTTTCATGATTATCCTTTAATGATAAGGGTTGAAACAGGTTATTATATCAAGGGGATCCACAATTTACTCAATGCTCATTTTGATTTGAAGAATTATCAGAAATTTGAAATTGATCTTCAAAATTTTAAAAAATTTTCTAAGACTTCGGTAGCTATTCAACATGACAATCACCGTATACAAACTTTTGTATACATCAGTAGTGCCTTAATCAATCAACACATCATGTTGGGTACCTTTGCACAGGGTTTAAAGGAAGTACCATTGATTGAATCTAAATTGAAAGAGTATTCATTATTTTTAGATGATCACCGGTTATTAGTTTTTAATTATAAAATTGCCTCTTTGTATTTTGGAAATGGTGACTTTGATATTTCAATTGACTATCTACAAAAAATTATTTACGGCAATGATTCTATGCGAGATGATTTGCAATGTTATGCTCGATTGATGCATTTAATGGCCCATTATGAATTAGGGAATTTTGAAATTATTGATTCCCTCATCCGGTCGGTTTATCGTTTTATGTCAAAGAAGGAAAATTTGACGATTGTGGAGCAGGAGATGTTTAAGTTTTTAAGGAATTCTTTTCATGTTCACCGCCAAAAATTAAAACCTGCGTTTAAAGACTTGTTGATCAGTCTAAAAAAATTGGAAAAAAACCGCTTTCAAACTCGATCTTTTGCCTATCTAGATATTATTTCTTGGATAGAAAGTAAATTATCGGACAAACCAATGAGTGTGGTTATTAATGAAAGGTATATTCAACACAAAAAAAGGATTTACTAGTTCTTGGTCTGATTGGTTTTTATATTACATCTTTAAAAAATCTTTTTATTAAAGGACCATTAGCTAAATGAAGGCTGTTTGATTATTAAGCAATATTTTTGCTTTCTAAATTGATTCATTTGAGTGCTACCGTTTTTTTTATAACGCCTCCCTTTACACAGCTGAATACACCCTATCCGGGAACTGCTTATTTAAAGGGTTTCTTAAATACGAAAGGTATTTCTTCTTTTCAAACTGATCTTGGCATAGAAGTAATGATGGCAATTTTTTCTAAAAAGGGATTGACGCATCTTTTTGAATCAATTAGATCCCCCGAAGAAAAGCAGTTCTCAGAAAATGCAATTAGAATAATAGCTCTTCAAAATGATTATAAACAATCCATTGATGCGGTTATTGCTTTTTTACAAGGAAAAAATCCAACCCTAGCTCACTTGATTTCTAAAAGAAATTACCTCCCCGAAGCCAGTCGCTTTGCCCAATTGGATGATTTGGTATGGGCTTTTGGTAGCATGGGTGTTCAGGATCGGGCAAAGCATTTAGCCACCATGTATTTGGAAGATCTATCTGACTTGATTAAAGAATGCATAGATCCACATTTTGGTTTTAGTAGATATGCTGAAAGACTGGGAAGATCAGCAAATAGTTTTGATGAATTATACGAGGCCATGCTACAGCCCAATAGCTATGTAGATGAAGCGCTTTTGAAAATTTTAAAAGCTAGAATAGAAAATGTAAATCCACTATTGGTGGCTATTTCAGTTCCTTTTCCGGGTAATTTATATGCTTCCTTACGATGTGCACAATGGATTAAAAAAAATCATCCTTCCATTAAAGTAGCAATGGGAGGGGGGTTTGCAAATACAGAATTAAGGTCCTTGTCTGACGTTCGTGTTTTCGAATTTTTTGATTTCATTACGTTGGATGACGGTGAGGCACCGATCGAAAATTTAATCCATTATCTACAACAGAAAATACCGGTTACTTCTTTGAAAAGGTGTTTTACAATGGTAGAAGGCAAATTGCTTTATATCAATAACGCTGCTTGTATTGATTACAAGCAAGGGCAAGTAGGAACGCCAGATTACAGTGACTTTTTGCTTGATCAATATATTTCTGCTATTGAAATTGTAAATCCAATGCATAGCCTTTGGAGCAATGGAAGGTGGAATAAACTAACGATGGCGCATGGTTGCTATTGGGGCAAATGTACATTTTGTGATATCTCCCTCGATTATATAAAATTATATGAACCCATTACAGCTTCCTTGCTTTGTGATCGGATGGAGGAAATGATCGCCCAGACTGGCGAGAATGGTTTTCATTTTGTTGATGAGGCAGCACCTCCAGCCATCATGCGCTCACTTGCATTGGAAATTATTAAAAGAAAATTAATTGTAGTGTGGTGGACGAATATTCGTTTTGAAAAAAGTTTTACCCGCGATCTATGTTTGTTGTTAAGGGCTGCTGGATGTATTGGTGTATCCGGTGGATTAGAAGTGGCCTCTGACAGATTGTTGGAACTCATTCAAAAAGGTATTACGGTAAAACAGGTGGCAGGTGTAAATAAAAATTTTACGGAAGCAGGTATCATGGTCCATGCCTATCTCATGTATGGTTTTCCAACACAAACTGCTCAAGAAACCATTGATTCTTTGGAAATGGTAAGACAGTTATTTGAGGCTGGTATCCTGCAATCAGGCTTCTGGCATCAATTTGCAATGACCGCACATAGCCCAGTTGGAATGAATCCAGAAAAATATAAGGTTAAAAAGCAAACTACTTCAATAGGTAGTTTTGCTAACAATGATATTGTACATACTGATCCAACGGGGGCAGATCATGATAGTTTTAGTTTTGGGCTAAAAAAATCTTTGCTCAATTTTATGCATGGTGCTTGTTTGGATCATCCTTTACAACAATGGTTTGATTTTAAAGTGCCTAAGACTTTGGTGCCGTCTGATTATATTATTCAAGCAATACAAGAAGAGGGATTAATTAGTAATAAGCCAAGTTCCAAAATCGTTTATTTGGGTAATCAACCTGTGGTAGAAGTTTATACCAAATCTAAAAAGGGGGTTCAATGGGAAATGTGCTCCTTTACTTTCCAAGGGAGGAGGGAGACCCTTACTATCAAAGTCAACAAAGATCAAGGTCAGTGGTTGTCTAAAATGCTCAGCCAATTAACGATTGATTCTAGCAAATTGTATAGTTTGCAAGAGGTGAAAACTGACTATGAAGCTGCAGGTCTAGATGACTTTGAATTATTTTGGGATAATAAACCTGTTAATACTCTTTATAAAATGGGTTTATTGCACTTGTGATCAATCTACCGTACTCATCTATTTACTCTTTAGAAGTTATTGTTGTTTTAATTCTTCTTCGATGATTTTGCTAAAACTGCTTTCATTTTCCATAATCCATTCGGGCAAGGGAATTTCTATTATTTTCCAGCTTTCATCAATTTTTTTTATATTGAAAAATACCCTGGAGTCCCGCTCATCTAACACATCTACGGTAAATAGGTTATCCTTTTGATCGTTTATTTTGAGAAAATTAAATTCTTTTAATTTTCCATTGGCTTTAATGAGCTTTGAAAATTGAATATTTTTAGAAAATGTTTCCTGCATAGTGGTTAATATTATCAAATTCATATAGCAATAACCGTACTTAGATTTTAAAAATGGTCATTTTTACTTGTTAAAATTGTTTTTAAAAAAATGCATTTTCCTTTTAATCCGTTAAACCAAGCGGATGATAAGGAACTTTAGGTTAAAAAAATTTAGTATAATTATAATAAATAAAATATATTAAGTTAAAAAATAATTTGTTCTGTTTGGTATATTCGATCGTAACTTTTTTATTTGCCTCCTAAGTAATGGAATTAACATTGATTTGAGTAAAAAGTTAGCGGCTATTTTGGTAGGTTCGATCAGAAATATCCCTTAATTTTGACTTATGACAATTGAACATTTGAAGGATATGAGAGACCGTGTGTTGGTCTTGAGGAGGTTTCTTTGACGTCGCTAATAGAGAAATAAAAATTAATAGCGATAAGCAACTCTCGCTTTCACCGGGTTTCTGGGATGATAATGCCCGGGCTACAGCCATTTTAAAAGACACCAAAGTAAACGAGTATTGGGTAAATATGTACCACGATGTTGCATCGCTGGTAGAGGATTTTGCTGTGTTATTTGAATTTTGGAAAGAAGGGGAAGCGACAGAAGAAGAAGTGAGGGAGGCCTGTAATTTGGCAAATATTTCCATCGATGAGGCTGAATTTAAGAGTACCCTTAACGAGCCTACTGATGCATTACCAGCTGTTTTACAAATAAACAGTGGTGCAGGTGGTACAGAGAGTCAAGACTGGGCCGAAATGCTTGCTAGAATGTACCGAATGTATGGGGAAAAGCAGGGCTGGACAGTAACAGAACTTGATTGGCAGTGGGGAGATGGTGCCGGTATTAAAACCTGTACCTTTCAATTTGATGGACCTTTTTCTTATGGTTTTTTAAAGGCAGAAAGCGGTGTTCACCGACTGGTTCGAATTAGTCCTTTTGATAGCAATGCAAGAAGACATACCTCTTTTGCGAGTGTATATGTATATCCCCTCATTGATGACACCATAGAAATTTCAGTAAATCCAGCGGATGTGGAGTGGGCATTTTTTAGAAGTGGCGGCAGTGGCGGCCAGAATGTTAATAAGGTTGAAACGGCTGTGCGCCTTACCCATAAGCCCAGTGGATTTATAGTAGAGTGTCAACAAGCTCGTACCCAAGGCGAAAATAGGGAAAAAGCCATGGCAATGTTAAAAAGCCGTTTGTACGAAGAAGAAATGCGTAAGCGTCAGGCAGCCCTAGATGCTACCAATTCATCCAAAAAGAAAATTGAATGGGGTAGCCAAATTCGTTCCTACGTTTTCCATCCCTACAAAATGATCAAAGATCATCGAACTGATTTTGAAGTTGGTAATGTAGGTCCAGTGATGGATGGAGAATTGGATGGGTTTATAAAAGCATTTTTAATGAGTGAAAAAGAAGCAGCTGCTTCTTAAATTATCAATGTATTAAATCATTGATATTCAATATTTAAAATTTGGTTACCTAAATATTTAATTAAGAAAAAACTGATTGTTAATCCAACCATTTTAGATTTAAATTATCTAGCCTGACTTAAATTTACTGAAAAAAGGATGATGCAATTATTCAATTTAATAATTAGCTTTATCAATGAATTTATCTATCAAACGATGGGATTACTATTGAAAATACAAAGTCTTAAAAATCAGCAATCTATCCTAATAAGATATTTTAACAGTTAAAAATACAATCGGATGCAATACGGAGATTTTTATTATCCAATGCCGGTCAATGAGCCTGTATTGAATTATGCCCCTGGGACGAAGGAGAAATTGGCATTGAAAAAAGTTCTGAAAAAATTAAAATTGGAAAAGGTCGATGTACCGATGTATATCGGTAGCGAAGAAGTGAGAACGGGTTTTAAAAAAGCAATGCATCCTCCACATGAACACAGCCATTTGCTTGGTAATTACCATGAAGGAAATGCAAGTCATGTTAAAAATGCCATTCAAGCAGCATTAAATGCCAAAGAGAAATGGGCTTCATTAAACTGGGAAAATAGGGCAAATATATTTTTAAAGGCGGCTGATTTATTGGCTACCAAATACCGACCACATATTGTTGGGGCAACCATGCTTGGACAAAGTAAAAATGTGTATCAGGCAGAAATTGATGCAGCTTGTGAGCTAATAGATTTTTTGAGGTTCAACGTGCATTTTCTTAGTGAAATTTACCGCGAACAGCCAATTAGTGGGGCTGGCATGAACAATAGGCTTGAGTACCGGCCATTAGAGGGATTTGTTTTGGCAGTATCTCCCTTTAATTTTACAGCCATTGGCGGCAACCTGCCTACCAGCGCTGCAATGTGTGGTAATGTGGTGGTATGGAAATGTGCTCCTACTCAAGTGTACAGTGCTCAGTTATTCATGCGTATTTTAAAAGAAGCAGGATTGCCTGATGGCGTGATTAATTTAATTTATGTAGATGGACCAGTATTAGGGGATGTGTGCTTTCATCATCCAGATTTTGCAGGTGTTCATTTTACAGGAAGTACGGGCGTTTTTAATTTTATGTGGAAAACAATTGGTGCCAATACTGATATCTACAAGTCATACCCTAGAGTAGTGGGTGAAACGGGCGGTAAAGATTTTGTGATTGCTCATAAAAGTGCAGATCCCGATGTGGTGGTGGCAGCCTTGGCCAGAGGTGCATTTGAGTATCAAGGTCAAAAATGTTCTGCCGCATCAAGGGCTTATATCCCCTCTAACCTTGCTGCAGAAATAAAGAAAAAGTTGGTAGCAGAAGTTAAGACCATGAAAATGGGTACGGTAGAGGATTTCACCAATTTTATTAATGCGGTGATAGATAAAAAGAGTTTTGTTAAACTTGAATCTTATATTAAACAGGCAAAAAAAAGAGATAGTAAGGTAAAAATATTGGTAGGCGGCAAATGTGATCAATCCAAAGGATATTTTATCGAACCCACTATCATTGAAACAATGGATCCGCAATATGTAACCATGTGCGAAGAGCTGTTTGGTCCTGTACTTACTTTATATGTTTATGATGAAAATAAGTTTGAGGATGCTTTAAAATTAGTTGATAATACCTCTTCCTATGCCCTTACTGGAGCAATCATTGCTCAAGACCGTTATGCAGTTGAACTGGCAACTCAACAACTGAGGTACAGCGCGGGTAATTTTTATATCAATGACAAACCAACTGGAGCAGTAGTAGGTCAGCAACCCTTTGGCGGGGCAAGGGCAAGCGGAACCAATGACAAGGCGGGAAGTCTTTTGAATCTTTATCGTTGGCTAAGTGCTCGAACGATTAAAGAAGTATTTACCCCTGTTACAGATTACAGGTACCCATTTTTATTAGAAAAATAATTATCTATTACCCAATTTTAAAATGATTGATTCTTTCAAATTCTTTTTAATTCAAACAATATCAGATAAATTCGTTCTTTAATATTTTTAATTTGGAAACAATTCTAGACAAGCGTCAGCTGCATCTTACTATTTTGCGTCTTGCTCACCAGTTGCTTGAAAGTCACCAAAATTTAGATGAGGTGGTTTTTATTGGACTGCAGCCTAGAGGAGTACAAATTAGTAAGCGTATAGTAGATACCGTCCGTAGCCTTTGTGCAGGTCAAAATATTCAATATGGTATATTAGATATTACTTTTTATAGAGATGATGTAAGAAAAGAATTACATATTGCGAATACTACCGATATTCCTTTTTCTATTGAAGGCAAAGCAGTGATTTTAATTGACGATGTGTTGTATACCGGTAGGACTATTCGGGCTGCACTAGATGCCCTTCAGGACTTTGGAAGGCCTAAAAAAATAGAATTGTGTGTTTTGGTTGATAGGAGATTTAATAGAGAATTGCCTATTCAGCCTGACTATTGCGGCAAATCTATTGATACTGCTTATTCTCAAAAAGTGAAAGTAGAATGGGAGCGAGAAGAGGTGATTTTATATTGAAATAACTTACTGTAAAATAGCATCCTGAAAATTTGTTTTTATTTGAAGCATGAAATTCAAACAAATATATTAGCTTTGACACTTAATGCAACTATCTACCAAACATTTATTGGGCATTAAAGATCTTTCTTCGGAAGATATCTCTCTTATTTTAACTACCGCCTCTCAATTTAAAGAAGTTTTACAGCGTCCTGTTAAAAAAGTACCGTCACTCCGTGATATTACCATTGTTAATTTATTTTACGAAAACAGTACTCGAACTAGATTTTCTTTCGAGTTGGCTGAAAAACGCTTAAGTGCGGATACCATTAATTTTTCTGCTTCAGCATCTTCTGTTTCAAAAGGAGAGACCTTATTGGATACGGTAAACAATATTTTGAGCATGAAAGTGGATATGGTGGTAATGCGCCATAGTGCAAGCGGGGCACCTCATTTTTTAGCCAAACACATACCCGCTGCAATTATAAATGCCGGAGATGGTATCAATGAACATCCTACGCAAGCATTGTTGGATGCTTTTTCCATTCAAGAAAAAACAGGTAGTTTAGAAGGCAAAAAGGTTTTGCTAATTGGAGATATTATGCATTCGAGGGTAGCCTTGAGCAATATCTACTTATTAAAGAAAATGGGTGCTGAAGTAATGGTAGCAGGACCTCCAACTTTGATTCCTACTTATATCGAACAAGCCTTACAAGTGAAGGTGGAGTACAATTTAAAAAAAGCCCTGCAATGGTGTGATGTTGCCAATGTACTGCGAATCCAATTGGAACGTCAAAATCAAGTATTATTTTCATCTTTAAGAGAATATAATCTTGCCTACGGAGTGAGTAAAAAGTTGCTAGACAGTTTGCAAAAACAAATTGTCATCATGCATCCTGGGCCTATCAATAGAGGAGTAGAAATAGACAGTGATGTAGCCGATAGTAGTCAGTCTATCATATTACAGCAGGTTGAAAATGGCGTAGCGGTAAGGATGGCAGTATTGTATCTTTTGGCAGGCAAGAAGGCTGAATAATTTTCAAGTGGATCAACTAAAATAACTTTCAGACAAATAAAATATGCAACGTATCTGTTTATTTCCCGGAACATTTGATCCTGTTACGATGGGGCATATTGATATCATCAATCGGGCAATGCCTTTGTTTGATAAACTAGTCATCGGTATTGGTAGAAATGCGAATAAAGCCCCGATGTTTAGCGAAGAAAAGCGTTTGAATTGGTTACAAGAAATTTATAAGGATGAGCCAAGGGTTACAGCTGTTTTATATGATGGGTTGACAGTTAATTGCTGTAAAAGTGTAGGGGCTAATTTTATTTTGAGAGGTATTCGATACGTCAATGACTTTGAATATGAAAAGGCGATTGCCGATATGAATAGAAGTATCGACGGGCATATTGAAACTATTTTTCTAACCTGTTTACCCCAATTTACCTCTGTGGCATCTACGCTAGTCAGGGATGTCTTGAAAAATGGGGGAGATGTGTCTCAGTTTTTACCTAAAGTGGTGAATGAGTCTATTTTGAAGGGACTCTAATTTATATCTTCCTAAATTTTTCAAATATATCTCTTATCGACGCGTAGGTGTTTTCAAGCGGTAAATTTATTTCGTTTGAATTTAGCCACTTGAGTTCAGTTATATTTTCTTCTATTTGTGGAACCAGGGTTTGAGTACCCTGACAATTCATATGAAACCAATGGGTAGTTTTTAAGAAATTTTTTCCATAAGCCGAGTAGGTATGATAAGTACAGCCAATTTTATAGTTTAAATTTAGATTGTTCACACCGGTTTCTTCTTCAACTTCTCTGATGGCGGCTTGTTCATAATTTTCTCCCTTTTCTACTTTTCCTTTAGGCAGGTCCCATTTATTAAGTCGGAAAATAAAAAGTAGCTGTTCTTCTTCGTTTTGAACGATTCCTCCCGCAGCATCAATGGTGTCAAATTGCTTAAAAAATTCCTTTTTCAGTTCATCCAAGTCAGGATGAAGTAATACACCCGCATGAAAGACTTCTTTTTTAATTTCATGTAGCAAGGATTTGATGGCTGCATTGGATATTTCATCTATAAAAATAGCATCCGGGTGGTGGAGTATTTCTTCAATTTCCTTATCAATTTCATTGCATAAATAGACTGGTTTATCGTCAAAGTAAATTTTTTTGTACATATCAACCGAATTTTATTTTTTTCTTAAGAATGTTTATTGGCAGCTTTTGACTTTATAAAAAAAATGTAAACTGGAAAAGCTAAAGTCCAATGGCTTTTTTTATTAATTTGCAGTATGATGAATGAAAAAGCTACCGCAGAAAAGCTACTACAAATTAATGCAATAAAATTGAGTCCACAACAACCATTTACCTGGGCAAGTGGTTGGAAGAGTCCTATTTATTGCGATAACCGCAAAGTATTGTCATTCCCTTTCAGCAGAGATTTTATTAAAAGTGAAATGTGTAATGTTGTGTTCGAACAATTTCCTGGGGCAGATATTTTAGCTGGAGTTGGCACTGCAGGCATACCATGGGGTGCAATGGTATCCGATCAGTTGAAATTGCCTTATATCTATGTCCGTCCAAAGCCAAAAGAACATGGAATGGGCAATCAAATTGAAGGGGTTTATGAAAAAGGGGCTAAAGTAGTGGTTATTGAGGATCTTATTTCTACTGGTAAAAGTAGCTTGGAGGTGGTAGATGTATTGCGCAAGGCAGGTGTGGAAGTAATCGGTATGGTTGCAATATTCACCTATGGATTCGATATTGCAGCCAAAGCATTCTCGGAAGCGGGGGTTCCTTATATTACCCTTACCAACTACAATACTTTAATTGAATTGGCTGTAGAAAAAGGGATTGTAACTGCCGAACAGGAAAAAACTTTGTTAAATTGGCGCCAGGATCCTGCTAATTGGAACGTAATTTGATAACTTTAAATATATTATACATTCAATCTAAATCATATGAAATCAATTAAATTGACATTCTTGGCATTGATAGGATTTGTTTCTATTTCAATGGCTCAACAAAAAACGACACAAAAAGTAGTTATTCAAACCCCTTCAGTGCAATGTGAAATGTGTAAGGATAGGATTGAAAAATACATGAGCCGGGAACCGGGTATTGTTTCGGTGAAAGTGGATTATAAGAAAAAAACTACCACGGTGAGTTTTTTAACGGACAGAAACGATATTGAACAGGTAAAAACAGCGATTGCCAATGTTGGTTATGATGCTGACGACGTGACTGCGGAGGAGGGTTCTTATTTAAAATTACCCAAATGCTGTAAAAAGCCGGTAGAGAAGAGTGCTACACCTAGCCAGTTACCTTAATATTTTAAAGTTAGATATTTTAAAAAACACCCCAACGGGGTGTTTTTTTATGCCCTAGAATAGGGAAAAATTTTGCTTCATTTCGTAGTTGACTGGGAAATTTTTAGAAATCGTTCCATTTCCTGCCCGGATAGTTCCTACCACTTTCAGGGTAACTTCTTTGCTAACAAGAGCATTGAATCCGTTTTTTACCAAGTTCTTCATCTCTACATCCATTTTTACCGGGATGGCAAATTCCGAATTTTTAGGAATAGAAACCAGTTGGTCATGAGTGGTATGTCCAAGGTAATTATTATCTATAAAAACATCTAAGTCGAATTTTTTTAATTGCAAACCAAAGCTATTGGGGTTAAAAAATACCAGGTCGGTTTTAAGGGTGCTGGTCTTTAAACCTAACTTATCAACCTTGAAATTCCTGATCTCTCGGTACTCAAGTTCTTTTGGACTAGAGCAGGAGAGAAGCAATATTGTCAGTACAAGGTAAATGCTAAAACTAGCAATGGTAAAATGTGGTAGGCTCTTTTTCAAAGTAGGAGATTTTAAGCAAGGTAAGTAGATCTGTCCAAATATGAAATTTATACACCATAAAATTCTTACTATTATATTTAGCAATTATCTTTTAGAACCTAAAAAAATCGATTTTAAGACAAACTATTTTTATTAGCCATTAAATTTTAATACAAATAATTGAAAATAAATAGTTTATAGTATTTAATTAAATAATTAATTTCATAATTAGCGATATTATTTAACCATTATCAAGGCTTAAAACAAGGGTAATTTATATTTCTTCATTAATAATATAAATTGTACTTATATAATTGATTATTAATTATTTATATAATTTACTTGTACTTTAATGTCGTATAATATAAGTATTGAATGAAATTCTATACAAAGAGCCAACAAAATCTTAAAATTTGAATTATTTTGCTCCTGCCCAACCATTTTGATCATTTTTTTATTAGCTAGGTTTAAGGGCATTTAAAAGGCTTTAGAATAAATGTTGATTGTTTACGAATTTTGACTGTTATAATGACATGTATAAATTGAGCCTCATTTTTTTAAAATGACCCTCAAAATATGGTCCCATCATTTTTGGTTACCCTAAATTTTCTTTCAAAGTGGATATTGAATTATGGCAATGGTTTTAAAACATAGGATAATTTCTATATATATTGTTTGTGTTTTTGGAATAGCCGGCAAATCCAAAAGGGAGATAAATCCTCTTAGAATTCTCTAATTAGTAGCCACTCAAAACTAGGGTTAGTTAATTTGACATAATTGTTGATTGAACGCCTTCGAATAAAATTGCTAGAAATTTGAATTAAGAGCCGTTAAGAAATCAATCCGCCGCGGCGGATTGATTTCTTTTGTTAATTTTTGCATCAAGGCAAAAAAGTAAAAGCACTCTATTCCAGAAGGAAATCATAGGTATTGTTAACTTTATTCAACTAACAAGAAAGAAAATTTGCAAGGGAATAATAATAATTTTACTGATTAAATGGTAGTTCTTGATTCATTCTGATCAAAAGTATAACCGAATAGCCACCTACGACTTTTTAAGGGGTCGACTAATTCTTCAAGCTGTAAATGAATATAGTTTCTCCAAAAAAGCAAAATCAAGCAATTAAGGCCATTAAAAAAGCCTAGAATGAACCTAGGCTTTAATACTGTAAATCTCATTTTATAAGAAAAAGAGAAGAAGTTATTTTGTAATCTCTTTTAAAGCACTTAATTTCTGTAAATTCTCAATTTGAGCCTTTCTATTGGCTTCTATTTTATCGTGGTGAATAATCGCTAGAGTAGGTGCTATAACCAAACTAACTATACTCATCAATTTGATTAGGATATTCATAGAAGGGCCAGAGGTATCTTTAAATGGATCTCCTACTGTATCACCTGTAACAGAAGCCTTGTGCGGTTCTGATTTCTTGTAAAACATTTCACCATTGATTTCTACACCTTTTTCAAACGATTTTTTTGCATTGTCCCAAGCTCCACCAGCGTTGTTTTGGAACATTCCCATCAATACGCCACTCACTGTAGCACCTGCTAAAAATCCTCCCAATACTTCTGGGCCGAAAATAAAACCAATAATTATTGGAGATAATAGAGCAATCGCTCCTGGCATCATCATCTTACGAAGGGATGCTTGAGTTGAGATGGCAACACATTTATCATATTCTGGTTTACCAGTACCTTCCATAATACCAGGTATGGTGCGAAATTGTCTACGTACTTCTTCTACCATTGCCATCGCCGCTTCTCCAACAGCACGAATAGCTAAGGAAGAAAATATAAAAGGAATCATTCCACCTACAAATAATCCAGCTAATACATCGGCACGATAAATATCGATACCATCAATACCAGCAATACCTACAAATGCTGCAAACAGGGCAAGCGCTGTCAATGCAGCAGAGGCAATGGCAAAGCCTTTTCCACTAGCAGCAGTCGTATTTCCTACAGCATCTAAAATATCAGTTTTCTCTCTTACATCAGCAGGTAATTCACTCATCTCTGCAATTCCACCAGCATTATCGGCAATAGGGCCAAATGCATCAATTGCCAATTGCATAGCAGTAGTAGCCATCATACCAGCAGCAGCAATCGCTACTCCATATAAACCAGCACATGCATAAGATCCGTAAATACCAGCCGCCAAAACCAATATAGGTAATAAAGTACTTTCCATACCTACTGCCAAACCTCCAATGATGTTGGTAGCATGACCTGTAGCAGATTGGCGAATGATACTCATTACTGGGCGTTTACCCATGGCAGTATAATATTCTGTAATGATACTCATTAAAGTTCCTACCGCTAGGCCAACCATAATGGCACCAAATATTCCCATTTTAGTGAATTCATGTCCACGTAAAGTCATGGTATCTGGCATTAACCAGTTTACTAAAAAATACGAAGCAATCGCTGTTAAAACGATCGAGCCCCAGTTACCCATATTCAATGCTTTTTGAACAGCATCGGTACTAAGCCCAGCACTTTCTGAAATGCGAACAAAGAAGGTTCCAATGATAGAAAATAGGATTCCCATTGATGCAATGAGCATCGGTAAAAGAATAGGGGACATGCCTCCAAAATGATCGGTAATGGCACTTGTTTCTCTACCCAACACCATGGTTGCTAGTACAGTAGCTACATAAGAACCAAATAAATCAGCTCCCATTCCGGCCACATCACCCACATTGTCACCTACGTTGTCGGCAATGGTTGCAGGATTGCGAGGATCATCTTCTGGAATTCCAGCTTCTACTTTTCCAACTAGATCAGCGCCCACATCGGCTGCTTTGGTATAAATTCCACCACCTACTCTTGCAAATAAAGCGATTGATTCTGCACCCAAAGAAAATCCAGTTAAGATTTCTAAAGTCCTTTGCATTTCAACACTATCAACTGCTGCTTCAGGAGCAAAAACCATTTTTAAAATAATAAACAATCCACCCAATCCTAACACTGCTAATCCAGCTACCCCCATACCCATTACCGAACCTCCAGTAAAGGAAACTAAAAGTGCTTTACTTAAACTAGTCCTAGCTGCTTGGGCAGTGCGAACGTTGGCCTTGGTGGCCACTTTCATACCAATGAACCCAGCGAGGGCACTAAAAAATGCGCCCAATACGAAAGCCAGCGCAATACTCCAATGACTATTTTCATTGCTATAGCCCATTACACCTAGTAGGATGGCACCAATCACAACAAAATAAGCAAGAATTTTATACTCGGCTTGTAAAAAAGCCATCGCACCTTCTGCTATATAAGTGCTGATTTCTTTCATTCTTTCATTACCTGCATCTTGTTTGGAAACCCAGGCAAACTTCACAAAAGTGTACAGTAAGCCTACGATGCCCATTGCAGGAATAACATAGATCAATAATTTGTCCATATAATAGTTCTAATTTTGGAGGGCAAAAATAGGGTAATTGATGCAAAAATTGGAATATTTTAATAGATTCTTGTCGTTGATAGGTAATTTATTTTTGTAATGTATTTTTCCTTGGTACACTTACAATTGCATTGTCTAAAAAAAAATCACCGAAAGCTAGAATTTTTGATAAAAAAAATGGACCCTAAGTTAATTTAGGATCCATTTTTTATTGAAATTATTTTTAATTAAATATCAATCGCTTCGCCATAAGCTACTGCAGTAGCTTCTTTCAATCCTTCACTCATAGTAGGGTGTGGATGAACTGAATTTAATATTTCATGAGAAGTAGTTTCCAATTTACGAGCAGCAACTGCTTCAGCAATATTTTCGGTAACGTTCATACCAATCATATGGCATCCTAAAAACTCTCCGTATTTAGCATCATAAATTACTTTTACAAATCCTTCAGTAGCACCAGCGGCACTGGCTTTTCCACTTGCCATGTAGGGGAATTTGCCTACTTTAACTTCATAACCAGCATCCTTAGCAGCTTTTTCAGTATATCCTACAGAGGCAATTTCTGGTGAGCAGTAAGTACAACCTGGAATATTATTGTAATCAATTGGTTCTGGGTGGTGACCACTCAAATGCTCGGCTGCATTGATTCCTTCTTTTGAAGCAACGTGTGCAAGCGCCTGACCAGGTGTGCAATCTCCAATTGCATAAATGCCCGGTACATTCGTTTGGCCATGGGCATCTACCATTATTTTCCCTTTTTCTGTTTTAATTCCTAAGGTCTCCAAACCAATATTTTCGATATTGGCAAGAACACCGACTGCACTTAAAACGATGTCCGCCTCTAAAACTATTTCTCCTGTAGCGGTTTTAATTTTCGCTTTTACCCCAGCTCCAGAAGTGTCAACACTCAACACTTCACTATTGGTCATCACAGTAATACCTTGTTTTTTGAATTGCTTTTCCAATTCCTTGCTAATATCTTCGTCTTCTACCGGTACAATACGAGGCATAAATTCAACAATGGTTATTTTGGTTCCTATGGCATTATAGAAATATGCAAATTCACAACCAATCGCACCACTACCACAGATAATCATAGTTTTTGGTTTGGTAGCTAGAACCATTGCTTTTCTATACCCAATGATTTTTTCATCATCGATAGGCATAGTAGGTAATTGTCGCGCCCTGCCTCCTGTAGATATAATAATGTTTTTTGCTTCATGCGTTTGTTTGGATCCGTCAGCTGCAGTTACTTCAATTTTGCCAGGAGCGGTCAGTTTGCCAAAACCCATGATTACATCGATTTTGTTCTTTTTCATCAAAAACTGAACGCCTTTGCTCATTTTATCAGCAACACCACGGCTACGTTTAATCACATTTTCAAAATTTACAGTTGGGGTGCTTAGGTCTACACCATAATCAGCTGCATGTTTTGCATATTCAAAAACCTGGGCACTTTTCATTAGGGCTTTGGTTGGAATACAACCCCAGTTGAGGCAAACTCCACCTAGACTTTCTTTTTCAATGATTGCTACTTTTTTACCTAATTGACTTGCCCTTATTGCTGCAGGGTATCCGCCTGGTCCACTACCTAAAACAATTACATCGTATGCCATGATTTATATAATTTGTTATTTGAATGATTTTACGCTTACCAATTATTAAATACTATTTGAAATAAACCATAAAAGAAATGCAAAATTAGTTCGAAAAGTGGGATTAGCCAAAAGCTAATTTAAACAATTCAAATGGTGGCTCATATAATTAAATCCTTGGGATGAGATAGTAGATAAATTTGGGCGAAAAATTGTATATTGAATTAATTGATAAGCTTTTTCTTTTCTTCTATCTCGCTTACTGTTGCCATGGATTTTAGGGATTTAATGCTTACGTTTAGTTCAAATCCTATCAGTAATACCAGTGAATTGATATAAATGAGCGCCATGAATACTATAATAGTCCCGATTGATCCATACAAGGCGTTGTATTTTCCAAAGGTGTCAACAAAATAGGAGAAACCCATTGTAGACAATATACTCAAAAAGGTACCCAAAATAGTTCCCGGGGAAATTAATTTCCATCTTTTTTCAACAGCTGGGGCAAATTTATAGATGAAAGCAATTGAATAATATACCAACGTTACAATAAAAATCCATCTTACATAATAAATGATTTCTCTTAAGTCAGCGCTTTGAATCCCTACTAATTTCAGTACAGCTCCCTGAGTAATTAATAAAATAAGACAGCCTAATACCAATAGGAATATCAAGGAAGTTAATTTAATCGCCATCCAGCGGTTGTGAATATCTTTTCTTTTTTCAAAACCAATATAGTTTTTATTGAAAGACCTCATTAATCCCATCATAGCATTGGAGGCAAAAAATAAGGCTAGAATCAATCCAAAGGATAACAAACCAATTTTAGAGTCATCCAAAAAAGAGTCTACAAATTTTATTAAATATTGATTGTGAATTTTTGCAGGAATGATATCTAGAATTAAACTATGGAGTTCTTTTTTAATACTTCTTTTAGAAATGAAAGGCAGATGAGGGACTAGGGTAAACAAAAAAAGAAAAGAAGGAGGAATCGCCATAATGAAATTATAAGCAATTGCAGAAGCTCTTTCAGTTAATCCTACCGTTTTAACTTGCTTGAGAAAAAATTTAATCACATCATACAATGGAACTCCTTCAAACCCTGGTAAGTACAAATGTTTTGTTTTGCGTAAAAGGAACGCTATTGGAAATGAAGATAATATGATTCGTTCCAGTTTTGTCATCAGAAACTTTTACAGTTGCTTGTAAAATACAGTAATTTTTAGTTTAATTTAAAATTCCCAACAAAAAATAATCTTTGTTTTGAATTTACTTTATAGTTGATTTTAAATTCATGAAGCTGTCTAATGCTTGCTGGTATTGTTTTGCAAAATTTAGGTGTTCCTTATAGTTGGTTGAAAAATTTGAAAATCCATTCAAATCAGGTTTCGCTACAAAAAAAAGATAGGAGGTAGAAGGAGCATTTAATACCGCATCGATTGTTTTGGTAGAGGGGGTACAAATCGGACCTGGAGGCAATCCTACCTGCTGATAAGTATTGAAGGGTGACCTAAACTCAAGGTGTTTAAAATAAATTCTTTTTAGACTAAAATCCTTCATTGCAAATTTGACAGTTGGATCAGCAGCGAGTTTCATTCCAATCTCCAACCGATTTAGATAGACGCTCGCAATTTTTCCTTTGTCTGATTCTTTATTGGTTTCTTCTTCTACAATACTTGCTAGTATGTATGCTTCAGTAGGATTAAGATTTAATGACAAAGCTTTTTTTCTTCTTTGTTCATTCCAAAATATTTCCTTTTCGTTGTAAAGTTTTTTAAAAATAACGCTCGCGGAGGTATTCCAAAAAATTTGATAGGTATTAGGAATAATTGCAGTCATAGCAGTATTGCTATCTAATTCAAATTTTTTTAGTGAATCTTCATTGTTTAATATAGCCATCACTTCTGCTGAATCACATTCAAAGTTGTCACCAATTTTTTTTGCAAAATCTTCTCTCGTCCTTAGTTTGTTGATTACTAAGTTAACGGCAGTTTGATTTCCTCTTCGAAGCTTTTTGATAATTGAAAAGATGTTGGATCCATTTTCTATCTGGTATTTTCCGGGGCGGATATTATTTTCGTATCCTGCTATTTTTGCAGCCCACTGAAAAACAATTGGACTTTTAATGATTCCCTCAGTTACTAGGTTTTTAATGACTTGATTTAAATCGCTGTTTGTATTAATGTAGAAAAACTTTTTATTTTCTTTAAAATCGGTATCGCTGCTAAAAAAAGATACCGCTATTATCACCAGTATTAAAAAAATTGAAAAGGGGATGATTTTTGCTATTTTGTTATTTTTAGCCATAAAAATAATTGGATTCAATAATTCCTAAAATTAAAATAAAAAACCTCGTCATATGCTGACGAGGTTTGAAATTTACTATAAAATAATTTATGGTTTTTTAGAAGTGTCAACCGTACCTGGCAAAGGAGTAGTGGTAGATTGTTGAGGAGCAGTAACTGGCGCCTTATTAATCAATTCGTCGTTCTGAGACGATCCACCGGCCGTTTTGGGTATAAAAATTGGAGAAATAACACATAGAATACCTACAATACCTGCAAAAACCCATGTGCCCTTTTCAAGTACATCAGTAGTTTGCTTTACACCCATCAGCTGGTTGCTGAATCCACCCAAACTTCCTGATAAACCACCACCTTTAGGATTCTGTATTAAGACGATTAAACCTAAGATGATAGAGGCTATAATAACTAATATTCCGAATAAAACTAACATGTCAATAATCTTTTAGTTGATTAATTTTGGCTGCAAAGTAAGCACTTTTGGAGGGATCGAGCAAACTTAATTTTTTATAGACATTTAAGGCCTTTTGTTTCTTTCCTTGCTGAATCAATACTTCTGCCATAGCTTCTGTCTCTACCTCAATCTCCAAATTGGAAGCTTCAGCTAATTTTTGAATTGTTAAATCTGCTTGTGCACTTTGTAACGGTAATTGGTCAGGCTGTAGCTTTTTCATCTCTTTTAACCAATCTGTAAAGCTTTTCATTTGTTTGCCTAACTTATCAGAATGAAGCGCTTTACTGCTCAATTTGATACCTAAACTAGCAAAGTAATCAGAAGTATGAAGTGGTTCAAAGGTGATTCTATCTTCGGTAACCTTGGCCGTGTTAAGATTAAATTTAAAATTTAAAGGGCTAATTCGCTGATCGGAAAGGGAATCATCCTCAAGCTCGATGTCATTCTCTAATGGGGCAATACCTTCATTAAAGTGGCTGGCCGGTATAGGTGGATTGATTGTCTCTAAACTCTTATCTGTATTGATCAATTCTATTTCCGGAGCTATTTCAATTACCTGCTTTTCTACTTCGATCATTTCCGGAAAATCATTCTTTTGCTCTATTGGTTTTGTATTTACAATTCCAATTTTTTCAGGAATTATGATATCAGAAAAGGTAGTAATGGCTTCATTCTTATCATTTGGCAGTGTATCACCCAGTTGAAATTGAAGCCAAAAAGGGTTATTAAAAAGCAGGGAGGTTTTAGCAGCTTGTTTTGAATAGTTAGAAGAATCTTTATCTGTTTGCAACAATAGACAATATTGTGCTACCGAAAAATAGGGATGGGCTTCAGCAATCTGGGCAAAATATGCTTTGCTATCCAAATCAGATATTTTTCGTTTAAATATTGTTTCAAAAAGGAATTCGCTGTTGCCCATAGCTCGAAGATAAATTTATTATAGCTTTTAAGAAAATTATAAACCCAATTATAATTTACCAATTAGAAAATATTTTATTAAACATCGCATCCACGGTGTTTTTAACAATTTCAGAAAACAAAGCAGTTTGAGCCTGCTCAAAGCTTTGGGTGGCTGGAAAGTCAAAATTATTAGAAATATCCTCTTCAAAATTTTTCTTTTCATCTAAAGCGTTCTTGAAAATTATATGAAAGGAAACCGATAATCTATTGGTACTTGCATTGTTGCGCGAAATACCACTGGTGCTTACATTGTAATCCGAAACATAACCGCTTATATCATAATGGGCATTGTCATCATTGGTTTGGCGAAGTCGGGTACTGCCTATAATCTTTTGTTTCATTTTTTCAGTGAGCTGAGGTCCTAACTGAGGATTTACATACCGAGCTTTATTTTCGAAATAATTTACACGAAATGTTTTCACTTCCAATGGAATGGGGGAGGTGTCCTTAAAAGAGTATTTGCAGGTTGCAAAACTAAAAACAGCCAAGAGCAATAATGCAATTGGCAATATAAAAAAAGTATTTTTTATATGTTTTTGATTTCTATTAGAAGATAGTTTTCTTTTGATATTAATCTTCAATGTCATATTCTTTTAATTTTCTGTATAAGGTTCTTTCACTTATTCCAAGGTCAGAGGAAGCATCTTTTCGTTTGCCCTTGTGTTTTTTAAGAGCTTTTACAATTAATTCTTTTTCCTTATCCATTATGCTCAAAGATTCTTCAATGGCTTCATGGTGATGGATTTGTTCGCCATTTTGATTTATAAATACAGCCTGACTATTTTGATTGAAGTTATTGTTTGATACAGTAGGTTTGTTGTCGGGCATCACATTATCCAAATTATTATTGTACATCGGAATATTCTGAGCCATTCCTGGATTTTGTAAAATCTCAAAAAACATTTTCTTCAATTCATTCACATCTTTTTTCATATCAAAAAACAACTTGTATAATATTTCTCTCTCATTCGCAAATTCTTGCTGACTGAGTGCTGCCTTGCCACCAACCAATACGGGTAGACGATTGAAATTATTTTCTGGCAAAAAGGATTTTAGTTCTCTTGCAGATATGTTTTTTTGTTTTGATAATACTGAAATCTGTTCTGCAATATTTTTAAGCTCCCTTACATTTCCCGGCCATGGATAGGTCATTAGTAAACCTTTGGCTTCTTCATCTAGCTGAATAGGGGCTCCCTTGTATCGATCGGAAAAATCGGATGCAAATTTTCTAAATAACAAAGGAATGTCTTCCTTTCGGTCTCTCAAAGAAGGCACCCTTATTGGAACTGTATTGAGCCGATAATAAAGATCTTCTCTAAATTTACCTGATTGGGTACTTTCTAGTAGCTCTTTATTGGTAGCTGCAACTACTCTAACATCCGTTTTTTGAACCTTACTGCTACCCACTCGGATGTATTCTCCAGTTTCAAGAACCCTTAATAAACGAGCCTGGGTTCCCAATGGTAGCTCTCCAATTTCGTCTAAAAAAATAGTCCCACCATTTACTGTTTCAAAATATCCCTTGCGACTATCCATTGCTCCGGTAAACGATCCTTTTTCATGCCCAAATAATTCAGAATCAATAGTACCTTCCGGGATAGCGCCACAGTTGACTGCAATAAAAGGATTGTGTTTTCTAGAACTTAACGCATGAATAATCTGTGAAAATACCTCTTTACCAACCCCACTTTCTCCATTGATGAGTACACTCAAATCTGTATTAGAAACCTGTGTGGCTACATTTAAAGCATAATTGAGTACAGGCGAATTGCCTATAATTCCAAATCGATTCTTTATTGTTTGTAAGTCCATAATAATATTTTCTTCGCTTCCTGTAAAGGGGTAGGTAGATTTATTTAATAATTCTATTCATATCAATGTTAAAAAAATATTTATTCATTCAAACAGATTAATACTTTGATCAAAACTAAATTTTATAACATTTTATTATTCACTGACAGCGTTTCCAATAAGAGTACCTGCTGTACAGCTAACAATTTCCACCATCACATAATCTCCTTTTTTAAAATCGCCTTTCGGAAATACCACTACTTTGTTATGGTCTGATCTTCCTTGTAATTCATCGGCTGATTTTTTTGAAAATCCTTCCACTAATACTTTACAAGTTTTCCCAATATCTCTTTGCATACTTTGAAGGGAATGTATTCTATGTAAATCAACCATTTCTTGTAATCTTTTCTTTTTGATTTCTTCTGGAACATCGTCCTCAAACCTTCTTGCAGCCAGTGTTCCAGGTCGTTCGCTATAAAAATACATATAAGCCAAATCGTATTTACAATATTCCATAAGGCTCATCGATAGCTCGTGATCTTCATCGGTTTCACTACAAAAACCTGTAATCATATCGGTTGATAATCCGCAACCCGGAATAATTTCACGTATCCGATTTACTTTTGCGATATACCATTCTCTAGAATAGGTGCGATTCATTAATTGCAAAATTCTGCTGCTGCCGCTTTGGACAGGAAGATGGATATAGTTACAAATATTTTCATGCCTTGCAATGGTATGAAGTACCTCGTCAGTAATATCTTTTGGATGTGAAGTGCTAAATCGAACCCTAAGCAGTGGTGATATCAATGCTACTTTTTCCAGTAATGCAGCAAAAGTTACTGCTTCCTCTTTGCTATTGTTATTGAATGGTTCCCAGTGATAACTATCAACGTTTTGCCCTAGTAAAGTAACTTCTTTAAAACCATCGGCAAAAAGATTTTTACATTCTTCAATAATACTATTGGCATCTCTACTTCTTTCTCTACCTCTTGTAAATGGAACTACACAAAATGAACACATGTTATTGCAACCACGCATGATACTTACAAATGCATTTACACCATTGCTGTTCAGTCGAATTGGTGAAATGTCAGCATAGGTTTCATCCCTATTTAAAAGAACATTGACTGCTTTTTGACTAGTTTCAGCTTCTTCAATAAGGCCGGGTAGTGTTCTGTATGCATCAGGACCTACCACTAAGTCGACTAAACTTTCTTCTTGTAAAAATTTTTCTTTCAAACGCTCAGCCATGCATCCCAATACCCCAACGAGTATTCCAGGATTAAGTTTTTTAAGTTTCCTGAATTCAGTTAGTCTCTTACGAACAGTTGCTTCGGCTTTTTCTCTGATGGAGCATGTATTTAGTAGAATAAGATCTGCTTCTTCACAGTTTTTGGTTGCACCATACCCATTAGTTTGTAAGATGGAAGCAACCACCTCACTATCTGCAAAATTCATAGCACAGCCATAGCTTTCTACATAAAAGAGTTTTTTGAATTTAGCCTCACTCTCAACGATTGGACTATAAGCCTCTCCTTGCCGGGACTCATCGTGCACTTTACTTTCTATCGTAAATAAACTATTCATGCTTAAAATTAGGGATTAAAAGTAAGGAATTATCTTGTTATTGTGTCAGATTGGCAGCGAAAAAATGATTGTTTTAGGTTTAAATCAGCATTTACTACTGTTAAAATTGCTTGAATTTTATAATTAGATAATTAAAGTCAAGCATACTATTGAGAACTATTAAAACTTACCAAAACAGTGCTTTTTTTGAGAGAATCAGCTTATCTAACTTTTGAAGGAATATAACTAGATAGTAAGAAGTCTGCCATTTGATTTATTAATATTACCCGATAGATTAAATGATTTGATGAAAATATTTATTCAAGATTGAGGCAATAAATTGGAACTGTTGATCCAAGGTCAATTAAGAAGTTTAAAACCAGCCCAAACAGCCAAAATCCCAAGTAAAAAACTCGTTGCGGTATAGCAGGCTGCCATAGCGAATTTTCCATTTTGAATGAATTGTAAATTTTCGAGAGAAAAGGTAGAAAAAGTAGTAAAGCCACCACATATTCCAACGGTTAAAAATAACTTCCAATTGGAAGAAAAGGATTCATTTTTAAGACAGTAAGCAGTAACCAAGCCTATTATAAAACTGCCCCCCACGTTGATTAAGAAAGTAGAAAGAGGAAAATTTTTATTTCCAATCCACCAGCCAATTAAAAATCTGAAAATACTGCCCACGGCACCCCCCAAACCAATCAGTAAAATATTTCGAAACATATGAAGATTTTACAAGTTCCCTGAAAATGTATATTTCAAATCAACCATCCATTGACCATTTATTCTGACCATTTTCAATTTATTAGTTTTATCTTTTTTAAATGAGTTGGAATAATTGATTATGCTAACCGAATCGTTGAGAGGGCTGATTTCGTTGATAATAATATCAGCATTTTTAAAGCTTTCTAATTCTGACTTAGTTTTTGACTCAAATTCCTTTTTGAATAATTCAAAAAATTGTTGATTGGTCTCCTCTTTTAAAACAAAAGTCTCTGCATCCTTAAAATTACTTTCTAGGATATTTTTTATAAATTCCCTTGCCACTTCAATGTCAGTGTTGGGTGATTTTTTTTCAGTATTGCATGAACTTATTGCTAAACAACAAATCAATGAAAGCAGTAATGTAAATTTCATAGTTAAAGTTAAACATCTTTATAATAATTAAAACAATATTTTAGATCGGCTCATTAAAACAAAAAGATTTTTTTAAAATGTAGAGCAGGCTAAATTAAAAAGAACCTGACCCTAATAAAAAGGGCAGGTTCTTTGTTAAGCTCAATGGTATTTAACTATTTGCGTTCGTTGTAAGTGTCAAATTCTTTGTCCTTGTCATATGCTTTGATGATCGCTTTTACTAGTTTGTGTCTTACTACATCTTCTTCATCTAATTCAATATGAGCAATGCCTTCCACATTTTTTAAAATACGCAATGCTTTGTCTATTCCACTGCGCATATTTTTTGGAAGATCTATCTGAGTGGGATCGCCAGTTATGATCGCTTTGGCATTGGCGCCAATTCTGGTTAGAAACATTTTTAATTGACCGTCATTGGTATTTTGAGCTTCATCTAATATGATAAATGCATTATCCAATGTTCGACCTCTCATGTAGGCTAGTGGCGCAATTTCAATGGTTCTGGTAGTCATATAATAACCTAGCTTATCTGCTGGGATCATGTCATCCAATGCATCATAGAGCGGCCTTAAATAGGGGTCAATTTTTTCTTTTAAATCGCCTGGTAAAAAACCAAGATTTTCTCCTGCCTCAACTGCTGGTCGAGTTAAAATTATTTTTTTTACCGTTTTTGCTTTTAGTGCTCTTACTGCTAAGGCAACCGCTGTATAAGTTTTTCCAGTTCCGGCAGGTCCAATTGCAAAAACAATATCATTTTTATCCACTGCCGACACCATTCTCTTTTGATTGGCAGTACGAGCTCTTACAGTTTTTCCGTTGGGACCAAAAACCAATACATCATTTGGATTACTATCAACAAAATTATCTACCGCCTGGGTATCATCTCCTCCTAATATTTGATCAATGTAATTTTCAGACATATGTCCATTGCGTTCTATGTATTGAACGATTAGGTTAATTTTTTCTTTAGCATCTACTACCTGTTCGGGCGCACCAGTCAGTTTTATTTGTGTACCTCGACTTAAAATTTTTAGAAGTGGAAATTTCTTTTTTAGAATATCAAGTTTACCATTGTTAACTCCAAAGAATTCAATTGGGTTAACGGTTTCAAGATTGATGATTGTTTCTGTCAAAATAAATTGGATTTAGGTAGGTTGAGCAATGTTTGATATATCAAAGTGTCTATTTCAAATTTAACAAATTACTTTTGAAATTAGTTTATAATATTTATACACAGTTTGTTAGAAACAAAATATAATTACAATTAATCAAGCAAGTAAAAGTCATAAAAAAATCCCGACTACTAGGGTAGTCGGGATTAATAAAATGTTAAGCTATTTAAGAATAAAAATTATCTTTCTAATAATTTAAAAAACTGATCAAGCTGAGGCAAAATAACAATTCTTGTTCTGCGGTTTGACTCCCTTCCTTCTTTGGTTTTGTTGTCTGCAACTGGTTTGTATTCAGATCTTCCTGCTGCAGTCATATGAGTAGGATCTAGGCCATATTTGTTTTGTAAAATACGAACCACAGTAGTAGCTCTTTTCACGCTTAGATCCCAGTTGTCAACAAGTACTGGGTTTGTAAAGGCTACATTATCAGTATGACCTTCTACCATGAACTCAATAGTAGGTTGATTTTTCAAAACAGTTGCTACTTTTCCAAGAACCTCTTTGGCTCTGTCTGTTACATCATAGCTACCACTTTTGAATAATAGTTTATCTGAAATGTCAATATAAACTACTCCTTTTTCAACTTTTATATTGATGTCTTTGTCATCCATATTTCCAATAGCACCTTTCAAATTGGTAACCAAAGCAAGATTCAAAGAATCTTTTCTGTTGAGTGCTGATTGAAGACCTTGGATATAAGCATCCTTTGATCCGATATTTTCGAGTGATTTTTTTATACTTTCAGCCTGTGAACCAGAAATTACTGATAAGTTTTCCAATTGCTTCAAAGCCTGGTTGTTGTTATCTTTCAAGAAGCCATTGTTTTCTTTAAGAAAACCAATTTGCTTTTTAAGACTTTCTATCTCAGCTTCAAGAACTGCTCTTCTTCTGAGATTTTCGATGTTCGTATTATCACAGCTTTTTAAAGCTTCTTGTAAAGCTAGATGTTCTGTTTGTAATTGAACGTAACGAAATTGTTCCGCTTTTAATATTTTCTTACTTACACAAGATGAAAATAAAACAGCGCAGGTAATTCCAAATAGAATAATTTTTTTCATACTAATAAGATTTGATTTTTGCTAAAAGCGAAGTTATTTGAATACAGTTGAAAAAACAAATGAATCAATTTTAACTCATTTTTTGTATTCAAATAAGCATTTTAACTTCTTTTTATTTTAGGTAAGTGCGATGTCAATTACTTGTTGCATTGTTTTTACGTAGTGAAATTTAATTCCTTTGATAAAAAGAGGATTAATGTCGATAACATCTTTTTCGTTTTGCCAACACATGATAATTTCTTTTAAACCCGCCCTTTTAGCTGCCAAAACCTTCTCCTTAATACCACCTACTGGTAATACTTGGCCTCTTAGGGTTATCTCTCCAGTCATTGCTAAATAGGGTTTTATCTTTCTTCCCGTAAATGCACTGGCTAAGGCAGTCATCATGGTGATTCCTGCACTTGGTCCATCTTTTGGCACTGCTCCCTCCGGTACATGAATATGAATATTTTTAGTATTGAACATTTCTAGGTCAATATTCATCTTTTTTGCATTTACCTGGAGCCAGGTATAGGCTGTAGAAGCACTCTCCTTCATTACATTTCCAAGGTTTCCTGTCATTTTTAATTCACCTTTGCCTTCACTCAAACTAATTTCGATAAATAAAATATCCCCGCCTACATAGGTCCAGGCTAGTCCAACAGCCACTCCCGCCATATTTGCTATTTTGTACATTTCGTTGCTAAATCTTGGCTTTCCTAAAATCTTCTCAAAATCTATCTGAGTAAGAGTGGGTTTTAATTTGCCTTTGGTTGCATACTGTTTAGCTAGGTTTCTCATTATCGCTGCCAGCTGTCTATCCAAGTCTCGTACACCACTTTCTCTGGTATAGTCTTCTATGATTTTTTCTAGAATCTTATCACTTACTTTAATATTTACATCTTTAAGTCCATGAGCTTCCTTTTGTTTGGGCAAAAGATGTTGTCTGGCGATTTCAATTTTTTCTTCTACTGCATAGCCACTCAAATCAATGATTTCAAGTCGGTCCCTTAAGGCAGGTTGAATGTTATTGATATTATTGGCGGTTGCTATAAAGAGTACTTTGCTTAAGTCATATTCAAGCTCTAAGTAATTATCGTAAAAACTATTGTTTTGTTCTGGATCTAGCACTTCTAGTAGGGCAGAGGAAGGATCGCCACGCTGGTCATTACCTACTTTATCAATTTCATCCAAAATCATCACTGGGTTACTACTTTTAATCTTCCTGATAGATTGAATAATCCTTCCAGGCATTGCTCCAATATAGGTTTTACGATGTCCCCTAATTTCACTTTCATCATGTAATCCCCCAAGACTCACTCTTACATATTTACGAGCAATTGCATGTGCTATGCTTTTACCTAGACTGGTTTTACCAATTCCGGGAGGGCCAACAAAGCAAAGGATTGGACTTTTCATGTCACCCTTTAGTTTTAAAACAGCAAGGTATTCTAGTATGCGTTCTTTAATTTTATGCATACCATAATGATCATGGTCTAATATTTTTTTTGCTTTTTTTAAATCGTAGGAATCAGGAGTATAATCTTCCCAGGGTAGATCGAGCATTAGATCGAGGTGATTGTAAACAACAGAGTAATCTGGTGTACTCGGATGCATTCTTTCTAATTTTTCTGCTCCTTTATGGAACATTTCCATCGCTGGTTTGGGCCATTTTTTTCCTTCCGCTTTTTTGAGCATTTCTTTTACTTCTGCTACATTGTCTCCACCCAATTCTTCTTTGATGGCTTTCATTTGCTGTTGTAAAAAATACTCTCTTTGTTGTTTGTCTAATTCTGCACGGGTTTTGTTGGTCACCTTGTTTTTAAGTTCGGTGTACTGTAATTCCGTTTGCATTAAATTCATCAGTAATTCGGCTCTCTCCTTGATATTATTGATTACCAAAAGTCTTTGTTTGTCTTTAATGTCACTATTTAAATTGCTGCTAACAAAATGAATAAGAAATACCGGATTTTCTATGTTCTTAAGTATAATTGCTGCCTCACTAGGAAGGTTGGGTGAAATTTGTACAATTTGTCCAGCTAAATCTTTTATGCTTCCAACCATTGCATTAAAATCCTTGTCATTGTTCAACACTTCTTCTTCCAGTGTTTGAATCTTAGCTTTGAAATAAGGATCCTCGCAGGTGATTTCATCTATTTTAAAACGTTTCTTTCCTTGGATGATGATGGTAGTTCCACCATCTGGCATTTTAATTAGTTTAGCAATTTTTGCCACCGTACCAATTTCTTCTAAATCAGAAATAGTAGGTTCTTCTACGGTACTGTCTTTTTGTGCTATCACACCTATCAATTTGTCAGCCTTATAGGCATCACTTACCGCTTTTATACTTTTATCTCTTCCTACCGTAATAGGTAGCACCACTCCAGGAAACAAGACCGTATTGCGTAAAGGAAGTAGGGGTAATTCGTTTGTAATGACGAGTGTATCTGCATCATCGCTATCGTCTTCATTTAGCGGTATGATCGGCATAAACTCCATTTCTTCTTCAGGGCCCTGCAAATAAATGTTTTTATTCATATTTTTTATAATGTATGGTCAAAATGTCAAACTTTCTATTTTCGAAAGTTTGTTTTCATTGAACGGGTATATTGGCAACATTGGTGCCGAAAGGATTGGTAATTAAATTTTGGAGTATCATGAAGCCCAAATCTAGTGTTTTTGTATGATTAATTATAGCCATCAAATAAATTAGCTTCCTATTAGATATGGATCATAGGGCTTATTTTTGCAGCCTATGTACATCCATTGTTCGGAACAAGAATTGTTGTTGTTAAAAAAAATTGCTGAGGCTTCCCAAACCTTGGATGTTCCTTGTTATTTGATAGGTGGTTTTGTTAGAGATAAAATTATAGGTAGACCAACAAAGGATATTGATATTGTTTGTTTGGGTGATGGCATTGAACTAGCCAATGAAGTTTCAAAGCATTTTAAGCCAAAGCCCGCAATCAGTTTTTTTAAAAACTTTGGTACAGCACAAATAAAGTTAGCAGATATTGACATTGAATTTGTTGGAGCTAGAAAGGAAAGCTATCATTTTGATAGCCGAAATCCAGTGGTTTTATCAGGTACTTTAGAAGATGATCAAAATCGCCGTGATTTTACTATCAATGCACTTGCCATTAGTTTAAATAAAGATAGTTATGGAGCATTGATTGATCCTTTTAATGGAATCAATGACTTGGAAAATAAAGTTTTACAAACACCTTTGGATCCAACCATTACTTTCAGTGATGACCCACTTCGTATGATGAGGGCCATCCGTTTTGCTACTCAATTAAATTTTGTAATTGAAGAAAAAACATTGGCTGCAATTCAACAAAATGCAGAACGCATTAAAATTGTAAGTGGAGAAAGAATTGCGGATGAATTAAATAAAATTTTAAGCTCTAAAAAACCTTCTATTGGCTTTGATCTTTTATATAAAACGGGTCTGCTAAAAATTATTTTTCCTCAAATGGTTGACTTAGCAGGGGCTGAATACATTGATGGAAAAGGACACAAAGATAATTTCTATCACACTTTGCAAGTAGTTGATAATATTTGCGAGCTTACGGATGATCTTTGGTTGAGATGGGCTGCTGTTTTACATGATATTGCTAAACCATTGACTAAAAAATTTGAAGTTGGCCATGGTTGGACCTTTCATGGACATGAGGTTTTGGGCGGTAGAATGGTGCCTAAAATTTTCAGTCAACTGAAATTACCTCAGAATGAAAAAATGAAGTTCGTTCGTAAATTAGTGGAATTACATTTAAGGCCCATCAGTGTTACGAAAGACAATATTACCGATGCAGCTATTAGAAGATTGTTATTTGATGCAGGCGAAGATTTTGATGCGCTTATGATACTTTGTAGTGCTGATATCACCTCTAAAAACAAGCAAAAAGTAAAACGCTTTTTAGAAAATTTTGAAATGGTGAAAATAAGATGTGCCGAAGTAGAGGCGAAAGATCAGTTAAGAAATTGGCAGCCACCCATTACTGGAGAAATGATTATGGAAAGATTTAACATTCCTCCAGGAAAGACCATCGGAGATCTGAAGAATGCAATTCGAGAAGCAATTTTGGATGGAGAAATACCAAATAATTATGATGCGGCTCTTGATTTTTTGCTTAAAAAAGCTGCTGAACTTGGATTGTAATCGATCTTTTATTTATTCGATGTTGCTGAGTTATTGTAATTTATTTCACCATTCAAACAATTTATTCAGTACAAATTATCATTTCTTATTACTAAATTTGTAACATGGCTATTTTACGTTTTAGGGTTTATTGGGAGGAGGATGAAATTATTTATCGTGATGTGGTGATTAAGCATACCCAAAATTTTTCTGATTTGCATCATTGTATTTTAAAGGGTTATGAATTTGATAGTAAGCACCAAGCTACTTTTTATAGAAGCAATGACAGTTGGTTAAGAGGAAGAGAAATTTCGCTTGAAAAATATGAAGACAAAGCATACAAGGTTGAACCTCTTTTAATGGCGGAGGTTAGTTTAGGTTCTGAAATTAAGGACCCCAATCAAAAGTTCGTTTATGTATACGATTTTAATAAGGCATGGACTTTCATGGTGGAGCTGATCAATGTAGATAAAGAAGAGAATAAGAAAATAATCTATCCTGCTTGCATTCGTTCTGAAGGCATCGCTCCATCTCAATACGGCACCAAGGGTTTGGTGGATAGTCGATTGGCTGAGGTGGAAGAAAAATATGATTTGAATTCAGCTGCAATGTTAGAGGGATTCAGTGAAGAAGATGAGGATGGCAATGCTACTGAATCCGAGGAAGATTCATCAACAGAATTGACTTCAGAGGAATATTAATTTCAAATAGTTGATTTTAATGATTTTTAGAAATGATTCAACTAGTATCAGCAAATGCAAATAATTTCTCCCTTTTTTTTAACTATTAGTTTTCAATTTACCAATTATCAGTTAGTTAGGGGTGCGTTATGAATAAAACTTGTATTGTTATATCTGGCCCAACTGCAGTAGGTAAAACCTCTCTTGCTATTTCTGTAGCAAAATATTTTTCAACCCAAATCATCTCTTCGGATAGTCGACAATGTTATAAAGAATTGTCTATTGGTGTAGCCAAACCTTCTCAAGAAGAATTAACATCTGTTCCTCATTATTTTATTAATTCACATTCCATTCATGAAAGTGTTAATGCAGGAGTATTTGAAAAATATGCTTTAGAAAAAGTACAGGAAATATTTTTAAAAAGTGATGTGGCTGTAATAGTTGGTGGGACTGGGTTGTATACAAAAACTTTTTGTGAAGGCATTGATCAGCTGCCAATTGTTTTACCAGGCATCAGAGAGGATATTATGGGTAATTACGAAAAAAAGGGATTAGAATGGCTACAATTAGAAGTTAAAAAAAATGATCCGCTTTATTTTTCGAAAGGAGAGATCCACAATCCACATAGGCTAATTCGAGCATTGGAAATAGTGATGTCATCAGGGAAATCTATTCTTACATTTCAAACTCAAAAAAGTCAGCCTCGAAATTTTAAAATTATACAAATTGGTTTGGAATTACCTAGGGAAGAACTTTATCAACGAATTAATGATAGAGTAGATCAAATGATTCTAGACGGATTGGTAGAGGAGGTGAAAAGTTTAATTGCTTATCAAGACCTGAATGCATTACAGACAGTAGGTTACAAGGAATTATTTGATTATTTTTCTAAAAAAAACGCTCTTCAAGAAGCGATTGAGTCTATTAAAATTAATACAAGACATTATGCCAAGCGACAGATGACTTGGTTTAAAAAAGATAAGACTATTAAATGGTCATCCCCAGATTTTGAAAGAGTATTGCATTTGATTTCAGAAAACTGATAAGGGTTTTAATTTTCAGAAGTCAGTATGACAAAATCGATTGGCTAAAAATTTAGCAATTAAAATTTACAACCAAAACTTAAAATAATATTTCCTATTTTATTATCAATGGTTGCAAAAGTATTTGCTCGGTCTTGTAAACGGTAGGCAAAGTTTACATCTTTTTTCATTGAGTAAACGTAGGTTAGATCAATAAAAATCCCTTTGTGCCGATATCCAATTCCACCACTGATCAGTGCTTGGTGAGCATTTATTTCCTTATCTTGATAGGGGTTGGTATAATAAGCAAAACCAATCCTAGTCATCAATGTATTAAATTTTAGCTCACCTCCCAATCGGAAATTGAAGTTTCCTTTGTACTGATTCTTTATTACATTATTGAGTGATTGATAATATAATTTATCGTTGGCAGTAGGGTTTTCATTGGCGCTGTAAAAATTAGATCCCTTGTGATTTACATATTCAATATCAGCGGTCAAAAATCCTTTTTGTTTTCTTACATCTTCTATTTCATTGAAAACGTAACTACCACTTACCATCATTTTTATTGGGGTTGTCATACTGTATTTACTTTCCCCCGGTTGGTCATTCGTAAATTTAAGAGAGGATACTTTTTGAAGGCCTCCGTAATTTTCTGTGTTAACGGTTAATGAGGAGGTTCTACTATCTTTTAGTGAAACCATGTAAGTAGGTGTGTGGAGTGCAAACCCCAATCGTACATGTTCAGTTGGTTTATAAATAATTCCAATTTTCGCATTTACTCCAGCACCACTGGTAGTGTAATCATCTGTATAAGTAAACGAATCGAATTTATTTAATTTATTAGATGAAGTATCATTTTCTTGGAAGGTACTGCTGCTATTGTAATGCATCATTGGAATGCCCATACTAATTCCAAATAAAAATTTGTCTTTTTTATTGACTGCATAGCCTAGTGCTAATTCATATTTTGCACCGTTGGTATTCATAGTATTTTGTTGTTTTAAAGCTTGACCAGCATCTAATATATTTTCAGGCAGGCCTCTTACTTGCAAATTCCCATTGACTCTAAAAGTGTCTACCAGATAGGTGTACAGGGCAGGCGCAGCTCCATAAGCATAGTTTGGACTATTGAGAACATTGTCAATGCTTAAACCACTTTTTGCGACCTGTTCGGCCCATTTTTCGCTGTAGGAGCTATAATTGTTTAATCCATTGTATTGAATGGAATTATTGTAATTGGCAGTTTGCGTAAATGCTAAACCAATGGCCTGGCTAGTAGCAGGTTGGTAACGACTGGGAGTACCATATACGAATCCAATTGGCCCCATACCAAAACTGCTCGTATTGTTACTATTGCTGCTGCTTCTGAAATTTGCTTTATTGGTATTCATTAAAAAACCAGGTGTAAAAACAAACTCTCCAGTTTTGTAATTGCCTAGGCCTGCAGGGTTAACAAAAATAGCCGTGATATCTCCACCCAATGACCCCATTGCCCCGCCTATTGCCATATTTCTAGCAGTTCCATTTTGATGATAAAAAGAAAATCGCAAGGCATCTTCTGGTATCTGGGAAAATAATAAAGTACTTATAAGCAATGCTGGAAGTAACAAAAATTTTTTCATTAATTGGTGTTTAGCTTTAGGAGAACAGGATTTGATATCCATCCGTATAATTAAATCCTTGGGAGTACAACTTATTAATTACCTCCACTTCTTGCAGGTCTTGAAATAGCACCTCCCGATGAAGAACTACTCCCTGAAGAACTACTACTACTGCTGGAACTGTTTGTTGGAGGTGTATAGGTTCTGGTATTATTATTGGAATTGTTGTTGGAATTATTATTGTTGATATAATTGCTGCTATTGGAATTGTCAGGAGCGATAATCTGTCTGAGTATATTTCCAACCGCAGTCCCACTATTGTTATTATTATATTTTTGCGGTTTTGTACTTTGCCCCATTTTGTTATTGGTCGAACTATAGTTCGTTACAGGGCTATAACCACCTAGATTTTCCATCCTTGGACTCGTATTTTTTGGAAGTACGGGGGAATAATAAATGGGACTATAAAGGGGTGAATAATAAGAGTTATAGTAGGGAGAATAATAATTGTTGTATTTGCTGCCGTAGTTATAAGTATTGTACCTATACTCTTCATCAAAAGAATTGTATCTGTACCCTTGATCGAAATTTCTCCAGCGGGGATCATTGATTCCCATCCTTATAACTCGATACTCTGGTTGATAGACAAGCTCCTCCCTAGTGGTTTCTACATAAGTTTCTTCATAGGGTCTAGCGGGAGAAAAATAAACATCATCAGGTGTTTGTCCTGTTTTATAGAGGGTTGTACAACTATTAAAAACAATTATTAAAAGGAGGAGTTTTGGAATTTTTGTAGCCATGATAATTTGATTAAAATTATTATAGAATGAAGTTACTACTTTTGTATGGTTTTTAATTATAAAGTTATTTATACCAAATTCTGTGCCATTGATTAAGAAATTGGATATAGTTTAATTTAGTTTAATATAAAATAGCGCCATAATGAAAAGGATTTAATTATTTTATTTCAATGAAATAAAATGTGTTAGATTTTATTAAATTGAATGGTTGGTTATTGATACTTACAAAGTTTTTAAAAATATTTATTCATAAATAAAATTGCCCCAATGGGGTCTGAAAATGAGCAAAGAGATTACAAGCATGGGGGAAGATTATTCCCAATGGTACAATGACCTAGTAATTAAAGCAGGTTTGGCGGATTATAGTGCAGTTAGAGGTTGTATGGTTATTAAGCCATATGGTTATGCAATTTGGGAAAATATGCAAAAGCAGTTGGACAGTATGTTTAAGGAAAATGGTCATCAGAATGCCTATTTTCCTTTGTTTGTGCCTAAGAGTTTATTTGAAGCAGAGGAAACCAATGCGGAAGGTTTTGCTAAGGAGTGTGCCATTGTAACCCATTATCGTTTAAAAGGTGATCCAGAAAACAAAGGTAAATTGATAGTGGACCCGGAGGCAAAATTAGAAGAGGAATTGATCGTTCGACCAACCAGTGAGGCGATTATTTGGAATACCTATAAAGGTTGGATACAGTCTTATCGTGACTTGCCCTTGTTAATCAATCAATGGGCCAATGTGGTTAGGTGGGAAATGAGGACGAGGTTGTTTTTGCGTACTACAGAATTTTTATGGCAGGAGGGCCATACTGCCCATGCTACTGAACAAGAAGCAGTTGCTGAAACCGTTCAGATGTTAAATGTATATGCTGATTTTGCAGAAAATTATATGGCATTGCCAGTGATTAAAGGAGTAAAATCTGCCAATGAACGATTTGCTGGTGCAGTAGATACTTATTGCATAGAAGCTTTAATGCAGGATGGAAAAGCATTGCAGGCAGGAACATCTCATTTTCTTGGACAAAATTTTGCAAAAGCATTTGATGTGAAGTTTACTGACAAAGAGAATAAATTAGATTTTGTTTGGGCAACCAGTTGGGGTGTGAGTACTCGATTAATTGGCGCATTGGTAATGGCTCATAGTGATGATCAGGGATTGGTGCTACCTCCAAAGCTAGCGCCCATACAAGTTATAATTGTTCCGATTTTTAAAGGAGAAGAGCAAAAGCAATTGATTGATGAAAAAGTGACCGTACTAATGCAACAATTAAAAGCTGCTGGTATATCTGTAAAATATGATGACAACGACAACAATCGTCCAGGTTGGAAATTTGCTGAGTACGAAATGAAGGGAGTACCTGTTAGGATTGCTATAGGAGCTAGAGATCTTGCTAATAATGTGGTAGAAGTTGCTCGTAGAGATACGAAAGAAAAAATGAGTTTTAGCATGGATGGATTGAGTGATCGAATCATTGCTTTGTTGGATGAAATTCAGTTGGCTATTTTTAATAAGGCTAAAAGTTTTAGGGATGATCGAATTACGCCAGCCGAAACTTGGGAGGAATTTTTAAAATTATTGGATGAAAAACCAGGTTTTATTTCAGCACATTGGGATGGTACGAGTGAAACTGAAGATAAGATTAAGGAGCTTGCTAAAGCTACGATTCGTTGTATTCCCTTGAACAATCAATTAGAAAATGGGAACTGTATTTTGACAGGAAAAGAGAGTAGCCAGCGCGTTTTGTTTGCAAGGGCATACTAAAATTGATTTCATTTTTCTAAATATACGCTGTGGCTAGAAAACAAACCTACCGGTCTAAATATATCAGTCAGCAGGTTGAGGCAGGAAATGCACCTGAAAATTTTGTTCGTAAAGAAAGGATACCATTGGATCCTACCATTCAATTGCCTTATGTGGACGGAAAGGTTTTATTAATTGATAAGCCACTGCATTGGACCTCTTTTGATATGGTCCGAAAATTGCGCAACTTATTACAAATAAAAAAAATTGGACATGCAGGAACGCTAGATCCTTTGGCTACTGGTTTGTTGATTGTATGTACAGGTAAATTTACCAAAAAAATCAATGAATACATGGCGCAGGAAAAAGAATATACTGGCCATATTACCCTTGGAGCAGTAACCCCAACATTTGATTTAGAAAGTGAGCCTGAGCAAATAAAAGATTATGCTTATCTAACTCCAGAATTAATTCATGCCGCTACTGTTCCATTTACTGGAACCATCGATCAATTTCCTCCAATCTATTCTGCCATTAAAAAAGAAGGAGTTGCCTTATATGAATTGGCTAGAAGAGGTGTTGAAGTTCAGCCAGCGGCAAGGAAAA
>Ga0214919_10000545_pt1 | contig 63895 bp, 55 predicted proteins | sample LL1503_MetaG_FD_177994 | JGI IMG/M metagenome (GOLD analysis project Ga0214919, IMG submission 177994) | Freshwater microbial communities from Lake Lanier, Atlanta, Georgia, United States - LL-1503 | ecosystem: Environmental > Aquatic > Freshwater > Lake | place: USA: Georgia | collected... | reverse complement strand
ACACCGGCAAAGACTCGGGAAACTCGATTTTCAAGGGGGTAGCGGACAATGGCAAAACTTCTGTAAAAATCAGGGATGGCGTAAGCCTTGAATTATCCGCTTTCTTGGCCCCTTTCTAGAGACCCACAAGCTCATGTCTACTGTCTTTAACTTCACCTTTGTGCCTTGGTTTCGCTCAGTGGCACCCTACATCCACATGCACCGTGGCAAAACCTTTGTCGTGGGCATTGCGGGTGAAGCCATCGCAGCCGGCAAGCTGCAGCACTTGGCCCAAGATTTGGCCTTGATTCAAAGCATGGGGGTGAAGATTGTGTTGGTGCATGGCTTTAGACCCCAAGTGAATGAGCAACTCATGGCTAAAGGCCATGAACCCAAATACTCGCAAGGCATTCGCATCACCGACGAGGTGGCGCTAGATTGCGCGCAAGAAGCCGCTGGCCAACTGCGCTATGAAATTGAAGCGGCCTTCAGTCAGGGCTTACCCAACACGCCCATGGCAGGTGCAACAGTGCGAGTCATCAGTGGCAATTTTCTAACCGCACGCCCAGTTGGCATTGTGGATGGCGTAGATTTTCAGCACTCAGGTCTAGTTCGAAAAGTTGACGTTGCTGGCATCACCCAGACGCTCAAAATGGGCGCCATGGTTTTGCTCTCGCCATTCGGTTTTTCGCCCACGGGCGAAGCTTTTAATTTGTCGATGGAAGAAGTGGCCACCAGTGTGGCCATTGAGCTTCAAGCCGATAAACTTATTTTCTTGACCGAAATTCCAGGCCTGCGCATCAAACCGCAAGAGCCAGAATCTGAAGACAATCCGATTGACACCGAATTGCCCTTAGCTGTTGCAGAGAGTTTGTTAAAGAAACTGCCCCCTGCTCTGACGCCCACCGACATCGCCTTTTATTTGCAGCACTGCGTGAAGGCTTGCAAGGAAGGCGTTGAACGCAGCCACATCTTGCCCTTTGCAGTCGATGGCGCGTTGCTACTTGAGATTTATGTGCACGATGGCATTGGCACCATGGTGATTGATGAAAAACTCGAAGAACTGAGAGAAGCCACATCAGACGATGTCGGCGGCATTCTTCAACTGATTGAACCCTTCGAGAACGATGGCACCTTGGTCAAACGCAATCGCACCGAAATCGAACGCGATGTGGACCACTACACCATCATTGAACACGATGGGGTGATCTTTGCCTGTGCTGCGCTTTACCCCTATGCAGAAGCCAAGACCGCAGAAATGGCGGCTCTTACGGTATCACCTCAATCGCAGGGCCAAGGCGATGGTGAAAAAATACTGAAGCGTGTTGAGCAACGCGCTCGCGCCATGGGCTTAGAAAGTATTTTTGTTCTGACCACCCGTACCATGCATTGGTTCATCAAGCGCGGGTTTGTCCAAATGGACCCCGACTGGTTGCCTGAGGGCCGCAAGCGCAAATACAACTGGGACCGACGCAGCCAAGTGCTGGTCAAAAAACTCAGCTAAGGGGTTCTGAGCTTTCTAGGTTTGAAGGCGTTCTCAACAAGCCGTCGCGAATTCGAAGTAAGAGCATCAGGACAAAAATGCCCATGAAAACGACGAAGGACCAATTGGCGATAGAGCCACCTAAAAATGTCCAATCGATTTTGGTGCAATCGCCACTGCCCTTGAAAATCATGGGCACGGCGCGCTGAAGCGGAAAGTTTTCAATCATGCCGTAAAAATCGCGGCCGCAAGACACCACCTCTGGCGGGTACCACTGCAGCCATGATTGACGCGCAGCCACGAAGGCCCCAAAACCCGCTGTGATGGCAATCAGCCATGTCATGACCAGTGTGCGCACAGGCGCATTGTCACTGACACCCAAAAGACTCCACACAATGACACCGATCAGGGCATAGCGCTGAACAATGCACATGGGGCAAGGCTCCAAGCCCAAATGGTTTTGCAAATACACAATGCCAAATGCCAGCATGGCCAAGCAAGCTGCAGCAATCAGGGCAAGCCAACGCTGTGTTGGTAAATGATTCAAGGATTAGCTTTCAACAAAGGCACGTTCTATCACGAATTGCCCTGGAATACTGGTGTTGCCTTCTACAAAGCCACGCTTTTCACACAATGCTTTGAGGTCGCGCAACATTTCAGGGCTGCCACAAATCATGACGCGGTCTTCTTCGGGATTTAAAACAGGAACACCGAGGTCTGAACTGATGGTGCCGTTTTCAAGCAACTCTGTCACGCGGCCTTGATGCTCATACGCTTCACGCGTGACCGTGGGGTAGTACAAAAGTTGCTTGCTCACCATCTCGCCTAGAAACTCATTGTGAGGCAGTTCCTTGGTGATGTAGTCGTGGTAGGCCAGCTCCTTCACTTCACGCACGCCATGCAACAAAACCACTTGCTCAAATCGCTCGTAGGTTTCGGGATCGCGAATGATGCTCATGAAGGGGGCCAGGCCCGTGCCCGTGCCAATCAGGTACAAGCGCTTAGCGGGTGTGAGGTAATCAATCAGCAATGTGCCTGTGGGTTTGCGGCCCACCACAATGGTGTCGCCCACTTGAATGTGTTGCAACTTGGAAGTTAAGGGGCCGTCTTGAACTTTGATGCTCAAAAATTCAAGATGCTCTTCATAATTGGCACTGGCAATGCTGTAAGCACGCAGCAAGGGTTTGCCGTTGTCACCCCTCAGTCCAATCATGGTGAAATGGCCATTGGAAAAGCGCAGCGCCTGATCGCGGGTGGTGGTGAAACTGAACAAACGATCGGTCCAGTGGTGAACACTCAGGACTTTTTCTTCTAAAAATGCACTCATAAAACTTAGGGAATTGAAACAAAACAAGCCATTTTCAAGCTTATTGGCCTGTAATGGAAATACAATAATTTTATATCCCTATACCCATCTCATCTTTAGAATAAATCAAGGAACATCATGGCGCGCACAGTTAAATGCATCAAATTGGAAACCGAAGCCGAAGGGCTAGACTTTCCACCCTATCCTGGTGACTTGGGCAAACGCATTTGGGAAAACGTCAGCAAAGAAGCTTGGGCGGCCTGGCTCAAGCATCAAACCATGTTGGTCAATGAAAACCGCTTGAACTTGGCAGACGCTCGCGCTCGTCAGTACTTGGCCCGTCAAATGGAGAATCATTTCTTTGGATCTGGCGCCGATGCCGCCCAAGGCTATGTCCCGCCCACCAACCCCTGATTTTCACGCCAGTCATTGGAAACACAGCGCAGCGTGGCAAAGCAATTGGCACGCCTTAGAAACCTCGTTTGGGTGCGGCGAGTCTTTTCTTGAAACGCTAAGGGTCTGGCAATCAGGCCCTGACTCTCCGCATCAACTTTTTTTCACAGCTTTCACCAACGAAACACCCACAAAGCTTTCCTTTGAACTGGCAGAAGTTTGCTTTGGCCTTTTGCCAGGCGTTCACCGCATCTTGTTTGAAAGTGGCCGCGTTCAATTGACCCTTTGCATTGGCGCCGCGCCGCACATTGCCAAAGAAATTGACATTGCTGCAGACAGTATTTGCGTTGACGACCTAGCGGCGTGGGGCGTCAAAAATTTGGCTCGCTTGTGTCAAGTGGGGTCTAAAATCAAATGGCATCACGCCCAAGACTGTCACATCCATGAGCTTCAAAGTGTTGGCTTCATTTTGGATGAGTCAACACAGACAGCTTGTTATCGCCCTGCATGGGAAGTCAAAAGCTCGCTGCGCCCCCGTGCACATGCCGAAGTCATTTCAAATTCAAAACCTAAGCTGGATGCCATTGTCATTGGCGCAGGATTAGCGGGCTCGGCTGTAGCCCACAGTCTGGCTCGCAGAGGTTGGCAAGTAGAAGTGCTAGACAAAGCGCAGGAATTGGGTGCAGGCGCTTCTGGCTTGCCCGCGGGTCTCTTTGCCACACACGTTTCTCCCGACAACAATGTGCTTTCACGCATCACGCGAGATGGTGTGCGCGCCACTGTTCAAAGAGCCCAAGAATTGCTAGAGCTTGGCCGAGAGTGGCAAATTTCTCACCTGCTAGAACACCGTTATGCTGGCAAAAGACAACTGCCAGAAGGCTCCTTATGGCCAGCTGCAGGGCACGACTGGAGCACAACCGCCAGCGAATTCCAAAAGCAGGCGGCAGGCTTGAATGAAAGTACGCCAGCGCTGTGGCACGCCATGGCAGGATGGATTCAAACTCAAGCTTTGGTGAAGGCTCAACTCGGACATATCAACATCCGTTTGTCAACGCACAGCCACGTGACGCAACTCATCCATCGAAACAATCAATGGCTATGCCTTGATGCTTTAGGACGGGTCATTGCACAAGCGCCAAAGGTCATCATGGCCAACGCTTACGATGGCCAAACCTTGATTGACAGCGTTGAATTGCAAAATCAGAAATATCCTCGCCCTCATCTGCCGGCTACGGCACTGCGCGGTCAAGTTTCCTTGGGTCCTATGAGCCTGTTACCCGATCAACTGCGCAACAAATTGCCAGATTTTCCAGTCAACGGTCATGGCAGCTACATCGGCAATCTACAAGCCATCACAGCCGATAGTGATGAGCCCTATTGGATAGTGGGCTCTAGCTTTCAACGCAATGACTTTGATTTACAAACCCGTGATGCAGACCAGTTGTCAAACAGACAACAATGGGCTGAACTCATGCCTGAATTTCAAGACGACATCCTGCATCACATTGATCTTGAAAAGACCTCATCTTGGGCTGCCATTCGCATGGCGCTGCCCGATCGGCTGCCGGCCGTGGGGGAATTTGCACATCCCGAATTCAAAGGCTTGAGTGTGTGCACCGGCATGGGCGCAAGAGGCATCAGTTGGTCGGTGTTGTGCGGCGAACTGTTGGCGGCGCATTTGAACCACGAGCCCTTGCCCATGGCCGCCTCGTTGGCCAAGCTGTTGGTGGCCTCAAGATTTGGCTAAGTTCATTGCTGTGCAGCGGCAGGTCTGCGTGACTTCACATAGGCATCGGTAGGCTGGTAGTTTTTGCCATCGGCATAACGCCATTGCGTCATGCTGCCTTGGTTGCCACGCACATCTAGCTTGCCCACAAAAGCCCCCATGGTGGACTGTTGATCGATGGCCCGAAATTCTGCGGGGCCAAACGGCGTGCTGAATTTCAAGCCGCGCATGGCCAACACCAACTTCTCATTGTCTGTGCTGCCTGCTTTTTTAATCGCCGCAAAAATAGCTTGCATGGTGGCATAGCCCACCACAGATCCGACCTTGGGGTTCTCTCTGAATTTTTTGTAATAGTTGGCCGCAAAGGAAGCATGTTCCTTGGAGTCAATTTGGTCCCACGGATAGCCCGTCACAATCCAGCCCTTAGGCGTTTCATCTTTCAACACCTCTAGGTATTCGGGCTCGCCTGACAACATGGACACCACGGGTACCTTAGGGAAAATGCTGCGCTGATTGCCCTCACGCACCAGCTTGGCCAAATCGGCGCCAAAGGTCACGTTGAAGATTGCATCTGGCTTGCTTTGCATGAGTGCGCTCAAGCTGCTGCCTGCATCAATTTTTCCAAGTGCGGGCCACTGCTCGCCCACAAACTCCACATCGGGTCTTTTGGCTTTCAGCAATTCTTTGAAGCTGGCTACGGCGCTTTGTCCGTACTCGTAGTTGGGCGCTAAAGTGGCCCAGCGCTTGGCCGGCATCTTGGCGGCCTCTTCCACCAACATGGCAGCTTGCATGTAAGTGCTGGGGCGCAATCGGAAAGTGTAGCGATTGCCTTTGTCCCACACGATGGCATCGGTCAGCGGCTCACTGGCCACAAAAAGTCGTTTGCTTTTACCCGCATGATCGGCCAAAGCCAAGCCCACATTGGATAAAAAACCACCGGCCAACACATCGACTTTTTCTTGGCTGATCAACTCAATGGCATGGCGCAATGCATCTTCAGGTTTGCCTGCATCATCTCGCGCAATCACTTCAACCTTGCGACCTAGCAAGCCACCTGCGGCATTGACTTCTTCAACGGCCAATTGCCAGCCCTGTTTGTAGGGCTGTGTGAACTGAGGAATGGCTGAATAGCTGTTGATTTCACCAATTCGAATAGGTGTTTGGGCGTTCACAGACATCGCCAACATCGCGGCCAACGCGACGCCCCAAGCTTTCAATGGACAAGACTTCATTCCACACTCCTCAAAGGTGAAACTGTATCAGCAAGCCAAAACCCAGTCACTTTGGAGACTTTAAGCTGGCTCGCACACCCCTCTTATGATCAATAAGCATATATGTCTAACGAATAAGTCGTTTGATTTGGCATAAAGAAGCCTTAAAGTCCAACCCTTATTTGGCTTGGCCAAAGCATTCACAGCCTATTTCAGAGATGTACCAATACACAGAATTCGACCGCCAGTTTGTCAAACTGCGGGCAGCCCAGCACAGAGACCAACTTGAGCGCTGGCAAAAAGGCCAACTGACTGACGAGGAATTTCGCCCCTTGCGCCTTCAAAACGGCTGGTACGTACAGAGATATGCACCGATGCTTCGAGTGGCAGTGCCTTATGGCGAAATTTCCAGCAAACAACTGAGTGTGTTGGCCACCATCGCCAAAGATTACGACCAACCCGACAAGGAAATTTTTTCAAAAGCCCAAGCCCAACAAGACTTGTTGCCGGGCAAATCACCCCGCCTTATGAAAGGCTACGGTCACTTCACCACCCGGCAAAACGTTCAGTTCAACTGGATTCCGTTGGACCAATCGGCCGATGTGATGGACCTCTTGGCCACTGTGGACATGCATGGCATTCAGACCAGCGGCAATTGCATTCGCAACATCACCACCGACGAATTGGCAGGCGTGGCCATCGATGAAGTGGTCGACCCACGGCCCTATGCAGAAATTTTGCGCCAGTGGAGTACCTTGCATCCTGAGTTTGCATTTTTGCCACGCAAATTCAAGATTGCCATCACAGGCGCCACAGAAGACCGCGCCGCCATTGGCTGGCACGACGTGGGCTTGCAGCTCGTTAAAAATGCACAGAGCGAAGTGGGTTTCAAAGTGTGGGTGGGCGGCGGCATGGGGCGCACACCCGTCATTGGTACGCTGGTTCGCGAGTTCTTGCCGTGGCAACACATCATGAACTTCTTAGAAGCTGTTGTTCGCGTCTACAACCGTTGGGGTCGCCGTGACAATTTGTACAAAGCCCGTATCAAAATTTTGGTCAAGGCCGAAGGTCAGCGGTACATCGATGAAGTTGAAGCTGAATTCAAAGAAATCGTGAACACAGATGGAGGGCCGCACACCATCAGCCAAGCCGAGTTTGATCGAGTAGCCGCTTGCTTTGTAGAACCCCCAACCCCTGCAAACGCGCAGGCCACTGCCACTGCTAATTCAAATGCCAATTTAAACGATGCCGCCTTTCAGCGGTGGCTTAAGCAAAACCTTGTGCCGCACAAAAATCCTGCGCTGCGCGCTGTCAGCTTGTCTTTCAAGCGTTTGGGCTTGGCCCCTGGTGATGCCACAGCCGAACAACTTCAAGCTTCAGCCCAATTGGTCGCCAAGTATTCACGCGGTGAAGCGCGTGTCACGCATTCACAAAACTTGCTGCTGCCTTGGGTACCCGAGTGCCAGTTGTTTGACCTCTGGCAAGAAGCCAAAGCATTGGGCTTGGCCAGTCCCAACATTGGTTTGCTGAATGACATGATTGCGTGCCCCGGCGGCGACTACTGCGCTTTGGCCAATGCCCGCGCCATTCCGGTCGCAGCGGCCATTTCAGAGCGCTACCAAGATTTGGATGAGCTTGATGACTTAGGCCCCATTGACTTGCACATCAGCGGATGCATCAACTCCTGCGGCCATCACCACAGCGGCCACATTGGCATTTTGGGTGTCGATAAAGACGGCAAGGAATGGTATCAAGTTACCTTGGGTGGCTCAGACGGCTCAGACCTGTCTGGCCCTGCAGGCGCAGGCAAAGTGGTTGGCCCGTCGTTCTCTGCCGCAGAGGTACCCGAGGTCATTGAAGCCATCATCAACAAGTACCTTGAGCTTCGTGCACCAACCAACAACAACCCAAACGGCCGCGCCGAATATTTCATTGAAACTTTGCGCCGTATGGGCCAAGACAGCTTCAAAGCGGCTGCCAATTCTGTCCGTCACTCTGAACCTGCAATGGCTTGAGGCGTCTTGAAATTCACATGAAAATTCTTTCCTTCAACGAGCACAGCAGCTTAGCAGCAGACGCTGGCGTCATCTGCATGGCCAACGATGCAGATCCTCGCGAGGTGTCACTGAAGGGTGTCAATCGCATCGATTTGCACTTCCCAAAATTCACCGATGGCCGTGCTTACAGCCAAGCTTTTTTACTGCGCCGTCGCCTAGGCTTTCAAGGTGAAATTCGCGCAACTGGCGATGTCTTGATTGACCAGTTGGTGTCCATGTCCCGCACGGGGTTTGATGTGGCCGTGTTGCGCGATGGCTTGGATGCCAGCGCAGCCCAACGTCAGTTCGACCGCTTCCCTGCTTTCTACCAAGGTTCAGCCATCGACACAAAACCCTTGTTTGCAAAGACAAGCGCATGAGTGTGTCAACAGTCAGCATAGGCGAGTCAAAACACCAGCCCAATGCCATCCATTTGCATGCAAAGCCAAGCACCACATTCGCAGAGAAAGTGGCAGAAAGCTTGGCACTGCTCCAACAAGCTATTGCCAATTTCAGTCCTGTCACTCAGGCCTCAAGCTTGGGCGCTGAAGATGTGGTCATCACACACCTGATTAACCACAATGCCCTGAACATTCCAATATTTGTCTTGGAAACTGGTGCACTGCACCGTGAAACTTTAGCACTGCTCGAGCGAACGCAAGCGCATTCTCAAGCACCCGTGAATGTCTATCGTCCCGCCACAGAAAAAGTCATTGCTTTCGTTAAAACGCACGGCCAAGATGCGATGTACGAAAGCCTAGAGCTTCGCAAAGCCTGCTGCCAAGTGCGCAAGCTTGCACCTTTGGCAGAAGCTTTGAAAGGCCAAAGGGCATGGGTCACTGGTTTGCGACGTGAGCAATCTAGCCATCGGGCTGAAGTGCCCTTGATTGACCGTACCGACGAGGCCACCAAAAACCAAATCAAACTGAACCCTTTAGCCAACTGGACATGGGGTGATGTTTGGCACTACATCGCACTGAACCAGGTGGACTACAACCCCCTGCACGACCAGTTTTTTCCAAGCATTGGCTGCGCGCCTTGCACGCGCGCCATCAGTCTAGGCGAAGAGTTTCGCGCTGGCCGCTGGTGGTGGGAAGACGAAGCTGCCAAAGAGTGCGGCCTGCACGCAAAAAGTTAAAGACAATTATGAACGCACGCACGGAACCTGAACTGCGCCATCACCTGAGCAACGCACACCTTGACGCGCTTGAAGAAGAAACCATCTTCATCCTGCGCGAAGTGGCCGCCGCCTTCGAGCGCCCTACTTTGCTTTTTTCTGGCGGCAAAGACTCATTGGTGATGCTCAAGTGCGCTGAAAAAGCCTTTGTCGACAAACAAAAAGGCGGCCACATTCCTTTTCCCTTGCTCATGATTGACACGGGTCACAACTTCAAAGAAGTGACCGACTTTCGAGATTTTCGCGCCAATGAATTAGGTGCAGAACTGATTGTGCGCCATGTGGAAGATTCCATGAAGCGCGGCACAGTGCGCTTGTCCCATCCTGGTGAATCACGCAATGTGCATCAGTCGGTTACCTTGCTTGAAGCCATTGAAGAATTCAAGTTCGATGCCCTCATTGGCGGCGCTCGTCGCGATGAAGAAAAAGCCCGTGCCAAAGAACGCATCTTTAGCCATCGCGACAGCTTTGGCCAATGGCAGCCCAAATCACAAAGACCCGAGCTGTGGTCTTTGTTCAACACCAAATTACAAGCCGGCGAACACTTTCGAGTGTTCCCCATTTCCAATTGGACAGAGCTCGATGTTTGGCAATACATTGCGCGCGAAAACATTGCACTGCCTTCTATTTACTACACACACCAGCGGGAAGTGGTAGATCGGCGGGGCTTGCTAGTGCCCGTGACCGAACTCACGCCACCCAAAGATGGCGAGGCCATTCAATTGCGCAAGGTGCGCTTTCGAACTGTGGGCGACATCACTTGCACCTGCCCTGTTGATAGCACCGCTGCCACGCCTGAAGAAATTGTGATTGAAACATTGGCAGCCGATGTGAGCGAACGCGGCGCTACGCGCATGGACGACAAGACATCCGAGGCCTCCATGGAAAAACGCAAGAAAGACGGGTATTTCTAATGGCCAACGCCCTCAAATTCATCACCTGCGGATCGGTAGACGACGGCAAGAGCACCCTCATTGGCCGCTTGTTGGTTGACACCAAAGCCGTGTTGCAAGACCACTTGGCCGGTGTGCAACGTCATGGCGAAACTGACTTGGCTTTGCTCACCGACGGCTTATCGGCTGAACGCGAGCAAGGCATTACCATTGACGTGGCTTACCGCTACTTCAACACCGAAGCACGCAAGTTCATCATTGGCGATGCGCCCGGGCATGAGCAATACACACGCAACATGGTCACTGCAGCTTCAAGCGCTGATGCCGCCGTGGTGTTGGTCGATGCCACCAAACTGGATTGGCAAGACGCCAATCTGAATTTGCTGCCGCAAACACGGCGTCACAGTTTGCTTTTAAAACTGCTGCGTGTTCCTTCTGTGGTGTTTGCCATCAACAAACTCGATGCCGTTGAAAATGCAAGGCTTGCATACCAACACATTCAAGGCGCCTTGCGCAAATTTGCCACTGAAGCTGGCTTGAATGTCAAAGCTTGGGTGCCCATTTCAGCACTCAAAGGCTGGAACGTGGTGGACAGCCAAACCAACTGGTGTGGCTACACAGGCCCCAGCCTTTTACAAATATTAGAAACATTGCCCAGCACCCCAGCAGAGGCAGATGTGACCATGAGCTTTCCTGTGCAGTGGGTGGAAAAATTCCACGACTCCAACGTGACGCATCAAGGCCGACGTGTGTTCTGGGGACGTGTGGCTACAGGCAGCTTGCGCCAAGGTCAAAGCGTGAAAATTTTCCCAAGCGGTCAAACTGCCACGGTCTCGCAAGTTTTATCAGCCACGCGCCAAGAAAAGACCAACATCACGGGCCAAAGCGCAGGCTTGGTTTTGGACCGAGAAGTGGATGTGTCAAGGGGCGATTGGATGGTGGCGGCAGATTCAGGCTTAGAAGACCAGGGTCAAATAGACGCCACGGTGGCCTGGATGGACGACGAGCCCTTGGTGGCTGGCCGCCTTTATTGGGCATTGCATGGCCACCGCTGGGTGAAGGCCAAAGTGCAGCGCATTGTGCACCGCTTGAACATCCATACCCTGGCCCAAGAGGAAGCCACTGAGCTGCCCGCCAATGCGGTGGGCCGCATCACTTTGGCCTTGCAAGAGCCCCTGATTGCCTTGCCTTTTGCCAAGTCCCGCGTGTTGGGCGCCCTGATTTTGGTCGACACGGCCAGCCATAAGACCTCAGGCGCAGTGTTGGTGAATTAAATCTCGGCGCTTAACTGCTTTAAAATGCCAATCTTTCGGGCAATTCCGCCCGTTCAACGCTTTAGCCTTAGCAAACTGTCATGACCCACGTTGTTTCTGAATCCTGTATCCGCTGCAAATACACCGACTGTGTGGACGTCTGCCCCGTAGACTGCTTCCGCGAAGGCCCCAACTTCCTCACCATTGACCCCGATGAGTGCATTGACTGCGCAGTGTGCATTCCCGAATGCCCCGTCAATGCCATTTATGCCGAAGAAGACCTGCCCGCAGACCAGGTTCACATGACCAAGCTCAATGCCGAACTGGCATTGCTGCCCACTTGGAAAAGCATCACCAAACGCAAAATTCCCATGCCCGATGCTGACGACTGGAAAGACAAAACGGGCAAACTGAGCGAGTTGATCCGTTGATCCAAACCGAGGCCCTGATCATTGGCGCAGGCCCTGTCGGTCTGTTCCAAGCGTTTCAACTAGGGCTTCAAGACATCAAGTGCCACGTGGTGGATGCATTGCCACAGGTGGGCGGCCAATGTACCGAGCTTTACGCCGACAAACCCATTTACGACATACCCGGCATTCCACTTTGCACCGGTCAAGAACTGATTGACCAACTGCAAACTCAAATTAAACCCTTCGCACCGCAGTTTCACCTGCAAGAATTGGTGAGTGAACTCAAAGCCACCGAAGACGGCCAGTGGCATGTGCAAACCGACAGGGGCACACAATTTAAAGCTGCCACCGTGTTCATTGCCGCGGGTGTGGGCGCGTTCGTTCAACGCGGCCTCAGCTTGCCAGGTTTCGAGGAACTGCTGGGCAAAAACATCTTTCACAAGGCCCCCAACGAGACCGCTTTCAAGGGCAAGCACCTCTTGGTACTGGGCGACAACGATGCAGCCTTAGAAGCTTGCGCGCAGTGGCGTCAAGGCGCCAATGCCGCAGCCAGCGTCACCCTGGTGCACAGGCGCGATCAGTTTCAAGCGGCGCCTCAAGCCATTGAACAAATGCGAGAAGCCTGCGGTGCAAAATCAATGCGCTTTGTGGCAGGTCAACCCACGGCCTTGATTCAAGCTGCCAATGCAAATTCAGGCTCAAGCAACTTACAACTGTCTGGCTTAGAGATTCTGAACGCCCAAGGCGAGACAGAAGTTTTGCCTGCAGAGGCAATTCTTTTGTGCTTGGGCATTTCTCCCAAGTTAGGCCCCATCAGCCATTGGGGATTGGCCATGGCGCGCAAGCAGTTGCCAGTGAACACAGAAATCTATGCCACAGAGGCGAAGGGTATTTTTGCAGTGGGCGACATCAACACTTACCCCGGCAAAAAGAAACTCATTTTGTGCGGCTTTCACGAAGCCACTTTGGCCGCCTTTGGCGCAGCTGACCTGCTCCACCCAGAGCGAAAAACCCTACTCCAATACACCACGACGTCCACACACCTGCATAAACTCTTGGGTGTGTCGTAGAATTCAACCCGTGGCAGCAAATTAAAGTTTGCAGCCACATCCGCTAGGGGTGTTTTAGTCGCAAGGCTAAGACTGAGAAAGTCCCTTTGAACCTGATTGAGGTAATCCTCGCGCAGGGAAGCTTGTCTAAACAACGAGGCAAACACTCATTTGCCATCATTCGTTGAATGATCCAGCCGACCTGCCATTTCGTTGAAGGAAAACGCAATGGCACATCATTTGCCAAACTTAACATGTCATGCCTTGTTGCTTGTCAGCGCCTCTGCGCTTGCACAAAACGACACCGTTTTAATTACCAGTCCCGCTTCGCAACAAGTCAGCGGTTTTGAAAACCTCAACCTGCGCCAAGCACCCTTTAGTGCTACCAACATCGACAACGCCACATTGCGTGACTTGGGTGCACAAAGAATTTCAGACGCCTTGCGTTTAGATTCTTCGGTCACAGACAGCTACAACTCGCCAGCCTACTGGGACATCCTCAGTGTGCGCGGCTTCACACTAGACAACCGCTACAACTACCGCCGCGAAGGCTTGCCCATCAATGCAGAAACCATGATTGCCATGGACAACAAAGAACGCATTGAGCTCTTCAAAGGCACCAGTGGCATACAAGCCGGTACCAGTGCGCCGGGTGGCTTGGCCAACTACGTGGTAAAGCGCCCTCCGAATTCAGTCGAGTCCAACATCCGCAGTTTGACGCTGAGCTACGGCAACGGCAACAACAGCTCTGTGGCCTTGGACCTTGGCGGCCGCTATGGCGAAAACAACGCCTTCGGCTACCGCGTTAACGCAGCCTATGAAGACCTCAACCCCTACATACAAAACGCAAAAGGGCATCGCCAACTCTTGTCCTTGGCCATGGACTGGCGCATCAACGCCAACACCCGTTTGGAATGGGAAGTTGAAAGCAGCAGCCGCCAGCAAATGGGCGTGAATGCGGCCAGCATCACGGGCAACACACTGCCCTCACCTGCCTACGCTCAAAACAATTTTTCTAAGCAAAGTTGGTCCGTACCCGGTGTTTTTGAAGGACTGACCGGCAGCATGCGCTTGAAACAAAAATTAGAAAACGGTTGGTTATGGACCACGCAAGTGGGCGCTCAACGTTTGAAAACCGACGATCGTTTGAGCTACGCGTATGGCTGCTATGCAGAAGGCAATTACGACCGTTTCTGCAGCGACAAAACATTTGACATCTACGACTACCGCAGTGAAAACGAACGCCGTTTAAGCGATGCCTTGCAAACCGAACTAACGGGGCAAGTGCAAATGGCAGGCCTGCAACACGATGTGAGTTTCTCTTGGTTGCGTCAGCGCCAAATTGATGTGCTGTCGCCCATGCAAGCCTACAACTGGGCAGGCACGGGTAGTTTGACGGGCTTGAGTGAAAGCGCTGCATCACCAGAGCCTTACGATCTGAACACCAACCGTCAGGAATACGCGACAGAAATTAGCTTCAAAGATCGCATCCGAGTCCATCAATTTGCCGATCTTTGGATGGGTGTGCGCTCTAGCCACATTCAACGCGACAGCCAGCGTACCGATGGCAGCCAAGCAACACACGACGAAAGAACCATCACAACGCCTTGGCTAGCCTTCAGTCACAAGCTGCCACTCAACAGCACTGGCTACGCAAGCTATGGTCAAGGGGTGGAAGCTCAGGTTACACCCAACCGAAACCGCTATACCAATGCAGGCGTGGCCTTGCCTTCCGCCAAGAGCACACAAAAAGAGTTCGGCATCAAAGGTGCACAAAATCAATGGTTGTGGAATGCTGCCTTGTTTGACATCACACGTCCAGTGTGGGGCGATCAAGGTGCCTGCGAAGAGGCCAACTCATGCACACGCAGATTAGATGGCGTGGCCCAACACAAGGGTCTGGAAATGGGCATGGGCTACCGCAGCAAGCAATGGAAAATCGATACGGCAGCCACCTGGTTAAATGCCAAACGTTTAGAAGCCTTGATTGATCCTTCTCAAAACGGTCAACGTCCTTTGAATGTGCCTTCTTTGGTAGTGCGAGCCGCCGCTGAATACAGATGGACACAAGTTCCTGGTTTGCGCACCACCTTGCGCTTAAGCCATGAAGGCCAACGCGACTTGATGGAAGGCGGCGCCATGACATTGCCAGCCTGGACCACAGCTGATTTGGCGGCGCACTACAGCAGCAAAGTGACTGGTCAAGACACTGATTGGACGCTGGCCTTAGAGAACGCCACGAACAGGTCTTACTGGAGAGAATCGCCTAAGCAGTTTGGTCATTACTACCTGTATGCAGGCGCACCCAGAAACTTGCGCCTGACGGTTAGAACGCTGTTCTAAAATAAAATCCATACATGAACGATGCCATACCCACCCATCAACAGCCTCGCAACCCCCTTCATGGCTTAACCCTTGAGGCCATTGTTAGCAGCCTTGAAGAACACTACGGATGGGAGGAATTAGGGCAACGCATTCCAATACGTTGCTTCACCCAAGACCCTAGCATCAGCTCTAGCCTGAAGTTCTTGCGAAAGACACCTTGGGCTAGAGACAAGGTTGAAGGTCTGTATTTGTTCATGTTGCGGGAGAAACGGCGAAATGAAGGGCATGGGAGTTAACCGGGGTGTTTTCCTGAAGCCCTTGCAATCCAATTAGGAGCCCTGCCGATTCCTCAGACATTCATGATGGTCACAGAACGTGCATTCAAATAAGCATCCATGGCTTCTGGTCCACCTTCTGAACCGTAACCTGAATCTTTGATGCCACCAAAAGGCATTTCAGCAGATGGCAGGGCTGGCATGTTCATCCAAAGCATGCCCACTTCCACTCTACGTGCTAATAAATCAGCATTTTTCAATGACTTCGTGAATGCGTAGCCTGCAAGACCAAAGGCCAAACGATTGGCTTCAGTGATGGCCTCATCCAGGGTGTTGAAGCTGCGAATGGCTGCCATGGGTCCAAATGGCTCGTCATTGAAAACCTTGGCATGCAGCGGCACATCGGTCAAGATGGTGGGCTGCCAGAAGTTACCTTCGCTTCCGATTCGCTCTCCTCCGAATTCGAGTTGAGCGCCTTGCTTGATCGCGTCAGCAGTGAATTCGGCCATGGCCGTCAAGCGGCGCGGATTAGCCAAGGGGCCCATGGTTGTACCTTCTGTGGCACCGTTACCCACCTTAAGAGCTTGGGTGTACTTGACCATTTCGGCCGCAAATTCCTTCTTGATACTTTCATGCACCAGAAAGCGAGTGGGAGCGATACAAACTTGTCCAGCGTTGCGAAACTTAGCGGCCCCAGCCGACTTCACCGCAAGGGCAATGTCTGCGTCTTCGGCAACGATCACTGGGGCATGGCCACCCAATTCCATCGTGACCCGTTTCATGTGCTGACCCGCCAATGCAGCCAGTTGCTTGCCAACAGGTGTTGAGCCCGTGAAGGTGATCTTGCGGATGATGGGGTGAGGGATGAGGTAGTTAGAAATCTCAGATGGCGTGCCATAAACCAAGCCCAGAACGCCCTCTGGCAAACCTGCGTCTGCAAAGGCCCGAATCAGCGCTGCGGGTGCTGCGGGTGTTTCTTCGGGTGCTTTCACAATCATCGAGCAACCTGAGGCCAAAGCGGCTGCCATTTTGCGAACCACTTGGTTAATCGGAAAGTTCCATGGCGTGAAGGCCGCAACTGGCCCAACCGGATCCTTGATCACCATTTGACGCGCTGACAAGTTAAAGCGCGATGGCACGATGCGGCCATAAACACGCATGCCTTCATCGGCAAACCATTCAATGATGTCGGCTGCTGCCATGGCTTCGCCCTTGGCTTCCATCAGGGGTTTGCCTTGTTCTTGGGTAAGCATGGCAGCAATGTCGGCGGCACGCTCCCGCATCAAACCCGCAGCCTTGCGCATGATTTTGTTGCGCTCTACGGGCAACATGTCGCGCCATGTTTCGAAGCCCTTTTGGGCAGCTTGCAATGCACGGTCTAAATCAGGAATGCGGGCATGGGCAACCCGGCCAATCTCTTTGCCAGTGGCAGGGTTAAAAACAGCAAGCGATTCGCCTGCAGCGGCATCACACCACTGGCCATTGATGAAAAGTTGGGTATTGGGGTAGGTCATTTTTGTTCCTTTAAATTTATTGTAATTTCAAGATGCAAGAAAACTACCATGTGCCGTAATAAATTCCATGATCTTTGGCTTTATTTGTTCAATTGGCGACCTCTTGGTCCAGATACCGGAGTTGAACCTGTGGATCAAATAATTATGAACAGCTTCAAACGAACCCTCTATAAATCAATAGGTTACAAGCGTTATTCAGAGTTGCAGAAGCAAATGTGAAAGAAATGAATAAGCGTCTCAAATTATTTGCAGACAGATAACCTGAGACACACCGGTCAATTGAGCGCAAGTGACCAACAAAATAGCAAAGATACTACTTAAACAGCACGGTCAACCAAGTTGCCTGTACTACCCAGCAAGTCTGAAGCGGTTTTTAATATCTGATTGAACTCGCTCTTTGTCAAACCATCATTTGATTTGCTATCAGTATTTGAGGTCAATGATGCAATTAATGTACTCAAATAGTCACTGACATCTTCATCGGAGGAAACATTGCCTCCAGCAGGTGGTGGTGGAGGTGGATTTCCCCCCTGAGGTCCGCCAGGAGGCATACTCGAACCAAATGCCAGGCGTCCAACCTCCTTTGCATCAAAACCAGAAGCCGCCATGGTTGTCTCTAGATCTTTGCCGGGCTGAACGCCCAACTTCTTGAACTCGGAAGTAATCGACTTGGCATCCGCTGAAGTCAAATTTTTTAGATCGAAGTTTTTCAGAACGGATTGAATGCCATTTTTCTGCTCAGCGGACAAGCCGCCAGAAGGTCTCGCATATGACATTGCACTCATCGATGCGTTTGATTGAATTCCACCAATTGATGACATAAATTTCCTTAAGTTAAAAAATGCAACTTAAAAAATTCAAGTTGCGACGTACTTACAGAAATTAACAAGCAAAATTCATGTCATATGCTTCAATAAATCACTGGTATTTTCATCAAATTTTGTTAAAAAATGTTACGAATAATCTCAGCAGCAGCATTAAAGCAGTTGGGTCTAATTTAAAAAAGACTTTGACGAATAAATTAAACAAAAAATTGAACTTAAAAGAACCTTAAGTGGCAACAAACCACCGCTTGATCGTCATATAAGAAAGTGGATGGCAATTCGTTGCCGTATCACTTTCTTACTTCATCTCACACTTCTAAGTCACTCGTTAATTTCAATATGCGATCAATGCTCGCACAACTTATGAATCGGCTTTTATGGCGTTAGCTAGAGACTTAAAGATGTTAAAAAAGTTAAATATTGATCTAGGCAATTGAATATTTGACTATGAAACCAAAAACTGAAAGCCTTGCTTGTGAATGGTTTGGATCAAGGGTCTTCCATCACCCCTGACACCCAACTTAGAGCGCAATCGATGGATATGCACCTCAATACTTCTATCAAACTGATTCAACGGCTTCTGAAGTGCTTCAATTGACAATTTTGATTTGCTAACTGTATTGCCGGCATTTTGCACAAGTACATAAAGCAAATTGAACTCGGTCGCTGTTAATTTCAAATACTCACCGCGCAGCTGCGTACTTCTATCACGCGAATTAATACGCAAGTCACCAGCTTCAATCAGCTTATCGTCAGCAGCATCAGACTTAATTAAGTTATTTGGCATATGTTGCTTCAAATTGGAAGATGCATTTTGTGAGTTTTCTAAGAGACAAAACAACTGAATTTTTCATATTGAAAAAATTCGATGCACAAATAAAAGAGAACCTAATCCAATTGAAAAATGTGGCCAATAATTAACTGAAAAATTAATTTTTCTTGAGGCACCAGATTTTTGAAAATGACTTAGTAAAGAAACAAATGCAAAAGCGACAAAAAGTTGTCCAAGTTCAATTCCTGCGTTAAAACATACCAAGCTGATTATCTTTCCAGTTAAGTCTAAATTTAATACTGAAAGTCCACTGGCAAAGCCCAAACCATGAATCAGGGCGCAGGAAAATACGATGGCCGATCGAGTCATCAATGACATTGGTACTTTTCGGTTTTCAATCAATCGATCCAAAAGACCAATACCGACAATAGTGGCTGCAATAGCAGGCTCTACTGCTGAAGGGTTAACTGGAAAGCTAAAGAAAACAACCGCCACCATGCTTATGGCATGACCGACTGTGAAAAAGCTTAAGACAATTGCAATTGCTCGAATGCTGAACCTAACACTCAAGACAAGCACCAAAAACAACAGGTGGTCAATACCTTGGAGAACGTGGGCAAGCCCCTGCTTTACGTGCTGAAGTACTATTGCCCAAAATGAAGGCATCACCTCTTGAATGATTTGTTCTGGGGTAAATCTTATCCATTGCGACTCTTTGTTACGAGTCATCGTGAAATCTTGCTGCCGCTCGTCAGAACCGATTCCAAATAAAGAATATTCAAACTTTAATTTTTCAGATTGATTTTTCATCTGATCAGAATCAATCAGTTTTGAATGAATATCAAATCGACCAAGCACAATGATTTGGTTTGCGATTGTCACTTTTGAATTGTCAGACGGCGAAATGTCAACCAACAGTAATTGCAAAGGAACTGATTTTTCATCAGATAGTAATTTGACCTTCGAAATAAATTGCGTGCGAATTTCTAACTGGTGATTGTCGAACTCAACCCTAGATAGCTGGCCGTCGTCATCATCATCAATTCCCCGAAACGCAGAGACCGGCACTGATACCACCATAAAAGCAGCTTCTTCTACAAAATTGATCGTACCTTTCTGGGCCAACATTAAATGGGCGTACGCAGGCATTGTCAAAAAGTAGCCAAACAAAAGTACCTTATGCAATAGCGCGAATTTGGACTTCCACCAGATTACGGAAGAACTCAAGATAACGATCCTTTAACGCATCTTTGTAGGTGGGGAAATGTATCTGTTGCAAAGTAGTGGTAAGTTCCCTTTGGAAATTCGGGTGTTACACCCGTTCTGCCATTGCACTCATCTAAGTCACCAGAGCCGGCCACAAATTCATAATCTTGGGTAAAAGCACCCATCGCAAAAAGTGTGGTGGAAGGTCGATTGGAATCGGGCACCTTTTTAAGTTGATAACTAGACTTGACAGTCTTTAGTGCAGATGTGATGTCCGTCGCTGAAGAATAACCATACCGCGCATAGATGGGGAACCCATCAGCAGCCCAGCCAATTAAGGTCATGGAACTTCCTTTATTCAGTTTTGACACAAACCCTTCAGGCACACCGTGGTAATGGTAAACCCCACCAGGTTGCACGTGCGCATTGTTTGCATCTGTACCAAATTTAAAAGAGCTTTGACCCAAGGCTTCGATATTCCACGAACCACGCCCTTGTCCTAAATCACAAACTGCCCCTGTGTTGTCGCAAGTGCCAGCAGTACCTGGATCAAAAATAACTCCATTCAATGCGATGCCAGGCTTGTCCATGGGCCCCACTCGAGGTGTCACGACAGATGTAACTGTAGGATTTAATTGAATTGACGCTGAGATGCTTTGCGCACTAATCGTATTGGGATTATTAGGGTTAGGAAACGAGCCAACCTCATGGTCTGGTAATCCATTGGCGACTATTTTGCGAATTGCTGCAGTACAACTCCAAGTGGCTGTGGCCGTAGCATTTACGGAGGGTGAAGTATTGAAAACGCTGCTTTTGTAGTCACATAGTACGCCTGTAGCTGAAGTATTGGTTTCTGTTGTAATTGCTGAATCAGATACCGTACTACCGCCACAACCAAACAGCGTCGCCGCACAAATTGTGATCATCAATAAATGCCAAAGATGCATTAAAGTCGGCTGTCGATTGTTCATCCTAATTCTCCAAAGGTGTAAGCAAACACAATCGTTGCTACTGATTAATTTTTATATATCAATGTGGAGAAAGTATGAGTAAAAACTCATAATCCACACACAATTTGAGAGTCAAATTCACTTTATGAAAATTCGTATGGCTCATAAGCAAGCGATGCTGCTGGTCATTTGCGTACTGGCGGCAGTGATCGCTATGGGCTCTCTCAGCGCTTGGAATTTGCGTAACGGTTTTTCAGATTATTTGGCGGCAAGAGACATAGAAAGGCTTGAACAATTTGCAGAGTTGGTCTCGGAAGTTGCCGTGCGTTCAGGCAGCTTGGAAAATATGCAGGCGCAAGGTATTGGTTTTCACGAACTGCTCCATGAATTTGCAAAAACAAGTGGTGCAACACCCATCAGAGCTTTGAAAGACGCACTCCCAGACCATCCAATTAAAGATGCCTTGGGATTGCGACGTCCACCGCGGCCGATTGACAGCATTGATGCCTTCAAAGACAGAATCGCCATTTACAACACGCATGGGCAACCAATTCTGGATACCCCTCCCCTCAATCAAACGCTTGAAAGCATTGATCGACCCATCACTGTCAATGAAGCAGTTGTTGCATTCGTTCGAATGGCCAAACTGAAACCTGTTCCCAATGAGGTTGAGTTCAGATTTCTGACCCTACAATATCAAAGCACCATTGCTGTTGCAGCTCTTTTGCTACTGACCGCCTTGATACTTGCACTGTGGATTTCCAAGCAATGGGTCAAGCCATTGATCGAAATTCAACATGCGAGTGAACTGATTTCTAAGGGGCAATTTCAAAATCGCTTGACGACTCACCGTACCGATGAAATTGGCGATGCCATACGCAACATCAACCTTATGGCAGCTAGTCTGGAAAAGCTAGAGGGCTCAAGGCGGCAGTGGTTAGCGGATATGTCTCATGAATTGAGAACGCCTCTCACAGTTTTGCTAGGTGAAATTGACGCCTTAATTGATGGTGTTATCAAGCAATCACCAGGGGCAATGAACTCCTTGCGTGAGGAAGTTTTAAAACTCAACGCCTTAGTGGATGACTTGCACCTCCTGGCGATGGCAGACCTTAAAGCCCTGCCTTGCTATTTTGAAGAAATTGACGCTTCGCAATTAATCACAGTCATTGTGCGGCGATTTCAAAGGCAAGCAAATCAAAAAGGCTTATACCTACAGCTTGACTTAGGCCATCACGCAGAACTACTTGTTAGATGGGATAGCAGACGAATTGAGCAGCTGATTGGCAATTTAATTGACAACAGTCTGCGTCATACAGATGCACCAGGCAAGGTATTGGTGACATTGAGAGTAATTAATTCTCAAACTGTCCTCATTGAAATTGAAGATACAGCTCCTAGTGTTTCGTTAAACGAATTGCCGCATTTGTTTGAGCCTCTCTTTCGAACAGATTCTTCTCGCGTACGGGACACGGGCGGAAGCGGATTGGGGCTTGCCATTTGCAAGCAATTAGCAAAATCGCATCATGGCGAATTGAATGCAAGCATCTCAAATTTGGGGGGCATGAAAATGCGCCTTGAGCTTCCATTAGATGGCGAGGTCGGAGCATGAGCAATCCGCTGAGTCATAAAATTTTAGTGGTTGAAGACGATCCAAAAATTTCCGACTTGCTCTTGAACTATTTGCATGCGAACGGCTACGAAGGTACTGCTTACTACGATGGTCTCAAGGCATTGCAGTATGTGAAAGAACAAACACCCGATGCCATCATCATGGACTGGATGCTTCCTGGTTTAGATGGCATACAGTTGTGCAAAGAGATTCGAGAATTCAGCGATGTACCCATTTTGATGCTGACCGCCAGGATTGATGAGTTAGATCGACTTTTGGGTTTAGATACAGGTGCTGATGACTATGTCTGCAAGCCATTTGCACCTAGGGAGATTATTGCTCGAATTCGAGCTTTGCTGCGCCGCTCAGAAGGTAAAGTCAAAACGAACATCAAACCCTGGGTGATTGACGAACCGTCTTCCAGAATTAGTTGGAATGGCGAATGGTTGCCTCTCACTCGAATTGAATTCATGATGCTGCGATTGCTATTAAGTCGTCCTGGTCGAGTATTTTCAAGAAATCACCTCTTAAATAGTATTCATGAAAGCCAAAAAGACATCAGTGATCGCGCCATAGATACACACATCAAAAACATACGAAAAAAATTGCAAACGCTAGATTCTCAAAACGAATGCATTTCTTCCGTATACGGTTTAGGTTATCGATTTGATTACCCTTGAACTTTGAATAAGTTGAAGTTTCAATTTAACTTTTAGTCTCCCCAGAAAGAATTGCCTAATCAGCAATTGATCTCGCAAATTGTGATGCGATTGTGAAGATTTACTCATCATTTCTTCACATTTATTTTTCACAATGCACACCACGGCAAAGCAGATGCTTGTTGAAATAAGCTGCAAACAAAAACACCAGCAGCAAGAAACTCTAACAATGCAAGCAACCACATCATGAAAAAATTTAACATCTTTTCGCATAGCAACTGTCGATCACATCTTGTATTGGTATTCGTTACCGTACTGACAGGTCTTGGACTGACTGCTTGTGGTGGTCATTCAAACAACACAAATGAATCACAAATACAATCAGCTAATAGCCAATTGCAAGCTGAAACTCGCGCGGAATTAGGAAGACTTATCTTCACTGACTCAAATCTTTCTGAACCACCAGGAACTGCGTGCGCTAACTGTCACCAAAATAAATTAGGCTTTGCTGGCAACAATGGTGGAACCCATGGCGTTTCCATTGGCAGTCTTGCGACCTCAATTGGCACACGCAATGCAATGACAAACAGTTACCTGGGGCTTATTCCAAACCTCCTCACGTTTGTCACAATCAACAATGAAACAGAAGCTCTTGGCGGATTATTTTGGGATGGGCGCGCTGACTCCCCGCAATTGCAAGCTTTGGGTCCACTTCTAAACCCATTGGAGATGAACAACAAGAACTCAAAAAGCGTTGTTGAGAAAATTGCAATGTCACCCTATGCGCTTTTGTTTCAAAAAGAATTTGGAAGTGATATTTTTAGCAATACTGACACCGCGTTCAATTCAATTGGATTAGCCATCTCAGCTTTTGAATTAAGCAAATTGCAGCCTTACAGTTCTAAGTACGATGCAATGGTTAGAAATGAGTTATCTTTCAATCCAATTGAAACGCAAGGCATGAACTTGTTCATGGATCCGAATAAGGGTAATTGTGCAGCTTGCCACTTAATGAATCCAACAAGCGGCAATCCTAAAGACTCACCCTTTTCAGAGTTCACCTATTATGCAAATGGCATTCCTCGCAATCAAGCAATTCCAAAAAACATTGACCTGTCCTTTTATGATTTAGGACTTTGTGGCCCAGACCGAGTTGCGCCAACATTACCTACTGATGTGGCACCAGGCATTACCATCGAAAACTTCTGTGGAAAATTTCGAATGCCTACTTTAAGAAATGTTGCAGAACGCCCCACCTACATGCACAACGGTGTATTCAAAGATTTAGAAACAGTGATTCGTTTCTACAGCACCCGCAATAGCAATCCACAGTTTTGGTACGGCAAGGCCGAAAGCAATGATTTGCCAGCAAAGTACCTTAAAAACATAGAGGTAACAAAAGCGCCGTTGAATCGCCCTGCGGATGCAGGCCCCGCTCTAAGCGACTCTGAAATTGCAGCCATCATTGCATTCTTAAAAACACTTAGCGACAGATAAGAATCATCACCAACTTTCAAACCACATGAGGTTGATTTTTATAAGCAGGCAATTAGCTTCATGAAGAAATTAGAAAGGTACATCCACTATACCTTTAATAGTCCATGTGTCACTCGCGCTATTGAATCCTTTCCCGACTCCAAAATTGAAATTAAAAGGCCTGCCTTCGTAGTCCAGCGCCAAAAATACAGTTTTGTCTTGCATGCTGCTTGTTAATGTATTGTTAAGGCGGCCTCTACCGTTGTAATACTCCAATCCAAGTGCGACAGATTCTGAAATAACACGCGAAATTTTGAGACCTAAATTAAATTCAGGTGAGTGATGAGTAAAGCCAGGAGAGAGATCCCATCCGAAAATTGGGTTGGCAGCTATCAGCCATTGGCTATTTTTCCAACCAATGATATTTCGTATTTCTAAACTTTGCGCTGATTGTGAAAACTGAGGCTTAACTTGTGACAGTTCGAGATTTACACCCCCAAACACACCACCATCTGATGATTGAATGGGCAACCACTTTAAACGCAACTTGCTACCGGCCGAATATAAATTTCCATCGCTTCCACGAACCATAGGAATGTAGAGTCCAGCTTCAATTGTTTTGGTAATGCCATATGAAATTTCGGGCGTAAATCTAATGCCGTGGTTATTCATGATCTCACCAGTATAAGTTGGCTTAGAAAGTCCCCTGGGTGTGCTATTGATATGCAACTCCAGACCCCACTCTCCTGGTGTATTGATATCGTCGGTATACACCTGAATTTCATCAAGCAATCCGGCGTGCGTCAGCCCAGATAAAATTAACAGAAGCGCAGCAATAAATAAATTTTTCATTGTAAATTTTGCAAAACATGAAGGCATAAATGCAAATGTCCCAGCAAGAATAACTCTCACTAGGACATTTGTAAAACTAAAGAAAAAACTATTGACTATTAGATATCCATCTTGACATTGAACTTCAAGCTTCTGGGCAATCCAACTGCGTAAGTGGTCCCGTTTACACCACTCCAGTAGCGTAAGTTGCTTAAATTGTCTACCTGTGTTGTGAACAAGGTCTTACGACCCTGGAGGCTGGTTGCATAACTACCACCTAATGAATAAACAGTGAATGCATTGATTGATGCAGATTCATAGTTGTCCACGAATTTAGAACTCATGTGGTTTGCGCCAATGTTTAACTTGAGGCCGGGTACATCAGTTGATGTATGCACCAATCTTACGTTGCCAGACAAGCTTGGAATACCAGGTGGGCGCTTACCCGACAGTGCAATGTTTAAGTCTGGATTCTGTATTGCTTTTAACCACTGCCCAGCAACGTCAACACCCCAATTTTTGTCAATGCTTACTGAATGAGTTGTTTCAACGCCTTCATAGTCAACATTGCCGTCGCGGATAAAGGTGGTTGTTTTGTTCGCATTGGTTACTGTCACGTTATTGGCACGCTCAATATTGAAATAAGTGACACTGGATCTAACCCCTGTCCAATAAGATGTTTTCAAGCCAACTTCACGTTGTTTGGCAGCTGTAGGCTCTAAGATTTGATATTGATTTGTGGTTCCGTAAGGGGCAGCACCGCCATCTTCAAATGAAGACATGACACTTGCATAGACAGTTGAACGAGGTGCAAAGTCATAGCTCAAACCAACTGCAGGTGAAGTAATGTTGTAGTTTTTCTCTGTGTAGTAATTGGTCTTTTGATCAATGGCAGAGTAAAAATATTTTGTGCTGCGTACACCTACAGTCAATTTCGATTTATCTGTCATCTTGATCGAATCGTAAACATAGGCACCGGCATCAGAACTTACCGTTGGATAATAAGAAGTAGCTGGCTGAATGGTAGAAGGTGCAACAGGTGTAACAGTTCGTATGACTGGTGCATAAATGTTGATGGCTTGCTGTGTTGCAGTTACGGTGTTTGGAATATTCTGTGCACGTTCTGAGCTTGAATAACCCATTGTTAAATCATGATCTAAGTCGCCTGCTCTAAGCTTTCCATAAAACTCAGCTCTGTAAAACTTATTGTGATACTGCTGATCTTTGACCAAATTGATTGAGTCTTTACCTAGCCCTGATAAAACTGAGGCTGCATCTGTGAAATAAATTTGATCTGTTTTGCGCTCTAAGCGAACCGAATTAGACTCGCCATACTCAGCTAACATTTTCCACTGAGGTGAAATTTTGTATTCAGCCTTAAGATCAATATTTTCTGTACGTGGACGGTAGTAAGCCCAAGGACCAGACAACAATACAGTCGGGTCAGGCGGCAATGGCACAGCAATAACCCCATTCACTCTACTACCGACTCGAATTTGTGCTTGCTCAATCACATCTTTGCTAATTTTCTCGTAGTCAAACTTGATGGCCAAATCTTTTGAAACCTTCCAATCCCCTGCCATACTGAAAAACTCGCCGTGACCATTTGCACCATCTACACCAGTTTCTAAATGTTGCGCAGCTGCATTGATACGTATTCCAAATTCACGATCGACACCAAATTTACGACCCAAATCAACTGCGGTACCGTACTGACCGAAAGAGTTTCCATTCAATGAAACGGACGAAATATCTTTGTCTTTGGCGCGCTTGGTCACGTAATTGATAATGCCTGCAGGATTTGCCAAGCCAAACTGAAGCGCATTGGCACCCTTTAGAACTTCCACAGCTTCTTTGTTTTCCATTGGCACACTAACAATGCCTGTAGTAGGCAAGCCGCCATTCAATCGATAGTTTGAATATAAATTGAGCTGCAATCCGCGAATGCTGGTAGCCGGGTTAGCTGCGCCTTGGGAGGTAGATGAAGAAACACCAGCAACATCTTTAACAGCTTCGCTACCATCGCTGGCCAAGGTTTGTTCTAGGGCCGAACGATTTATCAACTGTTTAGTCGTTGGAACATCTGTCTTAGATACACCCGTATCAATTTGCTCTTCAGGCTCTGAAGCAGAGGCAGAAGTTTTTTCTGATGTTTGAGCAAACACTTGTCCGGAGACTAATGTACTGGCCATGAAGGCTACAAATATTGACCTTGCCAGTATCGAATGCCGATGTTGATGAATGAGCCCAGTGTTTTTCATTTTGTCTCCTGACGATTTGTTTGAATTTGAATTGAATACGCTTTAAATGTATGAAACATCCTTAAATGCATCCTGTAGATATCATGAATAAAAATTCAGATTGGATTTCATTCAGGTTCAATCTTTGCGTCCCGAACTACTTTGCCCCACTTTACTGATTCAGATTTAATCAAAGCGGCAAACTGCTCGGGCGTTCCGCCACCCACCTCATTACCTTGAACCAAAATGCGATCCTTAAGCTCAGGATCCTGAAGTGCTTTATTGCCAACAGAATTAAACATTTTGATCAAATCCAAGGGCATACCCTTAGGCCCAACCAGTCCCTGCCAATTCAATACTTCAATTTCAGGAAAGCCCAGCTCTGCCATGGTCGGGATATCTGGGGCCAGAGGAGATCGCGTTTTACTGGTGATTGCCAATGGGCGTAATTTGCCACTCTTGATTGCAGGCATGGCTGCATACATCTGCTCAAACATCATGTGAACCTGGCCACCTAGCAAGTCTGTTGTGGCTGCACCGCCACTTTTATAGGGGGCATGAATCAAGTCAATTCCAGCAGTATGTTCAAACAGCGCGCCACTTAAATGGTGTGTTCCTCCAATTCCCCCTGAGGCATAGCTGTATTTTCCAGGGGCAGCCTTGGCAGCGGTAACAACCGATTGAACAGACGTAAATGGAGAGTCATTTCTCACCATCATGATCAATGGACCTTTGTCAATCAGCAAGATAGGCGTGATGTCAGTGAAGGGATTGAAATTGAGTTTTTTGAAAAGTGCATGGTTTACAGCCAAAGGTGCAAAGTTACCCATCCCTAAGGTATAACCATCTGGCTTTGCACGAGAAATGATCTCCGTCCCAATATTCCCTCCTGCTCCGGCTTTGTTATCAACTATAAAGGGCTGCCCCAACATTGCGCCCATGACCTTTGCAACCTGCCTAGAGCGACTGTCTGCCCCACCCCCTGCGGCATAGGGACATACCCAGGTAATGGGTTTGGATGGAAACTTGTCCTGCGCTAGTACGAAACTAGGAATAAGTGCTATTCCCAATGATGATTGAATAATTTGTCTTCTTTTCATGAGTGACTCCGTGATAAATGTAAAAAGTTCAGTGGACGCTGTATGTCAAAACTGTCAGGCTATTTGGAAAATAACGATTCGGGTAAAAGGGTGAAACTGAGCGGTTGACTGGAAATGATGGATCGACTGTTCCTTCGGCGGTCACCATGACAATTTTTTTTGTCTCAGGGTGAAGAACCATGGTTCTGGCGTATGGACGCGTGGTCATTGCTTCAACCAGCTCATATTGATCAGCTGTTTTTTGACGGTAAATCACCAAATTGGCATCGACTCCGCCAGATGCATAAATTAGCTTTGAATCAGGGTCAAAAATAACGCCATCATTACCACGCCCAATTTCTAGGCTGGCTACCAGATCGCCTGTTTGGGAATTCAATACAGCTAGAACTGATAGATTTCCACGACAGCCTACAAACAGACGTTTGTTAGATCTATCAAAAGCCAACCCATTGGCCCCTTCGCAATTTGGGATGAACCATTCAGAAACAATCTTATAGTCAACCATGCTGACTCGAATCACAGAGTTGCGGTCTCTTAGAGCCGTAAAAATATAGCCTGCTCCATCGGCTACTGTTGCTTCCAGTTTCTTACTGTCAGTCTTCATGCGATTCAAAATTTTGCCAGTGCTAGCTTCAACGAATGTCATTTCTCGACTATCACCTCGCATGAAAACAACTTGCTTTGAGAACGGATCGTAAAAAGCAGCGTCTGCATCTTTTCCAAGTTGGATTTTGTCAAGAGTCTCCAAGCTAGATAGTTTGAAAAGTGTGCTGGTGCCATCAGAATTTGTTGTGTACCCTCGATCAAATTCAGGCACCAAAGTTATTGCATTTGCCCCTTTCGAACTGCTAATTTTTTGAATAACTTTATGTTTTAAAAGATCAAAAACTAACGCCCCATCTCCTCTTGCGCCAATGAAGAGCCATGATCTTTCTGAATCTAAAGCCAAATAATCCCAATCAGGCGATTGAATCTGCAACTTAACTTCTGACTCAAGCCGATGAAAACCTTTATCAGCAAAAACATTTAAGTTTGTTCCTAACACCAAGCAAATAGCGATCAACTTAGCATTGAAGATTTTCACATGCATGAAGCTAAGTCTTTTAAAAACTCGTTATCGTAGGTGCTCTCAACTTGAACATCTTTGTACTTGGCATTGAATTTTTTTAAAATATTCAACTCTTGCAATACCGCAGATGGAGGCATGCAACCATTACCAGAAAACATTCCGTATTCTTGCTTCAGCATAGCCAAATAGGCCATTCGGTCTTTACCTGTAATAGCAACTGGAATTAGCTCAAGAATTTGTTCAGGACTGTGCGCATTGATGTAATTCAATGATTTAAAAAATGCCAACGCAAGGTGTTGTGCAATTTCAGGCTTAGCTTTAATTCGATCCGTGGCCATGAAAACTGTACTGGAAGGAAATGCATTACCAAGAGCCTTCTGTGTTTGCTCTAAACTTGTAAGGTCCAACCAAACAGAGGCAACACCAATCGACTCGTAATAGTCACCTTCTGGAACGGGGGCAATTAGAACATCTGCCTTTCCCTCTTTGAGTAACTGTGCATTTTTCTCTTTACCGTAAGTTGGAAGTCTGACGTAATCGTTCAGCTCTAATCCACCTTTCATGGCTAAAGCATTGGCAATAGTAGTCTTTGAAGATCCATCGCCTCCACTTAAAACTCTGGCGCCTTTCAAATCAGATAACGACTTGATACGGTCCTTGGCTTGTGTACTTACGAGCACTTTCATGCCTGGTGTTGTACCCAAAGCCACAATAGCTTTAGAAGGTCTACCTTCAGAATTATTAACCACATTGTGGTGGTAGTAAGCCATGACTGCATCAGCTCGACCATCTGCCAACAACTCTGCGTGAAATATGTCATCGCGGACATTTACAACTGTCACATCGAATTTTTCTGATCTTAGATAGCCCAATCGCTCAGCGACGATCAATGGAAAATTTCGTATGGCCTTGTATTCATCCACAACTAAAACGATTCTTTGACCTGGATCAATTTTGATTTGAGCAAAGACAGTTGTTGGCACAGGCACGATAAGAAGCACTACTATTGTTGCAATCAATCGAATGCCAGTAAGTAAGCGAATTTTAGACATCACTTTTGCCTCAAATAGTTTTTAATTCATTAGCTGCTGCTATTTTGCGTCTTGCTAAAAACATTTTCCAACCGGTAAATGCCATGAATGGAACAGATCCCGCACCAAAAAGCAGAAGCAATTTCCCCAAAATGCCACCTGCTTGGCCTGTATGAAAAGAAAGCGTCCAAAAATAAACTTTATGACCAAGTGAGTTTTCTTCGTAAGGTAAGTATTTAAGTAGCTTGCCAGAATATGCATCGACATAAATCATAGAGCGAGCATGAACATGCGACGCGTTTTGATTAATTAAGAATCCTTCCATTGGTGCATCTGCTTTTTTGCTGTGAAACTTTAACAATGCACGAGCTGGTATCTCCTTGGAAATCAATTGTGCTTGTTGCCAAAATTCTTCAATTCCAATTTTTTTCCCGTCTTCGCTTACAACTGATTTTGGAACTTTAGGCATAGGCAAAGAGCCAGTCAGTGAATAAATTCCCTCTTTGTACCAACTAAAAGAAAGTGGTAAGCCTGTCAGCACCATTACCAGTAGGATCAATGAAGCGTAAATGCCTATAGTCTTATGTTGATGCAATCTTTTAGAGTTATTCTTAAGCGGCGTGTTTAAAGTTAAAGCTCTTTTAAATCCGATGTTTTTGGGCCACCATAAAATTGCACCCCCACCAAGCATCAATACAGCAAATGCAATGGCAAACACGCCTGTTAAGCTTCGCACCCATGGTTCTTCACTGACTCTAAAAATATGTAATTGCTCTATCCGGCCTAATATCCCGCCATATCTGGGGCGCTCTCCTAGCACTTCGGCTGTACATGGATGTACAAATACGTCTTCTTGAGGGTCTGCGAATCTGATTCGAATAGCAGGTATCCGACCCGATTGAAATGCAGTAGTTTCGACATTTACATAATCTAATTCACCGGTTGGATGAAACTTCCTAGCAGCTTCAACAACCAAGTCTAAGGAGGCTCGTTGCGTGCATGCAGGCGCAGTAATTAAAGATTCGTTCACAATAGGTTCGAGTTCTTGGCGGAATAAGTTGGACATTCCAGTCAATGCCAACATTAAGATGACAGAACCGACAGTCAGACCGGCCCAACGATGCACCGGTGTAACAAGTTCTCTTAAATTGAATTTCATTATTTTTCCTTTTAAGATTTTATTAATTCATGTTCAAAGTGGCTTGCTTCCACTTTTGAATAAATTGAAGTTGAAATTTCTCATTCAGTGTTTCAGCTAACTCTGCATTAATGGGTATTAATTTGGCCGCTATACCAATCTGCTGATTCAAAATTTGCGCTGAATTTTTTGTTCCTGCATCTTCGCGAATAGCATTCAGCTCCAATCCGTCACCCATAATTTGCTGACCCTTTTTGGACAATACGTAGTCAACCCATAATTTGGCTGCATTTGGATGAGCAGCATTGATGTTGATAAACATCACGCGAGACAAAATTGGGGCAAAATCTTTAGGTATGGTTACACCTAAATTTGGTAAATCTTTTTTACTTCGAGTAAGCGCATACGAGCCCATAATGTTGTAGCCCAGCATACTTTCGCCTGAATTAATTCTTTTCAGCATCTCGCCAGTACCAGCAGCTAAGAAAGGTTTAGATGTTCCTAATGAGCGCTGCAGTTCAGCCCATCTAGGGTTTTGAATTTGATCTTGAATTGCAAACATGTATCCAACACCGCTTTTCTCAAGATCAAAAGAAGTGACTTTGCCTTTGAATTTTTCTTGATTGCTACTCAGCAATTGAGTGAACGACGTGTGGTCTGTGGGTACTTCTTCAGGCTTTAGCAATTGCTTGTTGTACACCATGACAACTGGCTCATAGGTAGTACCCCAAGCAATGTCTTTGTAATTGGCCCACTTTGGAATGTTTTTAGATTCAGCAGAAAAATACTTGGCGGCATACCCATCTACCACCAACTTCATCTGCAAATCCATTGCAGAACTCCACATGACATCGGCGGTTGGTTTCTTTGCCTTTGATTCAGCAATAAATCGATCGTAAGTTTCTGTAGAACCACCTTCGCCGTCATATTCCACTTTAATGCCTGGATACAAGGACTTGAAACCATCAACCAAGGGTTGGGCCGCTTTGTTGCTCAGGACGCTATATACAACCAGATGGCCTTCCAATTCTGCTTGTTTTTGAATTTGCAAAATAGTCAAAGCGTCAATGGCCTGAGCAAATCCGACCGAAGCAGTTCCAATGAGGCTGATAAAAATCAAAGGCTTAAACCAGGATGTCAATTTCACGCGTTATTCCCTCATCATTCCAGAACAAGTTCACTGGACATTCAGGCTCACCAGCTTGCGGTTAGCTTATGAGGATGCGGTAAATCGACTCTGAATCTAATATTAAAAAATATTCAGATTCGCTTCAAAGTGTTGAGTGTTTGTACTGATATCCATGAACAGTATTGGTGCGAAAATCATCCAATACCGCCTCTTTTCTATAAACACATGGGAAGTATCACGCCATGAAAGTTCTCATCGTTGAAGATCAACTGAAGTTGGGGCAAGTTATCAAGCAGGGGCTTTCCGAGTCACGGTACACAGTTTCCTGGGCGAGGACGTGTGCTGAAGCATCAGACTTTTTATCCGAAAGCTCCTTTGACGCAATAGTGTTAGATTTAGGTCTTCCAGATGGCGACGGTCTTGATTTACTTCGAAAGTGGCGACAAAGTGGCTTAACGGAGCCAGTAGTTATTTTGAGTGCTCGTGACACAGTAGACGACAGAATCAGAGGGCTTGACATTGGTGCTGATGATTACCTACCCAAACCTTTCAGCTTAGAAGAATTACAAGCTCGAATTCGGTCTTTGGTTAGACGCCAATCAACTATAAAGACTACTCAACTGCGACATGGCGAAATTGAAATTGACTTGCTGGGGCATACAGCTAAATTTAAAGATCAACTATTGGATTTAACCAATCGTGAATACGCATTGCTAGAGGTATTCATGCAGAATCCTGGTCGCATTCTTTCAAGAACTTTGATTGCCGAAAAAATTTGGTCATCGCATTTCGACGTTGACACAAATTTACTAGATGTATACATGAGTCGACTTAGATCTAAGTTAGAAACACCAGGTCAAGCAATTTTCAAAACTGTACGCGGTGTCGGCTATCAATTGATATGAGGACAATCGGTGCACGTATTGCAATTTGGTACGCCCTTGCGGCAATACTAAGCCTTATTGGATTGTCGATTGGCGGGTACATACTGTTAGAGCGACACCTGTTTGATGGACTGGATCTTTTGAATGAATCTGAGTTTCAACAAATTTCTGCACGGCTAGGTCCAGAGTATCAAAATATTAGCGAGCCATTCATTGAAACACGCATTCGTGAAACCACAGAACTGGCGTCCACACTTTTTTATATTGAAATCTTAAAACCTGAAGGGGGAATCATCTTTAGATCCTCTAATTTGAAAAGCTTGCAAATACCAGTAGACGCTGAGCTTTCTAAATTTAATGCTTTGATCGATGAAATTGGTGAAGTTCGAGTTGCCACTTTTCCAATGCTGCCGTTCCGAACCATCATTGCAACACCTTTGCAACCAGTCCGGAATGTGATGCAAAGTTATGTCAAAGTTTGTGCTGCATTACTGATGGGAATGCTCATAACAAGTCTTGTCATCGGACTCGTAATTAGTCGCATGCTTTTGACACCCATCCGAAACATCCGAGATACAGCAAATAGAATTAGATTTGACAATTTAAGTGAACGCATCCAGGTTAACAAAGCAGAAGATGAAGTTACAGATTTAGCGCTGCTATTGAATCAAATGTTTGACCGGATTGAAGCATCATTTAACCAAGTTAATCGTTTTACAGCCGAAGCTTCTCACGAGCTCAAAACCCCATTAACTTTGATCCGCTTGCACGCTGAAAGTATGGTTCGAGACGAGCACATATCAAACAAAAATCGTGAAACTGCTCAAAATTTAATTGAAGAGGTCGACCGTTTAACTCGAATCATTGAAAACTTGCTATTTTTATCTAGAGCAGATGCACAAGCTGTTAGTCTGGATCTGCAAGCAAATTCCATCAACGCATTCCTAGAGAATTTCAAGCAAGATGCTGTGGTATTGGCCGAACATTCAGGAAAAACATTTGAACTTGAAAAGTTTGAAAGTAGAGAGATTTGCTTTGATCCAAAATCAATGCGGCAAGTACTTTTGAATCTGCTAACCAATGCTATTCAGGCTTCCCCTGAAAATGGAAAAATTTTGCTCAAGTCCTTTTTCGTTGATGACAAATGGCACCTCACCATGGAAGACCAAGGCGCAGGCCTAACGTCAGCCCAATGCGAAAAAGTATTTGGACGATTTGTTCGATTTTCAAATTTAAAACATCAGAGCCAAGGAAGTGGTCTAGGATTGGCTATTTGCAGCAGCATTGTGCAACTGCACAATGGAAACATTCATGCAATAAATTCCGATTTATATTCAGGACTGAAAATTGAGATTGCAATTCCTATTTAAGGTGTTTCATTTTTTGCATAAGTAGCCCAAAGTCTCGCAAGGTCTGCCGATCCATGGACACCACTGACTGAGTTGAAAACATCCAAAGCTTTAGATTTTTTACCAGCTTTTAAATAAGCAATTCCCAAATGCAAGCGTGCATCTTGAGGCCTTTCAGTTGGACCGACTCGGGAAATAGCCCTTTCCATCATGACTAGGCCTTTGTCCGCCTCTCCTATCTGAACCAGGGTAAGGCCAAAATTCATAAGACTTAAAGCGTTTGCTGAAGAAGGTAACTCTGATTCAGCTTTGTACAACATTTTTTTCTCATCCTCAATCTTGCGATTGATTTCACTTCGCAATTGAAGGTACACGGTTGATTCCAGCGATTGACTCAATATTTTGTGCCCTATTCCGTGATCTAAAACTAGTTTAGCTTCAAATCCAAATCCTTGATTTAGAGCATTTTGAGCCATTTCAAAATAATCCAGAGGCTCAGATAAAGCTCCTGTGACAAGTCGTAGTCTCTGCACATCTAGCGACAAATTTTTACGAAAATCAGGTCTTCTCTGTGTGAGATTTAAAAGTGATGTCCAGTAAGATTTTTTTGGATAACTGCTCACCATCTTTTCAAGAATCCAAGCTTGGGCATTGTTATCGTTTAGTGCGGCGTAGCACTTAATTAGAAGTTGAAAACGATCTTCCTCAAGAACTCTTCCATTACGTTCTGAAAACAGCATCTCTGCTTGAAGTTCTCTTGCAGCATTCACAAAATCTGAATTAGAAAAATATGATTGAGATAGTACTCGACGTATTTGAATGTCGCCACCACCCTCTTTAAAGTAGCGCTGGGCCCATTGGGAACTTTCTAGGTAATTTCTATTTTGGAAAAAATATATTGCATTTTTATGCGCAAGGGCAATATTTTTTTCCTGTTCTTTTAACGCATCTGCTTGGGAAGTTTTAGATGCCAAATTTGAATTAACTGAAATATCTTTGGCAAATACTTGGGTATAGCCTGTTAAAAATACGCTTGCTATGACGCAAATACATGATATTTTGAAGCTCATTTTTTGTTAAATCTCGTTGACCGGTTTGGTAGCTTTTAAGTAGATTTCTCTGCTTAAGTATGCAACAACGAACCTGAATTTAAATTAATTTTAATAAAGTGAAGCTCCATAAATTTTGACCTACCTCATCGCTTCCGCACCAAAATGCAGGAGAAACGTCAGCTTATTTCGAGTAGCCCCCATTTTCTCTGCATCACAAGTGCATTGACCACTCTGATTCACTCTTGACGCTTCGAATCGTCCAGAGCACCCGTACCGTCCAGTGCAGCTGAAGCGTCCAGAGTCTGGGCACCCCCTCCTGCCCAACAAGAGTATTTGCAATTGCGATAGAACCCTTTGGCATTCCCTAAAAATAACGAGCGTTGTTATTGATCTTGCCAGTAACCATTCCTAGCGAACTCAGATCTAAGTCATAAAAATTTCCGGATGCCGCTAGTTCATTGGCTCCGACCATTTCGTGACAGACCATTTTTTCTATTGCTCATTGGGCTTTGCCAAGTTCCTGCAACAAGCGACTGGTCAAGTAAAGTCGAGGCACGATGGAGTCGATCTCAATGTATTCATCTTTGGCGTGAAAGCCCCAGCCAGCCAGACCCAGACTTTCAAGCACCGCTGCTTTACCAGAGCCGCTGGCAAAACCGGCATCAGTTCCGCCACCAGTAACGGGGTGGAAAAACAGTGGGCGGCCATCCAGCTCTGCATAGATGGCCCGAGCCTTTAGCGCCAATACCATGCCTCGCTCACCCGCTACATAGGGCGGACGGCCCACATCTAGACTAATGTGTACATGGGTGTCAGGCACACGATGACTTTCCTGCGTTTTAGCCAGTAGAGCTGCTTGAAGTTTCTCTGCAGCATCGGGCTTGAGCAAACGCACGTCAGCAGTAGCAATGGCTTGGGCCGGAATCTGGTTGCGTACCGTACCGCCTTGGGCATAAGTCCAATTCAGTTGGGCGCCTGGGATGTTCTTGGCAATATCCTGAGTGGCCAGCATTTGATGTGACAACTCAATGAGGGCATTGCGTCCTTCATCGGGCGCAGCACCCGCATGAGAAGCACGTCCTTTGACTTCCATTTTGGCGATGGCAGTACCCGCTGAAGCCAGCAAGATTCCTTCTACTTTGGCCACGGATTTTGCAGCTGTGGGTTCATATGACAAGACCACGTCGTGCTCGGCAGCTAATGATTGAATCAAAGCACCCGAGCCATTCGAGCCAATTTCTTCATCGGGATTGAACAGAACAGTGACGGTGGCATAGTCGCTCCAACCCAATGACTTCAGTATCCCCAACGAATGCAAGATGACAGCAATACCCCCCTTGTCATCAGCAATGCCTGGACCATACAGTCGGTTCCCATCGAGCTTGTAGGGCTGGCTGGCCAAGATGCCATCTGGGTAGACCGTGTCCATGTGTGCGATCAGCATCACCTTGAGCTTGCCCTTGCCTGTGAGCACGCCTTTGACCATCACCCGATCGCTGTCAGATGTTTTGATGCGCTCGGTTTTGGCGCCTAATGCGCTCAACTGGGATTGAGCGTAATCGGCAACCTTTGATAAGCCCGCCAAATTAGCCGAGCCAGACTCGATCAGAACCAGTTTTTGCAAGGTTTCAATTACGGCAGGCTGCGCTGCTTCGGCAGCTTTAAATACTGCGTCGTTCCGTTGCTGAGCATGTGCAGCGCTTGTGATTAAGACGAGGGCGGCTGTGGCCAATTTGGCCAATGAAGAAATAGACATGTTGTCTCTTTAAGCAATCAAAGGGGCAATCCTAATTGTACAGTTGGCATTTGACTAGGGGAACAACCCCGATGAACTAGAAATGCTCAAAAGTCCCTTGCCAAAAACCTTTAAGAGGCACTAATAGCTTTCAGAATCTGGACACCCCCAACCCGTCCAGAATACTGATACTGTCCAGATTCAGAACGTCCATGATCTTGCGCATATCAATCCTTCGAATGTCGGTCATATCCCGTCCCAAAATGGAGCAGGCTAACCGCACATAGGGTTAAAAAAATACTCAATAACGCGGGGTGGCTGTGCCGTTGTGATGATCGTGACCAGTAATTTGATCCAGACCCCCAAAGTGGTCACGATCGATCAAAACAGGTGGTCACGATCCGTCAAATTCACTGGTCACGATCTACTGGAATGGGTGGTCACTGTCGATCAAAATACGCACTTGCTCTTTTTCAGCAATTTTGAACAAGAACATGCGACCCTTTGAGTTTCGCAGTCACATGTTCAGGCATGCATTCATCGACAGACTCAAAGCGCGAAATGACATTCCATTGCCTTTGGCCGAAAGCATTACGGGGCATGGACGCGGACAAACTGATTTTGCGGTCTACGGCAGTGTTGGCTACACGCTCGAGCAAAAGCTTCAGGTCATTCAAAAGATTGAGATCTAATTTCTAATATATCCAGAGGCTCGGGTTATCTCGTGCATTACTCCCGAACACGGAGTCGAACTTGTCGTAATTTGATAAGTTGACTCAAACTAGACCTAATTCAAATAACCTTATTACTTCTTAGCTCGTCGATCTGCTCCAGACTTAAACCTAAACTCGAATAAAACTGATCGTTATCCTGCCCACGATGTGGACCAGTTTTTGGAATCGGCAAATCACTTCCAATAAACCGAGGCACTATACATGGCGCCTTGACACTACCTAGATCGTCGTCAGGTAAATCAATCAATGCATTTCGACTTATAAAGTGTGAATCAGCTGCAAAATCTTCTATCGAGTTAACGCATCCGTAAGGTGCTTCATATTCATTCAATCGTTGCACAACAAATTCCATTGTGTGCTGACGACACCAAGCAGCCAACTCTTGATCCAGTTCAACCAGATTCTGAGTACGTTGTTTGTTATTACTAAAACGAGGATCACTAAGTAGATCCTCTCGATTCATAGCTTTACAAATGCGCTGAAAAATCGGATCGCCAGTGCCAACAATAGTGATCCACTTACCATCTGCAGACTGGAAAACATTTGATGGCGCTGTATAAGTTGCACGTGAGCCATTGCGCTGCCTGACAACATTCATAAATTGCATTTCTGCAGCCAAAGGATCTAGCAATCTGGACAAAGCTTCAGTCGCAGCAAGATCAATTTCTGTACCTTGGTAATCAGAATCGGGCATGCGGGCACGTTCTGCAAGTGCCGTAGAAATTGCAAAGGCTCCAAACAAACCGGCAATTGAATCGCCCAGAGGATAATTCATATGCTGAGGGGGGCCGTCAGCTTCTCCCGTCAAATTTGTAAATCCACTCATGGCTTCAAATACGCGGGCGAATCCAGGACGCTTTGCATAGGGGCCTGTTTGACCAAATCCTGTCAGTCGCAATACGATTAATTTTGGGTTGTGCAAGCGAAGGGTTTGAAAATCAAGACCCCATGAATCCAATGTGCCAGTTCGAAAATTTTCAATCAAGACATCAAAAAGTGGCAGCATGCGCAAGAATAAATCTCGCCCTTCAGTCTGGCGTACGTCTAAAGTGATGCCTTTTTTGCCTCTGTTAGCAACCTTCCAAAAAAGTTCGTGCTCTTGCCAAACAGGTGCCAGTGTTCTAAGTGCATCTCCTCCATTGGGGAGCTCTACCTTAACTACTTCAGCACCCATATCTGCACACAAAGTACCAGCAAATGGAGCAGCAACTACCGTGGCTAAGTCCAAAATTCGAACCCCGCGAAGAGGCCCTTGCTTGGAAGAGTCGATTTCTAAAGTCAATTAATTGCCTGTTAGATTAAGTTTTCCAAGCATGGGGTCCCATGCCTTACGGTCTTGACGTACACGATCATCAAAAGCGGAAATTGTTGTCGGTAACTGGCTAGCTCCCAGTTGCTGAAGTTTCTCTTTAAGTCCTGGCGATGCCATTGCCTTTGTTAAAGCTTGATTCAAGATACTTATGACATCTGCGGGCGTACCTTTGGGTGCAACCAGGCCCATCCACAAACCGGCCTCTAAACCAGAAATTCCGAGCTCGGCAAAAGTAGGTACATCAGGAACAGCTAGCGAGCGCGACTTTCCTGTTTGAGCCAGTATTCGGATCTGCCCGCTTTGCATGTAAGGCAGGGTGCCACCCAAGTTGTTGCACATCACTGGTATGTGTCCACCCATTAAATCGGTAACGGCCGGAGCATTACCTTTATAAGGTACGTGTTGCAATTGAGTTCCCGACTGGAAGTTAATCATTTCGCAAACTAGGTGCGAAGGTGTTGCCATACCAGCAGAAGCAAAATTGATAGATTTTGGCTTTCCTTTTTCAGCCCTGATCAAATCATCAAGCTTTCTATATGGGGTGTTTGAATTGACGGCAATGACATTAGGCAAATCTGCAACCAATCCAATGTTAGAAAAATCATCGACAGGATGGAAACGCATATTTTTATAGACATAGGGTAAAAATACATTGGTCAGTCCTGCCATCAACAAGGTATGCCCATCTGGCGTCGCCTTGGCCACAAACTCTGAACCAAGCAAACTTCCAGCGCCTGCTTTGTTATCAACCACAACCGATTGTTTCAAAACTGTACTCAGCTCGGCAGCTAAAGCGCGCGTTACCAAATCGGTACTTCCTCCTGGCGGAAACGGTACGACAACCCGAATGGCTTGGCTTGGAAAATCTGCAGCTTTTGCAGACAAAGTTAACAAACAAGCTCCTAAAACAATTGCCAACCGGTTCAAATTAAAACTTGAAATCATGATTTCTCCATCATTGGTAAAAGAGATTGAAAATCAAACTTGGCCGCGTTCAAGAAGAACATGCTTAGCAATGTTCATCTGATGAATTTGACTCGTTCCTTCGTAAAGCCTAAACAAGCGTACATCTCTGTAATAGCGCTCTATGGGGCTGAAATCAGCTATGTAGCCAGCACCTCCAAACATTTGAACGCATCGATCCGCAACTCGACCGCACATTTCAGAGGCAAAATATTTGCACATGGATGCAGTCAAGGCCACATCCTCACCTCGGTCACGAGCGCGAGCTGCTTCAAGGATCATTGATTTTGCTGCATAGATTTCAGTCTGACTGTCTGCAACCATTGCCTGGAGCAATTGAAAGTTACCAACAGGTTGACCAAATTGTTGCCGTTTTTGTGTGTGCTCAATTGCCAAATCTAGCATTCTGATAGCGGGTCCTGTACAAAGAGCAGATAAATGCAAGCGCTGTTTGTTTAGCACTTTCATAATGGTCTTAAAACCCACCCCTTCTTTTCCACCAATCAGGTTAGCGGTCGGTATGGCACAGTTTTCAAAATAAACGTCAGATACAGGGGACCCCGCTTGACCCATTTTTTTGTACGCTGGTCCGGTTCGCAAACCAGGCGTATTACGTTCAACAATGAAGGCTGAGAGGCCAGCACTGCCCTTGCTGCCTTCTTCAGTGCGAGCGACGACTGTGAAGACATCAGCAATAGGCGCATTTGTGATGTAACACTTACGGCCGTTGAGAATGTAATGCTCGCCTTGAAGACTTGCGGTAGTTTGAACATTTGTCGCTTCAGAACCGGCATCTGGCTCTGTTAAAGCCAAGCACCCTGTCAACTCACCTGTAGCCATGCGAGGAAGCCAACGTTGTTTTTGATCTTCGGTGCCATCAGCAACAAGCGCTTCTGAACCAATGCCCGTATTCGTTCCAACTCGAGCTCGCAATGCAACTGAGGCTTGCGAGATCTCAAATGCCGCCAAAATTAGTTCTTCGGTGCTAAGTCCCAAACCACCGTAGGCTTGAGGAATGCTCCAGCCAAAAAACCCACGCTGCTGCAATTCTTTAACGATGTCTGCTGGAACTTCGTCTAGCAATTCAATTTTGTTTTCAATGGGATGCCAACAATCGCGGACAAATGCGCGAACGTCTGCCAACAGGGCATCTAGTTGTTCAGGGTTTCGAATCATGCTTGCAATAGTGCAGGAATGTCCGTACTCTGTGAACGTGTGTTTCAAATAATGAAACGACTATCTTCATATTTCAGTGCATCAACGACTATTTCATCATGCAACTTCATTCACCCACGCAGCACCTCAATGACCAAAAAGAGTTACAACTGCTACGAAAAGAAAATCCAAGTTTTGCAGGTACGCTGGCAAAAGGGATGATGATTTTGCAGTGTTTTGTTTCCGATCCACGTCCTCATGCAAACAGTGAGCTTGCAAAGCGATTAGGCATCCCAAGACCTACTGTCTCTCGTCTGTGTCGCACACTTCAAGCCATGGGTTACCTAGACCATGATGAGAGGTTAGATCGATATTTCATTGGTCCTGCAATTGTCTCGCTTGGATACCCTTATGTAATCAACACACCATTACTCAATCAATTAAGACCCGCCATGCAGGCAATGGCTACACAGATGAAGGGAGCAGTCTCAATCGGTGTTGCAATGGACCTAGATGTGGTTTATTTGGAGTCATGCACCCATGAACAAGGCACCTTGAAACGCCCAGCAGTAGGCGCTGTTCGAGGAATCATTGAAACAGCCATGGGACGAGCTTTTCTTGCATCACTAGAAGAAAAATACCAAAATGAAATCTTGGACCGAATTCGTGTTCAAAGACCTAATGACCACCAGAGGTGCCTTGCAGGCGTAGAAGAAAGTCTAACCCACTACCGAAAAAGAGGTTTCGCTATCAACTTGGGAGATGCAGGTCTGGGTGTATTGGCAGTTGGCGTAGCTTCTCGAATTCGATACGGCTCTCGACAATTACTGTTCAATTGCGCGGTTCCTGGCTATCGGGTGAAGTCACAGGAATTACTAAAAACCATCGGCCCAAGATTGATCGACATGGTTCGCATGGCCGATTCTCAATCTGGCTTGAGATAAATCTGAAACTAACATCATCACTTCAACGAGGAGACACACATGAAACGCAGAGATCTAAACATAGCCACATTGGCTTTGTTATCAAATTTTAGCTCGACCGCATGGGCACAAGATAGGTACCCATCGCGATCTCTCAAAGTGATCGTACCTTATCCTGCTGGTGGAGTTGTTGATGTACAAACTCGTGCAATGACACAAGGTTTGGCCACTGAGTTAGGACAAGCTGTAATTGTTGAATCACGTCCTGGTGCTAATGGAAACATCGCTGCTGAGGCTGTAGCGCGAGCGCCTGCAGACGGCTACACACTGTTAGTAACTGCGCCCTATTTTATAAATAACCCAATGCTTGAAACGTCGATGCGCTGGGCTCAAAAAGATTTCGTTCCTGTTGCCAGGTTCTCAATGTCTCCAAGCTTCATGTGCGTTCCTGCGGCTTCTTCGGCACGAACTGTTCGAGAATATGTTGAGTTAGCGCGTCGAACTAAACCTGCTCTGCAATATGGCGACCCTGGTGCTGGCACCACTCAAACCATGACAGTTGAAATTCTAAAATCTGTAGCTGGCATCGAAATTGAACCCATTACTTACAAAGGTGCGCCACCAATTGCTGTTGATCTGATTACAAATACCTTATCAATGTCTGTATTACCTTCCAGCGTTGCCTTTCCACACGTTAAGTCTGGAAAATTAAGAGCACTGGCTATCACAAGTTCTGCACGTTCTGCTCAGTTGCCCGATGTTCCTACCATTGCCGAGGCTGGCTATCCAGAAGCCACTGTCATCTCTTGGTACGGGCTTCATGCTCCTGCAAACACAGCAACGGCCGATTTGCGCAAGCTTGATGCAGCCATCAAGGCTTCAGTCCAGAAAAGTGAGACACAAACAAGGCTGATAAGTGCAGGAGGTGAAGAGGCCTATATGGGTATGGATGAGTTTTCTCGGTTTATTGCCGCAGATACTCAAATGTGGGAACGTATTAACAAGATGTTGCGAAAATGAAAGATGCCAAAGCTTTAGCTCGTGAAGCAATTATCTATGCTTTGCCAGTTTATGAAATGGCACGCATGAGAGCATCTAGTAGTCCTCGCAAAAATGCGGATGGTATTTTCGCTGATGCAAATGGAGGCCCCGAGTCCTTATCTCGTTGGGTTAACTTATTTTCACATTCACGACAACTTCTCAATGCAAAAGATCGTCGTGTCGTGACTCCAAATAACGATACGCTTTATACCAATGCTTGGCTAGATTTAAGCGATGGTCCATTGTTTATCAATACGCCAGACACAGGCAATCGCTACTATGTTCTAGGCTTAATTGATCAATACACCAATCCCTTTTCACATCTAGGCACTCGCACAAATGGAAACAGCGCACATACTTTTTTTCTGCATGGGCCAGACTGGAAAGGTAAAGTACCAGAGGGTTGCTTAGGGGTTTCTTGCCCAACCAATAGCGTATGGGTCTTAGGAAGAATACTTGCCAGCGAAGATGAAGACTTAACGAAGGTTCATTCTCTACAAAATTTGTTTTCAATTACGACATTAGATGGACAGCCTGCTCAACGAGTACTTGAATGCAGTGTTAAACCGCAAGAACTTCCAAGCGATGCGGCCACCTTTCTACGTGTTGTCAATCGAGAAATGGCTCTTAATCCTCCACCTGCAAGAGATCAGAATGACTTGAAGGAATGGGCTGAACTTGGTATGGGTCCAGATTTACCTGTTCCAGCCAATTTGGAGTTTATTCAGCAAGTTTTGACAGAAACTTTAAAAGAAATTGACACACCAGTACAAGCTGATATGCAAGGTGGTTGGAAAGCTGCGGTTGAAGTAAAAGATAACTTCAACGGAGATTGGCTAACCCGAGCCCGCGTTGCCCGAGCCTATATCGGTATCCTTGGTTCACAAGAAGTACTTTACCTACTTGCCTTTCGTGACAGCGATGGAAATGTTCTTGATGGACGAAAAAATTATCAAATCCATTTTCCTTCTGGTGGATTGCCACAAGTAGATGCCTTTTGGTCTCTCACACTTTACCGAAAAGAAGACTATCTTTTTTACGATAACCCACAGCAAATATTTGCAATTGGCGATCGAACAAAAGGACTCACGTACGACAGCAATGGCGGGCTTACTCTCTGCATAAGTCATCTCCCCCCAAAACAAACTTCAAATTGGTTGCCATCTCCTCAAGGTGGTTTTTATCTGGCTTTGAGACTTTACTTGCCAAGGCTTGTTCATCAAGAACACGCCTATGCCTACCCTGCTATACAAGTTGTGGATTAAGTCAAAGCAAAAGGTTGAAATATCTGGTTGATAGTGCCTAAAGCAAAGAATCGCGAAGACTGATTATTTGATTTACTCTGGACACCCCCTGACCGTCCAGAGCACCCTTACCGTCCAGAGCAACGCAAGCGTCCAGAGCAAACCAAGCGTCCAGAGTCTGGACTCTCTGATGCCGGCCATAGCACCCTAAGCGTCAAGAGTCTGGACGTTCTGCTTGGCCGTAATTGAGTTGTCCATTTGCTTGCTAAAAGCTCAATGCAAATCGATCCCCCGAGGCATGTTTTCCAGAGTGAAACCAAGCGCACACAGCCCCAAGCCAACAAAACCCTAGAGCCCTCGAAAAGCTGCATTTTTTTTGCTACAATGCGAGGCTTAGCGAATTTCACAGACGCTCTAAGTCCTAAAGACTCTGAATTTCTGTGTACTTTTAAGCTAACAAACCGAATATTCCTCGATAGCTCAGTCGGTAGAGCGCCGGACTGTTAATCCACATTAAAGCCTTTTCAAGAAATTTGAAGAGGCTTTTTTTCGTTTAAAAACAATAGGTTATGTGGATTTAATGATGTAACTCATCAATTACACATATATTACACAGTTTTATTTACAGGTCGCTTGAATTAATCATTAATTTACTCTGGACGCTTTCAATTTTATTCATTAATTTTATTGTCAATATAATCAAAAAACTGATTATTAATTAATGAAATTAAATCTCTTTTCAGTATTAATTTTTACACCAAAATTAATCGAAATATAGATTAATTGTTAATGCGACAAGTGCTCTGGACACCCCACTACCGTCCAGCTCTGGACACCACGCTACCGTCCAGACTCTGGACGCTCGCATTGCCTGCCGCAAGTCCTTCCAATGCATCGGGATACCAAATCGCGGTTGCCCATGCCTGGTGTCTGAAACTAAATTTATGTCACAAGAACTCATTGCTGCGATTGCTTAGGCTCAGCATCTTTTGAACAAACACATGACACATGAAATCCAAATTGCTCACAGCACCTATCTGAGCACGCAGATCAAAAAGCGCATTTCAGTTGGCGGTATCGATGTTGACGAAGACTTCGTTAAAGAATTATTGATTAAACATTTGAGACAAGGAGATGCAAATGACCGCCCCACTCTCTCAGACGCTTTTGACATCTACATGTCAGAAAACACATCCGCGCATCGCAGAAAGTTCAAACTCAATGCCAATCAATACTTCAACAGGTTTAGTGCCATGTATGGGGATCTACACCTTGATGAGCTAAAGCACTGGCATATCACCCAATATCGAGACGCCATGCTGGCGCAGGGACTGCATCCAAACAGCATCCGTAAACACAACAACATCCTGAATGCCATGATCAATATGGCATTCAAGCACTTGGACATTGACAGGCTCAGCCCCTTTAGAGGATTGCAGATACGTGGCGAGGGGGAGAACACAAGACCGATACCACCCATCACGCCAGAGAAGATTGCCAAGGTCAAAAGCTTCTTGATCCGTCACAACACCCCTGCCAGCTTGGTGGGACTGATACAGCTCAACACTGGTCTTAGGATTTCTGAGCCCACTCTAGCAAGGCTCGAAGACTTGGTGCTTGAACATGAGATTCCGCATCTTTGGGTAAGAAAGAACCGACTAACAGATCGAAAAACCAAAGCCAGCATTCGAGCTGTGCCACTCGTTGGCGTATCACTGGATGCAGCTAAAGAGTTGCAAGCTCGGGCGATCCACTTGAACTCCCCCTGGCTACTGCCTCAATACGCCAAGGAGTTTGGAGCCTGCTCATGTTCAGCCATCTTGAACAAGAATCTGCGCCCCTTTGAGTTTCGCAGTCACATGTTTAGGCATGCATTCATCGACAGACTCAAAGCGAGAAACGACATTCCATTGCCTTTGGCCGAAAGCATCACGGGACATGGACGAGGACAAACTGATTTTGCGGTTTATGGCAGCGTTGGCTACACGCTTGAGCAAAAGCTACAGGTCATTCAAAAAATTGAGATTTAATTTTTAACTCATCCAGAGGCACGGGCTATCTCGTGCCTTACTTCCGATTACGGAGTCGAACTTGCGATGTGTGACATACAGAATTTAGCTTTCGCAATTACGACTGATAACCGCAGCGGGCCATCTAAGGTAATTGACGAGTGGCTGCTTTAGATCTGTAAAACTTGGTTTGCCGTGCGGTCATGAGACCATAAGTCATCGTCGGCATCAGGCTGTGACAGGTAGTCGCCATCTGCAATTTGCCTCCTCAAAACCGGATACTCGCCTATACAGACCGACTGTCAGCAAAGTGGTGTTTACTATTACGCGGCCGCCCGTGTAATAGGACTGCTGCGCTCGTTCTGAGTGCAGCAGTCAGGCAGCCGGAGTCAGACTTTGATGCCAGCTTCCTTGATAATGGGCAGCCAGTGCTTTGATTCCGCCTCAATAAAAGCGCGTGTCTCCAGCGGGTTGCGCAGATCGGGTGTGGCGCCCATACTCATCAGCTTTTCAGTCACTGCCGGCTGAGCCATGATCTTCTGCAAGCGCTGGTAGGTGGCCTGAACAAACTCTGGTCCCAGGCCCGCTGGACCGATGAGCGCGAACCAGGCTTCAACGCTGAAGCCAGGCATGCCGGCTTCTTCAATGGTCGGCACGTTGGGAAGTCCGGTGGATCGTTTGGCGCCGGTCACGCCCAGCGCGCGGATTCGGCCGGCTGCAATGTGCTGCGCCGCTGTAGGAATACTCTCAATCATGAAGCTGGCATGGCCACCCAGCAAGTCGTTCATGGCCGGGCCCCCACCTTTGTAGGGCACCGTGATCCAACTCAAACCGGCCTGCTTGGCCAGCATGACACCTGCAAGGTGCTGAGACGTGCCCGTTGCGCCAAGCGCCCAAGTCAGCTTACCGGGGTTGGCCTTTGCATGGGCCAGGAACTGCCTGAGGTCCTGCGCCGGAATGGACGGGTGGATCACCAGCACTGAGCCGAAGGTCAGTAGCTTGGCAATTGGCGTGAAGTCCTTGATGGGATCGTAGGGAACATTTTCCATCATGCCGGAATTGGTCACATGGCTCGGGGCGGCCAGCATCAGCGTGTTGCCGTCAGCCGGAGCCTTTGCCACGAACTGTGTAGCGATCACGCCGCCGGCGCCGGGTCGGTTCTCGGCTACCACGGTGCGGCCCCATTCAACGGATAGCCATTGAGCGTAAAGGCGTGATAGCAGGTCAGTAGTGCCGCCGGGCGCAGCCGGGACGATGAACTTGGCAGCGGCCTGGGCAAAGGCCCACTCCAGCGGCAAGGCGGCGACCGATGCCACAAGCAGGTCACGACGGCTTAGTTGAGAGCGGTGGGCATTCATGGCTGTCTCCTTATGGTTTGATATATATCAATAATAAAATTAGCATATCAGCTATATCATTTAATTGGAAGTGGGTTTGAACCTTGGAATGTACATACCCTCGCCAATGGCGTCCCACCATAGCTGCACCGGCATCCCGATGTGGACCTGCTTCGGGTCCACATCAGTGATATTGGTGACCAGGCGCACGCCCGGCACGTCCGGGAAGGTTACAACGCTCACCACATAGGGCAGGTTAGGCTTGACCGACTCGTGGCTGGCGTGGTGGATGGTGGTGTGTGTATAGACCTCGGCGCTACCCGCGGCCTGCCTCCACATTACCTTGAACGAGCGGCAGCGGGGACACACTGGTGTGGGCGGGTGGCGAGCCGTGCCACATTCCGTGCAAGCTTGGAACTGCAGGCGCTTTTCGGCACAGCCGCTCCAGAAATCACGGTCGTCATAGTTGGGGTGTGGAGCGGGCATCGCGTCTGAAAAGTAAGCCATTAGTCTCTCCCTATAATCATTGCGCTAGTGGGCGACACACCCAGGCCGCCGGTAACAAGGCATAGTCGGGCGTCGTCCACCTGCGATGTGGATTCGCCGCGTAGCTGGCGCACACCCTCGATAGCGACATTCATGCCGTGAACATATGCCTCGGACAACTGCCCGCCCGAGGTGTTGATGGGCAACTTGCCGGTCTTCCAAGCAATGTTGCCTTGTGCAACGAAGTCACCGCTGCCGCCAACGTCGCAGAAGCCGTATTCCTCCAGCGCCATCAGCACCATGCCGGAGAAGTGGTCGTAAATCTGTGCCACGTCGATGTCGGCGGGTGTTACGCCAGCTGCTGCGAACAGCTCGCGCGCTATTCGCCGGCTGTTGGTGGTGTTGTAGTCAGCCTCGGGCATATTCTGGCTGCCCAGCGGGCCAGAGCCCCAGCCGGGGCCGCTTCCATGACCGCTGGCCAAGATGCGCACCGGCGTTTTACGGGCGTCGCGTGCGCGCGCAGCCGTGGTCACAACGATGGCACAGCCGCCGTCGGTTTCCAGGCAGCAGTCGAATAAGCGCAGAGGCTCTGCGATGTAGCGCGAGTTGAAGTAGTCGTCTATCGTCATCGGCTTGCCGTACATCACCGCCTGGGGGTTGCGGTTGGCGTTGACGCGCGCATTCACTGCCACCATACCCAAATGCTCCTCGCGAACCTGGGGATTCAAGTGCATGTGTCGGCGTACAAGCAGTGCCAGCATCTGTGCCGGTGCGAATAGGCCGTAGGGGTGCACAAAATTGCCGTGTGTGCGCCCATCACCAAAGCGACCGAAGCGCCGTGTCTGTCCCTGGCATAGGCCGCGGTACACCACCACAGTCTGTGCGTGGCCTGCCTGCACGGCCGCCGCCGCTTGGGCAATCGCCGCGCACGAGCCACCGCCACCGCCGCCCCAGACCATAGATGACCATCGCATTTGCGGCACGCCAAGCGCCACCTGCATCAGTGCGGCCTCGTTTGCGTCGTTTGAAAAAGACGCAAAACCATCCACTTCGTCGGGCGTCATGCCCGCATCGGCCAGCGCCGCCAGAATGGCCTCTGCCGCCACCTGGAACTGGCTGCGGTCCATGATGCCGCCGTGCCGCTTAAACTCCGTCTGTCCCACGCCCGCGATGTATGCTGACTGTTCACTTGCCATGAATGTCTCCTGTATCGTTCATATGGATATTCCGTTTAATCAAGTCAAGAATGCCTAACTATCATGCCTTCCGTACCTTCCAAACCTGTCCCGCGCATCAAGAGCGCCATTGCCGGCATCGCGTCCAAAAACTTACTGGACTCTAAGCGGCTGTTTTACTTTTTCCATGTAGCGCGCTTTGGCAGCCTTACGACCGCTGAAGCGGTGCTGGACGTAGCCCAATCGGCCATCAGCCGTCAGATCCAGCAGTTGGAAGCCGAAGTGGGCGAGCAGCTTTTGCATCGCACCGGACGCGGAGTAACGCTGACCGAGGCCGGTGAGCTGCTGTTTCGCCAGGCCAATACCATCCTGCAGGAGATGGCAAGCACAATGGAGATGATCGACCAGATCAAGCATCGACCAGAGAGCGGACAGATCACTATTGCCTCCCCGCCGACGTTTTCTTCCCTGTACATGCCCGAGGTGGTGCAGCGCTTTGTAGAAGTTTTCCCGGACGTGCAACTGGTCGCCTACGAAGGCTCCACCAGCCAGGTTTATGACCTGCTGGCTTCTGGACAGGTGGACCTGGCCATCGTACTGCATGAGGCTACGTCGCAAAAGCTGTCGCTGCAAAAGCTCAGCACTGAACCGTTGCTGCTGATCGTGTCGCCACGCCACCCGCTGGCAGAGGCCAAGTCGGTGGCGCGCGAGGCCCTGGGCAGCCTGGACGTGGTGCTTCCGGTGGGCTCGCACGGCTCGCGCGCTTTGGTCGAGGCTTACTGTGAAGAGGCGGGAATTCACCTGGCCCCCCGTCTCCGGCTGGATAGCTTGAACATGACCAAGGCGGTGCTGGCAGACGGCCGTTTCTGTGCGGTGCTGCCGCACTTGGCGTGCGCTGGCGAAATCGCCCGCGGAGAACTGGTCGCCATACCGCTGTCGCCAGTGCTCAAACGCACGTTGTACCTGGCCAACTTGCGTGACCGCTCGCAAACCCCGCACATGAAAGCAATGGCACGTGTAATTACGTCGGTGGTGCGCCGCAAGATCAACGGCCTGCGGTAGCATGGTACTTCCCGGGCACCTCGATATTGAATAGCCTAGCAGCATTAAGACCGAGGATTTTTGCCTTTTCATTGCGCGGCAGGCCTTGCATAAGCTGGGACGTGACGGCGCCAGAATAGGGCCAGGTGCCTTCAATGTGCGGGTAGTCGTTGCCCCACATGATGCTGTTAACGCCCATCCATTCACGCGCCTGGATTCCAACCGGGTCTTCCTGGAAGCTGGCATGGCCATGGCGGCGGAAATATTCGCTAGGCTTGCACTCCAACTTAGGTGATACCCAGAATGCATGCTTGTCGTAGCCCTGGTCCATGGCCCACAGCGCGTAAGGCACCCAACCCGCTCCGGCCTCGATGGTAGCGAAGTTAAGCTTTGGGTGGCGGTCGAACACGCCAGACGCGCACAGCTGGACTGTAGGCTCCAGCACCGTGTTCATTGCGTGGACAACGTAGTTGATGATGGCGCCGCCGTTGCCGGTGGCCGTGCGCGGATCCTTACCAGTACCAGCGTGAAAGCAAACGGGCATGCCGGTTTCGGCTAGCGCAGCCCATACCGGGTCATAGTCTGGCAAGTTGTAGCCCTTTCCGCCAGTTACAAGCGGCGGCATGGTTACGCTATGAAATCCCATCCTGGCCACACGTTCGATCTCTGCCACGCAGGCGGCGATGTCGGCAGGCGCGACGCAGGCTGCGGGGAAGCTGCGCGAATTGCAGCCAAATAGCTCATGCACCCAGTCGTTGTAGATGCGGCACATTGCTACGTGCAGTGCAGGGTCAGGGGACGACCAATTGGCCAGACCCTTGTTGGGGAATAGGATCTCTACATCCACGCCGTCGTAGTCCATGTCGGCATAACGGTCCGCAGAAGGGTTTCCGCGCTGTTGGAACATGGCGCCCTTGGTGCGGTCCAGCTCCATGCGCTGGCCAGCCACCTCGCTGCGCTGTTTGAACTCTTCAAAGCTCACCTGTTCGTCGCGCGGCGCCTCGCGGATCATCGATTTGCGAAAGCCTTCGACAACAAACCACTTGCGGCCCTTTTCGTCCATCTCGACATGAGGGACACGATCTCGAAATTTTGGGTCAATGCGCTTAAGCCATAGGTCGTGCGGTTCGTTAACGTGGCTGTCGGCTGATACCACAAAATAATCCTGCATGACCTTTTTTTCGGCCTGCGGTGCATCAATACGCGAGGTGGTGGAAGCTTCCAATCAACTCTCCTTAGTATGTTTACTTGAGATACCAGATATGCTAACATGATACCTATTAATGTGAAAAGAGATTTCAATGCAGCTTTCCATGCAGACGCTTTTGAAGTCGCAACCCGCGCAGCATTCGATTGCCAACAAGTGGCAGGTGGGACATGGATCGAACATAGATGCACGCTGTCCGTCAGAAGTCGAGTTGCTGGAGCAACTGGCATCCGGCGCCGCGCCAAGCGAAGCGTTGGCCGATCTAGGTGGCGATGGCTCGGCTGAAGCCACCACTGTGTGCTCGCTGTTTGAAGATAAGATGGCCGAGGTGCGTCGTACCGGACCAGAGCTATTACTCGGCGCACGTTGCTGGACAACGTGGTGGGCTACAGCAAGCCCGTGTTTGACCGGCTGGGCCTGATGGTGCTGGCCCTATCGGCCGTCAAGAAAGACATTGGTTACGCCACAGAAGACACACGTATCGGCCAAGCCCTGCTGGTCGCGGCCCGAAGATTGTTGGCATGCCTGAGCTACCAGAATTCAACGGAGACAAGACAATGATCAAGCCCCCCCGCACCGGACCGTTGACAGGTATGCGCGTAATTGAAACCGGCACCATGATCGCGGGGCCGGTCGCGGCTACGCTGCTGGCCGACTTTGGCGCAGAGGTCATCAAGATAGAGCAACCAAATGGCGGCGACCCGCTTCGCAAGATTGGCCCATTTGTAGATGGCGAGAGCCTCTACTGGAACGTAGAGGGGCGCAACAAGAAATCAGTAACGCTGGATCTGCACCATGCCGACGGGCAGGCGACGCTGCGTGAACTGGTCAAGCACGCCGACCTGCTGGTGGAGAACTTCCGCCCCGGGACTATGGCTAAATGGAACATTGGCTACGAGCAACTGAGCGCGGTAAACCCCCGGCTGGTAATGCTGAGCGTCTCGGGCTTCGGCCAGACCGGCCCTAATTCGCAGCGGCCTTCATACGACCGCATAGCACTAGCCTTTGCTGGGTTCCTAAACGCAACCGGCTTTGCCGACCGGGCGCCCGTGCGCCCCGGCTTTGCCGTGGCCGACTACCAGGGCGCTCTTTTCGGCGCGTTTGCAGCGATGATTGCGCTTTACAACCGTGACGCTTCGGGTGGCACGGGCCAACACATTGACGTGTCGCTGTACGAGACCATCTTCCGATTCACTGACGTGATGCTGACTGCGTACGACAAGTCCGGAGTAACTCGCGATCGGCGCGGCAACGAGCACTTTGCTGCTGCACCGGGCGATCACTTCCAGACCCAGTCGGGCAAATACATCGCGCTGACAGTGCCTGCAAACTCGATGTTTGCGCGCCTTTGCCGCGCGATCGGCCGCCCTGAGCTAGAGAAAGATCCTAAATTTGAATCACACGCCACTCGCTCGGCTAACTTGAAAGAGATTAACGGTATTGTGGGCGCGTTTATTCGCAATACCCCAGACGACGAGGTGCGCCGTAGATTTGACGCAGATGGAGTTGCATATGGTTTTGTACTTAGCGTGGAGGATATTGCAAACGACCCACAATACCTTGCTAATGAATCTTTCGTAACCGTCGAGCACCCGCGCATGGGACCGCTGAAGATGCAAAACGTGCTGCCGCGTATGAGCGGTACGCCGTCATCGCCCATCAATGTCGCGCCTGAACTTGGAGCAGATACAGACGAAGTGCTAATGGACCTACTTGGTCTATCAGCTGATCGTATTGCCGAATTGCGCGGGCGCGGCATTTGTTGAAGTTTATCTACCAGAAGGAGACACAGCATGAAATGGATTCGTATTGCAGTCTGCGCCACGGCGGCGCTGTTTGCGGGGCAAGCTACGGCCCAAACCTGGCCTACCAGGCCGATCAAGCTGCTGATTCCCATTGCCGCGGGTGGCGCTACCGACCAGATGGCGAGAATGGTGGCAGCGCGCCTTTCGGTCGCGCTTGGTCAGCAGGTGGTTCCCGAGAACCTTACCGGCGCGTCCGGCGCAATCGCGCTGCAGCGCCTGTCCCAGTCCGAGCCCGATGGTTACACGCTGGGCGCCACCGCCAGCAGCCTGCACACCATCGCGCCGCACACATCCAAGTTGCCTTATGACGCGGTCAACGGCTTCACGCCAATAGGCACATACGCTAGCTTTGACTATCTGATGGTGGTGGGTACGTCGTCGCCAGTGACCAGCCTAGTCGACCTGCTTGAGCGCGCAAAGAAGGCGCCGATGGAGGTGTCGTTTGCTTCGTCCGGTATCGGCACCGGCAACCATTTGGCGGGTGTGTTGCTGGGCAAGATGACCGGTGCCGAGCTCAACAGCATACCGTACCGAGGTGGCAACCCCGCAATGGTGGACGTGATGGCTGGGCGCACGACCTTCATCTTTGACGTGCTGGGCGGTTCAGCTCCGCTGGTGCAGGGCGGCAAGCTCAGGGCGGTGGCCAACAGTGGCCCCAAGCGCCACCGCTTGTTCCCCGACACGCCGGCCGTGGCGGAGCTTGTGCCAGGCTTCGAAGCAACGGGCTGGTTCGGATTGATCGGTCCGCCCAAACTGCCGCCCGAGATTGCGCGTCGCGTTAACTCAGAGTTGGCAAAAATCCTGGGGTCCAACGAATACCGCGACCAATTGCAGGCACAGGGTTACGACCCATTACCCGGCTCGTCTGACGACATGGCACGGCGTATGAAGATCGACGCTGCCAAATGGGGCGAAGTGGTCAGGACGCTGCCCTGCACGCTGATCACCGACCGACCCGGTTGCCCCTAAAGACAGGTTCTGCCGAGGCAAGGATTCGGAAAAGTTGAAAGGTACCTTCGTGGCCCGCGCGACATTTAAAACTATTACGGCAAAAAGATTCCATCCTAATTGTCGGTGGCTACAAGCATCCATCGCGCAAAGGCACGCCGAATGTGTGAGCGGCACTTGGGTTTTGTGACTGGCTGTCCAACCAATCCACGCAGGTGGCTCCGGTGCGTGCCGCGCTCAAGCCCGATACCGCGCAGTTTGAGTGGGCCCGCTTCGTGTTGGATGCTCAGGCGCTCCGGGCAGTGCGTTAAACCTGGACATGTCAACTGTAAGCGCGCAGGTTATTCGCTGAGTACAACATATGGTCGCAACGGCATACAGATTTTTTTCTGATAAATGCAACAAAACGCATTTTTAGCATGAGCTATTAGGATGGTGAGACTGTCCCAGACTACCTTTTAAATGACATCACAAGGAGTAGGCATATGACGCAGCGCGAAAACGCACCGGGGCCCCTAGTCGGAATTCGGGTACTGGAACTGGGTACGATGATCGCGGGGCCTGTGGTGGGCACCTTGCTGTCTGATTTTGGCGCCGAAATTATCAAGGTGGAGCAGCCCGAGGGCGGCGACCCCATCCGCAACATCGGCCCGTTCTACGAAGGTGAAAGCCTGTGGTGGAACGTGGAAGGCCGCAACAAGAAATCCGTCACGCTGGACCTGCGTCGTCTCGAAGGCCAGGCGGTGCTTCGCCGACTGGTGAAAGAGGCCGACGTACTGGTCGAAAACTTTCGCCCTGGCACCATGGCGAAATGGAACGTGAGCTGGGAAGACCTTAAGAAAGAAAACCCGTCGCTCATCATGGTTAGCGTATCGGGCTACGGACAGACAGGCCCATACGCAGCCAAGCCGGCGTTTGACCGCATTGCGCTGGCGTTTGCAGGCATGCTGAACATCACTGGCTTTGCCGATCGTGCCCCTGTGCGTCCGGGCGTGGCCATGGCGGATTACCAATCAGCGCTATTCGGCGCCTTCGCGGCGATGATCGCGCTATTTCATCGTGACGCGCGCGGCGGCACTGGCCAGCATATCGATGTTTCTCTCTTCGAATCGGTTTTTCGCTTCACCGACATCATGGTCACCGCCGCCGACAAGATCGGTCTGAAGCGCACGCGACGGGGCAACCTCCATTTTGCTGCGGCACCTGGCGACCATTTCGAGACCTGTGACGGCCGCTACATAGTCATGACCATTTCTAACAATCCGTTGTTTGCCAAGCTTGCCAAAGCCATGGGGCAACCCGACCTGGCGCAAGACGCGCGCTTCGCCACTCACGACTTGCGCTGGGAGAACATCACGGAAATCAATAAACTGGTGGGCAAATGGATCAAGTCCCTGCCGGTGGAGGACGTGATTGTCATCTTAGAAGGCAGCGGCCTGCCGCATTCGCTGGTTTTTTCGGTGGACGATATCCTGGCCGATCCGCACTATGCGGCGCGTGGCTCGATCGCCACGCTGGACCACCCGAAGATCGGTACGCTGAAGATGCCCGCCCCGTCACCGCGTATGAGCGGTACCCCAGCCTGCCCGATGAATGCTGCGCCTAGACTGGGGGAGCATAACGACGAGGTTTACAGCAGCCTGCTGGGGCTGGACGCTGAGGCCATCGCTAGCCTGCGAACAATCGGTCTCATCTAAGTCAAATACCGAGGTAAAGCAGGGTTTCCAATGATACATATCTGATATGCCAATGATAAATTACTTTCTTACTCTTTTAACCAAGGAACCCTGCCATGCCTCATTCAATGCGAAGATCTGTCCTGCTTGCAACCGCCGGCATCGCACTGGCGGGCGCTACACTCGCCGCCTTTGCAGCTGACGATTACCCGTCCAAGCCGATCCGCATAGTTGTTCCCTATGGTGCCGGCACAGGACTTGATGTGCTGACCCGCTCCATCTCGATAAAGCTTGGTGAGGAACTCAAGACTAGCATCCAAGTGGAGAACCTCGCGGGTAGCAACGGCATCATCGGCACCACAGCGGTGGTGCGCGCACAGGCCGACGGTTACACACTTCTGGCCACTACGCAGTCGCACTACACCGCCGGGATGATGTACAACAACATGCCGTACGACCCGAACAAATTCATTCCCGTGGCGCGCTTTGGCCAGGCACAGTTAGTGGTGGTCACGGCCAACACTTCCAGCTTTTCCAATGCGCAGACTCTGGTGGCTGAAGCCAAAAAGTCACCCAACAAGCTCAGTTTTGCGTCATTAGGCAGCGGCTCCTCCGCGCACATGGCCGGCGCGCTGTTCAACAGCATCGCGGGCACCCAGCTAATTCATGTTCCCTACAAGGAGGCTTCGCAGGCTTTGACCGATACCATCCGTGGTGAGCCATCTATCAACTTCGTGGCTATGCCAACCGCAGCCTCTCAGATCAAGTCAGGGAGACTGAAGGCCATCGCAGTCACTGGAGCAAAGCGTTCGGCATCGCTGCCTGAGGTTCCGACTTTAGGCGAGTCGGGCCTGGCTGGTTACGATATGGTCGCGTGGTACGCCTTTCTTGCTCCCGAGGGAACGCCCCCGACTGTGGTGAAGAAGGTCTCTGATGCTGTTTCCAAAATCACTTCGAGCCCCGAATACGGGGCTTCTCTTATGCGCATGGGCCTGGACCCCATGCCAGACAACGCGCTTGGGATGGCTGACAAGCTGCCAGCCGAGAACGCGCGTTGGCAAAAAATTGTATTACTGACCAACGCCAAGGTGGACTAAGCAAACCAACCGACAAGAGCAACTCAAGCGTCCAGACTCTGGACACCCCCTACCCGTCCAGAGCAACACAAGCGTCCAGAGTCTGGACACTTTGACACCGGCCAGAGCAACTCAAGCGTCAAGAATCTGGACGCCCTGCATGGTTCTAATTGCGTTGTCTTTTAGCTTGGTAAATTATCAAAGCGAATCGATCCCCCTAGGCATGTTTTCCAGAGTGAAACCACGCCTCAACGACCCTGTGCCAACAAAACCCTAGAGCCCTCGAAAAGCTGCATTTTTTTTGCTACAATGCGAGGCTTAGCGAATTTCACAGACCCTCTAAGTCCTAAAGACTCTAAATTTCTGTGTACTTTTCTGCTAACAAACCGAATATTCCTCGATAGCTCAGTCGGTAGAGCGCCGGACTGTTAATCCACATTAAAGCCTTTTCAAGAAATTTGAAGAGGCTTTTTTTCGTTTAAAAACAATAGGTTATGTGGATTTAATGATGTAACGTCTCAATTACACATATATTACACAGTTTTATTTAGAGGTCGCTTGAATTAATCATTAATTTACTCTGGACGCTTTCAATTTTATTCATTAATTTTATTGTCAATATAATCAAAAAAACTGAATATTAATTAATGAAATTAAATCACTTTTCGGTATTAATTTTTACACCAAAATTAATCGATAAGTTGATTAATTGTTAATGCGACAAGTGCTCTGGACACCCCACTACCGTCCAGCTCTGGACACCTGCACTGTCATCTTCAAGTCCTTCCAATGCATCGGGTCACCAAACCGCGGTTGCCCAAGCCTACGGTCTGAAACTAAATTTGTGTCACAAAAACTCATTGCTGCTATTGCTTAGGCTCAGCAAAATTGGAAATCAAACAATGTGTCAATTTTGATTTATTAATTGACCGATTTAGCCTTAATGCATACGTATTCAGTCTCTGCAAAATTCATAAATTTACACTCGGGAAATTCCCAATAAAAGTAATTCTTTAATCATCTAACATTGCATACGTATGCGTTGTCGTGAAGTTTTACAAGGAATTACCAATGATCAAATACCTTAAAAGAGGCAAAGACACGGCAGCAATCAGTGCGGCTGATGCCAAAGTTCGCCAAACAGTAGAAGCCATCTTGGCAGACATTACGGCAAGGGGAGATGATGCCGTAAAAGAGTATTCAAAGAAATTTGACAATTGGGAACCTAAAGAATTCACTCTTTCCAATGATGAAATAAACAAAGCCATTAAAAAGTTGTCAGCTCGCGAGCTTGAGGACATTAAATTTGCTCAAACTCAAGTCAGAAACTTCGCTCAGATCCAAAGAAACAGCATGCTGGATGTGGAGGTTGAAACTTTACCCGGCGTTGTTCTTGGGCACAAACACATTCCTGTGAATGCAGTGGGCTGCTACATCCCTGGCGGAAAATATCCCCTAATTGCTTCCGCACACATGAGCGTCTTAACTGCAAAAGTTGCTGGCGTTCCGCGTGTGATTTCAACTGCCCCACCCTACCAAGGCGAACCTCACCCTGCAATTGTTGCGGCCATGCACCTTGCAGGCGCAGATCAAATATTGGTAATAGGTGGTGTTCAAGCTGTGGCTGCCATGGCTATCGGAACCAATTCAATATCACCGGTAGACATGATTGTTGGACCGGGCAATATGTTTGTTGCAGAAGCCAAAAGACAACTTTACGGAAAAGTGGGTATCGACCTTTTTGCAGGCCCCACAGAGACCCTCATCATTGCAGATGAAACTGTTGATGGTGAAATGTGTGCCGTTGATCTGCTGGGTCAAGCTGAGCATGGCCCAACTTCACCAGCAATACTACTGACAAACAGTGAACGGCTAGCACGTGACACCATGGCAGAAGTAGAAAAACAACTGACCAAACTTCCAACTGCAAATATTGCCAAACAAAGCTGGGCTGAGTTCGGTGAAGTGATTGTCTGCGATTCAATTGATGAAATGATACAAGTTGCAGATGAAATTGCTTCTGAGCATGTGCAGGTCATGACATCAGACCCAGATGTGTTTTTGTCAAGAATGACCAACTACGGCGCATTATTTTTAGGGCCAAGAACAAACGTCAGTTTCGGGGACAAAGTAATTGGCACAAACCACACGCTTCCTACAAATAAAAATGCACGGTACACCGGCGGACTTTGGGTTGGAAAGTTTTTAAAAACTTGCACATACCAAAGAGTGCTGACAGACGAAGCAAGTGCAATGATTGGCGCTTATTGCTCTCGTCTGTGTCACATGGAAAATTTTGCAGGGCATGGTGAACAAGCAAATTTACGTGTTCGCAGGTATGGAAAAAAAGATACGCCATGGTATGAGCCAGTTCAATCATGAGTCAACATTAATTACAAAGATTAAACATGAACTCTAAAAATGAACTTGCTCTTAGACGTATACCGTTCTCGAGTTTAAAGTCCTCGACTGAAGCATTCATTGACTATTGCCTGCCAGAGTGTCGCCCCAAATTTAACTACGCACTCATTGGGTCGGGTGTTTCACAAAATCCAAATCAACCTGTCAATATCCGTGAGCCACATGGATTTCAGCTGGGCGGTGTTTCAATACCAAATGGCAAAGTCAATCCTGCTCACATGCACTTTACCTGTGAAGTATTTTTGTGCTTTAAAGGCAACTGGTTAATTCAATGGGGTTTCAACCCATCTTGTGAATCTGCAGAAATTGGAGAACTAGACATTGTTTCTATTCCAACATGGATTTACAGAGGCTTCAAAAACATTGGCGTTGATGACGGCTTCTTGTTTACAGCGCTAGGTGGCGATAAAACTGGCGGTGTCTTGTGGGGCCCCACCACGGTTTCAGCTGCCCAAAATAATGGTGTTTACCTTACTAAGAATCACCAAATGATTGACACGACAAGGGGTGAAAGCAAACCGCCAGAAGAAGAACTCTTTGAACCCATGTCTGCCTCAGAAATTGACAAACTGAAAAAGTGGTCAGTTGCTGAAATGTCATCACGAATTGTTCGATTCAATGAGCTTCAATGGTCAACAGCAGGCTTATTAGATTCCTCGCTTCCTGGATGTGGCGCCCAAGTTGCGGCAGTTGTTGGGCTTGGCATGTCTGAGGAAATCAATCTTCAAGCAAAAATTACCAACGCCCATGGTGTCTCAATTGAGTGGTTGCGCATCCCTGTTGGCGGCCAAGTATCAAAACATTTGCTCAATGAAAAGCAAGTCATCATTGTCAAAAAATCTGAAGTTGAAATACACCTTGAAGCTGCAGATGGCAATTACGTCACTTCAATTGCTGGAAATGAAGCGGGTTGGGATTCATTTTCTATTCCCTCCAAATGCTGGCGAATTTTTAAAAATATGGGCACTGAAGAGGCTCTCATAGCTGTTCTCATATCGGGAGATCAGCGAAAGTCAATTACTTGGTCAGACGATGTCATTCGCAAGGCCAACGACCTAGGCATTACAAAAGATGCCAATGGCTACGTTGCAGAAAAAAGATTTGTAGAGCGCGCACAATAAAAGGGATTAACAATGAACACGAATATTCATCCCATCGATTCACGCCTGTCAGGCATGCTGAAATCGGATAAAGTTTTAAAAGGTATTTTTAACAGCATTCCCTGCCCGTCCATTATTGAAATGTGTGGCTATGCAGGATTTGACTTTGTGGTCATTGACAACGAGCATGGCAGTGCTGATTTTCAAACTACTGAAAATATGCTGCGAGCTGCCAGGTCAAGCGGCATCACACCCATCGTTAGGTGTTTTGAAAGAGACATACCACGCGTCTTAGACATGGGTGCCAGTGGCGTGCAAGTTCCGATGGTTGAAACACCAGAGCAAGCACTTAGGCTTTCAAGGATGATTAGATATCCTTTGCCAGGCAATAAGGGTGGCAACAGAGGCAGTGCATTTAGCCCTCGAGCCGCAGGATATGGCGCATTCGGCGGCGTCAGTCATACGAGCTTAAGCAACGAAAACTTAGCCCTCGTTGTCATGATTGAAAGTCCCTTGGGTGTTCAGAATGCAGCTGCCATTGCTGCGGTTGAGGGCGTCGATGCAGTATTTGTAGGGCCTAACGATCTGGCACACACCATGGGGCATGAGAACCGATGGCAAGACGCAGAAGTTCAAGAGGCCATCATTAAGGTGATTAAAGATGTAAAGAATCAGGGAAAGTGCCCAGGCGTATTGGCATTGACTCAAAAAGATGAAGAGTTTTATGCAGCGATCGGTGCACGGTATTTTGCCAATGTCACTACAGCGCTCTTCACACAAGCATTGCGAGAAGCTGCAAAAAGAACTGAAGCAAAAATTTCATATTGATAAAACAAGCACAAGTTAAATATTAGAGATAAAAATGACAACCCAACATCAAAATCGATTCCTGACAACCCATGTTGGATCACTTCCACGTTCACAAACAGTTGTAGATCAAATTTTTTCCTTAGAGCGCGGCGAACCTGTGGACGAAGCAATCTTTGACCAAGTGATAGCAGATGCGGTTGATGAGGTTGTAAGGCGTCAAGTTGTGGCCGGAATAGATATCGTCTCCGATGGTGAGATGAGCAAGATAAGTTATGCAACGTATATCAAAGACAGATACACAGGCTTTGATGGTGATAGCCCTAGGCGAACGCCAGCAGACTTGCTTGAATATCCGGGGTTTATGAATCGCGCATCAAGCGGAGGTGGCACACCCACGTACAGACGACCTTGTTGTGTGGGCCCAATTGCGGTGAAAGATGAGCGCCCTCTTCACAATGACATAAAGCGTGTGAAAGATGCAGCAAAGAAACATGGTGCCAAACATGTTTTTATGAATGCAGCATCTCCAGGTGTTGTATCGCTTTTTCAACCCAACCAACACTACGCCAACGATGACGCGTACCTTGAAGCGTTGGCTCATGCTTTGCGTCATGAATACCACGCCATTGTGGACGCAGGTCTCATCTTGCAAATTGACTCGCCTGATTTGGGTTTAGGTCGTCACATGATGTACAAAGATCTAGAGGATGATGTATACCTTTCTAGAATTGAGAAACACGTTGAGGCTTTGAATTTTGCACTTGTCGCTATTCCCGCTGATCGGGTCAGAATGCATGTGTGCTGGGGCAATTACGAAGGGCCTCATCACAAAGATGTGCCACTAGCCACCATTCTGCCAACCGTACTAAAAGCCAAGCCGCAAGGCTTGCTGTTTGAGACATCAAATCCGAGACACGCGCATGAATGGGAAACATTTGCCGAGATGAAATCTGAAATTCCAGACGACAAAATCTTGATTCCTGGCGTGTTGGATTCCACAACAAACTTCATTGAACACCCGCGTCTGGTTGCTCAACGCATTCAAAAGTTTGCAGAAATTGTAGGGAAAGACCGTGTGGTTGCAGGCAGCGACTGTGGCTTTGGCACCTTTGCAGGATTTGGCGCCGTAGACACTGAAATTGTCTATGCGAAGTTTGCTGCTATGGCAGAAGGTGCAAACATTGCAACCAAGAAATTCTGGCCTTAACTCACTTTTTTAGTTGAGCAAAAACATCGACACCCATCTGTAAAAGCAGATGGGGCAGGTCAATCAAAACCCAATTTTCGGTTAACAGCCCGTTTTCGCAGCGCCACCAATCGGCAACACGCATGCCAATTTTTTGAT
>Ga0214919_10000544_pt1 | contig 63956 bp, 49 predicted proteins | sample LL1503_MetaG_FD_177994 | JGI IMG/M metagenome (GOLD analysis project Ga0214919, IMG submission 177994) | Freshwater microbial communities from Lake Lanier, Atlanta, Georgia, United States - LL-1503 | ecosystem: Environmental > Aquatic > Freshwater > Lake | place: USA: Georgia | collected... | reverse complement strand
GATGTTGTCAAACATAACTGCAATTTATATAGGATAATGATGATAATTGTATCAATATTATCGTGGATAATAGCAAATATAATGCAAGTTTTATATTATTGCTATGTGCATGTGATAGTAGTTCAACATTAATATGGGTTAATGCGTTCAAATGTTGATAAAAAATCGCGAATAGGATGAAAGTTTTACACGTGAACTAAATGAGCTATTTGAAAAATCTTGGACAGAATCAACTAAAGGCTCTTCTTCGTGGACAGAATCAACTAAAAGCTCAACCTGAACAGATTCAACTAAAGGCTCAACTGGAACAGATTCAACTAAAAGCTCAACTGGAACAGAATCAACTAAAGGCTCAACTGGAACAGATTCAACTAAAAGCTCAACTGGAACAGATTCAACTAAAGGCTCAACTGGAACAGATTCAACTAAAGGCTCAACTGGAACAGAGTCAACTAAAAGCTCAACTGGAACAGATTCAACTAAAAGCTCTTCGTCGTGAACACATTCAACTAAAGGCTCTGCTTCGCGGACAGATTCAACTAAAGGCTCTTCCTGAACAGACACAACTGGTTGCACTGCAACAAATACATGGCGCCTATTGGTTTTGCGGTGATATAAAGAAATCATTAGTATAATTTATACGCATAAAATATTGTAAAAGTCATAAAAAATAAAGCTATACAAATATTTGATAGTTTGAACGCATAAACATTTATATGCTAAATATAAACATGTATGACAATATATCGGTCATTGCACTTAAAGTGTGAGATATGATAGCCGAACATTATATACTGCGACTAAACAGTATACTTACCCTGCAATAATATAGATAATAACATATAAGTTTACAAATAAAGATTAAATACTTCAGGGTATTTAGTTTGCATAAGAGTAAGTAATGTTTCAGCTTTTACAATTTTGTCGCGTTTTAAAAGGTCAGCCGCTTCAATAATAAAATCCTTTGAGTTTTTTAAAATAAACTCAGAATATGCATACGCGTCATTAATAAGTTTTTCAACCTCTATATCAATAAGTTCTTTATATTTTTCACTCATATTTGGATATATAATGTTTTTACCCATACCATAATATACGACCATTTTTTCAGCTAATTTAAGTGCCTCTTCAAAGTCATTTATAGCACCAGTTGTTACGGATACATCATATAACACTTCTTCTGCTATACGACCTGCCAATAATATCATTAAATGTTCAAATAATGCTTCCCGAGTAAGAATAGATGACGCAGAAGCTTCAAATACAGTATAGCCCGGAGATTTTGGAGCAGATAAATTAATAATAACTTTGGTCATCTTTGAATGATGCTTTGATAATAATCCGACAATGGCATGACCAACCTCATGTATGGCAATCATATCAATAATATTAGACGTAAATTGATGTTCAGATGGCTGCCATCCAACTAAAATCCTGTTCATAACATGTTCTATGTCTTCGGAAGTAAAATATTTTTTATCGTTTTTAAGTGCATTCAACATTGCTTCATTAACTAAGTTCTCTATTTGCGCACAAGAAAGACCTTCTGTTAATTCAACTAAATCTTCTATATGAACAGTTGCGTCCCTAGGTTTGCCTCGTAAATGAATATTAAGAATAGCATTACGAGTTTTGCGGTCGGGATGTGCAATATAAACCCGTTTATCAATCCGACCAGGTCTCATCAAAGCAGGGTCTAATAAATCAGCGCGATTCGTTGCACCAATGACAAAAATACCGGTAGTATTTTTGAATCCATCCATTGCAACTAACAGTTCATTCAATGTGCTATCGCGCTCTGAAGAAGATGATTCACTATCAGAAGACCGTTTGCGACCCAGTGCATCAATTTCGTCAATAAAAATAATGCAAGGTATATTCTTTTTAGCCAATGCGAAGAGTTCTCGTATTCTTGCCGGACCTACCCCAACATATTTTTCCTGAAACTCAGACCCAGAAACGGAAATAAATGCAGTTCTGGCTTCACCAGCAAGAGCCTTAGCAAGTAAAGTTTTGCCATTGCCGGGAGGGCCTTCAAATACTAGACCGCGTGGAATGCGGACATTGTAGCCAGAATATTTTGTGTGGTTCTGTAATAAATCAATGCATTGATATAGCTCAGACTTTATAGAATCATATCCTCCAACATCATTAAAATTGATATCTGAAGTGGATACTACTTGAAAATGTTCCGATTTTTTATCATGAGAAGAAGAACGCCCTAAACTGGAATAGCCAAACCTACGATGCTGTTGATATGGTTTTTCGTCAGGTTGATAATTTTCAGTGTCGTTTTCTTCAAACGACGTACTATCATCATTTTCATTGTCGTGAAAATCAAGCAACCCAGGGTTAAAAATAATTTGTAATCCACTCAAAGTCAAGTTTTTAGTAGAAGTTCCGTTAAAAATACTTAATAAATCGTCTAGTTCAGATGAAGAGACCGGTTTATGTCCACTGGCCTCAAACATATGACTTTCACGTTCAGTAATATTTTGAGAATTGAGTTTTTTTAAATAATGTTCTCTACCATATTTGGATAATCCATATTGCCGATTATACGTTTGTAAGCAAAAAGAACGGCGATTATGACTATATGATATTTTGTAAGAAGAAAATAAACAGCAAAACAATGGTAAAATGTTAACAATGTAATAAACAATGTAATACAAATACATCAACGTAAATATATAATACAAAATCACATGGACCTTCTATATCCTTTCTAAGAGAACATCTTTTGGTAAAATAAACAAGAAACATCCGGTTTGTCTGCATTTATCAAGGGCAGTTTGACTGGTTTTTTGTGGAATGTTCTCTCGTAAATTATTGTTCAATTCATATAATTTGTCATTCAATTTTTGAACAGATGTTATATGATATTTTTCATATAGTTCGTCCAAAATATCAATAAACCGGTCGCGATTGATATTGGGTATATTTGGTTTTTGAGATACCGAGAAATGTGGCTTGAAATGTGTGCTCCATTCATGCGCAACTTCTTCAATATGTTTGCGTTTTTCTTCAGCGGCATTCACTATATACAAATCTGGAACTGGGTTGCTGCGATTAAGTGTTTGAAACCAATCAATTGTTTCGCCCTTGGTTAGTTTGGTGCGAATACAAATGAGTATGTATTTATCGTATAACCAATTAGCATTGCCGTTGCTGCCAAACAAATTGGGTGTAATTAGGTCAGCCGGCTTTTTGTTCTCATCATATATTATTTTCAATGCAGTATAACGATGAATACCGTCCACCACATAAAATGTGTTTGTAGTGCTGTCATATGTCATGTATAACATCCAATCTAAAATCGGGCGCCGACTGTATATATGCTCTGCAATTTCGCAGGACCGGGATACATCGGGTGGACGATTATGTTCCCAGTTCAATATATTTGCGCGCAATAAATCGCCTATAGTGCACTTTGAAATATAGTGTGTATCAGAATAAGAATGAACCCTGGCTAAAGACGGAATCGGGCGAGTAATAGATTGCATTTCAATTTATAAGATGTAAATAAATAACTTGGTGAATATATATGGCTGGTATTATCAATAAATGAGTAATACGATTACTTATTTATTCAAATGCTATTTCAATTTTCTATGTAAATGGATTATAAATGATACCAATAACGATACTCCCTAGCAGGACGAGTATGTTTTACAATAATAATACAATTTCGCGAAAATGTAATACTACCAATCATATTATGATGCATAACGCGATTGGGTCGGTTTCCAGCAAACTCTGAATTGACACTATCAGCAACTTCCTTGAATATTTCTATAATTGAATTGGGATGTTTATATCCATACCGAGTTTCATAGCCATAAAGACCATTTTTAGTCCAATATGAGGTTTCTATATCTTCTATAATATAGATACCGCCTTCTTGTAGCGTCGGAAAAAGTGTGTTAAATGTGAGTAATTGATGTTCTGGTATATGAGAACCATCATCATTGATAAAAAACAGTGGTTTTGTTTGAGTAGAAATAATACTATTCAAATATACTAAGTGTTCAGTATTGCTTTGGTCGCCCTTAATAATAGAATATCTATGACCGACGTCGGAAATATCAATATCTAAACCATAAATATATGCATTAGGAAATAATTCCAACCACATTTTGAGCGAATTACTGTGTTGTATGCCAATTTCTAACATAGAACCGGAGTAATTATAAAACTGTTTCAAGAAAAAATCATAAATAACATGATACTCGTGATGGAAAACCTTATCGGTATTATGCTTAGCACCAAGTTCATATAGTTTATTACCAGAAATAGTGGACATTGGTATATATTTTGATACTGGTGTGGTTTTTATTTTGTTTATAGAGCAAAGTATATTCACAAAATATTTGTAATACAACCACACGATGTTATATAAATTCAAAAATATAATTATTAATGAACAGAATGATGCTAGATGTACGATGACATATTGGATGAAATACATTTTCCACAATAATATAAACCGATTTTTAGATTCACATATATATCCAACTAAGCACATACAAATACCTATGGCTTTAGTAAAGAAAATAAGTATATATATCCCTAAAACGGAGAACTTGCCTCCAGGGTTCTCCGAATTATCTCCAGAAGATACCGTCATTGTATTGAAAGGTGGATATCGCGCTTTCCAATTAGCAAAAGAAGATATGCGATTATTGACAGGCGATGAATTATACAAATCTATGCGCAGCGAAATTGAGAACAGTTTTGAAGAAGAAAGGAGAACATTTAAGGAACGCATTGAAAAGGCGGAAAAAGACCTAGTCGTCCAACAAGAATTATATAAACATGCTATTACACAAGGCGAAGAAAAGGGCGAAAAACTAGTGGCAAAACGTGTGGAAACATATGAACGGCTACAAACAGCATACAAAGAAGAGCGAGAACATATGCAAAACCGTATTATTTCATTGGAAACGGAAGTTGCGACAGCCAATGCACGAACCCGCGAAGAAGCCATGAAACTAGTCAACCAAGAATTGGACAACTTGAAACATATTTTAGCAGAAAAAGACAAACAAACCGAGCATATTAAAAGTTCTCTGGATAAAGCGGTGGAAAAAATAGATAGTATGACACAAAAAAAGACTACAGTTAGTCTGGGAAAAATAGGCGAAAGACAGTTTGAAGATGTTGCCCGGGGCGCATTTCGCGATTTTGACTCATTTGAAATAGAAGACATGCATTCAGTTGCGGGCCAAGGAGATTTCCACCTGAAGTTCAAAGGATTTACTGTATTGACTGATTCCAAATTATACACCAATAAAGTCAATAGTACATCGCGGGACAAAATAAAGCGCGATTTGAAGAAAAACGAACACATCCAATTCGCATGGTTGGTTTCACTAGATACAACTATAGACAAATATGATAAAGCACCATTTATGTTTGAGTGGCTAACTGAGCGCAAATGCGTGTGTTATATCAATGAACTCTTGAAATACGAGGAACCGGGGGAGATGTTGCGCGCAGTGTGGCATTGTTGTAATACAATTCATAGTATTATGACAACAGAGGAGGGTGCGGGAGGAGAGAAAGAACTCACGAGATTGAGAGAACGCGAATTAAAAATCAAGGAAATAGTGCAAAAAATGGTTAAAAACAATCGGGAACGGGAAACTATTATTGGACAATTGCGCAATAATTTTGATAAAAATGATGAATATATCCGCGAAATATTGAACGAGGAAACAAATAAAGTAATGGGAGAATATTATGGAATCGTATATAAATGGTTTAACGCAAAACTGGTAGAACAATCGGGTGCAAAAACAAAATCAAACACAATATGGGCACAGTTTAAAAAGGACAATGAGAACGTGGAAAATCAACTAGAATATAGTATGTTTAAAGATATTATTTGCACATTAATACCTGAAAAACATTTAATAAAACCGAAAAATAAAACCGGGGCATTAGAAATATCAAATTATGAATTAATTTCAAACCGGGTGGTATAATATATGTTTTGTATAGATGGTTTATCCATACAAACCGCATTAAGCATGTAAGGTTGCCCCCCCGAACGATACCTATTTATTTTTATAAATAAAATTGGGATTGTATTCCAATGCACGTAATAAACGCATTTGTTTTATAGCATTTTTACGAGTAGAACATTTAGAAAATATTTTTCTAGATTGTTTTTTACTAGTTTTTTTACGAACGCTATAACAATTTTTATTTTTAACTTTTCTCATGACATAAGGCATTTTATACATAATGAATAGAAAATATTATTACAATATTCTAAATATGAGAAATAGTTTCATACATTTAGCATTTATAATACAAATAACATAAATGATAAAATACCATAATTGTATATAATGACGTCGTATAATGACTATATAGCTTCAAAAAGACTATATACTGTGAATAATATTCCATCTAATTGTAATACTGCATGTATATTAAGCCCCGGGCCATTGTATGATGGGTCGGCAAAATGTGGCGCTGGTAATTGCGAAATGATTGTAGGCCCAACTGGTCCACCTGGCGACAAATATTTATCCTATTTTACAGAAACATTTTATCAAAATATTCTGATAAATAATGGTGTAATTGGTATAGTTGTAGATAAACAATTATCGTATTTACCCGGAATGAAAGTAAAATGTCAAATTGTGTTATTGCCTACAGAGAATGATAATAAATGTTTTTATGGAGTAGTTAGTAAATATGATACGTTAAATGGTGCATTAATAATTAGTAATATTAATAATATTACGGCCAATTTCCCCTTTGGAATACAGAAACAATATTCAGTTAATGTTGATAATACTGGGCCACCGGTTGCATTACAACCCACTGCAAACCAGATAGATATAACATTGGACCCTCCTGAAACATATATATTTAGTTTAAGCAATAATACAATAATCGGTAATTCTATTACATTTTCAAATGCGAATGCATCTAAAACCATATCCTATAATAATATAGGAACTACAAATGGATTTGTAATAAATGATAATGTTGAAATAGATACATTGTATTTGAAAAACTCTGGAACGAACAATATATCACATAATGGGAGCACGTTTTTGTTAAATGGTAATACAGATATATCCGGAAATATAAATATTTATGGAAACGCAATATTAGGAAATATTTCGGATGATATTAATTATAACTCAGTATTTGCCAAATTACCTCAACTTGCTACATCATTAAACTCATTTGTAGTGAGAATGGCACTGACTAATATTTCTGGTATATTTAAATGGCAATTATTTGCATCTACATCAAGTAAAAATTACAAGAAAAATATTGAAACATTACCAGATTCCACTGACATATTAAATGTGAGACCGGTAACTTATAACCCACTATCTGCAATAAATGGCGAAATGCAAGAAACGCATATTGGATTTATTGCAGAAGAAATGGCTGAAAATGAACTAGGAAGTAAGTTTGTAATACGCGATGAAAATGGAATACCAAAATCTATACAATATGATTTAATGATACCGGTGTATGCATCTGCAATGAGAAATATAAATACAAGATTGAAAGAATTGGAACAAAAAGTAGAATTATTGAGCGCAACTAAAACATAAACATATTGCAATACACATACACTATATGTCATAGGCAATTTCCAGCTCTAATGTAAATGAAAAATCCATTTGATTTGTAAAAACTAAATCACCATAATGGTCTAATACCCGAATACTGAACTTAGATATATCTACTGCGCCAAAATATTCGCGTTTTTTAGAAATTAAATCGCTATTATTATCAAATAATATTTGATACGAATTAACTGGAATGGGTATTTTTGCTAAAATATTTTTTTCCAAATAGTTTTCTCCAAAAAAACCCATAATTGTAGTAGAACTGGAAATATTGTAATCGTTCAAGATAAAATAAATATACGGCAAAGGAACAGGGTTGAAAATACCCTCGCTTTGATACGACATACTATTTATATATTGCGCACACCTAAAACCCATATACCACCCCAAGTTTTTAGATAACATGGAGTTAGTTTCTGAATTGGAGAACTCCATGCTAAATGTATATGTAGTATTTAGTATGGTCATTCTATGGCTGATTTCATCCATTGTAACGCGAAACCGTTGTTCAGAACCAAGTGCTGAATTGATTGCATATTGTAATATTTCAGGAAGAGTTGTTTCTGTATAATTACCTTCGGGTAAAATAATCAATGATTCTAAATTGGTGGTATTTTCTCTAATAAATAATCGGTTGGTTTTTTTCAAGTTAGAAAGCATGAATATTGTGTCAGGAAACTCAAGTGAAGCCAATTTCAATGAAACCACTTTTTTTAGTGGATAAGGTAATACAAATAGTATATTGCCATCTACTGAACCGGCACAATCGCGGAACAATGTATTCATACATAGCGAATATGTAGTTATACGTTTTTTTAATGGATTCAATGTACCTTGTGCTATAGTAGTAGGAAAAACGGTTAGTGGTTGAATATGAGGTATAATAGATTCTCGCGCAGTATTTTGATTTATAAGTTGTCGGTGGTCATCGCCCATATTTATCATAGCCGTTTTTTTAAGACGCTCTAGTAAAATGTTTTTGGCTTCCGTTAAAAAAGAAACTAACTCATTTTCAAGTTTTTTTGTTTTAATTTTTACAGAAGATGAGGTCATTGTTTTTAGGATAGCGGAATGCATTGATTTTACTTTTTCAATAACGGCCTTCTCATTATAATTATTTCCTAATTTCAAAAACTGTTCTAAATCATTGACCGAATAATTGTTAATATCAAAATCATACGAACTCATAAAATAAATACAATTTATTGTGTATATATTTTAATAAATAAAATATAAAACATTGACGATATGACATATATTTAACCATCTACAATATGATTATTGAAATGAATAAACAAAAATGGCAGGTTAATATCAATGAGTTTAATACCATAATACATAATGAATACAATAACCTGAATATTAAAGCTGAATTGGGGAAATTAGAGAGATTTTGTGCACTTTTGCGAGAACTTAAATTGAAAACTATAGAAAATACAATATTTTTTAACACTACTCATGGCGGATTCATACCCATTACTATTGGAAATGCATACAATAATATGTATCTATTAAATACTACACAAGAACACAAATCAAATATAGAAACAAACATAAGTTCTCATAATGCAACAAATATTAAATGGGAATTGCCAAGTAATATAGGAGATTGTCTTGTATTTTCGGAAAGGGCCGAATCAATAGATATGGCGTTGATAATGAAATATAAGCCTATTATTGTTGCTCCGGCAAGCGTTAAAATATATAAAACAATGATATACAAAACAGTATTAGAATTAAGTGATTGTAATTTATCAGTATACATTCCACCTAATTATAGTGAAATATTTTACGAAACATTTCAATATTATATTGAAATAAATACACATGGCGATGAGGTTCTCCATTATGATAACTTAATTAATTTGTGTATAATGGTAAAAAATGGAGGAAGTCAATTTGAACAAATGTTAAAGCAAAATATGTATTTAATAGACAATTGGACCATTTTAGACACCGGAAGCACAGATAATACAATAGAAATAATAGAGAGAACATTAGTCGGTAAAAAACGCGGAGCTCTATATAGGGAACCATTTATTAATTTTCGCGATAGCCGAAATCGCCTATTAGAATTAGCTGGTGAAAACTGCAAATATACGGTAATGTTAGATGATACGTATGTAGTCCAGGGTGATTTACGTGGGTTTTTAAATGAAGTTAGAGGTGATCAGTTCTCCGATTCGTTCACGTTATATATAAAGAGTGATGATGTGGAATATGGTTCAAATCGCATTTTAAGGGCAGATAGGCATTTGAAATACTGGTTCAAAATACACGAAGTTATACAGGAAACAAATAATATAAATGTCGTCATTCCATTTGAGCGTTCTCATATATTGGACGGGCGATTTGACTATATGGAAGAGAGAACTATGGCACGAAAACAATTGGACCTCCAATTATTGCAGGAAGAAATAGATGAAAATCCAAATAATCCAAGGTCTTATTATTATATGGCACAGACATACAATCTATTAAATGAACATGAAAAAGCGTTCAAATACTTTATGATGAGGGCTGACCATCAAGTAGACGGATTTATACAGGAAAAAATAGACGCAGTATTTGAGGCGGCCCGGTGTGCCAATTTCAAACTCAATAAACCGTGGAGTTATTGCGAAGTTCTCTATAAACGAGCTTATGAATTAGATAAAAGTCGCCCAGATAGTATTTATTTCTTGGGAATACATTATTATTTGGAAGGAGACCGGAGAACCGCATATGAGTATTTCAAATTAGCATTTGAAATTGGATATCCGATCCATTGCCAATATAGTTTAAAACCCACATTGAGTTATCATTTTTTGCCAAAGTTCTTAGCGCAATTATGTTATGAGTTTAATAATTATGTATTAGGAGAACAATGTTCTCGTTTATTTTTAGATAAGAATGCACCAGACTCTGACCAATATGAGATTATTAAATCATGGTATAATATTTTCGCAAAACTGAATAGAATGGATGACGAAATGAAAATACAAATTAATGAACTATCAAAACCACTATTATGTTTTGTGGCGGATGGTGGGTTTGAACCATGGACCGGTGCGGATATTTGGACTAAGGGCGTTGGTGGGTCGGAGACATACATAATTGAAATGGCGCGATATATTCAAAAACGCGGCGACTACAAGGTTCTCGTATTTTGTAATTGCACCGAGCGAAGTGTATTTGAAGACGTAGAATACATTCCTATATCACAATTTATGCCATTTGCAAAATCCAAGTTTATTCATACATGTATAATAAGCAGATTCTCTGAATATATTCCAGTTGCAATAAATGGAAACGTGGAGAACCTGTATATGGTATTGCACGATTTAGCACCATCCGGAATAGTCATACCTATGTCTGATAAATTGAAGCGTATTTTTTGCTTAAGCGAATGGCATGTAGATTATTTTACGAATATATTCCCCCAATTCAAAGAAATAACGGTTCCTTTTTATTATGGAATTGATATTTCAAGATTTGATAATGAGAGAATTATAGAGACGGATGTTAATAATTTGCCAAAATCCAATATACAGATATCAATGGTAGAAAGTTCTCCGAAAATACCATACAAGTTCATTTATTCTTCGTATCCCAATCGGGGATTATACGAATTGTTATTGATGTGGCCATCTATTGTTGTAAGGTACCCTGACGCTAACCTGCACATATATTCCGATGTAAATGGTAAATGGGTAAATGGAGTCGCGCCTGAACTAATGCAAAAAATCCGGGATTTATATGTGCAATATGAGAACTTTCCCGGAGGGCTAAATATATACAAATATGGGTGGGTAAATAAATCCACGTTGGCTGAGGCATGGAAAACCGCTGAATATTGGTTATACCCATGCACATTTATGGAGACATTTTGTCTAACTGCACTAGAGGCTGCATTATCCAAAACACTGGCTATAACAAATGGATTGGCTGCATTGCAGAATACAGTAGGAGATAGAGGTATTTGTGTGGAAGGAAATGCAAGTTCTCCACAATGGCGCGAAAAAGCACTGAATAAGTTGTTTGAAATTATGGAAAACAGAGAACGAAGAGAAGAACTAATAGAGAAGAACTATGAATGGGGTAAAAATATGTCATGGGAAACCCAAGCATATAAACTATTGGATGAACACATAAACAAAAACCAACTGGAATATAGAGGAATGTATAACTGGATGCATGATTTACCCAAAGGGACAAATGCAAAAGTCAGGTTTGAAAAAGCAATTGAATATTATTTGGAGAAAAATCCAAATGAAGAACAAAATTGGATATTGGAAATTGGCGTATATACAGGAACCTCACTTATAGAAATCATTCGCAAAATACCTAATTCGTTTGGATTTGGAATTGATAGATGGGAGAACTATAATGAAGATAATATCAATATATTGCAAAATATTGAGCAAAACAACATTGAAAATGTATTTTACAGAAACGTGAAAATTGCTGGACTGGAAAGCCGTATTAAAGGTATTAAGGGCAATTCATCTGATGTATTGTTGGAATTAGTCCGTGAAAAAATGCAATACGATTTTATATATGTAGATGGAAGTCATAGGTGTTTAGATGTATATCTGGATTTATTTTTGGCATGGAAATTATTGCGAAAAGGAGGCGTTATGGCAATAGACGATTATATGTATCATGCAGAAAAAATAGGAGAACTACCGTATGAATACCCATATGAAGCCGTTAATTATTTTTTGAAAAATATAGACGGAAAATATAATTTAATAGATAAAGACTATAGGGTATTTATTGAAAAAACATAATTATGCTATGTAAGTTATTACAGAAGAAACCATAGGTAAAGTTGTTGTTATTGTTCCGACATTTTTCCAATTTGCACTAAACCAATATATACCAGACGGACAAACAACATCATTTGTTGACCATCCGGTTCCAATTGCACGTAATGTGTAATTTATTGTTTTCCCAATGGTTTGGTCAGATGAAGCTATTGGTATAGTTGTTGGTCCTGGATAAGGATTTGAAACAGTGACAGAGTTTGAACTTGGGAAATTAGATAATGTATTATTGATATTCCATTTTACATTTCTAGAAGCAGTTCCGGATAATAATGTAGTGTTAAAATTACATACACAATTTTGAACATATACAGCAGTTATTATTATACCATTTGTTCCCTGAACCCAATTACATAATCCAATGTCTCCAGATATAGTACCGGCTAAGCAACAAGGAGACAATGTTTTGTATCCACTATCGTATGATGTAGTACTAGCATATGATTTATGTCCAGTTAGTATATTAGCTATAGGGGTTCTGCTGCTAGTTCCACTTACACATGTTGCTACGACATGAAAGTTATAAGTTGTATCAGGTAAAGACGTATTAGTCCATTGAGTTGTATTACTAGACCCAATAAGAATATTGTTATTATATATGTTGTAAATACAACCGCCAACTGGTTCCCAATTTAATGTTATTGATGTAAAATCAGCAGATACACTTGCCGTAAAGTTTGCGGGAATACTTGGAGTTATATTCCAGTTTAGTATATATGTATTAAGCTTGTAATTTGGTGATGTTGTAGATAATATTGCAGTATAGTTATTACAATCACTTCCGGTTGTTCCGGACACTGAATATCTTATGTCTTCTGAAACAATTCCCGAAATCAAATACGGAATAGTTTGGGTTGTCTTATTCCATACCAAAGAAACGGGTCCATTTGGTAATATAGAAATTGGTTTAGGTACGATTGTTATTGTAGGACTTGAAATCGTTCCCTTATAATATATTACTCCGTATATAATTGAACTTGCTATATCACCTGCATTTACTGCATTTTTTTTAGAAAGTATATATGTTGCATCAGATGGGGTAGTTGATATAACAGTTACATCTTTACCAGAACCATCATATTCAAGTGTTATATTATTTGGTATGCTCCATATTGCGGTAAATATAATTGCATTCAAACTGTTCCAATATATGTCTATAGTATCAGTAGTAATTGATACTTTAGTTTTATCTCCAATAATTGTGCAACTGACCGTAGTTTTTCCAATATATCCGGTATTTGTAAAAGTTGCTGAAGATAAACTTTTATTATTAATTGATACTAAATTATCTGTAATTGACCAATTATATGTGTATGTATCATGTTTACCCTTGTCAAATAGAACAAGAATGTTAGAAGAAGTTTGATATTGATTATATATTAATGGTGTAGTATCCATAGATAATGTTGGCGTGCTACTTACTACTCCAAAAAATCCACGAGACATATGAATATATAATATACAGTTGAAAATAAATGAGTATGCACGTATAATTTGTAGATTATTGTATTTATAGAATTATAACTACAATAAATTATTAGTATTATTATTACACCTTTTTTCATTTCAAACGCCTATAAAACTACTTTAAATATTACTTAAAAAATCTTATTTTAAATAATATATTATGAAATGGATTCTTTTTATGAAACTAAATTAGACTATAATTCAACAGAAAGAATGTTAATATTTCACTCTGATTACATTTTATCAAACCCATATATAATTGAGTTTATCTATGGGAGTGCTTTGTATTATTCAAATATAAGAATTATATCACTCATTAATTTGTTTGTTAGAGAACATAATGTAAAAATTAGTAGATACAATATTTTACAGAATGTGTATCAAACAAGACTTCAAAAAATTAAAAAAGATAGTTATCTTTGGCGTATAAATGAATTAAATTATCCAAAATTGGAAGACAATAAAAAAAAAGAATTAGAATACATACATAATTATTGGAAATCATTTGAAGTAAAATAAAGTAGGCGTTTGAAATGTAAAAAGGTGTAAAATATAAAACTAGTTGTTAAATGCAGATGCAGAAATCATATATATTCCAGTAGTGCTGTCATAACTAACAACTATAGCAACATATTTTGGATTACTTTGTGTTCCAGATGCGCCAGTAACTGAAAATGATACTGAAGCAAAATTACACCTATATACGCTGTTTGCAGTAGGAGCAATAGTTAATGTAGCCGTATTAGATGGAACAACTTGAGTTAGTCCTATAACAATCGTATATTGTCCATGTGGAATTGCTCCAGTAAAATTAAAAGCATTGATGGTTGTTGTCCCTGAACTCCCAGTGCTAATAGAAGTATAAGACGTTCCTTGACAATAGTTATTAAAATTAACGGTAAGTGTATTAGTTGTAGATGGTGTTAATGTGGTTATACTACCTGGTCCAAATAAGCTATAATAAGTAATTTCTTTAGTGGTCGTGTCATAGCCTAATGTAGTAGATTGAATACTATTACGTATAGGAGCCGCATACAATGCAGACGCGGTAGCCGACGCTAATGCAGAACCAGATGAATTGATTACAATAGAATTGGCATAAGTAGATGTTGCAGTTGCGCCTATACAAATGCCAAATTGTCCTTGTGAAACAGTAGAACTACCACCGGACTGATATCCTATAGCAATGGCGCCAGTTCCTTGACCAGTTATAGCGGCTTGATATCCTAATGCGACTGCTAACGAAGATTGGTTTGCATTTCCGGATTGATACCCTATTGCAACACTACCAAATCCTTGTGCAGTAAATCCAGTGCTCGCACCAATTGATATAGCATAACCTCCTTGATTTGTTGAACCTGCATTATTTCCTATTGCAATGGCAAAAGAACCCTGATTTGTAAACCCGGCAGATGTTCCTATAGCAATAGATTCACCGGCACCTGATCCTGCCCCCTGGTCTTGTCCGCCTGCATTATTACCAATTGCAATACAATTTACGCGTTGATTTGTATTACCAGATTTAAAACCTATGGCTACAGCGGTGGACCCTTGTGTTATATAACCAGCATTAGTGCCTATTGCAATTGAATTGGTTCCTTGTTTTTGATATCCGGAATTGAAACCTAATGATACTCCGGCAGTTTGTTGCGAGATTTGTCCAGCCCATATACCAATAGCTATAGCATTTGTTCCCTGTGTATTTGCGCCGGCTTGATTTCCAATAGCTATTGCACCGGATTGTTGTGCCAATTGACCGGCTAAGTTTCCTAAACCAATTCCATTGATATTTTGTCCAGAATATCCAGCTTGTTGACCTATTGAAATTGCACCGGAAGCTTGACCCGAAAACCCGGAAACATTACCTATAGCAATAGCATTTGTGCTTTGACCAGATTGACCTGATTGAACACCGATTGCGATTGCATTAGTTCCTTGCAGTGTTTGACCTGAAAAATATCCTATTGCAATAGCACCGCTTTGCTGCCCTTGTGTTATAGATAATCCATAACCAGCCTGAACACCTATTGCAATTGTGTTTATATTTTGATTTTGAAATCCCGCATTTGCACCGATTGCTACAGCTCCCGACTGTTGTGTGCCTTGACCTGCTCCATTACCGATTGCAATTGCAGATGCTCCTTGTAGAGATAGTCCTGAATTGAGACCTATAGCAATTGCGGATGCGCCTTGAGTATATCCACCTGCATTGGAACCTATTCCAACCGAGTTTTGTCCTTGAGCTGCACCACCTGCACCATTACCTAATGATATAGCACTAGTTCCCTGACTGTTTGCACCGGCTCCATATCCAATTGCTATTGCTCCCGATAACTGGGTTGCCAATCCTGAACCATATCCAATAGCAATACATGCAGTTCCTTGGTTATTGTTTCCTGCGCTACTGCCAATAGCGATTGATGCAGATTGTTGACTTAATTGGCCGGCCACGTTGCCGATAGCAATTGTATATTGACCTTGTGTGCCTTGCCCGGCTTGAAATCCAAGCGCAATACCTAATGTTCCTTGTAAGGTTTGACCAGATTGATACCCCATAGCAATTGCTCCAGACTGTTGTCCTTGAGTATTTGAAGCACCATACCCTGACTGATATCCTAATGCTATAGAATATACACCCTGAGTTTGATACCCGGCTTGGTATCCTATTGAAATAGCATACAATTGTTGCCGAGATGAACCACTTTGATATCCAATTGCTATTGCACCTGAGCCTTGATTAGTATATCCTGAATTAGCACCTAGTGCAATTGCATATGGACTTTGTGTTGACCCACCTGCATTATAACCTATAGCAATAGATTGTCCTATGCCATTTATAGCACCCTGATACGTTCTACCAGCATAGGGACCTAATGCAACCGATAATCCACACTGATTGTCTTGACCAGATGAATCCCCTATAGCAATTGACCTACCTTGACTACCTATATGAGGTCCTTGATTTACATTTCCAGCCAAATTACCGATTGCTATTGCGCCAGTAGATTGCCCAGTTAAGCCAGAACTATTTCCTATAGCGATTGCATTCGTTCCTTGTGAATTATTTCCAGATGAATATCCAATTGCTAGTGCATAATTCTGTTGAAATGTTTGCCCAGAATTAGTGCCAATCGCAATACTGTGAGATGCTTGTGCGCCTAATCCGGCTTTATATCCTATAGAAATAGCCGAAGAACCTTGGTTAGAATAACCAGATTGATATCCTAGCGCAATACTATATCCACCCTGATTCGTATTTCCAGATTGATATCCAATAGCAATTGCATAAGAGTTTTGTTGTAATGCTCCGGCAGATGTGCCTATGGCAATAGCATGTGATGCCTGATTCAAAGCCCCTGCTGCTTGAGTTGCACTTCCGCCAGCAGAACTACCTATGGCTATTGCATTTGTGCTTTGACCAGATGCTCCGGAATTAGCACCTATAGCTATGGCGTAATTTTGTTGAGTTGCAAATCCTGAACCAAATCCAATCGCAATAGAATAGGCATTTGTATTGTAATATCCGTTTGCGGAATAGCCGATTGCTACACTAAAATTGCCCTGTGAATATATTCCACTTTGATATCCTATGGCTACTGCTCCTTGACCTTGTGCTAATCTGCCAGATTGAAATCCTAATGCTACAGCGCTGTAATTTTGATTATAATAACCAGCCCCATTACCGATTGAAACTGCATCTTGTTGCTGTCCGGTGCGACCTGATTGAGAACCTATAGCTATACCACCACTTGCTTGATTTCCTAAACCAGATTCTTGACCTATTGCGATTGCACTAGTACCTTGAACAGATAATCCTGCATTTGGTCCAATACTTATTGCATATTGTCCCTGTGATTGAGAACCTGCATTATACCCGATAGCAGTTCCGATTTGTCCTTGAGATTGTTGACCAGCATTTTCACCTATAGCAATAGAATAATTACCTTGAGACAGGTATCCCGAGTTTATACCAATGGCAATAGTATCAACACCTTGATAAGTATAACCAGAGTTGTATCCCAATGCTATCGCTCCACTTAGTTGATTTCCATAACCAGCACTATTACCGATTGCTACTGCATTTATACCCTGTTGGGTATAACCGGCAAAAAAACCCATTGCTATAGTTCCACTACCCTGAGCATCAAATCCGGCATGATCTCCAATTGCTATTGCATGCATATCTTGTTGTGTAGTTATACCGACTCCTGTTTGATATCCAATAGCAATAGATGAAAATCCTTGATTATTTTGACCAGCTCCAATTCCAAGTGCTACTGCTTGAGAACTTTGATTTGTTAATCCAGAACCTGCACCGATTGCAATAGAATTATATCCTTGAGAACCTGCACCCGCTAGCCAACCTATAGCAACTGCATATTGGTCTTGGCAATTATAGCCGGCTTGTTGACCGATTGCTACTGAATATTGATTTTGGTCATTTTTCCCTGCATTATCGCCTATTGCTATAGAATATGTTCCTTGTCCGGTTAATGAAAATCCGCCTGACGATGAACCGATTGCAATTGAATATTGTCCTTGGCTATATGAACCTGCATTAGTTCCTATCGCGATTGCACTGTATTGTTGGTCCATAACAGCACTTTGTTGACCTATAGCAATAGATGAGGGTGATTGATTCGTTTGACCAGATGCATAACCAATTGCAATAGAATAACCAGATTGATTTGCATTACCTGCATTATATCCTAATGCGACTGAATATATACCTTGATTCGTTTGACCAGCATAATCACCTAATGATAAACTAGTATCGCCAGTAATTTCCCAAGAAGATGTAATATCATTCCAATGAATAGTTTGTCCATATATTGAACCGGAAATAACACCGGGTCCAGTAGGACCGGTAGGACCAGTCGCTCCAGTTGCACCAGTAGGTCCTGTTGCACCAGTCGCACCAGTAGGTCCTGTTGCACCAGTCGCACCAGTATACCCAGTTGCACCAGTAGGTCCTGTTGCACCAGTATAACCAGTTGCACCAGTAGGTCCTGTTGCACCAGTCGCACCAGTATACCCAGTTGCACCAGTAGGTCCTGTTGCACCAGTCGCTCCAGTATACCCAGTAGGACCAGTAGGTCCTGTTGCACCAGTCGCACCAGTATACCCAGTTGCACCAGTAGGTCCTGTTGCACCAGTATATCCAGTAGAACCACTAACACCAGTCGTCCCAGTATAACCAGTATATCCAACTGGGCCAGTTGCACCTGCATATCCAGTTGGACCAGTCTGACCAGTCACGCCAGTATAACCAGTATATCCAACTGGGCCAGTTGGACCAGTGGAACCATTTTCACCAGTTGCTCCAGTAGGTCCTGTTGACCCAGGATAACCGGTTGTACCGGGATATCCAGTAGGTCCAGTAATTCCAGTATATCCAGTATATCCAGTGTATCCAGGTGGACCGGTTGCACCAACATACCCAGTAGGGCCAGTAGCCCCAGTTTCTCCAGTAGGTCCAATTATTCCAGTTGCTCCAGTATATCCGGTTGGACCAGATACTCCAGTATATCCAGTATATCCAGTGTATCCAGGTGGACCGGTTGCACCAACATACCCGGTTGCACCAGTAGCCCCAGTTTCTCCAGTAGGTCCAATTATTCCAGTTGCTCCAGTATATCCGGTTGGACCAGATACTCCTGTATACCCAGTGTATCCAGTAGCACCAGTGTATCCAGTCGGTCCGGTGTAACCAGTATATCCAGTCGGTCCGGTGTAACCAGTTTCTCCGGTCAGTCCAGTAGAACCAGTGTATCCAGTTGCGCCAGTTTCTCCGGTCGGTCCAGTAGGACCAGTGTATCCAGTTGTGCCAGTTTCTCCGGTCGGTCCAGTATAGCCAGTAGGTCCAGTATAGCCAGTGTATCCAGTAGCACCAGTAGGTCCAGTAGGACCAGTGTATCCAGTTGCGCCAGTTTCTCCGGTCGGTCCAGTAGGACCAGTGTATCCAGTTGCGCCAGTTTCTCCGGTCGGTCCAGTATAGCCAGTAGGTCCAGTATAGCCAGTGTATCCAGTAGCACCAGTAGGTCCAGTAGGACCAGTGTATCCAGTTGCGCCAGTTTCTCCGGTCGGTCCAGTATAGCCAGTAGGTCCAGTGTATCCAGTGTATCCAGTGTATCCAGTAGGTCCAGTAGCACCAGTCGGTCCTGTTTCTCCGGTGTATCCAGTAGCCCCAGTCGGTCCGGTTGGTCCGGTGTATCCAGTTGTGCCAGTTTCTCCGGTTGGTCCGGTGTATCCAGTATATCCAGTTGCGCCAGTAGCACCAGTCGGTCCTGTTTCTCCGGTGTATCCAGTAGCCCCAGTCGGTCCTGTTTCTCCGGTGTATCCAGTAGCCCCAGTCGGTCCGGTTGCTCCGGTATACCCAGTAGGTCCAGTAGGTCCAGTAGCACCAGTAGGTCCAGTAGCACCAGTCGGTCCAGTAGCACCAGTAGGTCCTGTTTCTCCGGTGTATCCAGTATACCCAGTCGGTCCGGTTGCTCCGGTATACCCAGTAGGCCCTGTTTCTCCGGTATACCCAGTAGCGCCAGTAGGTCCAGTAGCGCCAGTAGGTCCAGTAGCGCCAGTAGGTCCAGTAGCACCAGTAGGTCCAGTAGCGCCAGTAGGTCCAGTAGTGCCAGTAGGTCCAGTAGCGCCAGTAGGTCCAGTAGCGCCAGTAGGTCCAGTAGTGCCAGTAGGTCCGGTTTCTCCGGTGTATCCAGTTGCACCGGTTCGTCCAGTTGGACCATCAATACCATCTAGATTTATATTATACACGGTAGATGGTGTGAAAACACCTGTAACATTTCGTAGTGCATGTAATTGTAAGATATTATTTGTATATGACAATACCGTGCCTTCAAACCAATTGTTATAATCAGCCTGGTCAACACAAACAACCGAATTACCAATTATGTAAGCAAGATAATACGATACTGTAAATGTTATAATACCATTATATACTGGTATTGTAGAAGAAACTCCCATGGTTAAAAAATGATCGCCAGGAACACCAGTTGGACCAATAGAACCAGTCATACCAGTTGGACCAGTCATACCAGTTGGACCAATAATACCAACACTGGTATGTATATGAGAATATGTATTAGTGGATTGAAAATATACTTGTGCCGTATGAGGATTATTATTTTTGTTATAACCGGTTAGTAATACAATGAAATCAGTATAAGAAGAAATGTCTATTGGCGTTGGTATAATCATAGATGATGACAATAATTGACTAGTTGTATTATCGTATAAATAAGCAATATCACTACCATTTGGAACTAAATTATTCAATAATAGAGTATTACTGTTCCATCCCAAAATCCACCACCGAATACCAATATTATCGTTATCATTTGTACTATCTGCTTTTGCGTAAATATTCATATCCCATATACCCGCAGGAATAGTGTTGTTTACCAAATATGGACTAAACTTGTTTAATGAAATTGAAAATTGTGATATGATAGCTTCTGTGCTTCCATTTGGAACAGTAAATGTTATTGTTTCTTGGGATTGTAATAAATCGGGAGTAAGATTTAACAATGCCGTAGTAGTATTAGGCGGATTAGGAGGTGTTGAAGTAGTTGCACCATGTGGTGAATAAATATAACTAGTTGCATTTACAATTGTTCTAGAACATGCTGTAGATAATTGAGATGTTGAAAAAATATGCGGATTGGTTATATTAGAGCTTTGATAATTCATATATAAAATTGTTCCACCCGAAGAAAATCCAGCAGGTCCTTGTTGCCCGATTTGTCCCGTAGGGCCGGTAGGTCCAGTCGGACCTGTTCCTATAGGTCCAGTAGCTCCAGTTGCACCAGTAGGACCAGTTTCTCCAGTATAGCCGGTGTATCCAGTAGGACCAGTAGGTCCTGTTGCTCCTGTATACCCAGTAGGACCAGTCATACCAGTATATCCAGTAGGACCAGTAGCACCAGTCACACCAGTGTAGCCGGTTGCTCCGGTAGTTCCAGTAGGACCAGTCATACCAGTATATCCAGTAGGACCAGTTTCTCCAGTATATCCAGTAGGACCAGTAGCACCAGTATATCCAGTAGGACCAGTAGCACCAGTATATCCAGTAGGACCAGTAGCGCCAGTATATCCAGTAGGACCAGTTTCTCCGGTATGACCAGTTGCTCCGGTAGGACCAGTTGCTCCGATAGGACCAGTAGGTCCTGTTTCTCCAGTAGGCCCCGTTCCGATAGGACCAGTAGGTCCTGTTTCTCCTGTATATCCAGTAGGTCCTGTTTCTCCAGTAGGCCCCGTTCCGATAGGACCAGTAGGCCCTGTTTCTCCTGTATATCCAGTAGGCCCTGTTTCTCCGGTGTATCCGGTAGACCCAGTATATCCGGTAGACCCTGTTGTTCCAGTATACCCAGTAGGCCCAGTAGGTCCAGTTCCTATAGGTCCAGTGGGCCCGGTTTCTCCAGTAGGCCCAGTAGACCCAGTAGACCCAGTTTCGCCAGTAGGGCCAGTATATCCAGTAGCCCCTGTAGTTCCTGTATATCCAGTTTCGCCAGTAGGCCCAGTTCCTATAGGTCCAGTAGGCCCGGTTTCTCCAGTAGGCCCGGTTTCTCCAGTAGGCCCAGTTCCTATAGGTCCAGTGGGACCAGTATATCCAGTAGGTCCAGTTTCTCCAGTAGTTCCAGTGTATCCAATTCCAACTGGTCCAGTTTCTCCAGTAGGACCGTAGGTTCCAGTAGGTCCAGTAGTTCCATTTTCTCCAGTAGGACCCGTCATACCAATATATCCAGTAGGGCCGGGCGCACCAGTAGTTCCATTTTCTCCAGTAGGACCTGTCAAACCAATATATCCGGTAGGTCCGATTGCCCCAGTAGGGCCAGTAGTGCCAGTTGCCCCAGTAGTGCCAGTTGCCCCAGTGTATCCGGTAGGTCCGGTATAACCAGTAGTGCCAGTTGCCCCAGTAGTGCCAGTTGCCCCAATGTATCCTGTAGGCCCAGTCATACCAGTAGGGCCAGTTGCCCCGGTGGGTCCTGTCATACCAATATATCCTGTAGGTCCGGTTGCCCCTGTGGGACCGGTTGCCCCAGTTTCGCCAGTGGGTCCTGTCATACCAATATATCCTGTAGGCCCAGTCATACCAGTAGGGCCAGTTTCTCCGGTGGGTCCTGTCATACCAATATATCCTGTAGGCCCAGTCATACCAGTAGGGCCAGTTTCTCCGGTGGGTCCTGTCATACCAATATAACCTGTGGGTCCGGTTGCCCCTGTGGGACCGGTTGCCCCTGTGGGTCCTGTCATACCAATATATCCTGTGGGTCCGGTTGTACCTGTAGGACCGGTTGCCCCGGTAGGACCAGTTGACCCTGTAGGACCGGTAGTTCCTGTGTATCCTGTAGGCCCAGTCGGTCCAGTGTATCCTGTTGCCCCAGTGGGTCCGGTAGTTCCAGTGTATCCAGTGGGTCCAGTTGTCCCAGTGGGTCCAGTTGCCCCAGTGGGTCCGGTAGTTCCAGTGTATCCAGTCGGTCCAGTGTATCCAGTCGGTCCAGTTGCCCCTGTAGGTCCGGTAGTTCCTGTGTATCCTGTAGGCCCAGTCGGTCCAGTGTATCCTGTTGCCCCAGTGGGTCCGGTAGTTCCTGTGTATCCTGTAGGCCCAGTCGGTCCTGTGTATCCTGTCGGTCCTGTTGCTCCAGTCGGTCCAGTAGTGCCAGTGTATCCAGTCGGTCCAGTGTATCCAGTCGGTCCAGTTGCTCCAGTCGGTCCAGTGTATCCAGTATAACCGGTGGGACCAGTTGCTCCAGTCGGTCCTGTTGCCCCTGTAGGTCCAGTGTATCCAGTATAACCGGTGGGGCCAGTGTATCCAGTGGGACCAGTTGCTCCAGTCGGTCCAGTGTATCCACTATAACCGGTGGGACCAGTATAACCAGTGGGACCAGTATAACCAGTGGGACCAGTATAACCAGTGGGACCAGTAGGTCCAGTATAACCAGTAGGTCCAGTATAACCAGTAGGTCCGGTTGCTCCAGTCGGTCCAGTGTATCCAGTATAACCGGTGGGACCAGTATAACCGGTGGGACCCGTATATCCGGTGGGACCCGTATATCCGGTGGGACCCGTATAACCGGTGGGACCAGTATAACCGGTGGGACCAGTATAACCGGTGGGACCAGTATAACCGGTGGGACCAGTATAACCGGTGGGACCAGTATAACCGGTGGGACCAGTATAACCGGTGGGACCAGTATATCCTGTGGGACCAGTAGGTCCAGTATATCCAGTAGGCCCAGTATAACCGGTGGGACCAGTATATCCGGTAGGACCAGTAGTTCCAGTAGGACCAGTAGACCCTTGATTTGCTGTGCCTGAACCTAAATATTCTTCTAAAATAATACAATTTGCAGTAGCATTTAAAATACCAGCAGTATATCCAATATTTTCCAATTCATAATATAGTGAATATACAATATCCTTAGTAGTATTAGGACTATGAATAAAGTTAAAAAAATAAACATCTTGAAATGGTGTATTTGTATTGGTTGGCCCTAAATATATATCATCTCCTACAATTCCATAAGCGCCTCCAGAAATATTATATTTTATACGAAGCGTAAGTCTGTTCCCAGAGGAATTTCCACATGTATATTTTACTTGAAATTGGACTTTTATTAAACTTTCTGCACTTTCAGGAGTTATATTTAATTCATATGTAGTTGCCTTTTGTTCTACCGTAGTATTTGATGCTAACTGGTCAATAAATCCCACATTTTTATATCTATATTGAATAAGAACACTTGGAGTTCCTTTAGAACCAGTAGCCCCAGTTGGTCCGGCGTATCCAGTTGGTCCAGTATTATCAATATTTAAATTGAATAATTGAGGTATACCATATTGAAAAGCAGTATTTTTAGTTAAATAACTTATGTTTATTAACCCAGTATTTTTATTATAATTAGAAACTATGCCAGTAAATGTACTTAATCCATCTGCACTGGAACTATATACTTTATTGCCTGAAATATATGACAAACCCGGTTCTACGAAAAAATAATCAGATGTTGCACCTGATGCAATTGCGCTGGTAAAACTGGTTAAATAACGGTCACTTATTCCATTTGGACCAGTGGGACCAGGAGGACCAATTTTGCATGCAGTAGTTGCACAAGACCCGATGGTATATTTGCTCATAATTATGTACAATATATAAATATTTTATTAAATAGTAATAACTTAATAATACTTTTGTTATTTAGTCTTCAATAGCTATTCATATGGATTTAATCCATACGACCAGACATTAAATCCATATGAATATCAAGGCAGCAATCATCCGGTATATTGATGTTGGCGAATATGAACTATATGTGGCCATCTTTTACAACGTGCTAATCCGTAAATTGATACAAACAGTTATAAAAACTTGTGTAATATTATAATATCTGTATAATATCTATATAATATATTCAGATAGTATGGATAAAATAACATTAAACGAACATGATGTTGATACATATTTTACTAAAAAACTTACTAACGACTTGCAAAATATAAAAGAACATGCAATATTTTATGAAAATATGCCTAAAAGTCATCTTCAAAATATATATAGAGAAAGTGATAGCCCATTAACTATATCTAGTAGTGGTAGTGATGATATACATATTAATACAAATGATAATAAAATTAATCTATTGAATGCATTAAGTATTTATTGCAAATGTCAAAAATGTATGTATGAACAATCCAACATAGTAACACGATATAAAAGCAACTGTATTTATGGAATAACCATATCTATTACATCTGGTATTTGTATATTTATTTCATTTTTAGAATCATATCAATGGAAAATAATTATCATCGTTTTAAATATAATCGTATCAATATTATTAGTGCTTATAAAATATTTGAAATTAGAAACAACTGCGGAAATATATTTGTATATGTCTAGGCATTTTGATGTAGTTTCAAATAATATTATCAATAATTATTTAACAAATGAAAACAATGTATATGCTCAAGATATTAATATAAGAATAAAAGAACTTACTCACAGAATTACAGAAATAAAAGATATTTATCATATTATAATTCCAATAGGTATAAAGCACATATATCCGGTTGGGTCCAATATAGATATATCATTGTTTATTAAAAAAGTAAATGACCGTATAAGTAATTTGAATGAAGAATTAATTTTCACAAATAATGAAATAAAATATATTTTAAGAAATTATTCTAATAATATGGGTGCTATAGAAACAAATAGAATGAATTTTTTAGTAGACAAAAAAACACAGATTAGATCAGAATTGAAACAAGTGCAAAATGCATTTTCCTATATTGAAGAAATATTTACGAAAGAAATAAATAAAGCACAATATTACAGAAGTAATATATGTAAATATTTTATTGACGCAACCGATTTTAGAATTGACCATTCTCATTGTAATGTATACGTTGATGATTATATAACATTTATTTTACCTCAAGAGAAAAAATAGGGTTAATGACCAGAATGATGCTATATGGAGGTTTTCCCATATAGACAGAATGTGCTTTGACTATATTACACTGAACAATTTATAGCTTTCAATAAAGATGGGTCTAATCCACTGCGTGTTTCTTTAACTCCTTGTTTTACATATTTAACGCATATCCAATACCATGGCATACTGTGAACAATTTTTATGGATTTATTATCAGACAAAATAGAATGAATACGTATTGCATTGGGAGAACTTAAATCCCATTTTACGCGAATAATAATACGTTTGAAATTACTGCTATGTTGTAAAGGTATTTCATGCAATGTCTCTACATTTCCAATGTTCATTTTTTTTATAATACTTAATATATATTCTCTGGTAATTGACGTAGATACCCTAGGAATACAAAGAATAATAGGCGATGGGTGTTGTGTTTGTAGTTGTATTTGCATTTTATGTCTAGATTTTGGTATTATTATATATAACTTTATGTTTATGTTATTTCAATTTTGTAATACCATAACTCATGTGTCGTTTCACAAAAAGGTCGTCGTAAAATTGAAATTGACGTAATATGTATAGTATATGTTAATAAATAAACGGTAATAAACATGGGGAGAACAAATAAATCTAAATCTATAACACCGGCAGAAATAGAAGAATATGAAAAGCAAAAGACGTTTGTCAAACAAGTCAGCGAATATCGGCAAAGTCTGAGACATTTTATTATGACATCTAGGTTCAATACACAAACCCTACATGAAAATCGCGAGTTTGTCAAAAGAACTACCACCATTAAATGTGTATATTGTTGTCCAGACCCGATTGCCAAAAATATTCCACTAGATACTATTTTGTTTGTATTGGAAATGAATAACGATGCGAATAAAATAGTAGGTATTGGTTTAGTGAAAAACCATGCATTTATGCACAAATACAATGTATATTCGGAGAGAACCTATAACAGGTATGTTTATTACGGAAAAAATCATATTGCAAGAGAAAATATGACAGAACAAGAAGAACGTATTATGAAAGTCTTTGATATTTTGTGTTTTACTGGAAATAAACATATGAAACGCGGGCAAGGAATGAAATCATTTCCAGTTGAAACTCTCTACAAATGTAAAAATACTCTGGATTTAGTAGGTTTTATAGCAGAAATGTTCAAAACTAGAATAATGACAAAATAGAAGACCTTTCGTAAATATTATTATTCATAATTATTATTCATAATTATTATTCATAATTATTATTCATAATTATTATAACGCCCTGTAAAAATATAAATAATATGTATAAATTGATTGTAGTATGGCAAATATTAAAACTAGTGAAGATATCTACAACGTAAGTAAATATACAGATATGGAGTTATACCATGTATTGGACCTTTCTAATCCTACCGACAGAGAACTTGAAGCAAGAATATATCATTTAATAAAAAAATATAAAACAATGGATAACGAATCTGGAAATAAACTTGCCCAATTTTTTGAAGACATATATAATCGTTTTTTTGAACTAGAAGAGGATGAAACTTCTACTGAAAAAGAATCGTTCAATGACCCGTCAACTGCAAATCCTGTAGCCAATTCAACGACTCAGATGGAACCGCAGCAAACATCTGCGTCAAAAGCAGTTACCCAATTGGAGTATAGCAAGGACTATATCAATCCTTTACTGAAACAAACTATAACACGAGTTGTTAGTATAGATAGTCAATTTCGTAATAACAAAAAAACAACGTTATCCACCAATTTTTCATTCAATTTATCAGATACATTGAGGGATGTTGTTTCTATACGAATGAACTCTATTCATATACCGAAAACATGGTATACCGTTAGTAAAAGTTATGGGTCTAATTTTTTTTATATAAAAGGGAATAGTCCAGGCGTGAATGATGGACTGCATGATTACAAAATAGAAATAAATCCCGGTAATTATAATCAAACCGATTTAATCGCGGCAATTAATACTAGTATTGAAAATCTTAAGACAAATAATACAAATATAGATTTTGGAAATACTGGAATTACATACAATTCAAATACATGTATGGCTACTATGACAGCATATGTTAAAAGTATTTATAATGAAACTGATTATTATCTCAATTTCAATTATTTTACATATCCAAAAGATGGTGCGGCAAATGGTGTATATACATCTATACCAGCACTATTGGGATTTAATTACCAAAATTATGATTTAGGAACCGTTACATCTTTAAAAGACCTTTCTGGAACCGGTCATCCTACCGTAAATATACCGAATAATGGAACATATTTGGGATATGCAGATAATTCTGATAATTTTTATTTGAGTTCCGCTAATAATTATTTTTACGTTATTAATTATAATGGATATATTGATGGTAAAATAATTCGGTATGGGGATAGCGGATTTAATGATGTTAGTTATAATACAATTAAAATTACATCTTCTTTACCGGTTGATATGTCGTATACCCGTTTGCAGTTAGTATCAGACTTTAGTGCACAAATACAAAAATGCATTTATTTATGGCCAGAAACTTGTGGAATACAAAGATTTTATGTGAATGAACCCGATAATATTGCATATACATATAGTTATTTTAATTTTCAATTATATTTGAATAAAAAAACCACAACAAATGCAGTAAATCAAAAAACGGTTATGGTTACGCCACAAGATACAAAAATATGGATTAGTTCTAGTTCATGTTTCCATCTAGACGCATCAGTGAATGAAATATCCACAATAAGAGCAGCAAGTGAATACAGTAAATCAGATTTTACTATAGGAAATAACGTATATTTTGTAGTAGAATGTGATGCTTCGGGATACTGTCATAGAATAATAAATGGTATAGATTTTTCAAAAAATGATGTTATTGTTAGTGTAAAACCGGGTCCGTATATTTTGTCTGAGTACATAAACGAAATTAATGCTGCCATTCGCAGAGCAGATATTTCAAATAACCACATATTTGACCCGAAATATGACCCTACATTACAATATACAAATATAACCGGGTTTTACATCAATAGTAATTCAGATTACAATTTAAGAATGCGTTATTATATTAATAAAAAGTTTACAATAGATGCTTATTTATTGGATATAGCGCCAACCGATTATTTTTCAATTGATTTATCATTCAACTATACTAATTATGACGTATCGGCAAATACAAATGGTATATGTAAATTGAGTGGAGGAACTATATTTAATGCCGGAACAAATTACAAATTGCTTAAAGATGATATATTATTTACACTTAAACCGAATTATAAGAGAACAGATATATCATTCGGTAATTACTACGCTGACCCATATGTTGTAAAATATACAGGTAATTCTGAAACTACATTAGATTCAAATGAATTGAATACATTATTGAATACTACTATAAAATCATTTTATGACCCTATATTGGATGATTATCCATTGGCGTCAGTAAATATAAGTAATGCAATATCATTTGCGAATGGGTATAATTATATACAATGGTTTATTGACTTGAGTTCGGTTACGTCTATATTAAATTGCGATAATTATAATATTAAGTTTTATGATTTGAACAATTCCTGGAATAATTATTTGTATTTGGATAATTCTTATAATCTTGCAGATTATGAATTGGTATATTCCAGCGTATTTGATGTATCCTATACCGATATATTGAATAACCAGAAAATCTACAAAAACTTGCTCACTATACAAAAGGATTTCAACGACACTATTACACTACAGGCGGGTGATGATGGAATTATTGATGTAAATGGAGGAAATGCAAATGATTGGACTATTACTATACCCCCTGGCACATACTCAGTAAATAAATTAATAGAACAAATGAACAAAACATTTGTATCTGATTCACATTGGAATGGCTCATATATTTATACCAAAAACAATCATGTTTATTTTAGCGTGAATAGCGGAAAAGTATTTAATACAAACGATTATAAATTGGTTTTTTATGACCCATATAGTTTTGTAAAATGTTTTGTCGGTTCAAGTAGTGTTAGAAATACCAGTTGGGATACTACAATTGGATGGATTTTAGGGTTTAGAGAACTAACCGAATATATATTATCGCCGTCGTATCTTACACCAGATGCGAACAATGCCAATATTTCATATTATGGAGATACCTTGTCTGTATATACATATAATACAACAACTAACGTAGTTACAATTACTGGAGATACTACAGTGTCCGTTAATTTATTTAATTATTTTATGATTGTGTTAGATGATTATACACAGAATCATTTAAATGATGGATTGGTAACAATTACTCCATCAGAGAACAATGCGGTATCTTCGTATTATGTAAATAAATCCACTATAACCTGCGACCCTATTACTGGGAAAAAAGTGTTTACAGGAACTAATATGCCAGGATTTAATCAAAATACTGAAAAACAGGTATATGCTGCAAATCAAAAATTGGGTGCACAAACACAAACCGCGAAAATATATTCCCCTGGACCATTTATTCAAGATATATTTGCTTTGTTGCCTCTTAATACATCTAATTTAACGCCTGGTTCAGTGTATATAGATAATGGTAGTGGTTTATCAAAACAAAGTCGTGTTTATTTTGGTCCGGTAAATATATCCCGAATGACTATAAAACTTATTAATGACCGAGGTGATGTAGTTGATTTAAATGGGTCAGACTGGTCATGTTCATTGGAATGCGACCAATTATATCAACAAAAGTCGTTATAATGTCTAGCAATAATGTATACATGATTATGGAGTTAATCAAAGATTCTTCAAATGACAATGAGCTTGTTGAAAACATTCCAATATACAAAATGACTATGACAAATTTATTAGATGTATTGGGATTTTATGGACCGCTTGTTGTTATATTTATCATAGTATTTGATTTACGAAAACGGCCAAAATATATGTGGGTTTTTTTTGTTTCAATTTTTATAAATAATTTTTTTAATCGCTATTTGAAATCACTATTTTTAGAAGAGCGCCCGAAAAATCCTATACCGTTCTCCAAATATGAAGAATATAAAAACGTTGAATCCTATGGAATGCCATCCGGACATGCCTCTGCTATTGGATTTTCTATTATATATTTATTGTTAGTAAAATCTCATAGTATGTGGCTTCCGGTTTGTATATTTATTGGAATACTTACAATGTATCAACGAGTAAAATATAGGAGACATACTATAGAACAAGTTTGTATGGGTTTAATAACTGGTGGTATATCAGGTTGGTTGGTCTATTCATTAGCTACACAATGGATATTATGGTTATAATTTTACAATAATGACAATAATATATACATAATATATATTATGTCTCAAAGTGATTATATACAACGTAAACGCATTTCAAATCAGGTTGCATCTAAAAATAGCAATCCATTAAACAGACAGGACAATCCTGCGGTATTCAGTTCTCAATTACTTACGCAAATAAATCAATATGATTTAGAAAACACAATAGTAAATATTCGTCCGACATTTAACCAATTGATTCCTAGTTCAGATTTACGAGTTATGGAATTGAACTTGCGTAAACCATCGGCATCATGTACTACATATAGAATTTGCAATACAAACAATACTAATTCACTGCCAAATACAGTTCTCACGTCAACATTTTTTAATTTTGGCACAAAATTACCATATGTAAATAGCCATATACCGACTATTTACCCATAGCGCAGATAACTTCAGGGATTATGCCCCCGGAATATACCAAACTTCATAAAAGTTTAGCAATTGAATGACTATAAAATATCTCGTGTCATTTTATACTATGTCAATCGCTACATTGAAAAAGAAAACGGGTGTAAAATACAATAATATGAGTGTATCGCAACCATTGTTCTCCTTGAATGGAACTCATCGTAGTCAAGGGTTTATTGGCCAAACCACTTTATCCAGATCGCTACCTAGAACATTGAGTAAAAACGGAGGATATAAAAATTACGGAGGATGTTGCGGAACATTTAAAATAGGTGAAATTGTTCAATCTGCGGTTAAAAGTACAGAAGACGTCAATGTAGTAAAAGGTTCTACTATAAATACATTGGGATTATTGCACGTAAACAAATATACTTGCTTATGGAGACCATATCCATACACATTTGTTAAAATGGATTCTAATCTAAACTTAAACTCACAATCTGATTATATCTCAAATGTGCAAAAAAATGCACTAGCGGAAGCAAATGCCTGCAGAAGTAAAAATCCAGACCCATGCAATACGATAAATACTCATTGTAGTTTAGTGAGACCTAGATATACCCCATTTAAAAATGCCGATAATTGGTCAAAACCCGAAAGTGATTTTGTTGCTATGAGTCAGGGAGAATATTTACTTAAATTAGATAAAAAATGTGGAGCCATAGATAATGTTAAATATGCGCAAAACATTAGTAAATGCAATAATTGCGCTTTACCTGGAAATAGATAAACCGACATTTATTTTAGATAGCTTCGTAAAATTGATTATGTATATTTATATGAATCATTATACCATATAAATATATGAATACTATTACTACAAAATGTCGGAAGCGCCAAATAAACAAATGCTACTTGATAAATACATTGAAAGTTTATCCGAAAAAGAACTAAAAGCATATCATATAGCAAAATCTCATTTGGGGAGTTCATTCAGCTTAGAAAAAAGCCGAGGATTTATAGATTGGAAAAAGAAAATAGAAAGTCAGTCCATTGGATTATTGACTGCAAATATATAGATGTTTGGGGTCATTATTGTTGCGATGATTGTTGTTCCTGTAGTTTTTTGAAATCTCTATAATTAAATACCCGATTATTTGTATCGCTGTTCGTAGCAATAGTTGTCTTTAATCCGTCCAACAAATCAGAAGAAAAAGAAACATGCTTAGCCACTTTCGGATGCTGCAATAGATTAAAATTGGACATTTTACCCGAATATATAATTTTATTGCGAGTATAGTCTTTTTCTTTTTTTTCTGGGAGAATGTCGGATGATTTATCTCCTACTGGTTTTTCGGTATCATTTGAAGACAATTTCCCGGAAACCGTATTATAAGTTTTCAGTTTTGCAAAAGCCGTACTTTTTAATACAGGGTTTTCAACCATTTTGATAGACTGATTGTCTGTGTTTTTTGGAGGTTCGGGTTTATGGTATATACTAAGTAGAGGTGAAAGTGTATTTTCGGGAGTAATTTGGTCATCAATGAAAAAATCCCGGCATTTAAATAGGAGAACATATTTCATAACAGCCGCATTCAATACAAAATACGGAATATTTGAATTATCACTGTAATATACAAATCCTTGTTTGAATGCATCATAATACATTATAATATTGCCCCGGGGCGTGTTTTCAAGCATGATGCGGCGTCTCCATATTTGTTCCAATTCATTTTCAGCATTTTCTACAGCTAATGCATGTAATTTAGAGTCATAGAAACATTTTTCAATATTCATGGAATGATCGGCGTTTATGTTTTCATAACTGTTTAAAAACACGGATTTATGATGTTGTATATAATCATCAGATAATGAAGATATAGTTGTCGGTGGTGGCGGCTTTGACAATAGTCCATATTCATACAAAACATAATACGCGAACTTCAACAATAAAAACATAGTAAGTCTAAATGAATATACTACTTTATTTTTTACTGTTGTTATTAAGCTATCTGGTTCTTTTTTTTGCATATTTACAGTAGAACGCATCATTATTTATATTATCAATAATATTATTAATATAATAATAATAATAATGTTTATATCGTTTATGCGGATATCGTTTAATGTCTAGGTGTGTGGTTCATACCCATGGGCATCATATACCATACATATAGCATCATGCTTGTCATATGGATTTTTAATCCATACGACCAGACATTAAGTGGATGCTTCCGATAACTGTTTACGCCTATATGCGAATAAATCCGCCATTTCTTTTTCCAAAAAAGGGACTTCTATTCTGTCATACGACTTATTTGGATTATCTGGATGCATGCAAACTAAATACAGCCCGGTCACTTTTTTGCCATACTTGTGTTCCAAAATAGTCTTATACGTATTTAACTGTAGCGCGTAATGCCAAAAATTAGTATCAGGCAAATGAGAAATACATGGTGTTATAGCGGATTTCCCGAAATTATTTTCATATGATATTTCGCGACAGCGTTTCCAGTCATAGATTTGAATGGTTCCATCAGGGTTCTCAAATACCTTATCAATAGACCCGGACAATTTAAGCTCCTCGTAATACACACACCATTCCGTTCGGTATGGCTTTAAATCCGGATAATCGCGGACAAAATTGCGGAAATACTGAAACTCTATGGAATCATTTTGAACATCCATTCCATTGTAATAGCATTCCACATCATAGTGCATATTAGTTCCGGCGAAAGAAGCACTGTCGCGATTTTTATCCCATTCCGCTTTTATTTCTTCGCGAGTTTTGCCATAGTACTTGTATGTTGGGTCTTTCATTCGTTTACCTGCAAACATTTTATCTAAAATAGCGTCGGCATCAAAATGCTCAAAATGGCTATGATTCCACGTTGTAACAGATGTATAACCCTGTTCTCCGTGAACGGTGTAAATATGAGGACCTTCATCAAATGAAATATATTGATCGCGCTCGTGAGCATTTTTTGTGGATAAATAAGTAGGAACCGGTTTTGACATGTTTAGTTATAGCGAATAATAATATGAATGTATAATGTACTAAGTTTTGTATATATAAAAAATCAATTTTATATTAGTTGTCATTTATATTTTATAGATGTTTATGTTGTTTTATAGATGTTTATGTTGTTTTATAGATGTTTATGTTGTTTTATAGATGTTGTTTATAGATGGTTCTCCAATATATTATAATACTATGCGATTTCAATAACAGTCGGTAAAGATTTGTGTAAATAAGTGTATAGCATTTGTTTGATGTCATTGCGCCGTTTGTCTTCATTAACACGTTGGCCATTTATTTTTATCATGTAAGTTTGTTGCTGTTGTTTTATTTGTTCATTTACAGCTTGCGTATGGGAGTTGAGTTCATCTTCGTCGTTTAGTTCATACATGACCGCAGTGTCTACTTTTGGACAGTTCTCCTTTTTCCACAATACAAATGCTTGAAGAAACTTGAATGATAAAATAGATATGAGTTTATCCAATTCTGTGGTCGTGATAATGTGCCATTTAATTGTCATGGAATCCGACGCATCATTTGGCGAAACCGTGTCATACACATACAATGTATTTGGTTTTTGCGTAAAAGCACACATGGGAAAAGATGGGTGTAATTGCAGATGTGTTTTTATACATGCCTTGATACCAGATGTTAAATCGTCTTCAAATACGGTTTCTAAATGTTCTCGCGAAATAACAAATGTGCGAAATAATTCTATAGCCGTGATTGTCGCAGGGCGTTCTTGTAAATAGTCCAAAATCTGTTTTTTCTGACGATTGAGTTGTCGGTTCTCCAATTGGTCAACGCGTTTTTGCAATTTGTCGCATTTATATGCGAACTCCTTTACTAATTTAAATAATTCCGTAACTGTTGGCGTTGCGTCATAGTCATCATCATGGATTGTAGATGTTCTATGCCAAAATCCGCACATAAGAGCATGTTTTTCCATATTTTCCCGCCTTTGCCATTTTTGAAAACAATATTTGCATTGGAACCCTGCCATCGTTATATTAAATCGTAAATTATGTATATTAGTGATATATTCTTTTTGTATTACTATAATATATCCTATTTAGGGCTTAATCAATTTTCTTAAAATGATATCTATGGTATTTAGCAATAATAATGCACCAAAACATGTAGGAATTGTAAGAACAATAAACAGTTCTCCGACATTTATGCAAAATACTGTTGCTAATACAGAAACCGTGTATTATATGCAAAACAGTATGATAGGACGTCTTATGAATACTAAAAAATGCTCATCATGTCCTAAGCACTAATATGCATTATAACATACAAACGTATAAATAGCGATACTATTATATACTATTATCATATAATACTATATAATGAGCAGATATTTTGATAACAAGGAGCTATTTGTAGGACCTACTACAAAACAATATGGTAGCCATATGGTAACTACAAATGTTATAAAAGAAACAAAGGTAAAATACATAAATATTGATTCCAGGTTTCGTGATGAATATAACTATTCCAATTTAGCTAATTATTATTTCACATTACCTGAAAGAATAAATGAGGTAAAAACAGTTACAATATGTAATATAGAATTGCCTGTATCAGTTTTCAATATCTCTGCTGATTTGGGAAATAATTATTTCCGGGTATACAAAACTAGTTCGGCATTAGACAGTTCTATGATAGATGTATCCTATGGGTTTTATGAATTAACTCCGTTCTATGGTAGCAATCCTTTGAAAACGGAAATAAATACCGCGTTGACAAATAAAGGAGTTAGCAATTTACAAATAGACTTTAGTAATAATTATAATAGTGGAAATGCCGTTATTGTTAATACATACAATGGATTTTATTCCCAATTTAAAAATACAGGCACAGGACCTATTACAGTAGATTTTGCGGTGTCTTCTACAGGTAGTTTTGATAAGTATAATTTCAAGGGAAAAATGGGATGGCTACTTGGATTCCGCGATTTGAGTTATGCAATTCCATCTGGAGGAACTATTTATTCCGAGGCATTTGTCAATTTACATTTCCCAAGGTATTTATATTTGGTTTTGGATGAATATAGTCATGGTAATCAAAGCTCTTTTATTTCACCACTACCAAGTTCTCTTATTAGTAAAAATATTATTGCACGTATTTCAATTGATTATAAAAAATATGACTATGGAGATATAGTGGTTGGTAATCAATTCAATGGTGTATTGCTATCGGACACACGGTCTTATACCGGTAAAACCGATTTACAGAGACTTAATGTCCAAATTGTGAATGAATGGGGTATTCCAGTAAATCTTAATGGTCTAGACTTCTCATTTACTATAGTGGTAGAGTGTGAATAATAGGAAAATTGATTATGTTGATATATATAAAATCATATATATCAATAAATCCTTTATTATACAATTATATAAAACTAATAACATTTCTTAATCATGTCAGAAATTGCTATATTATCTCCCGAACAACAATATGCACTTGATGTATTTAATAGTGGCGAAAATGTATTTATAACTGGCCCCGGCGGAACCGGTAAGACCAAACTTATCAGTTATTTCATCCAGTCAGCGGAAGAACGTTCCATAAAAATAGATGTATGTGCATTGACAGGATGTGCTGCATTATTATTGAATTGCGGAGCGAGAACCCTACATTCATGGAGTGGGATTCGTTTAGCGAAAGGTTCTCGCGAAAAATTAATAGCAGGTATTATAAAAAACCGCAGGGCGATGGCCAATTGGAAAAAAGCCAAAATATTGGTTATAGATGAGGTAAGTATGATGTCGGAAAAAATATTTGAATTGTGCGACGATATTGGTAGAACTGTCCGGAAAATAAACCGGCCATTTGGAGGAATACAAATTGTATTGACGGGGGATTTTTACCAATTACCGCCAGTTGGAACACCCGGGGAACCGGATACTGAACGATTTTGTTTTGAATCGGAAAGATGGTCTGATATTTTCAAACCAGAGAACCATATTCAATTACATACCATGTTTCGGCAAAAAGACCCAAAATACAGAGAAATACTATTACAAATCCGAAAAGGAGAACTTGACGAAGAAAATGCGGAAATCCTGCAAACACGGGTTAAGTGTCAATATAATCCAGAAGAACATGGCGGATGTGCTTTAACTAAACTGTTTCCGGTGCGTTCCAGAGTAGAATATATCAATCAATTAATGTATGCCAAAATTGAAAAAGAAGAAAAAGTATATCCATGCAATAGAAAAACTACTTGTACGTCTTACGTGGAAAGCGGAACCCCAATCAACACCGGGGATTTATTAAAATGCGATATGTTAACAGCTAAAGAAAAAGAAATGCATTTGGAACAATTACTTACAAGTAGTCCTGCGGTAGAATCACTCTCACTTAAAATTGGCACGGCCGTTATGTGTTTGACCAACTTAGATTTAGAAGCAGGTATATGTAATGGTTCCCAGGGCGTGATTATAGATTTTGTTCCAGCCGGACAAGGCGCAATAACCGCGGCTACTGTTTTGGGAGAACATGCCCCGGTGGTTCGTTTTGCAAATGGATGCGTTCGTGTTATAGAAAGACATGTATGGCAATCCGATGAATATCCATCGTTGTATATTTCGCAATACCCATTATGTTTAGCGTGGGCACTTACTATTCATAAAATCCAGGGAGCGACTATGACAATGGCTGAAATGGACTTAGGCAATGCCATATTTGAGTTTGGTCAGACATATGTAGCACTTTCACGCATTCAAACATTGGACGGACTATATTTATCGGCATTTCATCCGCAGCGAATCAAAGCGAATCCAAAAGTGCGCGCATTTTATAATTCTTTGATTACACCATTTCCAATGCAACCAGTTGAAGAAATGACCGTAGATTGGAAAAAGTTTGCACATATACCTGAAGATGCTAGGTTAAAAGCTCCTGCGCCAGTTGCACCTGCGCCTCCGGTGGTTGCGGAAAAAAAGGCCAAAGACCCAAATGTGAAAATTATCCGTCTGTGAAATATTTTGCGATAGTATAATTTGTAGTAGTATAATATATATATAATGGTCGCAGGAAGTATATTACCAATCGCTATACATAAAAATCAATTGTTTTTTTTATTCGGGAAGGAGAATGAACTTGCGGATACACCCGGGTTCTCTGATTTTGGTGGAGGAGTAGATAATGGGGAGACTCCATATAAAACGGCATTGAGAGAAGGAGCAGAAGAACTTACTGGGTTTTTAGGGGATGAAAAAGAAATAGAGGCATTAATAAAGAAAAATGGAGGGACATACAATATTACACATGGAACGTATCATATGCATCTCTTTGTTTTAGATTATGACGAGAACCTTCCGAAATATTATAATCAAAATCACCGATTTTTGTGGAATAGACTGAATAAAGAAGAATTGGAAAAAACGAAATTATTTGAAAAGGCCGAGATTAGGTGGTTCTCCCTATCGGATATGAAAAAACACCGGTCGGAGTTTCGTAATTTTTATCAAGAAATAGTGGATTTATTAATTAAAAACAGTAGTAAAATACAAAGATTTGCCGAAAAACGGCGAAAATCTGGTATAAAAACGCGGAAAATTAGAGGAGGGAAATGATATAAGCCTGATGCCAAAATACTATAGGTATGTAGTGTATAATAGTTAGTGGTATAATTCATACAAAAAGCGTATATGAAAATCTATATGGAATGACAGTATTTGGACTGACGTGGTTCTCCTTTTATTTGAAAAATATGGATGGTTCATTGGTTTAACTGTAAATAAAAATACATATTAATTGTATATAATTAATATGTCATCTTGGAGAAAATATGGTGGAACGAATAATTTTGAGCATACTAGCGATATGAAACTTAATTCACTGGTTACGAATTATTTCACAATATTAAAACAAATTACGAATGATATAGATATATCTGGTAATATTACAGTTTCAAACCGATTAAATGTATATGGAGATGTCTCTTTTAATCAAAATCTAACCATAGAAGGTAATGTAATTATACACAAGGATTTAGACGTATCTGGAAATAGCCACATTAATAAAAACCTGTTTATTGACGGTAATCTAACAGTATTAAATCATTTGTATTTTCAAAATTATCCGAACAATGTTTTTATGTATGGTAATGACACTGGTATTTCTATAAATAAAGAAGTACCCGAGGCGGATTTTGATATATATGGTAGTAATCCATATACTTTGAATGTAAAATCAAAATTGGTAGAAAACCAAAATATCTTATGTAGAAACGTAAATAATCAAGGTATCAAACTAAGTGTAGATAATCGCAATGCAACGATTGGGTATTACTTTGATAATCCACTAGATATAAATCATATGAACTCAATGCCCGACGCATATTTGCAATATAATCAAGGTGGCGTGCTACATGTAGATGCATTAGACCATGTGCAAATTGTGTCCAACCTCATTGTTACTGATGTTAGTTCAAACATAGTAAATGATGCAGTATTAACTATATACAATGATTTAAGTAATACTACATTTTTGTATGATATATACGACTTGTCTTCTGTTAATACTGGAACATCAATATGTGGAGTTGCTGTAGATAATTCGGCAAATATTAGTATTAATTTAATTGCAAAAAAAACCGAATTAGGCGGTGCTTTATATGGCGGAGCTTATCCAAAGGATTTAACAAGAGGAATGCTTTCAATAGGAACTACGGATTTTTCAAATCATACATACACTCCAGCACAAACAATTGTTTCCGGGTCAAGCAATGTGGTGTATAAAAATACTATGGGTATAAATAAGGCGGTTCCTATATTAGACAAGTATTCGGTGGATGTAAATGGAACCATGCATTTGGAAAATATAGATATAACTACTGCTGCAAATATACCATTTGAAATTGATAGTATGCGATTTGCCAGACAATATTCAAACACTGGCGTTGTGATAGGAGGGGTTTATAAATTTATTTCTAATTCAACAACTAATATTTATTCGCAAAATGCTTATATTACTAAAGATGGTGGTAGTTCATGGTATGCTTCTAGTATGTTGGTTAATCAACCCAATTACAAAATGACATTTATGAAAGCAACGTGGGTATATGACAATAATTATATACTAGCATATGGTGGTTCTGGAACAGGATATTGTCTGGATATAGCAAATAATATATGGCATGATAAAACAATGAATAGTTTGTCAGCAGGTCAAACTAATACGGTTATAGATATTTTCGCTTGTGATTTTTCAGGAAATAAAAATACGTCTGATGCATTAGCAAAAGTGTTTTTTGTCATGAGTAATGGGTTAGGAACAGAATATGAGCTTAGATATTTTGATGCGGCATTTGGAGAAAATACTACAGCATATAGTAATAATCCGAGGTGTGTGCTATATAAAAATAATGATCTGCCTATACAAGATAATACCAATCCATTAACCTATTATAGATATCCTAATATATCAAATCCTGGTACAATAACTGGAAAATGTATTGACGGGGCTGGGTTTATTTCAGGAGTTTCGGGCAATAGTGGATATATTTACATTGCTGGAAATACAAATATTCGTAAATATTTATTTAATCCAAACAATAGTTATACCAGTATTACGGAAATAGTTGATTGTTCTCATAATGTAAATGGCGGTTATAACGCAATCAATGTAGTAGATATGAGTAATGTGATAGCGGTTGGAAATGGATATATTTCACATACAGTTAATGGAGGTAAGACGTGGATAGATATTTCTAGAAATACGGCAGAACTTACTATACAAAATACTACACTACAAAGCGTATGGGCATATGACGCATCTAATGCAATTGCGGTTGGAAATAAAGGAGCTATAGTATATACCACTGATGGATACGAATGGAAAAATGCACCGAAACAACTCTTTGATTTATCGGGAACCGGATTTCCATTGGTTGATGCGTCTTTAAATAATGCATTTATATTTAATAAAAATGATTTTATTGTTGCGTCCCGTATTTCCAATTTTAAAATGGATGCAGATGCGAGTAATATCGGACAGGGTAAAGTAATTTATAATCACGTTCCTGATTTGTTAAACAGTGTAAATAATTCGGTTTTAGATTTATGTGGTAATATGGTTATTGCTGGAAATATTGTGATTGATAAACCAACCGGAAATATAAGTTCAACCGGCAACAATTTTTATATAGCTAGTAATACACCTAATATTTATATAGGGGACCAGTCATCTGGAAACATATATTTGGGAAACAATAATCCAGCATCTTCAGTATATATCAATTCCAAACTAAACTTCGCAAATAATGTATCATTGAGTGGCGGATTTAACGTAACAAATGGAAATATTTCAATAAGTGCACCTGGGTATGTAGTTTCACATGGAATTGATATATCATATGCAAATGTTAGTATAATGAATGTAACCGGTGGAAATGCCGTATCTAGGGTTTATAATGGGCATGATGTTTCATATGCATTTCATGTTAAAGGCTATAGACCAGCAGCACGAATTGATGCATCGTTATCTGTAAATCAGCTATATGTTGATTCCAGTGCAAGTATAATGGGACCATTAACATCAACCTATAAGAGTAATACAGCTTATAATACCGACCCGGCATTAACTGTTTCAGGATATTCAAACTTTGGATCATATATATCAATTGATGGGTCTAATAGTTTGATTACATTATCAAGTGGAAAAGATGCAATAAGTGTTCCGGGAAATAATTCATATGGTGGATTGTATTTGAAAGATGGAACCGGTGCATATATTGATGGCAATGTGTATATCGGACGTAATTTGATAATATCCGGGGTCGGAACAAACGTGTTAACTGTAGGTGGAACAACAAACTTGAATACGTTGACTATATCTCAAACCGTAAATGCAACTGGAAATATTTCAGGAAACGCGGATTTAACCATATTAGGTAAATCGCATTTCAAAAATAAAATAGATTTATCCGGAAATCTAGATATATCAGGTAATTTATCAGTTCAAGGAAATATAACATATACTGGTTCTCTAACTAATACATCCGATTATCGTATCAAACAAAATGTAGTTGCGTTATATGATACGTCATTCAATGTAGATAGACTATTGCCAAAATATTATTATAATACATTAGCAAATAGCAACCAGATTGGATTTATTGCACATGAATTGCAAGAAGAATATCCGTTTTTAGTATCAGGCGTAAAAGACGGAGATATATATCAAGGTGTAAATTATCCTGGATTGATAGGAGTATTAGTTAAAGAAATACAAGAATTAAAACATCGTGTTGCTGTTTTAGAACAAAAATATAGTCTTGGTTAGGGTAGGTGGGAGGGGTGTTATATCATGTGGTATGGTTATACCACATGAAGGTGGTGCTGTCTCAAAAAAATGTAAAATGGTGGTTATTTATTTTTTTTTCTGTTTTTTTGATGGATTACAGGGATTTCTTGTTGCGCTGTATTGAGACAATGTATATATAGCATGTGTCTTTAAGTAGGTTATTTATAATTATAGTATAATCATAAGATATTGAGTAGTGCTAACGGAAACCCCCTCCATATAGATAACATGATGGTATATGTATAAAAACATTAAGCTGGATATCTATGAACAGATACATAAATATTTGTTGTAATAATAAATACTTTAACTTCATATACCCAACCAATTACAGCTGCAAAACCACCACTACTAGAAAACCCGGAAGAAACCGTAAATCCAGTAGATGGACTAACTGATAAAGCGGTCATAATTTTATCTGTTGCAGAAGTAATACCAGGATAATATTGTAGAATCAAAAAATTATAGGTTTGTAATAATGGTGAAACGGGCATATTGGTAATAGACAATGTCCAACTATTAGCCAGACTGCTTCCATTAGTAATTATGAACGAACTTCCAGTTGAAACATCTATAGTTGGACCAGATTGAGATATCGTAGCAACTCCAATAGTTCTTAAAATAGATAGCCCTGATGTTGCATATATATTATTACCTACATTTAAGTTCCCTGATACATCTAGCACAGAAGAATTAAGATTTGATGTAGTCTTATTTACAACTACATTGCCGTTATAATAAATATATCCTGAGCCATATCCCCACTGGCTTGGGCCGGTAGGACCAGTAGGTCCAGTATAGCCAGTTGCACCAGTATATCCAGTTGCACCAGTATAGCCAGTATAACCGGTTGCACCAGTAGGTCCAGTTGCGCCAGTATAGCCTGTTGCGCCAGTATAACCGGTTGCACCAGTAGGACCGGTAGGTCCAGTATAGCCTGTTGCGCCAGTATAACCGGTTGCACCAGTAGGTCCGATAGTGCCAGTATAGCCAGTTGCACCAGTATAGCCAGTTGACCCAGTTGGCCCGGTAGGTCCGATAGGACCAATCGCTCCAGTATAGCCAGTAAGTCCAGTAGGTCCAATAGTTCCCGTTGACCCAGTTGGGCCAGTAAATGAACCTGCCATTTGTAGAGTTGCAATAAATCGTGTTCCGAGTGAGTTCAAAGTTTGACTAGATATGTTAGTAAGTATAGTACTATATAAATTGTCCGTGGTTCCATTAAATACGTACAAATAATTAATAGTTATTATATTTGGTGTGTTAGACGCAGTAATATTTGACTGCGATGTAGTAGCTAAACTGCCATTTATATATAGTTTAAGAGATATTCTACCAGCACCAGTTCCATTATCAACTAAAGCACTGCAAGTAATCAAATAAGTACCTGCAATTTTAGGTGAAAACCGAAAAGATGCTCCTGGAGTAATCCATCCTTGCGGGTCATACTGAACTAAAAATGGTATAATATAATCAGTATTAATAGCACTCAATGAATAATCTGTAACCAAGTTTCCTTGTGCTACATAATTACCTGGGTAATATCCAATTCCTGGTGGCCCTGTATATCCTATTGGACCAGTAGGTCCAGTTGGACCGCTTCTACCAGTCGCACCAGTATATCCAGTCGCACCAGTATATCCAGTCGCACCAGTATATCCAGTCATTCCAGTATATCCAGTCATTCCAGTGTATCCAGTCATTCCAGTGTATCCAGTCATTCCAGTGTATCCAGTTGGTCCAGAAACTCCAGTAGGTCCAGTCATACCAGTTGGTCCAGTAGCTCCAGTGTATCCAGTAGGTCCAGAAAGTCCAGTAGGTCCACTAGTTCCAGTATATCCGGTATATCCAGTAGGACCAGTATAACCAGTTGGACCGTAAAGACCAATCGGACCTGTATCGCCAGTATTACCAGTTGGTCCACCTACACCAGTATAACCAGTAGGTCCACTGGGTCCACTGGGTCCACTGGGTCCAGTAGAACCTATTGGTCCGGTAGACCCAGACACTCCAGTAGGTCCAGTTGCTCCAGTATAACCTGTAAAACCAATAGGCCCAGTAGGTCCTGTTCTACCTGTAAACCCGGTAGGCCCGGTAGGCCCGGTTGAACCTGGACCAGGCGGGCCACTAGGACCAGTGTATCCAGTTGCTCCGGTATTAGAGGATGTTCCATCATGTCCAGTAGGTCCAATCGGTCCAGTATAAGTTCCAGTTAAACCAAATCCGTTCAAATTAACACTGTATTTTACATAAGTTCCATTATTACTAACATCTAAGTTATTCCAATACCCAGAATTAGGTATTATAGATGATACTTGTACATACAACGAATTGTCATTTAATCCAATGACGCTTCCGTAAATTAATTTATTGTAATATATGGTTCCACCATAATTGGTTCCATTTGCATTAAAATATGTTGCAACTATATTTTGGCCAAATACATAAGCAACTGATGTGTTTGCAATAGTTATAACCATATTTTGAGTTGGTACAGGTACAATATTAATTTGACCAGATGTTGCATATAAATCTCCGGATATTCCACGGTCTCCTTTCGGACCAGTTGGTCCTATAAATCCCGTCGCCCCAGTATAGCCAGTAGGGCCAGTAGGTCCAGTCGTGCCAGTATATCCTGTCGCACCCGTATAGCCAGTAGGGCCAGTAGGTCCAGTCGCGCCAGTATATCCTGTCGCCCCAGTATATCCAGTATATCCAGTAGGACCAGTTGCCCCAGTATATCCGGTAGGTCCAGTTGCCCCAGTATATCCAGTAGGACCAGTTGCCCCAGTAGGACCTGTACGACCAGTATATCCGGTAGGCCCAGTATATCCAGTAGGACCAGTTGCCCCAGTAGGACCAGTTGCCCCAGTATATCCAGTAGGTCCGGTAGGTCCAGTATATCCGGTAGGTCCAGTATATCCGGTAGGTCCAGTAGATCCAGTATATCCGGTAGGACCAGTTGCCCCAGTAGGTCCAGTATATCCGGTAGGTCCAGTATATCCCGTGGGACCAGTTGACCCTTTAATTCCAGTAGGGCCAGTTATAGTACTAGCCTCTCCTTGTGGACCGGATGGTCCTGGTGGACCTATAGGGCCTTCTTGACCTTGAGGACCTCTTTCACCAAATAAACCGCCATTTTGCTTATAATATTCTATAATAGCGTCTAAAGTTTTTGAATCATAATTGTTATTATACGCTTCTCGTATCAATTCCCTATTTGGTTTTTTCCCCCATAATTGTTTCGACATTGATGTTAATTATATATATATGATTATTTACATTTTTAAATATGTAAATAACGATTTGATTAATGTTCGTTTGTATTGTAAAAAACTAATATACATAATTGCAATAGAGTTATATAATGAACGATGATTTAGATATGTCATGGATACAAGAATACTCCCGAATCCATTCGGTAAAACAAATAATGAATAGAGAAGAATTAGATTCAATTGTATTGCAAACTATTTATATGAATACAAATCTAGAAATAACCAAAATTGACAAAGAAGAAATAAAACTGGATAACACAAGCAATAGATGTATTTCTAAAGAACAATTATTACAAATAATTCAAACCAAGAAAGTAATAGAAACTCCTGCTTCCCATTTGCGGCCGGATGTATCCACAAAATATAAATTGTTTGATATGCTTTTATATACGGTAGACTTAGACCCAAAAGATATACAAAAATATGTAAATGGTCATTGTAAAGAACATGCCAGGTTAAAATCTATATCAATGATTGACAATGTTTTTATTCGTCCTTCACTTTTTATATTTCATTCGTTGCATACATTTTATATCTTTTTTGTGGAAATTGTTGCAGAAAAAGCTCCAATTAAACCTATTCTTAAAACCGCTCAACCTGACAATAAAAAAATAAAACAAACTAAGAAAGTTCGTATTATTGAAGAAGAAAATACAGTAATTATTAGAAAAATGCCAAAGAAAACCCGGAAAGTATGGGGAAGTACAACTCTATCTTCAAAGTAATATAAATATTACTTGACGTATACTATAATTTATGAAAAATGGAACTAGAAACTGGCACAGGTTATACTGATACGAATTATCTTAAAGACAAAATGCTGTATGTATATTACAAGGGCATTCGTTCTAGCGAAGAATCTAATGCTGCATGTTTTTCAAAAGTATATGAAGAATTATTAAGTTCTCTTGATGCACATGAAAATCTGTTAAAAATGTTATACAAACTCATTGCACAAACGCGAGATATTTGTTATGGTAAAGGAGAACGTGATATAACATATATGATGATTTACAAATGGTGGAAATATTATCCAAAATTGGCACTAATTGCATTATATTCTATGATGTTCCCCGGGGAACAATGTTTGAAAGATTATGAGTTCAAGACATACATTGATTTGACTGCGGAATATGTGCCACATCAAAATAGTTATGGGTGTTTCAAAGACGTCAAATATTTTTGTAATTATGTGAAAAAACAGGCAGGTAAACATGCGAAAAACACGTTGTGTGTATATGCAATAACATTATTAAATCAACGAATATATGATGATTATAAAGAATATTTGAAAAATGGCACAATGCCATCATTGGCATGTAAATGGGTTCCGAGAGAAAATAGCAAATATGATTGGATATTTGAGAAAATGGCAATTCAATGGATTCGGGCAACTGAACCGGTCATATTGAGTTCAATAGATATAGAAAAATATGAAAATATGCCGAATGTTTCATTGAAGCATTGCAAGGCAGTTATAAAATGCAAAATGATATACCGCAAAGTGATTTCGTTATTGTGCAAACAACTAGATTTACCCGAGACAAAACAATGCCAAAATCGTTGGGGAGAAATAAACCCAAATACATTAACTATAGATGCATTAGTTCGCAATAACAACGCGCTATTCAATATGGACAATACGTGCGATAATAGACAAGATACAAGTGCCGATAAAGACCGGCGACAATGTGCACATAATATCAAAGAGCATATTTTCATGGCTGAAATTGCCCCGCAGTTTCAGATTGAAAAACTGCGAAAAAGTTATATAAATCAACGAACGTTCTCCCCGATGCAATTTGTAAAGCAAGCTATGAAACTGATAAATTGTAAGCAATTGAATGGATTCAATGGAAATAAATCCAATATAATAGAACAAAATATATTATATCAAATTGGGTTATTAAATGACAATTGGCGAAAGTTCTCCCGAAGATGTAATTCATTGGACTTTTTCATTCCCATTTTGGATATGTCTCTATCAATGTCTGGAGATGCCTTGTATAATGCTATAGGTATGAGTTGTCTTATTGCGGAAAAATCTAAAATAGGACAACGTATAATGGTTATGGATAATACACCTACGTGGGTAAATCTAGATGAGTGCAATGGAAACTTTTTACAAATGGTGGAAATATTGTATAATTATACGAACCGAGGGACAATTGCCAATATTTTGAAAACATTTGATGCTATTAGTCATGCTATTGCATGTAATACTGACAATAGTATGGATTTAGTATTTGTTATATTTACAAATGAAATCAGTTATAGTTCATATGGAAACGAAAATATGCATATGCATATTGTTAACCGATTTGCAAACAGTTATTTGGATACATCTAGACACCCGGCCGCGGAGCGGCCGGAATTATGTTCAAATATAAAGATTCCTCATATAATATATTGGAATTGTTCTCCTGATATAGATATAAATAATATGCCAATAAAACCAGTTAATGGTTTAACCGACAAATCAGCTATGGTTTCTGGAACGAATGCCGAATTATTAAATCATTTTAGTTTTATTGGTTGGAGTAATTTATACAACAACAATTCTTTTGATACGTTAGAAAATATTCTCAGTAATTCGCGATATGACATAATGGGCGATTTATTTGACAACTATTTTTGCGATACTATTGCAACCGATATATGTACATAGTTATACAGATATATCATCATCATCGGATGAATCCTCCGGTATTTGTTCTGGAATAGGAGTTTGCGACGAAGTTTGCGATGGAGTTTGTTCTGGTTCTGGTTCCGATTCATCTAACGTACTAAATATTCCTCTTATATCGGTTTGTGTTTTTTCCGGAATAGGGCGAACATCCGGCATTGCTATAACAATATTTCGTAAAATGGACAAATATTGTTGAAACTCGGTGGGTATTTGTTCTCCCTTTGGAGTTTTATTGCTAGGTCTTGATTTAGCATAAGAATATAAATATGTCATTGCTACGGAATAGTTATCCCATGTTGAATAATTCTGTATTAACACTCTAAATACATCTAACCACGTTTGTTTTTGCGCTATAAATGGCGAAAAATAACCGAAAATATTTCGTTTAAATTGCGCGACCTCTTCACCTGATAAAATAGCTAAAAAATTGGGGGTTATGAATCCGCGCAATATAGCCTTTATATGTCCTTCAGAAACTTCGGTATATGGTTTCAAAATCGTTTTTGAACCTATATTAGACAAAATATAGATATCAATACACCAATAATCATAAGTATCATAACTTACGAATGTATGGCGCATAAGTCGTTCGCTTCGTATTGGACTGAAATTGGGTGATAATAGCTGCGTTAATACTCTGGAAAGTCCAAAATCAATTATAATTGGCACATTCTGTATTTCGTCTTGCATAATATTTTGCGGTTTTATATCAAAATGAACAATGTTCTCCGAAACAAGCATGTGCAATGCATCTAATATATGCAAGTGTGTATTGATAAGTTTGCGATATAATTTATTTGGTGTTGCAGTTAGAGTCTGTGCATATCTAGCTATATCTTTTTTCCCGACATAGCGTATTTTATTTGATACATAAGTGGAATTGTTGTCAATCTCACCTAATTCATTCTGCATTTCAGCGCAACTTCTAACCAAATTATAATCCATTCGGGTAGACTTTATTTTGCAGCTCTTTACTACTGGTGCGAAGTAATGGTCATATAATGGGAGTTCTTGTAATTGTTTCCCTATAACAATTTCATCATTTTGATTATGTAAATAACGCTGTATTTTAGTTATATAATGGTCGCTGTCCATGTCTGTTTCTATTTGCCCACTGCATGCATTTATACTGGGATAAAAAACACAACCATACGTGCCTTTAGCTAAAAAATGGGGATTTGTTTGCATACTATTTATATTATTAGGGTATATTATTGTTTTTACTTTGTTTTTCTCTAAACATTTATACAAATATTTACACAGTTTTGTTATGGTTTCAGTTTTTTTGTAGTTTTTGACGAATAGTTTGATAACGGTTTTTGTAAGTTTTTTTGATTTTGGTGTTGATGGCTTCTTCTTCCATATTTTCTTCGTCGTGTAATAGCTCGGTTTCCGCCAGAATGATTTCCGTGTTTGTGCTATAGAAATCATTGAATGCCTTATCTGGCGACACATTACTTTTGAAATGTTTTTTATTGGGCTTTTTGTCGTCATCGGCGGGGTTTGCTTCCATGTTCTCCTTAATTTTCGCAAGAATGTGTGAATCCATAGCGGTCAATATTTTGCCGGTAAATCCGACGTATTTTTTGCGCGGGGTTTGTTCTTTTTTTTCATTGGGCGACAATTCTGTAGATGGTTTCTTGCGAAAATAATAGCGTACTGCCTTGAACATTTTGTCTTCTACGTCGCCCTGAAATCCTTCGCTCATTAGGCGGGCTGTTTCCGATGCAATCATTTGCGCTATTTCTTCGGATTCGGTCCATTTTTTCCATGCTTCCTTAAATGCTTTGCGTTCGTCATAGCGATGCACTTGTGTAAAATAATTTAATTGCATCATGGCAGGTTCGGAGAACTCATACCGATGTGTTTTCAATGAAACAGTTGTAGATGACATATTTAGATTCAAAATATTAGGGATAGATTGCTATATGTGGTTGATTAATAAGTATTGGTTAAACTGCAATACAATACCTAATGGTAAAGTATTTCAATTTTCTGTTTGTGGATGGCGGTTCGCCAGATATAAAAATAATGCATATACATATACAGTTAATGGAAAGTCCCTTTTATTCGCAAAATATGTCCGGTAATACAGTTATTTTGTATTTAGAACCGGTTCTCAATACCTATTATCAGAACTATATGAATATTTTGACAGTGAGCGGGTATCCAGCTGGTCCGCTCAGTCAACTGGTATTTCCTATTCGGGTGGATAAATTGTCCCCCTTTCAGGCATTGCCCCCGGGGGCATCTTGTGCCTTTCCACAATGCACTTTAGCTATAGGAAAATACAAGATTAAACCGGTTATGAATAATACAGATACATTTATGACCGCCGAAGATATACCGGCATTGTTCTCCTATTTAGAAACAAATGGATACTTGATTGACCGATCGCTTACGCATATTTTGATAGATTCCAAAATAAATATAGGAGGTGTTTCTAATTGTCGTTATTCGGGTAATAGACAAATGGTATGTATGTTCTCTTATCGTGGCTAGATTGTTATAGTTATCTATACATATATATATATTTGTGAATGATATACGATTTCATTGTATTAGGAGGCGGTATTTCTGGACTATATTGTGCGCATTTATTGTTGAAACGTACACCCCGGGCCAGCATCTTGATTTTAGAAAAAGAGGCCGGGGTTGGCGGCCGGGTTCATACATATTCAGATAAACATATGACAGTAGAAGCCGGTGCAGGGCGGTTTAATATGTCACATGCATTGTTAATGGAATTAATTGGAGAACTTGGATTGAACCGAAAAATAGTGCCTATTTCTAACGAATCAGGGTATGCTCCGGCGGATGGCAGTGAACCCAGGATTTTATTTGGGGATGATATTAAGACAAAATGGTATGTATTGAAGGTAGTTGTTGCTAGCAAAATGGCATCTACCGAATTGTTGAGGAGTATGTCTTTCGTGGATTATGCCAAGAGGATTTTGGAAAAGGGCGAAATAGAATATATCAAGGCTTCCTTCGGATTTTATTCGGAATTGGTTATAATGAATGCATATGACGCAATAAATCTCATCCAAACACTCGGTCCAGGAAACGATTTCGGAGGGCTGCGCGGAGGTCTATCGCAAATTATTGACCGATTGGCTGATCGTATATCAAAAAAATCGGGTTCTCGTATTTTGTGTAATAAAACGGTGGTAGATATACAACATGTTTTCGCAAAGACCTCCGGTCCCGGGGGGCGGGGCGGTCCCGGGGTTCTAGGTGAGGGTGTTATAGAAGTATATTGTAAAGAAAATGCGCGACCATATATGGGGGCGAAATGTATTTGTGCTTTGCCGAAACAAGTTGCGGAGAACTTGGCTATATTTAAACCACTGCGGAGTCTATTTTCGCAAATTGTTTGCGCGCCATTGTGCCGTATTTATAGCACGTTTCCAGTGGTTCGGGGGAAAACATGGTTCTCTGGATTGTCCAAGTTTACTACGAATAATAATTTGCGGATGGTTATACCAGTTTCTGAGTCTGATGGGGTTATAATGATTTCCTATTCAGATAATAAATATGCGGACGGATGGAATCGGTTATATAAATCTGGGGGTATGGGGGCAGTTAACAGAGAACTTGCGCGATTGATGAAAAAAAGTACGGGAATTGATATACCTGCTCCTATTAGTACACGGATATTTCACTGGCCTTGCGGGGTAGGCTACTGGGGTGTTGGTGCGGATAGTGCGCAATTTCCATTGCAACCTGACTCGGCCGTTCCGATTTATTTATGTGGAGAACATTACTCTGGGGAATATCAACAATGGATGGAAGGTGCATTGGAAACGGCACAACGGGTGGTTGAAAAAATATAATGGGATATAAACTATCTAGAAATATGTTATTATATTTTATTATATAATAGAATATACATGAAACCCCAAATATATATGTTGTATATAGCATTGATTGGATTATGGCTCAGTAGTGAGCTGAGTAGTGGGGTTTTCGGCTATATCAGAGTTAGGGATTTACAAATGCGCGCGAAACGTAGTAAAGCGATGGATGATATTTGGAGCGCTGGTGGGGGAGGGGATATCGTGTCTAGTTTGGCTGCAGGAGGCGGCGGGTCCAGTAATTGTCGCGCTATTTCACCTGTTTATACTCCCCGGACAGCGAATCAAAAAACCTATGTGAAATATTTGGAAGAGGATTCCGCCAAAATTGTATTAGGTGTTGGTGCGGCAGGTAGTGGAAAAACATTGTTTGCGTGTTATACAGCTATACAAGAATTGCGTCGGGGTTCGGTATCTAAAATTATTATGACGCGACCTGTGGTCCCGGTAGAAGAAGAGGAAATCGGATTTTTACCGGGTTCTCTGATTAATAAAATGGACCCATGGACACGACCTATTTTTGATATATTGCTGGAGTTTTATGCGCAAAAAGATATAGATGCTATGTTGCACGGGGGAGTCATAGAAATCTCTCCATTGGCATTTATGCGCGGACGCACATTCAAGCGCGCATTTATTATTGCGGATGAAATGCAGAATAGTTCTCCCAACCAAATGCTTATGTTGACTACCCGGTTGGGCGAAGGGTCTAAGATGGTTATTACCGGGGATTTGAAACAGAGCGACCGAGGGACGGATAATGGTTTATCGGATTTATTGCGGAAATTGAAGGCATATGAAAATCGTGGCGAGACGGATTCTATTAAATATGTGGAATTGGAATCGGAAGACGTACAGCGTAGTCCAATTGTGTCCAAAATATTGGATATTTATGGAGGCGCTGCACCTAAACCAAATACTGTAGTACTGTGTAATACAACTACTTTGGTGAATGTTCCTCTGGTGGAGAAAAAAATAAATGCTAGTTATATTACAAATCATACCGTGCATAATAGTACCACTAAATCCAATAGAGCGAATATATCTGATAATGATGCTGCATTGATTCCGATTCATCATATGTCCAAATATCTTATAAATAAACGTATATAGTCATGTATAGTCATGTATAGTCATGTATAGTCATGTATAGTCATGTATAGTCATGTATAGTCATGTATAGTCATGTATAGTCATGTATAGTCATGTATAGTCATGTATAGTCATGTATATAGTAAATATTGTTTGAGTATAGTTAGACATCAATGATTTCGGTATCTGTAGGGGTTTTTGAAGCACGTAGTTTGCGCGGTTTGGGTGTTGTTTGGCGCTTGACTTTTGGTCTGGTAACAAAATTGGTCAATTTATAAATATAAGTTAGATGACCAGTAAGTTTCTGTGTAAGTTGTGCACAACAGGTGTATGTATGAGAACTGTAGGTGGGTTCGCGGATTTTTGATATAATATTCAAAACCAAATTATAGCAATAGCAAATATCGCATATGCGGATAACCATTTGGTCTTTTGGCGGACCGGGCTGATTGGCAGATAATATATTGAAATCTTCATACCGAATAATGTCCCTTCCGGCTAAATGATACATTGCATCGGTGATCGCATACATGTGTTTTCTGATATATTCATATATGCCTTTTATTTTTTTTGCAGTAATAGGTGTGATTTGGTTGTAAAGCGCTATGCGGGGAATACTGATAGAGGCTAAAATGATGGAATGTGGTAAATATTCACGTATCAATATAACAATATCTTCAGGCATGTGATTGATACGTTTAAGAATATCTAATTCTTGTTGTACCATAGTATATCGCATTTGTGTAGTTTGCCGGGAGCGAGCAGTTGCCGTTTTTTGGATTTTTTCACGTTCGGTGTTGATACTTGCACGATTCATTTCTATAGCTGTTGAAATAGCGGATTGTAGTTTTAATAGATACTCATCTGCATATTCATACCTGGTTAATAAATCCGCACCAATGTCTTGCACTAGAGGGTCATCCGGGTTGCTTAAATATGTATTGATTAGTGCGTTGGTTTTGCCACATAATGTGGATTTTGATATAGTTTTTTTTGTGAAATCGGATATATTGGTTTGTTTCCAAGTGAGCCCGGAATGGTGCAAACGGAGTGATAATTGGTCAATAGACATTTCAGTTAGTGATTCGGATTGAGTGGTTTGCATTTGGTTTTGCATTTTGTTTTATAATAGTTATATAAATTGTTTGATAGTTAGCGAGGTTTCGGGGTTTCGGGGGTTTGGTAATAATCATAAAATGTAATACATATTCAATTTTATGATTTTTTATGGGTAGACATTATATGGCATTTTCAATATTTTTTGTTAAAATAAATAAAATAACCCATAGAGCTTTTCCTACCATTTTACGCAATCTTGCCAGCGTTTCTACCTGTTCTAAGCGTTTTATTGTTATATGTTCTCCCGAAAAGTGATAAGACAATATGTATATCAATATAGACGTAGATAATACATCATAGGTTATGCAGCTCAAGCAGTGCAAATTGTGATTGTTGCGAATAAGTGGAATAATAAAGTCATAATCCAAAACATGTTCTCCTAGTTTTTCAGTTATAGTAGTTCCTATAACGCGATAGGACAACATATTTCTTAAGCTAAATATGCCACTCTTTGTAATAAGCTCGTGCATGATGTGTTATAGAATTGTTTATTATTGCAATGGGTATATGTTTATGTATTTATGTTTATATATAAACTTTCAATTTTATATATTTGGGGTGGTGTGGGTGGTGTGGGAATGAGTATTTCATTCTAAGTAGAAAATTGAAATACATTTGTTAAAAATATATAGTGGCAGTATTATATACATTTTACAATTTTACCCGAATACGTGGTTATACAAACTAAGACATATAGTGAATATGGGGTTGGAAGATTCTCCATATGAAGATGAAGGCGTAAATCTAGCAATGAGTTCAGGAAGAACCGGTCCATTACCTAATAAATATGCTAAATTGATGCATTTTGGATTTTGGCTTCTAGCAAATATAGCTATATCCAGTGATATATCCAATGAACAACGTGATAAATATTACAATCAACTGAAATTATTTTCGGACATAAATGCACAGGCCAAGTTTTATGATACATTTTATTCTAACGAAAAAGAAACTGCGAAAACTATGCGAAAGTTTATTACGGAAACCTTGCGGGAAAAACGGAAGACACAACTTATCAAGGAAACAATTCATCTCGGTAGAGACCAACTTTTGCGGGATGCGTTTATAGATAATATTATAGCTATGTTCAATTGCGGCCGGGACAATAATTTTGCGCTACCATGTAAGGAATAATGCAATATGTATATTAGAATTGTGAATTGTGAATTGTAAATTATTTGAAAAAAATGTTAACCTATAAATACTTTTTTATATATTATGTAAAAAATCTAAATATATTGTGTTATACAAACTATTTGCGGGATTGAGCACCACATGATATACAACGTTAAAATAACTAATGGAAATCGGCAAGAAGTCGCCGATTATATTCGTATAAAAAAATCCGCGGGGCAATTTCGTGTAGTAGATGTGGGCGGTGTATTCGGTGGGTGGTCCATGCCGTTTGTGGACGCAATTATTGATTTTAATACCCCGGTAGTTGATGTCAACTTTTCTCACGTAAAGCATTTCAAATGTGATATAACAAATCCACGAGACTGGGAGGAAGTATTGAGCTACGTCGGAGTATCGGGTAAGTTTGATTTTTGCATATGTACACATACATTGGAAGATATTATGAATCCAGTATTTGTCAGCGAACAAATTGCGAAAATTGCATTGAGTGGATATATCGCATTTCCGAGTAAATATAGAGAACTCGCTAAGTTCCAGGGGGATTATAGAGGATATATACATCATCGGTGGATATTTACAGTAAAAAACAATGTAGTTATTGGGTTTCCGAAAATTGGATTTATGGAGAATTGTTCGGCATTTGATAGTATTGCTGATTTGTCTGATAACAAGTCCGACCTGTCTTTTTTTTGGAAAGATGCCATAGACATTGTTTATTTGAATAATAATTTCCTTGGACCCGATGTAGGTTCAGTTATAGAATATTATGCGGATTTATGTAGATATGATTATTTGTGATGGCATTTGAGGATATTGTCGGTTATAGAAAATTGAAATACATTTTATATATTTTATATATAGCAGATTTAAACCCCCTTTATTATCACCCCCAGCCTATTTACTACTACTACTACTACTACTACTACAATGAATACTTCAGAGTTTGATTTAAGAAATACTAACTGCATTTCCAGAGAGTTTTCGGAAAATACTATATATAAAGGATATGCCGGTTTTGTTATGGTTGAAGGTAAGTTATTTTGCGAGGTTGGTTATAGCAGCATATGTATGGAGACTGTGAAATACTACGATTTGGAGGATTTTGCCGGAACGAATATTGCTCGCATGTGCTACACTGAAAAGTTCGGAAATAGCAACAACCAATGCCACGCGTGGTCCCGCTATAGAATCATTGCATTGGGAAAAATATCTAAGAAAATTATCGCAAGCTTTTATCAGGTAAAATCAACAGGTGAGTATATTTATATGATTGACAATGTCGCCTATTCGGAGCATTTCCCAATAGAATGGGCACTTCGGCCGATGGAAACACATGATGAGGATGGCGCAGAGTATATTTACGGTCCAGGAACTAGTCGCAGACATTGCGGCAATTGCAACGTGTATGGTTCTTGGCGAGGCGTGTTCATAGGATATTGCATAAATTGCGCTGGTGTATACGAGCTAGCAAGGGGTAATGGATTAGAAGACCATGGGATTGACATAACCCAGTCAGCGTATTTGCAAGGAATAGACCTAACCACAGTCGGATATAACATTGCTCCGGGTGAAAAATATAATTGTTGTTTATCTGGAGGGCGCCTTCCAACCGGTCCAGATATTTGTCATGATCAGACTGATGTGGACCCTGTTCGCGAAGATGAAATAGATAAGGTTGTTGCGAATGTGTTTCCTCACAGTACTTGGGTTTCTAAGCGACATCCACGCAGAGCATATGGTATTTCAAGTAATAATTATAATGAAATTATCATCACTGAGCAAACGTGCGAGCTTACCCCGGACTTGATTAGAAGCAAAATGGAGGCGTTCTTGAGAGAAAATGATATAGAAATTACTGATGACAACTATTCGTTTCCTATTGGTGAGAGACCGGCATGGGATTGCTATAGAATCACTAAAAAGCCGAGCTGGTGGTTTGCCTGGAATGCTATATTGCGCGACCCGCAGAAGATGTATGAGGAAGTATATCTGCATATACGTTTGTATGTTTCCAATGTGCATACTGCAGATAAACCGGCAATGCTACATTTGGAATGCAATAATGTGAAAGGACGAAATCCCGTATATTGGACTATGCGACATGCGATGAAATCGTGGATTCTTGGCGAAACGGATACTCCGCTGATAGTTATGCCTACAGACTTGTACCGCGATGATAATGAGACTGTTGAAATTGACGGAGTGCTATATCCTGTTCCAGTTCCTATTTATTAGATTTGTTTTGTATATGTTGTTTTGTATATGTTGTTTTGTATATGTTGTTTTGTATATGTTGTTTTGTAATAATAATTATCATAAATACTGTTTTTTATTTTAGAGATTTTTACTTTGTAAAATTGAAATACATTTTTATATTATTGTGTATAGCAGATTTAATTCCTTTACTAAGACACACAAACCTTTATAGCTACTAAATCTTTATAACTCTACTAAATTATCAATAAACTACATACCGATTTTAATACAATGAATACTGATAATGCTACATATAAAAATTGTTCAACCGCTGGATATATGCGAAATACTTCATTCGCTGGATTTGGCTCTATTATTGAGGTTCAAGGTAAGGTATTTTATGAAGTTCCCGGTAATTGGAGTATAAACGACTCGGTGTTTTATGATTGTGCCGAGTTTGCTGGAATAAATGTTATACAAAGAATTGTGAGAAGAAGTTTTGGAAATCAACCAAATAATTTATGGGAAATGCGTCGTTCATTTATTGGGGTATCTGAAGGATTACCAGATGAAGGATTGCCGGAAGAAGTTGCCAACATTGCGGAGTATTTGTGCGACGATATGAATATGCAAGACATATGTGGATATATAACATCCGAAGTAAAGCCATACACATTTGATGAGATGATTGCAATGAGAGCGGATATGAAAACTAGAAAAAGCATCAAGTTCAGCGAAACGTTCGGAAAAAGTAATATGTTTTATGTTATAGAAAATGTTGTATATTCAGAGTGGTTTCCGATAGAATGGGCGATTGCTCCTGCGACGGTTGTTATTGGGGTGGATAGCGACGGTAGTGAAAAATTGCGGATTTGCGGGCCAGGTCATACCACGAATCATTGTCGCGACTGCACATATGGCGGACACGTAGGGGGGGCATTTGTCGGATATTGTGCGAATTGTGTTGCGATTTATGCGGACTGGGGTTTGGCGAGGGGGAAAGATAGAGGATATTTGAAAGTGGAACATCTTAAGTATTTGGGATTTGATAGTTATGCTGTTTGTAGTTTACTTGGCGGACCGGTTCCGACGGGCCCGGATATTTGCGATAACCAAGAAGATGTTGATCCTGTTCGCGAAGATGTAGTGGATACATATTGCGAAATACGGTTAGGAAACACGAGAGTGTCGGAACGATATCCGCGTCGGGCATATGGCATAACAACCTCGTATAGCTATAGCAATGGATTTTCGGTAGGCCAATCCGACACAATGACTCCAGACTTTATTAGAATGAAAATGGAGAGTTTCTGTGCGGCAAATCATAATCATATAGTACTTACTGATGACAACTATACGTTTCCGATTGGACCGCGCCCGGCGGATGATTATTATAGAATATTGAAGCGGCCTAAGTGTTGGTATGCGTGGAATATAACTCTTCGCGACGATTATGGCGAAATTAAAGTAGAAATACGATTAAATGTGTCAAATGTTCATACCGAAGAGAATCCTGCTATTATGTTGGTAAGATGCAATGCAATGTGCAGAGTTCGTGGTAATATGTATGATATTATGTTATATACTATGAAAGGGTGGTTTCTTGATGAAATAGATAGTCCAATTATGGTTATACCAGATGATGATGCCGAAGATGTCTAGTATGATTTGTTTGTATATGATTTGTTTGTAATAATAATAATAGTTTTTATTGTGTAATGACTAGGTGTGTGGTATTGATACACACATCTACATGTTTGTCATATGGATTTTTTAATCCATACGACATACCATTAATGTTATTGGTTGGGTTTGGATTGGTCTAGCGCGAGGAGTGATATAGAATATTTTGACGAGATGTATTCATTGTATCCATCAAACCAATCTAAGATTTGTTGCAGGCCGTCGGATGTTTCAAACAATTCTTTAGAGAACTTGGGGATATTTTGATATTTTATGTCTAGTTTTTGTTGTTGTATTTCCGGGTCTTCATTTTCATATCCCATGGCGTCCTGGTATTTGCGTTTTTTTGTTATAGTGGTTGTTCTTTGCATTTTAGATATGAGTCGTGTTATAGAAATGTTTGGTATTGAACAATAAAGATTTAGGTAATCAATTTTATAAAATTGAAATATATTTTTCATTTGTATGATATAGCAGATTTATCAACCCTATTACAAATGCAAACTTCATACGACTCTTTATCTAACTCCCAAAATATTGAATCATTAACCAATAACAATACTAATAACAATACTAATAATATGTCAGCACAACGACTCCATATTGAAACGCAAATTAACCGCGCAGAAGCTAGCGCTAGAGCAGATGCAATTGCCATTGAGAACTGGCACCGCTTTCGCCGAAACCAAGTATTCAGTGAGCTCAACCGGCTGGAAATGCAATACAATGTTGAAATGGCTGAAACCAGGAGTGAATGGGCGCGTTCTACTGCAAGAACAGATGCAATTGCCATAAGTAATTGGTATCAATTTCGCAAAAATCAAGTATCGGGCGAACTCAGCCGGCTGGAAATGCAATACAATGAGGAAATGGCTGAAACCAATATTGGATGGGCGCAGCGATTGGCAATCTTGCATAATAGATTACGACAATTACCGGCAGATGTTCCGATGGAAATTGCCGACGAAGTTATCCACGTGCCTCCTCCTCAATTGGAACGCCATGAAAATGTGATATATCAGGACCCTGAAATCGGCCTTGTGAATGGTGGTGTAGGCGGCGCAGTAGACCTTCCTGAACCGTTGCAGTTGGACTTTGCCGATGAGGTGGATGACGATGCTTCTGACGATGCTTCTGACGCAGAACATGTTGAGATGCTGGCGCCTAGAGAAGTCGCAATCGTATCGGACGACGAAGGCGACTCTGAAGACGAAGACGCACCAGATGCTGATTATGACAGCGACGCTATGGATATCTGTGGATAAGTAAGTATGTTCTCATTTAATGTCTGGTCGTATGGATTAAAAATCCATATTACCAGCATGATGCTAGTATGTATATGCCATGATTTTGTAATTCCCCATAAATAATTGTATAAATCTAAAACCTCTGGCCATTTGGCCATGTTTTTTTTGGGGCGGTAGAGATGTTCTCCCTATTTGGAAAAAATCTCTTCCAAAATGGCCATACGCATATATACACCATTTTCTACTTGGGTCATGTATATCGCCCGGGGGTCATCGTCTACATCTGGATGTATTTCATTGGTTCTTGGGAGTGGATGCATGATGATGGCGGTTGGTTTGGCGGATTGAATGGATGATTTATTGATGCAATAGTTTTTATAGTCATGACTTAGTGTAATAGAATGATAATCGCGTTCGGTTGGAAAACGTTCTCGTTGTATTCTAGTCATATAGAGAACATCGGTTAGTGGTATTGCGTCTTGGAGAGATAAATTGGTGGTTTGTTTGATGGCGGGGTCGGATGCTTTCAATTGGCTGATTATGTCTTCCGGCATTTCTAGCGACGGGGGTGCAATATAAATGAAATGTATTTTAGAGAACATAGCTAGTATGTGAATGAGGGAATGTATTGTCCTGCTGTTTTTTAGATCGCCTACAAATGTTATAGTTAGCGAGGGGCGGGTGAGTGATTCTATATCTATTTTGCGATTATGTAGTTCTGTGTATATAGTCATCATATCTAGGAGAGCTTGGGTTGGATGTTCTCCGTTTCCATCGCCGCCATTGATTATGGGTATTGTGGAAATTGCGGCGGCTTTTTTTGCCGCCCCTTTTTCAGGATGTCGGAGAACTATTGCGTCGGCATAGTAATTTAGTGTTTTTATAGTATCTTCTAATGATTCGCCTTTTTTAGAACTTGAATATTGTTCAGTTATTGAAATGATTTTACAATTGAGTTTTATAGCTGCGGATTGAAAAGAGCATGATGTTCTCGTAGATGGTTCATAGAACATAGTCAATAATGTCTTTTCGGGGAAACTTGCGGAGTGGGTTTTTTGTTTAAATTGAGATGCTCTTTCAATATATTGGAGAACCTGTTGTTTTGTGAATTGAAATACGCTTAAAAGGTGTTTTATGGTTGACATATTGCGGGGAGTATCTAAATGGCATATAGCTATAGATGTGTTTATATGGATTTTATTTGTCATTAGTTATGGGGCGCCTTCGGCGCCCCGGGCCGGGGGCGGGCCTTGATTTTTGGGGGATAAAAAAAGGGTTTATTGTGCTCTTTTTTTATTAGAATATAATTAGGTAATACAAATATGCTATACAAATATGCTATACAAATATGCTATACAAATATGCTATACAAATATGCTATACAATTCTTTACCACCACCATTTGCTGATTGTAGGCCATTCATCCTCGTCATGCCCATAGTGCGACTCATCGTCTCCACTGTCGGCGTATGGAGCATATCTATCTGCTGCTTCGTCATAATAGTCTACGCTCATGTTGTAGGCAAAACTGCATTCAAAGAAGTATTCGTCATCGTCCGGTGCTGCTGTGGCTGCCAATGATTCTGCCGCGTCGTATATATGTAGCAATAGCCATTGTGCGAAATCGTCATCTTGAACTGCTTGCTGTATCTCCTCAATGGCGACTGGTGTGTTGGCAGAGACTGGTTTGTATTCGGCGAGTTCTTCTTCAGTGGGCTCTTCTGCACGGCGGAATGTGTCATAACGCTTTTTGTGATGCCGTTTTTTGTTTTGGAAATAGGTTGCTGATTCCCAATAGGATGATGTTCGTCTGCCTTTGGCTCCATTGCGTTGTCTGTGTGTGCATTTGTTTAACTTACCTGGTTTATTTGTTGAGCGAGTATCTTGCTGTAAAAGGAAGCGGGTTATAGTAAACTCTTGCGAACTTTGTTCTCCTAAGTATTCGCGATATCCTACCGCTTCGCGTCCGGATATCTTCGTAGTTTCGGTATTCATTGTTATTGAGTTAATGTGGTTGTTGTTGGGTTGGGTTATTTTAAAAGCTAAGTTGGTTTGTTGGGTTGGGATAATAAAGTTGATTTAAATCTGCTATAGTATGAATTGTAAAAATGTATTTCAATTTTCTGCGGGCAATGGTGTTCTTGAATATTGGTGTGGATATTGGTCTGGATATTGGTCTGGATATTGGTGTGGATATTGGTCTGGATATTGGTCTGGATATTGGTCTGGATACCTTCTCTGGATATTTTACCGGATACCTTCTCTGGATATTTTACCGGATACCTTCTCTGGATATTTTACCGGATACCTTCTCTGGATATTTTAC
>Ga0214919_10000543_pt1 | contig 63958 bp, 58 predicted proteins | sample LL1503_MetaG_FD_177994 | JGI IMG/M metagenome (GOLD analysis project Ga0214919, IMG submission 177994) | Freshwater microbial communities from Lake Lanier, Atlanta, Georgia, United States - LL-1503 | ecosystem: Environmental > Aquatic > Freshwater > Lake | place: USA: Georgia | collected... | reverse complement strand
GACGACGTGATGTACGTCTTACCGTTATATTGGAATTGAATGTACCAATAGGACGAATTAGACCGTTTGGAGACAGGCATGGGGAAGGTTGGGCATTTGGGTTAGGAATGCCCACCATCCAATGGGAAGAGGTAAAAGACAACGATGAACAAACACTTAAATTGATGAACTACTCCGCAGAAACTGTAGCGTTCTTCCGTCTGAATTTGCGGGAAATGGTGTGGTAATAGGTGGGTGCCCCTTTAACAGTCACTGTGGCTCCGTCAATAAAGGCTTGAAGAATAACGTCTCGAGATTCCATATGAATTAAGTCATAAATGGCTCGAGCTGCTGCTGCTTTGCTTCCTGAATCCTTTAACGTCTTTAGACCAATGGATAGGGCTTGTTTAAGACGTTCAGAATCCATTGGTCCTGAAGGTGCTGATGCTGATGGTGTTGATGAGGTGCAAGATGAACTAATCGATTTGTTTGCGTCGGTCACAATAAAAATCCCAAAGAAGGTCAAGATAGTGGTGATGGAGCAAACACGACTCCATTCCGGCAATGTCCTCTAATAGCATCAGCACAGCATCGTTAAATGCTTCCTCTGAAAGATATGAGCCATGGGAGTGAACAACTATTTCGATCAATTCCCTTAATTCATTCTCTGACAGATGATTCATCGCTGATTCCCTTCAAGGCATGGGAACCATCCAAGCAATTGGGATTAAAGACAACAGGCAAACAGTTCAATTAAAGTGAATCAAAATGAGTTGGAACGAAGGAACAAGATGAATTTAAATTGGCAAACTCAATTCATTCACTGCTGACTTTGGGGATGGTGTGATGTGGTGGTGAAGTGGGTGCGACCATTCCAGCACCACTTTGTAGTTGAACACAGAAATTAAAGTGCGTTACTCATTGCTGATAGACCATCAAAAAGTCTGTCACAAAAAAGTCTTTTAGGAGGCACTCGTTCTATCCATTGAACTACGGCGAGACGCTTGACCTTCCTTGCTAAGAAGCGTTACGCCAATTATAGCTGAGGTGAAATGGAGGTGAGGTGAGGTGGGGTGTTCTGCTTAAATTTAAAAGAGCCTTAAGACTTTTTGCGAATTTTCATTATTAAACTTAGCTAATTAATCAAAACCCACAAATTTCCTTCTTAGACATGTTTCAGCAAGCTCCGTGTACTGCTCAATTTGTTGTTTGGATAGTTTTTTCAAAATCATATCAATATTATTATCAGCGTGTTTGTAGCCTAATTTCTCTCCTAAGTAATACCAAATGTAAGATTTTTCAATATTTTCATCAACACCTAACCCGTGAAAATAATGAAAGCCTAAATTAGACATTGCTTTGGGATTTCCTTGAGCGCAAGCAAGCCTAAAATAATGAACCGCCTCCTCATAATTTTGTGCTGTCCCCTCACCGTGACTAAACATAATCCCTAATTGGCATTGAGCCTCGGCAATTCCCTGTTTAGCCGCAAGCTCAAAAAATAATTTAGCCTTTTCTAAACGGTCATTTTTAGGAGGAACTAATTCAGACGCTACATCATCATATTTTGAAGCAAATCCATATTTAATTTTTTTATCAACCTCTGCGAATTTAGTTTTTTGTTTTGAAACTGATTTTTGCTTCGTGCCATATTTATAGATTTGCCCCAATTCTAATTGAGCTAGACGATGTTTATTGTCGCTTGCAAGATGAAAATAGTGAACTGCCTTGTCCGGCTCATAAAATGGCAGTGTATGGTTACCAAATATTGTTCCAGAGCGGTATTGAGCTTCGGGGTGGCCATTATCGGCCGCAGCTATAAACCACTGAAGAGACTCACTTAGACTTTTTGTGACTCCGTGCCCCTGTTCATGTTGCAATCCTAAATGGAATTGCGCATCCATGTTGCCTTGGTTAGCGGCTAAAAGATGGTATCTAGCGGCTTCTACATAATCTACGTCTAAACCTAAACCGTCATAATATCTTTTCCCTAAAGTATATTGGCTAACGGAATTATTTTTGTAAGAAGCGGATTGATACAGTTTTAAATTTTCTTTAAAATGTTTGACTTGTAAGTAGCTTTCACTTTTCATTAAAGACCCGCATTTAATTGCGATGTCGTCCATAAGTACGATGGCTTTTTTACTTCCGCCCTCCATAGCGAGGTGAAGCCATTTGTACGCTCTGATCAGATTTAGGTCGCAACCTAATCCTCGTGAATGCATTAACCCTAGGTTGCATTGTGCTTCAATATGATTTTCAATTGCGGCTTTTCTGAAATGGAATAAAGCCAGCTCAAAATTTTGCTCAAAATCAGTCCCAGACAAATAGCGCAGACCTTGAACGTAGTGACCTTTTCCTGAATCTTTACTCATTTTTGACTGTAATATAAATATTATTAATTAATGGAAACTTTTACTCCGAAAATTACTTTGATTTTCCGCATACAGCCATAAAACTACTTCGCAGACTAGGTGTTTCTGAAACTTTTTTCCATGGAATTTGAACATCTAAAAATCCAGTCATCTCGATATCAGCGAGTCGGCCTGAATAATAGCGTATCCAGAGAACCTTTTCTTTTTCTTCAGTGCAATCAAATTCTTTCTCCATTAAAGTTGACATCACGCCTTTCGAAATCGGTCGAGCATAACTTTCAACCTCCAGCGTTCTGCGGAATCGACCAATTTTCTCGTGCTTACTATCTATATAGAATTTCACTCCACTCATATTTTGTCCGACCTGAATCCAATCCCGCTTATAAATTCCGACAACATGGGCTTCCGGAACCCCGGTATTGAAAGCTTGAGAAGAAATATAATTCGTCAACAAAATTATTAATAAAGTGATTTTTTTAATCATTTTTCTTTTTCTTTCTTAGGGGAGGCGACACAATGATAAAGCGCTAATACAAATTTATGTTGTGAATTAACTTCATTTTTCACAATCTCGATATTTGTATACCGAAAGTTTAGGTAAATTCAAAAACAGCGTGATAGTCCTTGAAGATTACTTGGGGTCTAATAGATGATAGAGAGGTTACTGATAATTCAGTCTAAGCCAAAGTCTGCCTGCGTTGATTCACAGTCAGGGGGCAGGGTGAAGTCGGTGGTTGATGGTTTGGATAAAAAAAATAACTATCTAATTTATCCCCAAGTATCGATGTTCTTTCCTTTACCTAAAAGCGTTGATAAACTTGAGTTACTTGCTCCGTTTTTTACAATTTCTAAAGCCGCGGCTTTAATCATTGCCTTTGGATCGCTAATATTAGTAGTCTGTGGTGATAGATTGCTAATTTTTTTATTTTTATACTTACCTTGCATATCCAGTCCAGCTTGCTGAGCCCCTTTCAAGTCTTCGTTTCGTAAGGAGTTATATAAGCGACCTAATGGGTTAGTATTCTTAGCATCCATTACAGGCAAACCTGAACTTGCATATGCTTTTTGTGCTTTTTTCAGATCTCCATCTTGCAACGCAGAAAAGAGATTTAGAACGTTCTGTGACTTTTGTTGCAGTCCGCTTGAATAAACGTAGTTTGTATTTAGATTAATAGATGACATAATTAAAACTCCATATCTTATTTGGTAGAAGATCGATTTTATGACCCCTCATTAATAGCTCATCATTTTTTTTTGTGAAGATAGGCTTTACAAATTTCGTATATGTAACCCTCATGTAAAAATGATTTATTTATTCAGTGCTCTTAAAGTCGGTAGTTTATTTAAGTCATCGATCACTTCTCTACCACCATCAACCACAACCCTTTGATTCAGCCGGAGTTAATGCGGTGATTCAATCCTAAAGCTGAAGCTTAGGTAGTACTTGTCTTATGCTTTTATCCGGAATATTGATCAATCCTAACAAATCTTCTTCACCGACTTTAAGTTAAAACCGATGTAATTCCAAGTCGAGTTTAAGTTAATACTTGCTTAAAAAGTAATTACTTGGTTTTAATAATAATGACTGTGACATTCGAGTCTTTTAAGGACCTTATTTTCTCGGCTAAAGAGGCAGGTTTGCCTTCTATTACATCAATGACATGAACTGTTGGCTGCTTCTGAAGTAGGGCAATTAGTTGGGCTTTGTCTTTGGGGATAAGATTCATAAAAACTCCTTGTTGGTGAAGTATTTATAAATAGCTAAGACATGGTCATTAGTTGACAAAAAAAGAAATTATTATGGGTTGGTTGAGCTTTATTGCTGTTACAAAAAAGAATCTATAAAAGATTAGATTTATTACTTAGAAAATAATGACTGCTATATGGCTTGATAGATCAGACTTAGAAGTGGAATAACGCTGGAATGCCTCTGTGATGCTAATTGACGGCTTAATACCCAGCTGATGAGACTGAATTAATTGGCTACGCCAAAGGGATTCCATCTGCTTGGCGATGGCTTTATCGGTTGTCTTTGATGACTTGATGTACGTCTTACCGTTATATTGGAATTGAATGTACCAATAGGACGAATTAGATCGTTTGGAGACAGGCATGGGGAGGGTTGGGCATTTGGGTTAGGAATGCCCACCATCCAATGAGAAGAGATAAAAGACAACGTTTAACGACAGAGCAGACCAATCAACTAAAGCAAACGAACAAAAGTCCTAATTATTCCGCAGAAACTGTGGCGTTCTTCCGTCTGAATTTGCGGGAAATGGTGTGGTAATAAGTAGGGGCCCCTTTGACGGTCACGGTGGCTCCGTCAATAAAGGCTTGAAGAATAACGTCCCGAGATTCCATGCAAATTAAGTCGTAAATGGCTCGAGCGGCAGCTGCTTTACTTCCTGAATCCTTTAACGTCTTTAGACCAATCGATAAGGCTTGTTTTAATCGTTCAGAATCAATAGGTGCTGTAGGTGCTGAAGGTGCTGTTGCTGATGAGGTGCGAGATGAACTAATCGATTTGTTTGCGTCTGTCATAATAAAAATCCCAAAGAAGGCCAAGATAATGGTTAAGGAGTAAACACGACTCCATTCCTGCAATATCCTCAAATAGCATCAGCACAGCATCGTTAAATGCTTCCTCTGAAAGATATGAACCATGGGAGTGAACGACTATTTCGATCAATTCCCTTAATTCATTCTCTGACAGATGATTCATCGCTGATTCCCTTCAAGGCATGGGAACCATCCAACCAATTTGGATTAAAGACAACAGGCAATCAGTTCAATTAAAAGTACTTGGAATGAAGGAACAAGAATAATGATGAGTAGGTAAACTCAATTCATTCACTGCGGAGTTTGGAGATGGTGTGATGTGGTGGTGAAGTGGGTGCGACCATTCCAGCACCACTTTGTAGTTGACTGCTGAAATTAAAGTTGGACACTAATTGCTGATAGACCATCAAAAAGTCTGTCACAAAAAAGTCTTTTAGGAGGCACTCGTTCTATCCATTGAACTACGGCGAGACGTTTGAATTTCCTTGCTAAGAAGCGTTACGCCAATTATAGCTGAGGTGAAATGGGGAGTTGTTGAGCCGGATGTCAGTTGTTAATTTCTTTAGATTGTAAGTAATCTTGGAATATTTTTTGGTATTTTTTGTTACGATTTATTTGTTCCAGAAATGGTTGTAATTTCAAATCAAAAGGATTGTCTCTTAGGAGCTCAATTTTGCAAATGCCGTATTGATTGAATATTTTTTGGTACTTTGCATGTGTTGGATTTTCAATGTGCCTTGTTCCTTTGAGCCAGGCAATCAGCTTGTTATCGCACTCAACAGCGGCAATTAAGTTAATACCTGCTTCAGTTAAATATTGAGAAAGCCCGATCTCGTATTTATTTATTACTTCATCCCTAATGTTCAGTGGCTCCATCCTATTCCACCAAACAATAAATATTTCACTCTCGACTAGAGTGTGAGAAAAAGTAAATAAATAACTTTGTATATGCGTACTTTTTTCATGGGATTTACTTAATCCATAAAAATCAAATAATTTATTTTTTAATTCGTTAATAATATATTTTTTATATAATTTTTCAGGGTCAAAAATAATGAAGCTTGTGTTCATTAAAGTAATCTGCCACGATTTACCTTCTTGAAAAAGTAAGTTTATACCCTCTCGGTATGAATAAAAATCGTAGCCAATATTTTCTCTAACTATAAAATCAACGTATGGCGGTATTTTTAAACTTTCCTCTGGATTTAAGTTTGTAGACACAAAAATTATTTTTTCAAAATAATTTTTAAGCACATGTAGAGCTTCTATAGTGTCATTTCTTACTTCGCCATTCTTGCTAAAGTGGGCAATAATCAAAGCGGCTCTAATACTACTCATGAATTTTTAGAATTATTTTTTTAGGATGAATGCTTGTGTGTCTGATAAAGCCGAAGATCGTATTATTTATATATATTTTATTGAAATAGTGGCTTTTCAATAGTTCTCTACCGCCAAATATCGCCTTCTGTTGGATAACCCAGATTTAAAGCGGTTATCTAATCCCATATGAAGCATACATAGCTGTTTACATATGTTTTCTTCTGGGATATATCAATCAATAACAGATATTATTTTAAGACTTTAAGTTAAAACCGTTGTAATTCCAAGTCGAGTTTAGTTGATGTTTGCTTAAATACCAATTATTTGGATTTAATAATAATGACTGTCAAATTCTGGTCTTTTGATAACCTGATATTCTCGGCTAAAGACCCAGGTTTTCCTTCTATTACATCAAGGGTATTAATCGTTGAATGTTTCTGATGCAGGGCGATGAGTTGGGCTTCGTCTTTGAGGATAAGATTCATAAACACTCTTTGCAGGTGAGATATTTATAAACTCGATAATTCTTTCCGTCTAAGGAGGGGGGGCTCTTACTGAAGATGATGGGTCCATCTTTTGTTCGCATCGTTTCGATGCAAACGTGCTTCGCGTATGTCTGATTGAAGTGTTTTCAGGGTCATTAGTCCTTGAACATAACCATCTCCTATCTTCTTGGAGTGGGTCCTAAGGTAAATTTGTTTCGAATGGAACGTAGGATTAAGATGCATGAAGAGTTGGTAAACTCAACTCATACACTCACTGCTGACTTTGGGGATTATGTGACGTGGTTGTGAAGGGGGTGCGACCATTCCAGCACCACTTTTTAGTTGACTGCTGAAATAAAAGTTGAACACTCATTGCTGATAGATCAATAAAAAGTCTGTGATAAAAAAGTCTTTTAGGATGCACTCGTTCTATCCATTGAACTACGGTGAGATGCGGGCTGCTTGTGTCTCTACACAACCCTGAAGATTATAGCGTCGGCCCGCCATGTAATTCGATGCGTTGGGCAGAGAGATTCCGAGCCCTTTTTTAACAGTTCTTGCAATGCTCTACAAAATCGTTGATAGCTTAATGACGATGGTGCTAAGTAGTCTTTTGAAGAATGCTGATCAAGTGTGGTGCTACTAGTACTTGTTCCAGCACCTTAAAACTACCGTTAAACCCATACATCTTCCCTGCCTGAGTCGTGTCATCGAAGTACATTGGAAAGGTTTCCTCAGTAATGATGTTGACATGGGTTGGGTCACGAAACGCGGGTGAAAATGGGTAGATTGGCGTGTGCGACAAAAATATCCCGTTAGGTTTTAGCGTTTTGTGAATTTCATTCATCAGTTCAATAAAAGGAAAGCGTCGCTCTGGCAGATATATAATTCTCGGCACATGCTCAAGAAAATCATAAGCAGTGATGTAGTCAAAGTGAGCATCTGGGTAAGGAATTTTTTCTACGGTTAGATCAGCGTATTTGATGTTTTTTTCTGAGTTTTCCCGAATATCTATTCCATAGGTGGTTTGTGCGGCAAATGGATTTCTGGGTGTTGTGCCGCAGCCAATATCAAGCGTGGTTGTTTCATCAGAGCGGCCCGGTAGAGCGATATATTTTTCGAAATAGGGCTGAAGATCTTTTGTCTGCGGTAATTGTGAGAGAGAGCGCCATGAGCTATTAAGTAATTTAAAAACACGTCTGTAAAAATTAATCTGCCGAATTATTTTCATAAAATTGAATTTCGTTCAATCGCACGATATTGAAAAACTTGAATGGTTGCCACCAGCGTTGAGGCAGATGTTAAAGCATTAACTGGATGGCTCAAACTGATCTGCATTTTTACCTTTAAAAGGCGCGTAAAAATCTTTTACGACCTGCATGTCTTTTTCGATGTTGCCGCTGGGTGTTAGCAAGGGCCCAATGCCACTTATCTTTCGTGAATAGTCCATGTAGGCCATCAGGATAGGTACCTTCGCTTCAAGCGCTATGTAATAAAAGCCAGTTTTCCAATAACGTGTTTTGCTGCGAGTGCCCTCCGGTGGAATAACTAGTTGTACTGGACCATCTGCCTCATTAAGAGCTTGAGCAGATGCTGCGACCAAATTATTGGATTGTTCGCGATTGACAGCAATGCCTCCCAACCAACGCATTACTCCACCGAAGGGAAATCGAAAAATACTAGCTTTGCCCATCCAGTAGATGTTCAAGCGTAAAGCAAAAGCTACCATCAGTGTGAATGGAAGATCCCAATTACTTGTGTGAGGAGCGGCAATAAAAACACATTTGCTTGCATTGGGGGGGAGTTGGCCTTCTATTTTCCATCCGCTTACACGCAAAAAAACAACGGAAAATTGCCGCAGCAGCGTATTGATGATGGGAGTTTTAAATATGGTCCTGTGCATGAATGAGAAAATTTTTGAAAGTTTTTCGACAGCCTAGGCCAAGACTCAACACAAGTTCTAAAGATTATAGCTTGTAGCTTAAGGATATAGATCAGATCTTCGTAGGTCGAAATGAGGCCTACTAGTTACAATAGGCGTCCTGCACAATCTTATGACTTAATTGCCGTGCGCGGCAGTTTGACCCACACCCATCATGTCTGTTATCTCAATTAGTAACGCTCAACTTGCTTTTGGCCATGTGGCCTTGTTAGATCGCGCCGATTTTTCGCTCGAGGCGGGAGAGCGCATTGGTTTAATTGGCCGTAATGGTACGGGTAAATCTTCTTTATTAAAAGTGATTGCGGGTCTGGCGAAATTAGACGATGGATTATTAAGTTTTCAGCAAGGATTGCGAATTGCTTATGTAGCGCAGGAGCCAGAATTTAATCCTCAGGCCAGTGTGTTTGATACTGTTGCGGCGGGTGTGTCGAATGCGCTGGAGTTGATTACGCAATATGAGCAACTCACGTCTCAGTTGGGGACAGATGATGATTCCGCTCTATTAGAGCAGATGCAGCTACTGCAATCGAGTATTGATGTGGTAGATGGCTGGAATTTAGAAAATCGAGTTCAAACCACGCTACAAAAATTAAATTTAGATCGTGCGCGTCTGGTGGGTACGCTCTCGGGCGGCATGAAAAAAAGAGTCGCCCTGGCACGCGCGTTGGTCAGTGCACCTGATGTGCTTTTGCTGGATGAGCCAACCAACCATTTAGATTTTTCTTCCATTGCCTGGCTAGAGGATTTACTACAAGATTTTCGTGGCAGTCTGTTATTTATTACGCATGATCGACGCTTTCTCGATAACGTAGCAACACGTATCGTTGAACTCGATCGTGGTCGCTTGCAATCTTACCCGGGAAATTTCACTGCGTATCAAACTCGAAAAGTTGAACAGCAGGCCATCGAGGATATAGAAAGCGCAAAATTTGACAAAGTGCTCGCACAAGAAGAGGTGTGGATACGCAAAGGCGTTGAAGCAAGGCGCACTCGAAACGAAGGTCGTGTGCGACGACTGGAAGCGCTCCGTCTGGAGCGTTCACGACGTAGAGATCAACAAGGTCAAGTCAAACTTGAACTAGCGGCTGGCGAGCGTTCAGGAAAAATTGTCGCAGAGTTGATCGATGTTGATAAATCCTATGACAACCGATTCATCGTTAAACACTTCAACGCCATTATTCAACGTGGCGACAAGATAGGTTTGATTGGTGTGAATGGAGCGGGTAAGACAACTTTGCTGCGTTTGATACTCGGTGAAGAAACACCGGATTCAGGTACGGTTCGACAAGGCTCGCGTTTGCAGGTGGCATATTTTGATCAGATGCGTGAGCAATTAAATGATGAGGCTAGTCTGGTCGAAACGATTTCACCGGGCAGTGATTGGGTAGAAATTAATGGTCAGCGCAAGCATGTTATGACGTATTTAGGCGATTTTTTATTTGCACCGGAGCGTGCACGTTCGCCAGTAAGAACGTTGTCTGGCGGTGAAAGAAATCGTCTCTTGCTGGCACGATTATTTGCTAAGCCTGCGAATGTACTGGTGTTGGATGAGCCGACGAATGATCTGGATATTGATACGCTAGAGTTACTAGAGCAATTACTCGAAGAATATGATGGAACTGTTTTCCTCGTCAGTCACGATCGAACCTTCCTCGACAATGTAGTAACGCAAGTTGTCGTTGCAGAGGGTGAGGGGATTTGGAAAGAGTATGTCGGTGGTTATGCTGATTGGGAGCGGGTAAGCCGCACTTCGCAAAGTACATCCGCTAAAGAGCTCTCTAAAACAGTAGTCAAGACTAAAGAGCTTGCTGCTGAACCGTCATCTAAAGCCAAAAAACTGAGTTTCAAAGAACAGCGCGAACTTGAGCAGTTACCCCAGCAAATAGCAGCTTTGGAGGCTGAGCAAGCGACAATTTCTGCGCGCCTGGCTGATCCTAACCTGTACGCAAAAGAACCTGCCGACGCTCAAAAGCTGAGTGAGCGCTTTGCTGAAATCGACCAATTATTAATGGATAGCTTAGAGCGCTGGGAAATTATTGAGGCTAAAACTAAAAGTTGATGTTGTTACGATTAGTTTAGCTTGCGTGAGGCCGCACGCAAATGAGTTACTTGTTGACGTAGCAAGGCAGCGTCCGAAGCTTGTGGGCACTCTGCTAAATATGCTTCGATATCATTCAAGGCCGCTTTAGGGCAATCCAGATTCGCAAAGGCGACACCGCGATCGCGACGCTCAGTAATTTCATCTGGCAGCAAAATAACTAATCGCTGTTGAACATTTAAAAATTGCTGCCAATGAGGATGATCAGTAAATAAAGCTTTGAGGTTACGCAGCATGCGCACCAGTATTGTTCGCGAGCTTGCATCATTGAGATAGCTTGCAAGCGAAGGTTCATTGGAACTACGGCCTTGCGCGAAATAGGGTTCTAGTCTTTCTTCTAGCTCTTCGCGTGAAAGGCTGTTGCCATTCACGGGATCAAGAATGATATCGCCGCTATTGACCGAGAGCTTCATCAGAAAGTGGCCGGGAAAAGAAATTCCCTTCACGTTCAATCCTATCTGGCTAGCTAACTCCATATAAATGACAGCAAGCGAGATCGGTATTCCGCGCCGGCTAGCAAGTACTTTATGAAGATAGCTATTATCTGGATTGTAGTAATCATTTAGGTTGCTACCAAAGCCTAGCTCTTGGTAGAAAAAATTATTCAATAATCGTAACTTCGGTATATGCGCGATATCTTCTGGTAAGCGACGCTTTAAGCGGATCGCGAGTTTATCCATCTCCAGTTGCGATTGATTGAGATCGATGGCGGGATCTTCATCTTGAGCAATGCTGAGTGCGGCTTCAAAAAGAGGAATCGCTTCCTCTTCTTGAACCAGAGAAGCAAAATAATCAAGCGGTTTAAGTAGTGAGTCGTAATCGGCCATGAAATTAGTGCTTTACGCTGATTCGCGTTTGAAATCGGTAAGACGCAAACCCATGGCCAAGAGCGCTATGAAATAACTTAGTGCGCAGATAATCATAATCAGGAAAAGTAATCCGATACGAGTCCAGGGTGTTGCGTGCATTGCAATCCAGTCAAATTGCGAGCCCATCCATAAGCCTACGCCTGCCAGAATAAATAGAGCGCCAAGGATTTGAGTAATGAACAGAGGCCAACCAGATTCAGGTTGATAAATTTTATTTTTTCTCAGCATGACATACAGAAAAAATGCATTCAGTGTCGCGCCTAATCCTATCGATAGCGCTAATCCTGCATGGGCTATCCAAGGTACAAAAATTAAATTCATGAGTTGGGTTGCGATGAGTACACCCACACCAATTTTTACCGGTGTACTGATATCTTGTTTTGCATAAAACCCGGGAGCCAAAATTTTTACCAAGATAAGACCCATGAGTCCTACGCCATAAGCGACGAGTGCCTGTGCAGTCATGTCGACCGATAAGGCATCAAATCGGCCGTAATGAAATAGCGTGGTGGTAATGGGTACTGATAAAACCATCAACGCGATTGCAGCTGGCATAGCAAGAAGAAAGGTTAATCGCAGACCCCAATCGAGCAGGGAAGAATATTCGCGTTGATCACCGCTGGCATTGGCTTGAGATAGGCTGGGTAAAAGAATAGTACCGAGAGCGACACCTAATAAGCCTGTAGGTAATTCCATTAGTCGATCTGCATACGATAGCCACGACACGCTTCCATCGGTGAGATGGGAAGCGATGTTGGTGTTAATAATGAGGCTAATCTGCGCGGCAGACACGGCAAAGGTTGCGGGTAGCATTTGTTTCAGCACGCGACGAACACCTTCGTCAGAGAGTATCTCAAACGGATTCAAACTAATACGAGGCAGCATGCCGATTTTGCGCAGCGCGGGAAGCTGTAGTCCCAGTTGTAATACGCCACCGATAATCACCGCAATAGCGAGAGCGAAAACGGGCTGTGACAATCTCGGTGCGATTAATAGCGAGCAGAAAATAAATGAGAGATTGAGTAAAACCGGCGTGAATGCAGGTACGCGAAATTCTCGCCATGTATTTAGTATGCCGCCCGCTAATGCTACTAACGACATAAACAAAATGTAGGGGAACATGATGCGCGTCATCGACACCGAGAGCGACATAGCTAATGGATCTGATGCAAAGCCACTTGCCATGAGTAGCACGATAGCCGGCGAGGCAATTACGCCAATGATGGATGTGGCTAATAAGACCCAAAACATGACGGTGGCGACATGGTCAGCCAGTATGCGAGTCGCGCGTGGGCCACGCTGATTTTTGTATTCTGCAAGAATCGGCACGAAGGCTTGCGAGAAAGCGCCCTCGGCAAACAAACGGCGCAGCAGGTTGGGAATTCGGAAGGCGACGAAAAAGGCATCGGTGTAGACCGACGCGCCGAAAGTTCGGGCAATCAGGAACTCGCGAACCAGACCCGTGATGCGTGAGAGCATCGTCATGCCAGATACGGTGGCGAGCGTTTTGTGCAAATTCATGGCAACCGATTATAGCGGTAGGCTTTTTGCGGCAGGTTGGCCGGATAAGTTAGTTTCTGGAGGCTTAACAAAGCGGCATCAATCTCGATGGCTGTAATCGGCTATTTATTCTCAAAAAGAAATTATTTTTGTGTTTATTTCTTTTATTTACTTGTCCCGTGCTCATTGTTAGCTATGCCGGATGTTTGCCCCGGTCATTAAAACCCGCTATAATCTTCGTTTTTCGAAATTCCGCTTGGAGCAGTGCTCCCGGCTCTATACCAGGAACAAATCATGGCAAATACCGCACAAGCGCGTAAGCGCGCTAGGCAAGCTGTCAAGCTGAATGCGCACAATTCCAGTCAGCGCTCGACGCTTCGCACCGCGATCAAAGCCGTTCGTAAAGCTATTGAGTCTGGCGACAAAGCCTCCGCTGCTCAAGTTTTTCAGGCATCTGTATCTGTGATCGATCGTATCGCCGACAAGAGAATTATTCACAAAAACAAAGCCGCTCGTCACAAGAGCCGTCTTTCTGCTGCGATCAAAGCCTTAGCTTAATTTTGCGGCCTGGTTAATCCAGGTGGAGCAGCGAAACGTAATTTAAAACCCGTCAGGTTATTGCCTGACGGGTTTTTTACTTTGGAAGGCCACCAACCTTAGTCCCGGGTTTGAGATTTTTTTGTTTGAACCATCCCTGATTCATTTCTAGCGCATACCGTGCTGGTTTTTTTGTGCAATGAGCATCTTGAGTCTGCGGCTGCATGTCTTCTATATTGATAATGGTGTCAGCCTCGTCAATGAAGGCCACTGAGAGGGGTAGTGGCGTATTTTTCATCCACATACAGACCATTCGGCTTTCGGGAAAGCGAAAAACCATACCTTCATTTGCCCCCATTTTTTCACGATACATGAGCCCTTGCGCGCGCTCTTCTTCCCTCAGCGCGACTTCCGCTTGAACAAGATGGATTCCAAGGTTGAGTGTCGTGACCGGAAAACGTTGTTGGGCATACGCTTGAGAGCTGATAACGATCTGTGAACAAAGCGCAACGAACAGGATTTTTTTCATTATGGGTGGTGTAAGTTACTGAGCTAATACGGAAACAGGCGTCTTGTTATTCATGTTTAGTTGCATGTAACTTTTGAAGCTTGAATTTTTATTTTGGAATTGTAACTGCGTAACTGAGTAACGGCATGAATGCGAAGGGCTACCTTATCGCTTCCATTCCTCCTCACTGAGAACTCGCCATTCGCCGGGCCACAGAGGATGGCTGGCGAGGGAGAAGGGGCCAATCGAACTTCTAATTAGTCTCAATGTGGGTAAGCCAACGGCGGCAGTCATTCGTCGTACTTGGCGATTTTTACCTTCTGTAAGGGTGATCGATAGCCATGCATCGGGAATGCTTTTGCGCTCTCGTACAGGTGGGTCGCGTTGCCATAACCAGTTGGGTGATTCGATAAGGCTAGCTCGACTACCACGGGTCGTGAAGTCGCCCAAATCTATGGGGTGCCTAAGGGCTTGAAGTTGGCTTTCAATCGGCGTGCCCTCGACTTGGACCAGATAGGTTTTTTCCTTGCCGAAGTCGGGATGACTGATCTCTTGTTGAAGCTGGCCGTTATCCGTTAATAGCATCAAGCCTTCGCTATCGGCATCCAGGCGTCCAGCAGGGTATACATTCGGCAAATCAATGTACGAAGCGAGTGTTTTGCGAGTTTCGTGAGCCGAGAATTGACTCATTACACCGTATGGTTTATTGAATAAAATCAATGACATGAGGAATTTTTTGGTGAGTGTTGGTCATGTCTGATGAGACGCGAAACTTATATAAATAGAGGTTATCCTGCGTATCGTGGCACACTTGTTTGTATGGCGAACTGCGAAATTCTAGTGCATAATGTGAAAAGCAGTCTTATGTCTTATATAAGACACGCCAACAGCAGTGTGTAGAATTCAATTAAAGTGCTTTGCCGTTCACAAGACGCAAAATACAATTTCTTTATCCGCCAAAATCTTCGGAGATAACGATGTATCAACATATTAAAGTGCCCGCCGAGGGTAAGAAAATTACGGTCAGAGCTGACTATTCTCTCGATGTGCCCGACAACCCGGTTATTCCTTACATTGAGGGCGATGGCACGGGCGTTGATATTAGTCCTGTGATGATTAAGGTGATCGATGCAGCGGTTGCCAAGGCCTACGGCGGCAAACGAAAGATCAGCTGGATGGAAATTTACGCCGGCGAAAAATCGACCATGGTGTACGGCCCCGATGTATGGCTGCCAGAAGAAACACTGAAAGCATTAAAGGACTATGTCGTATCGATCAAGGGCCCTTTGACCACGCCAGTCGGTGGTGGCATTCGTTCATTGAACGTTGCACTGCGCCAGGAACTGGATCTGTATGTTTGTCTGCGTCCAGTTCGCTACTTCAAGGGCGTGCCTTCGCCACTGCGTGAGCCGGAAAAAACAGACATGGTGATCTTCCGTGAGAATTCAGAAGATATCTACGCCGGCATCGAGTGGCAAGAAGGTACGGATGGCGCGAAAAAAGTTATTGATTTCCTGATCAAGGAAATGGGCGTGAAGAAGATTCGTTTCCCGCAAACGTCGGGTATCGGTGTCAAGCCGGTGTCACGTGAAGGTACGGAGCGCCTGGTCCGCAAAGCTATTCAATACACGATTGATAATGACAAGCCTTCCCTGACGATCGTCCACAAGGGCAACATCATGAAGTACACCGAAGGTGGCTTCCGTGATTGGGCGTATGCACTGGCACAAAAAGAGTTTGGCGCGACCCTAATTGATGGCGGCCCTTGGTGTACGTTCAAAAATCCTAAGACCGGCAAAGACATCATCGTCAAGGATTCGATCGCAGATGCGTTCTTGCAGCAGATCTTGTTACGTCCAAACGAGTACAGCGTTATCGCTACATTGAACTTAAATGGTGATTACATCTCTGATGCTCTAGCAGCACAGGTTGGCGGTATAGGTATTGCGCCTGGTGCAAATTTGTCTGATTCGGTCGCAATGTTTGAAGCGACGCATGGTACAGCCCCTAAATATGCCGGTAAGGATTACGTCAACCCAGGTTCGCTGATACTCTCGGCTGAGATGATGTTGCGCCACATGGGCTGGTTTGAGGCGGCTGATCTGGTAATTAGTTCGATGGAGAAATCCATAACCTCCAGAAAAGTCACCTATGACTTTGCCCGTTTGATGGAAGGGGCGACGCAGATGTCTTGCTCAGGATTTGGTGATGTAATGATTTCAAATATGTAATTATTGAATCGGCTTAGCTCTTGCTCAATGGTCTGAGGAATTTATTTCGATAAAGTCTCAGGTCATTGCAGCGAGACGGACCTGCGCCAGAAAATAAAAACCCCCGGTTTTGCCAGGGGTTTTTGAGAGGGTCCTAATGGGTAATCAGGCGTTTTGAATGTTAGAAGCTTGCTTGCCTTTGGGGCCTTGCGTTACTTCGAACGATACTTTTTGCCCTTCTTTGAGGGTTTTGAAGCCATTCATCTGAATCGCGGAAAAGTGCGCGAACAGATCTTCGCCACCATCATCCGGAGTGATAAAACCGAAGCCTTTGGCGTCGTTAAACCACTTTACAGTACCAGTTGCCATAAAAAGCGTCTTTCTTTAAGAACGAATCACACGAGCCCTAAAAGCAAGAAGCCTCGCGTAACGCTGCCCCCTCTTATTATTGCTCCTCCTATATCAATTAGTGCCAACCCGCACATTTATTGATCATTTGCATTGTTCGCGTAAAAAATCTAAAAGTCAAGTTAATTGCCAAAAGAACCAAACTTGGCGGAACTTATTGAGAATCCAGGATTGGTGGGCCTTTTCGAGCTAGCGCCCTGCGCATGGCGAGGAAAGCGCGTAATATCAATGCAAGTGCATGGATATGACTGGTTTAACCTGTTACGCAGGTAGATGAAAGCATTAGAATATAAGCATGGCAACTAACGAAGAGAATGATAATGGCACGGCTCTGATTACCAAGGAGCAAAAGGAAGCGGTTAAGCCGCCTTCCATGTATCAGGTGCTGTTGTTAAACGATGATTACACCCCGATGGAATTCGTGGTCGCTATCATTCAAGAATATTTCAACAAAGACCGTGAGAACGCTACACAAATTATGTTGAAAGTGCATCGTGATGGTAAAGGATTGTGCGGCGTTTATCCCAAGGATATTGCCAGTACAAAAGTAGAGCTTGTATTAACCCACGCCCGAAAGGCTGGGCACCCGCTGCAGTGTGTGATGGAGGAAGCATGATCGCCCAGGAACTTGAAGTTAGTTTGCACATGGCCTTTGTTGAGGCTCGACAAGCACGACATGAATTTATTACCGTCGAGCATCTCTTGCTTGCGCTACTAGACAATCCCTCAGCGGCAGAGGTTTTACGTGCGTGTGCGGTGAATGTTGATGACCTCCGTAAAACTCTCACTAACTTTATTACAGACAATACGCCGACGGTTCCTGGTACGAGTGAAGTCGATACTCAACCGACCTTAGGTTTTCAGCGTGTAATTCAACGTGCAATCATGCACGTACAGTCGGCTTCCAACGGTAAAAAAGAAGTCACAGGCGCCAACGTGCTAGTGGCGATCTTTGGTGAAAAAGATTCGCATGCTGTTTACTATCTGCATCAGCAGGGAGTTACTCGACTCGATGTCGTTAATTTTATTTCTCACGGTGTGCGTAAGGATCAACAGTCCGAATCGCAAAAAGCACCTGAAGGTGTGGAAGAAAGTTCGTCCGAAGGTCAGCAAAAAGAAAGTGCGCTTGATCAATTCACTCAAAATCTCAACAAGCTTGCAGCTGAAGGCAAGATCGATCCATTGATTGGTCGTGAAGCCGAAGTCGAGCGAGTGATTCAAACTTTGTGCCGTCGCCGTAAAAATAATCCTTTGTTGGTTGGTGAGGCAGGCGTTGGTAAAACAGCGATTGCAGAAGGTCTTGCATGGCGTGTAACTCAAGGCGACGTGCCTGAGATTTTGCAAAACGCCGTGGTGTATTCGCTAGACATGGGCGCCTTGTTGGCCGGCACTAAATATCGTGGTGATTTCGAGCAGCGCTTGAAAGCGGTATTGAAGCAAATGAAAAATAATCCTAACGGGATTTTATTCATTGATGAAATCCACACCATCATCGGTGCAGGTTCTGCTTCGGGTGGTACGTTAGACGCATCTAATCTATTGAAGCCTGCACTCTCTAGCGGTCAGTTGAAATGTATCGGTGCCACTACCTTTACTGAATACCGCGGTGTGTTTGAAAAAGATCATGCTCTCTCTCGTCGTTTCCAGAAGATCGATGTGAATGAGCCGACGGTTGAGCAAACCATTCAGATTTTGCGCGGATTGAAATCGCGCTTCGAAGAACATCATGGCGTGAAGTACTCCGCCTCAGCGTTGACATCAGCGGCTGAATTAGCTGCGCGCTTTATCAATGATAGGCATTTGCCTGATAAGGCTATCGACGTTATCGACGAAGCTGGTGCAGCTCAGCGCATTCTTCCAAAATCAAAACAGAAAAAAACCATTGGCAAGTCAGAGATCGAGGACATTATTTCCAAAATCGCTCGCGTGCCTGCGGCGTCAGTAAATCAAGATGATCGTACTAAGCTGCAGACTATCGATCGCGATCTGAAAAATGTGGTGTTCGGTCAAGATCCGGCGATTGAGGCGTTGGCAGCCGTCATCAAAATGGCGCGAGCAGGTTTGGGTAAAACTGATAAGCCGATTGGTTCGTTCTTGTTCTCCGGCCCGACCGGCGTAGGAAAAACTGAGGTCGCTAAACAACTCGCTTTTATCATGGGTATTGAGCTGATCCGTTTTGATATGTCCGAATACATGGAGCGCCACGCCGTCAGTCGTTTGATTGGTGCGCCACCGGGTTATGTAGGATTTGATCAAGGTGGTTTGTTGACTGAGGCCGTCACTAAAAAGCCGCATTCCGTGTTGCTGCTTGATGAGATAGAGAAAGCGCATCCGGATGTGTTCAACATTCTGTTGCAAGTGATGGATCACGGAACACTTACGGATAACAATGGCCGCAAAGCTGACTTCCGTAACGTGATCATCATCATGACCACCAATGCCGGAGCTGAAAGTTTGCAGAAGCGCACCATGGGCTTCACCGAGTCTAAGCAAGCTGGCGATGAAATGATTGACATCAAGCGTATGTTTACGCCTGAGTTCCGAAATCGTCTGGATGCCATCATCAGCTTCAAGGCGCTGGATGAAGAAATTATCCTGCGCGTGGTGGATAAGTTCCTCATGCAACTGGAAGAGCAACTGCATGAGAAGAAAGTCGATGCCGTATTCAGCGAATCATTGCGTCAATTCCTAGGTAAGAAAGGTTTTGATCCATTGATGGGCGCTCGTCCTATGTCGCGACTGATTCAAGACATGATTCGCAAAGCACTGGCGGATGAACTCTTGTTTGGTAAATTGATGTCGGGTGGACGTGTCACCGTTGATCTGGATGATCAAGATAACGTCAAACTGGATTTTGCTGAGAGTGATACGCCACCACCTGCAGCGCCCCAAGAAACAGTAGAAGTTGAATGATGATCTAATTTTTTTAGATTAGAGCTTCATAAAAAACCCTGAGCTTGCTCAGGGTTTTTTGTTTTCATCGCTGCGAATCGAGATAGCTATTTCTAGGTGGGTAGCTTTAAGGAACCAGTACTTTTTTCGTCGACTGTTTTTGTCGAATCTCTTTGATAGTCGTTTGAATCAAGCTTAGTCTACTTTCTGTCCAGGGATGGAGTGTTTGGTAGGAGTTAGCTAGTGATGAGTTTGGAGCTTGGGCTAACCTCTGAATCGCATGAGCAAAGTTAGCAGGGTCGTAACCCGCCCGAGCCAGCATAAAAATAGCCAGTCGATCAGCTTCCTGATCCATTTTTTCAGGCGTTATCTTGATTCCATTGCTACTGTTAGCAGCCACTTGATCAGGTTTAAACAGCAGCAAATTATCGATGACGATGGATAGCGTAGCCATTTGTTGTAACTGTTTGGCGTGCTGCAAAACATTGTGCGCTATCTCGCGCGCAATGATGACGGCCACGTCTTCATCCGTAGAGAGCCAATCAAGCAAGCCGCGGGTGAGTAATATTCGACGTCCATCGGCATAAGCATTTACGCTCTCAGTATTGCCGACATCAATAGCAAAAGCACAGGCCAGAGTCAGCGGCACGTTAACCGTTGTGGGTTGATTTTGCCGCAAGACAGTAATGTTTATCTCAGTCAGATTTTTAAGAATGGGTGACAGCATGCGTGCTGCCTCGGGTTCAGCTTGCGGGCCAGTAGGTATATTGAGGTCTTGAATCGTTTGCAGAATATCGCCACGTTTAAGACCTGCGCGCATCGCACCACTGCCATCGAGTATCTGCATCACTTGCAATCGCTCGTCGAGACCAAGGCTCTGTCGAGCCGCAACTGCTAGCTCTGGTGGATATGAGTATTGATTTTTAGCGGTAAATCCTAGCAGAGGTCGAGCATGGGTTCGGCAAAGTACCGCATTTTTAATGATGAGTGGTGCGGCGATACGGTAGATACGTTCTTGCCGAAGCAGCAGACCATCAATAATAGGGTCGCGTACAGCAACCGATGATGCGCCATTAACTTTACTGGGTGAGTTTTGAGATATCGACGGTGAACTTGATGTTGAATGGGGCGTCGATGTATTTGTACTCAGAGGAATCTGAGTACAAGCGCCGAGAAATGTTAATAGAAACGCGCAAAGAAATAGCGGCGATAGAACACAGCGACTAAGGCGGAGATGTCGACGGCATGTCATTGAAAAACTTGCCAGTGGCACGAAAACCTCCCGTTATTTTTTCCCTGTACTTCCAAAACCACCTGCGCCGCGATCACTTTCTTCGAAAGTATCCACTACTCTAAATCCTACTTGTAACACTGGCACAATAACCAGTTGTGCCAATCGCTCCATGGGGTTTAAGACGAATGCCGTCGCACCACGATTCCAGGTCGAAACCATCAACTCACCTTGATAATCTGAATCGATCAGTCCCACCAAATTACCCAATACGATACCGTGTTTATGACCGAGTCCGCTACGTGGAAGAATCATCGCCGCATACGCTGGATCGGCGATATGAATCGCCAGCCCGGTTGGAATTAAATGCGTGCTGCCAGGCTCAATAGTAAGTGGCGCTTCAATACACGCGCGGAGATCAAGACCTGCGCTACCTGGGGTTGCGTAGCTGGGTAGTTGGTCGCGCATGCGCGCATCGATAATTTTTAAGTCTATGGTTTTCATGATGTGGCGTTTACAGACGATGGGCAATTTCTTCTATCAGTTGGCCAGCAAGAATTGCTTTGCTGGCGCGTGTGAGGTATTTGTGGCCGTTAGCATCAAACAAAACGAGTTCGTTATCGTCTTTACCAAAGGTCTGGTGCCCGATATTACCGACCAGTAGAGGGATACGTTTTTTTTCACGCTTAGCTGCGCCATGCTCGAGAAGATTTTCTGACTCGGCAGCAAATCCTACACAGTAGGGTGGCGACGCTAAGGCAGCGACTTCAGCCAATATGTCGGGGTTTTGTTCGAACGTGAGAGAGGGTAATTGGCCGTCTTGTTTTTTTATTTTTTGTGAGCTCACATCGCTAACACGCCAATCGGCGACCGCAGCAACGGCGATAAATAGCTGTTGGCCCTTAACGTTAGCTATCACAGCATCGCGCATTTCCAGCGCCGTCGTTACCGGTAATACCCTGATACCTGCAGGTGCTTGTAATGATGTTGGCCCAGAGACTAGCGTTACCTCAGCTCCCGCAGCCCACGCGGCACGCGCAATCGCGTAGCCCATCTTGCCGGAGGAAAGGTTGGTGATGCCGCGTACAGGATCAATCGGCTCGAATGTGGGGCCGGCCGTAATTAATACTTTTTTACTCGCGAGTAGCTTGGGCTGAAAAAAAGCAGAGAGTGACTCCAGCAGTTGTTCTGGCTCGAGCATGCGGCCCAAGCCCGTTTCGCCACAGGCTTGATCACCGGCAGCAGGACCTAAAAGAGTAATGCCATCTTTTTTAAGTTGCACGGCATTGCGTTGCGTAGCGGGGTTGTCCCACATCTCAACGTTCATCGCAGGTGCTACTAAAAGCGGCACGTTGGCTGGGCGAGCTAAGCAAAGAGTAGAGAGCAGATCATCGGCTGCACCATGCACGAGTTTGCGCATGAAATCTGCTGAGCAAGGAGCAATCAGTATCGCATCAGCATGACGTGATAAATCAATGTGCGCCATGTTGTTGGAGATGCGGCTATCCCACTGATCAGTAAATACAGGCTTGCCGGAAAGTGCTTGCAGTGTCACGGGTGTGATGAAATGACGGGCAGCTTCCGTCATCACGACTTGGCAGCTTGCTCCTGCTTTTACCAAGCCGCGAGCTAACTCGGCCGCCTTGTAACAGGCAATGCCACCAGTCAGACCCAAGACTATATTTTTTCCGGTGAGGCTCATGATTGCATGGATTTTCGCTAACGATTAACTCGACGTAGTTCATCGAGTATAAACAATACTGCACCTAGAGTAATCGCACTATCCGCCACATTGAACGCAGGCCAGTGAAGACCGCCCACATGAAAATCCAGAAAATCGATGACGTGGCCGTAGGCTATACGATCTATAAGGTTACCGAGCGCGCCACCGAGTATCAAGGTCATGGCCCAGCAAAACAGGCGTTGACCTGAATGGCGCTTGAGCATCCAGATAATTAACAGGGATGCGAGCAAGGACACGCCCGCAAAAAAATAGCGTTGCCATCCAGGTTGATCTGCCAAAAAACTAAACGCTGCGCCGCGGTTATAGACCATCACCAAATTGAAGAAGGAGGTGACGGTATCTGACTGACCAAATACCATCATCCTACTCAGCGTTATTTTACTCAGTTGATCAATCAAAACAACGATCATCGCAATACCCAACCAGAGCGACAGACCTACTGATTTTTTTGACATAGTGAGATTCGTGCCAGCTAGTAAGTGGTTAAGCTATGCGACGTTTTTCGCCAGCACCAAATAAATTGGCATGGCAGCGTTCGCACAGTCCTGGGTGATCAGTATGCGCACCCACGTCGGCGCGGTAGTGCCAGCAACGTTCACATTTTTTATACGTTGATGCTTTTACGATGATTTTTTCTTCCGCAGTAGAACTGCACGCTGTAACGGTCGCTGCCGACGTGATCAAAACAAATTTCAAATCGTCACCGAGCTCTTGCAGTAGTGCGAGTTTGTCACCACTTGCATGCACATCAACTTCCGCCTGAAGAGATGAGCCGATTGCGCCAGACACGCGAACTTCTTCCAGTTGTTTAAGTACTCCAGCACGAATTTCTTGAATTGATTGAAATTTATGTAGTAGAGCTTCTGACTCACTAATCAGAGGCAAGCTATAGAACGTTTGCGTAAAAATCGTTTCATCGCTTTGTTGGTGCATCTCTTTACTAGCAAACACCGACCAGGCTTCTTCAGCAGTAAATGAAAGAATCGGCGCCATTAAGCGCAACAAGCTTTGAGTGATATGCCAAATAGCTGTTTGCGCTGAGCGACGCGCCAATGAGGTTGTGCCGCCTGTGTACAAACGATCTTTTAGAATATCGAGGTAAAAACCGCCCAAGTCTTCAGAGCAGTACATTTGTAGTTTTGCGATAACAGGATGAAATTCGTATTCTTCAAAATGCTGACGAATTTCGCCTTGTAGCTGATTCATTCGTGCCAGCGCATAGCGATCAATTTCTGCTAGCTGATCGATGGCGATCGCATCGGTCGCCGGATTAAAATCGGATGTATTAGCGAGTAAGAAGCGCAGCGTGTTACGTATACGGCGATAACTCTCAACCACACGTTTTAAAATTTCATCTGAAATTGATAGCTCACCCGAGTAATCGGTCGCTGCGACCCATAAGCGAAGAATCTCTGCGCCTAGCGAGTCAGAGACTTTTTGTGGCGCGACGACGTTGCCCTTAGACTTGGACATTTTCTTGCCCTCGCCATCCACCACAAAGCCATGAGTGAGCAAGGCTTTGTAGGGGGCGCAGCCATTCAGCATGGATGATGTCAACAGAGATGAGTGGAACCAACCGCGATGTTGATCTGAACCTTCTAAATACAAATCAGCAGGGAAGTGTGATTCATTAGCATGCGAGCCGCGCAAGACGGTTTGATGGGTCGAGCCCGAGTCAAACCACACATCCAAAGTATCGCGATTTTTTTCGTAATGCGCAGAATCGCTTCCCAGAAAACTGTGTAGATCTAAGCTGTGCCACGCTTCGATGCCGTGCTGCTCAACGAGTTTTGCAACCTTTTCTAACAGCGCCGGAGTTTCAGGATGTAGTTCTCCTGTTTCTTTGTGCACAAAAAAAGCCATCGGTACGCCCCATTGGCGCTGACGCGATAGCGTCCAGTCGGGACGGTTGGCAATCATGCCGTGCAAGCGCGCTTTACCCCATGAAGGGAAGAAGCGTGTCGCCTCAATAGAGCTTAGTGCGGTTTCACGAAGCGATGCATTGCCTTGCTTAGGTTTATTGTCCATGCTGGCAAACCATTGCGAGGTGGCGCGATAAACGATAGGCGTTTTGTGGCGCCAGCAGTGCATGTAGCTGTGATCAAACATCACCAGCTTAAATAAATTGCCTGCTGCTTCAAGCGCACTACAGATAGGTTTTGATGCTTCCCATATCGTCATGCCTCCAAACAGAGCAAGCGACGAGGCATAACGACCATCGCCCATCACGGGGCTAAGTATCTGATCATCTTTCATGCCATGCGCTTTGCACGATGCGTAATCTTCGATGCCATATGCAGGCGCCGAGTGCACGATACCGGTACCCGCATCGGTTGTAACGTAGTCGCCCAAATAGACGGGAGACAAGCGATCGTAAGCTTTATCGGTGGTGTGGAGGGGATGATGAAAATTAATCTGTGCTAATGCCTCACCGGTACACGTGGCGATCACGTCGCCTTGCAAACCGTAGCGAGATAAACAGCTCTCGACCAGATCCTGCGCGAGGATCAAGAGAATTTTTTCGCCCTGACGATCCGCCTGCACCAATGCATAAGTAAATTCAGGATGAACATTCAATGCTTGATTCGATGGGATAGTCCAAGGCGTCGTCGTCCAGATAACGACATAGCCTTTTTTTGATGGCAGCGACGTTAATCCAAAGGCTTTTGCAACTCGCTCAGGTTCGGCAAAAGGAAAAGCGACATCAATCGCGGGGTCGCGCTTATCTTGGTATTCAACTTCAGCTTCAGCCAAAGCTGATCCGCAATCAAAACACCAGTTAACAGGTTTTAATCCGCGGTATACGAAGCCTTTATCGAGAATGCTACCTAGCGCACGAATTTCATCAGCTTCATTGCTAAAGTTCATGGTGGTGTAAGGGTTATCCCAATCCCCTAATACACCGAGACGAATAAAATCTTTTTTCTGGCGCTCGATTTGTTCTGCTGCATAAGTGCGCGATTTACTCAACACCTCAGCCGTTGGCAAATTTTTACCGTATTGTTTTTCAATCTGAATTTCAATCGGCATGCCGTGGCAGTCCCAGCCGGGCACATACTGAGCGTCGTAGCCTTCGAACTGACGCGTTTTGACAATCATGTCTTTCAGTATCTTGTTGACGGCGTGACCAATGTGAATATCGCCGTTCGCATACGGAGGGCCGTCATGCAAAATGAACTTAGGACGACCGGCTGACGCTTTGCGTATGCGTTTATAAATATTTTTCTTTTGCCACTCAGCGACCCATTTCGGCTCTCGCTTAGCGAGATCACCGCGCATAGGAAAGACGGTCTCGGTCATGTTGACCGGATATTTATTTTCGTTTTTTTTACTATTTTCAGACATGGGTTCAGGTGAGGGAAAGGGTCTCAAAAAAATCGCGTGCTGCACGAGCATCCGCGGCGATGGCATCCGTTAGTGTGTCAAGGTCAGTATATTTTTCTTCATCACGTAGTTTGTGCAAAAACTCAACATGCACTAACTTGCCGTAGCAATTGGCATCGTAATCGAAGATATGCACTTCAAGCAGCATGCGACCATCATCTTCAACCGTGGGGCGCACACCCAGGCTAGCGACTGCTGGCAAGGGGTTGGCGCTTAGCCCATGTACCTGAACGACAAAGATGCCATTCAATACGGGATGGCGATGTCCTATGCGTAGATTCAAGGTTGGAAAGCCAAGAGTGCGTCCTAGTTTTTGACCATGCAGAACGCGACCTGACATGGAATATGTAGAACCTAGTAAATCTTTCGCTTGAGTGAAATCACCGCTTTGCAAAGCGGCTCTCACAGCCGATGAAGAAATCCGTGTGCTGTTGTGAGTGACGGTGGCGAGTGATTTGACTTCGAAACCGAATTTTTTTCCAGCGTCCAGCAGCATAGAAAAATCACCGCTACGTTTTGCGCCAAATCGAAAATCATCACCCACGATCAGAAACTTTACCTGCAAGCCATCCACCAGTAGCTTTTGAATAAAATCATCAGCACTCATCGCCGCGAAACGCGCATTGAAATGTTCAACAATTACGCGGTCTATGCCAGCGGCTTCTAGCGCTTGCAGCTTGTCGCGCAAGTTAGCAACGCGTGATGGAAGTTGACCTGCATGGCCAGTCAGCTCGGCAAAAAACTCGCGCGGATGCGGCTCAAAAGTCATGACGGCTGACTCGATTCCGAGACGGCCAGCGGCGTCGCGTACCTCCGCCAGCAAGGCCTGATGTCCTAGGTGCACACCATCGAAATTACCAATAGTGAGCGCGCACGGGCGGCGTGCGTTGGCGTTAGGAAGTCCGCGGAAAACTTTCATAGCGGTCGCTGGTGACTGTCGCAGTGAGAAAGCCCTCGATTATAGTGGTTTTCAGAGCGCCGACTGACGGTTACTTATGCTTTCAGTTGAAGATAATCGCTCGCTAACCAGCGGACTAAACGACCAATCCAATTAGTTAAACCCTTATCAGCTCGGGATCCGAGTATAGGATTTTTTATTACCTGATTTACAGCCCATCCCAGATCGATTGCAGTGCAGCCATCGCTGCCAGTCCAGCGGTTTCGGTACGCAATACACGCTCGCCCATAGTCAGGCACAGCGCGCCGTGAGTAATCGCCGCTTGCTCTTCCAATGGGGTCAGGCCACCTTCAGGCCCGATAATTAAAGTAACTGCTTGTGCAGGATGGTGTTTGGCCCAGCCCGACAACGATAGTGTGCCACGTGGAGAAAGCAGCAAGCGGGGATGCAGGTCTTGTTGCGCTATCCAGCTCAGAAAAGGCATTGGCTCGTTGAGGTGGGGTAGTCGGTTGCGGCCACATTGCTCTGATGCCGCAGCCATCACGCCGTGCCAATGGCTCATTTTTTTGGTGGCTCGCTCAGCGTTAAGCCGAATTACAGAGCGCTCAGATAGCAGTGGCTGAATCGACGTTGCCCCCAGCTCGACAGCTTTCTCCATAATCCAGTCCATTTTGCTGCCCTCAGGCAGTACCTGAGCCAGAGCCAGTCCATGGGCGGGTTCCGCTTCGCGAGCGGAAAAGGTCTTTAAACGAACCTCAACCCGTTTTTTTTCTATGTGCTCGATGCTGGCGGCGTATTCACCACCTTCGCCATTAAATAGAGTGATGACCTCGCCTTCCTTTAAGCGCAAAACCTGAATGTGATGCGCAATCGCATCCGGCAAGCTCAGCACTGAGTTGAGCTCTAAGGGTTCAGGGCAATAAAAGCGAGGCATAGATTAAGGTCGATGGCGCAGGTAGGCACAGGGTTTTAGAGTAAGAACCATTGTAAGCGGGCTGCCATAGTCTGGTAACATTTAAGGTTTTCCGGTTTGCGCTGCAGATCTAGGCTTGCAAGCTAAATTTCACGTAGTTCTACTGCATTTTTCGCAACATGACTTCTTCTTCCGTTAACACCCAAATGGCTAATGCGATTCGCGCGCTGGCCATGGATGCTGTGCAAAAAGCTAACTCTGGTCATCCCGGCATGCCTATGGGCATGGCAGAGATCGCTGTCGCACTCTGGGGCAAGCACTTGCGACACAACCCCGCCGATCCCAAATGGATGGATCGCGATCGCTTTGTGGTCTCGAACGGCCATGGTTCCATGCTTTTGTATGCACTTTTGCATCTTTCGGGTTACGACCTGTCCATGGATGAGTTGCGAGCATTTCGTCAACTGCACTCAAAAACGCCGGGGCACCCCGAAGTTGACGTGACACCCGGAGTCGAAACGACCACTGGGCCCTTGGGCCAAGGCATCACCAATGCCGTTGGTATGGCACTCGCTGAAGAACTCTTGGCGGCAGAATTTAATAAGCCAGGTTTTGATGTCATTAATCACCACACCTTTGTGTTTATCGGTGATGGTTGTTTGATGGAAGGCATTAGTCACGAAGCGTGCTCTCTTGCAGGCACGCTGAAGCTTTCAAAACTGGTCGTGCTGTACGACGACAACGGTATTTCTATCGACGGCAAAGTCGATGGTTGGTTCCGTGATGACACGCCAAAACGTTTCGAAGCCTACGGCTGGAATGTACTACCGAATGTGGATGGCCATGATGTCGCTGCATTGGATGCTGCGATTGCGAAGGCTAAAAAGTCAGATCGTCCTACACTGATTTGCTGTAAGACCGTGATCGGTAAAGGTGCCCCGACTATGCAGGGTACGGATAAAGTCCACGGGTCGGCGTTAGGCGATGCTGAAATTACAGCGACGCGAGCAGCGATAGGCTGGCCACATGCACCGTTTGAAATTCCTCCTGATGTCTATGCTGCTTGGGATGCTAAGAAAAAAGGTGCTGCACTTCAGTCGGAATGGACAACGCAATTTAAGTCGTATCAACAAAAATTTCCTGCTCAAGCTGCTGCACTCGAGCGCCGCATGAAAGGTGAGCTGCCCGCTGACTATGAGCAGCTAGTTGCGCGCATGATTGCAGCATGTGTTGATAAAAAAGAGACGATTGCAACGCGTAAGGCAAGTCAAAACGCTATTCAAGCACTTGCTCCGTCCTTACCTGAATTGTTGGGTGGTTCCGCCGATCTCACCGGCTCCAATCTCACCAATTGGAAAGAATGTATTGCGGTTCGTGCGGGGCAACCTGGCAACCATATCAACTATGGTGTTCGTGAATTTGGTATGAGTGCCATCATGAATGGCATTGCACTCCATGGTGGTTACATTCCGTTTGGCGCGACATTTTTGACTTTCTCCGATTACAGTCGCAACGCGCTGCGTATGGCGGCGTTGATGAAGCTGCGTTCAATCTTTGTGTTCACGCATGATTCGATTGGTTTGGGTGAAGACGGACCTACGCACCAATCAGTCGAACAAGTATCGAGTTTGCGCTTGATTCCTAATCTTGATAATTGGCGTCCGTGTGACACGGTGGAATCAGCGGTGGCTTGGGCCCAAGCGATCAGCCGTAAGAATGGACCAACAACATTGATTTTTTCGCGACAAAATTTGCCGTTCATGGAGCGTACTCAAACTCAAGTCGATGCAATTCGTCGCGGTGGCTACATACTCAAAGATGTAGCGAATCCCAAAGCCGTACTGATTGCTACCGGTTCAGAAATCGAGCTGGCGATGAAGTCAGCAGAGGCCTTGAGTGCAGAAGGAATTCCGGTGCGAGTGGTTTCTATGCCAAGTACCGATGTGTTTGACCGTCAGGATGCAGCCTACAAGGCGAGCGTTCTGCCCAAGGGCTTGCCGCGTGTTGCGGTAGAGGCGGGTGTTACCGATTTTTGGTTTAAGTATGTCGGACTAGATGGCGCGGTGGTGGGTATTGATACCTTTGGTGAATCCGCTCCAGCTGGCCAGTTGTTCAAGCATTTTGGTTTCACGACCGAGAACGTCGTGGCTACTGTCAAATCAGTACTTCACTGATTGGCAAAGAGACCCATTTCTATTTAAAGTTTTAGGAGATCCTCATGACCATCAAAGTTGCCATCAATGGCTATGGCCGCATCGGCCGCAACGTCCTCCGTGCCCATTACGAAGGCGGTAAGAAAAATGACATTCAAATTGTTGCGATCAATGATCTCGGTAATGCCGAATCAAATGCACACCTGACCCGTTACGACACTGCACACGGAAAATTCCCAGGCACAGTGGTTGTTGATGGCGACCATATGATCGTTAACGGTGACAAGATTCGCGTCTTCGCGCAGCGTAATCCTGCCGACATTCCTTGGGGTGAGTTGGGCGTTGATGTGGTGTTGGAATGTACCGGTTTTTTCACCACCAAAGAAAAAGCGTCAGCGCATATTAAAGGTGGTGCAAAAAAAGTCATCATCTCCGCACCAGGCGGTAAAGATGTTGATGCCACTGTCGTTTTCGGTGTGAATCAAAATGTACTTAAATCATCCGATACCGTCATTTCGAATGCATCCTGCACGACCAATTGTTTAGCTCCATTGGTTAAGCCTTTGCACGACAAAATTGGTTTGGTGAATGGTTTGATGACCACAGTGCATGCTTACACTAATGACCAAGTGCTGACCGATGTGATGCACGAAGATTTGCGTCGCGCGCGTTCAGCAACGCAATCAATGATTCCTACTAAAACTGGCGCAGCTGCTGCCGTTGGATTGGTACTGCCTGAATTAAATGGCAAACTCGATGGCTACGCGATTCGCGTCCCCACCATTAACGTATCTATCGTTGACCTTTCCTTTATCGCTGCGCGTGACACCACCGCTGATGAAGTAAATGTCATCATGAAAGAAGCTTCTAATGGTGCACTCAAAGGTATTTTGACTTACAACACCGAGCCTCTAGTCTCCGTGGATTACAACCATAACCCAGCATCGAGTAATTTCGATTCCACACTGACTAAAGTTTCTGGTCGCCTCGTTAAAGTCTCTTCTTGGTATGACAATGAATGGGGCTTCTCGAACCGTATGTTGGATACGACGGTCGCCTTGATGGGTGCGAAGTAAGTAAGAAGACAGTAGCCCCATTCATTGCGGCGCAGGGTAACCCGAAGGGTTAGCCGTAGCCACAATCGAGGGCCGCGTTAGCGGCAATTGATTATCAGGCTTCTCTAACCGTATGTTGGATACGACGGTCGCGTTGATGGGTGCGAAGTAGGCAAGAGGACAGTAGCCCCATTCATTGCGGCGCAGGGTAACCCGATGGGTTAGCCGTAGCCACAGGCCGCGTTAGCGGCGATCGATAAGTGGGCTTCTCCAATCGTATCTTGGATATGATGGTGGCTTTGATGGGTGCGAAGTAAGTAGGAAGTAAATCATTGCAAAAAGGGCCGCATAAATTATGCGGCCCTTTGCTTTTGTGGTGCAGTAACAGGTCTGCCTTATTGTCCGATTAATTTTTCATAATTGGGCGAGCGTGGCCCCGGCAATAAACCTGCGTTAAATAAGCGAAAGCTTGTTTGGCGGGCGACTTGATAACCCGGGTCACCGATATTGTTAGCCACTTGTTGAATGAGTGCGCTAACGAGTATGCCAACAATGCCATTGCCACTGGAGTCTCTATTTTCAGAGTTAGACGCTTTTGCGCTGCCACTCCAAAGTGAGCGTCCAGTGCGAGCATCAATCAGCTCGGCAGTTGCAGAGACAATCACATCACTACTAATGACTCGGTAAGCAGCACCGTATTGATCTACCTTTATATAAAGTATGGCGTCGGCTCCAAATATCTCTGCAATTTTTGCTGGTGAGGCATTGTGCATCTCGCCCGGCTCAGTCAGACCATTTTCGCGAAACGTTTGGTCAACCAAGGCTACTGGAAAAACATAGTAGCCAAGTTCTGCCAAAGGTCGAGTGACGGTAGCCATCATGCTATACGTAGCGCGAACGTCAGGCGATAAATTCAATGGCGGTAGTACAACAATAGAGCGTGGCTTACTTTCTCTGATTGCCGAATAATCATAGGATTTTTGTGAAGCGCATCCTGTCAGCATCGCGGTAATACTCAGGGCTGCAATAATAAAAAAATATCGTGTCATCTGAGTTCCTTATTTCTTAAATCGATCTATGAGGCGATCCATGTAGGAACGCGATTCGGGAAATAAAGTTTTTTCGTTTTGAAACGAAGCTACTGCCCGCTCAGGATTTCCAGTCTCGAAATACAAATAACCCAGATGCGCGTAATAGCCCGGAGGAGGTGTGCGATTACCTGCTCGCGCTTTTTCTCCATCCGCCTCAAGCTTAGCCAGCTGTTCTTGAGGCGATGTCTTTTCCGACGAGTTGTACATTGCGTACACTTGATCTTCATAGCTTCCCCATTGGTATAGACCATGAGTTCCGGTGCTACAAGCGGTTAAGAGCGAGCCCGAACAGAGTGCCGCCAGTTTGAATAAATTTTTCATGGAATTTCCCCCATTAGCTTTCGGGTTTCCATGCGCCGCGTTCTATACCTTCAACCAAGCGATTAACAGCTTCACGTATCGCTAAATCAAGTACTTTTCCATTCAACGTAGAGTCATAGCTTGCAGTTCCACCAAAGCCGATAATTTCGCGGTTAGATAGAGCGTATTCACCGGCACCTTGAACTGAAAATACGACTTCGGAGGTGAGTACATTGACCACGTTAATACTCACTTTTGAATAGGCCACCTGAGTTTTTCCGCGACCCAGAATGCCGAACAGTTGCTGATCGCCCGTCTCTTTTCTGCCGAATTCAGTGACATCACCGGTGAGCACGAATTGAGCACCTTTTAGTGCTTGGTCTTTGTTACGTAATTTGGCCTCTTGCTGGATTTCATTCATGTTTTCACGATCTAAAACCACAAATCGATTCGATTGCTGCAAGTGGGTGACCAAGATAGTTTTTGCTTGAGAACCGAGGCGATCGACGCCATCTGAAAATAGGCCACGCAGGAAGGTGGATCGATTATCGAATTTACCTACGGAAATAGGATTTTTGGGTCCGCTGTAAGGCGTAGCGGCAGAGGTAACTTGTTTGGGAGCGACCGTAGTTGAAGTTTCGGTGGCGCAGCTAACTAAAAACATGATCGGGATCATGACAAGCAGGCGTTTAAAGTGAGTGATCAGCATCGTCGACTTTCGAAGATAAGGAGGGATAGAAATTTTTGACCGGGAACAAGTTATTATAAAAATAATTATTGTCGCTGTGATGCCTGCGTTGTCCATCTACAACGAGAATTAAGGATTTGCTGAGCTATAGGGAATTACATTACAAGTCAGCGCTGCTAAGCGATGCTTGATCAAGTAGGTCACTCTGTTGTCTTTAGGCAATTACTTGCAAAACATCTAGCTATTAATCTGCTAGTAGCAAGTTCAAATTTTCCACGACTGAATAGCTTGAAAAATCTGCTTTTAACAGTGAGATGATATTTCCTTGTCATCCATTTATTGCAAGCAAATAGATTTTACAGCAGGGGTATATTACACAGGCATATTTGTAGTTAAGTCGATCACCGTAAGCTCTTTATTATTTGCGTGGGTAATGGATAGAGATACGCCATTGGGTGACACTGAAATACTATTGGGATTTGAATCAATTTTTATGCAGCCTAGTAATTGATAGTCTTTAGTTGAGAGTATGTGAATAAATTTTGTAGTCTTATTAGCCACAAATAATTTATCTCGTTCGGGAGAGATGGTGAATACAATTTCGTCCGGAGGATTATTTTCGTTGCTGTAATTATTTACAATCGACTTATTTTTAGTTTGAGCATCGTCAAAAAAAAGAAATATCAATAATCCAGCGTAAACCCAAAGAATGGACTTTATGTCGACGAATGTCATGATTTTTAGGTGAATTAATACACAACTACGCCCCAAGGGGATTCACCAACGGCAATTTCTTTTATGACCTCTAAATTTTCTATATCAATTACAGAGACCGAATTAGATTTTCCGTTAGCCACGTATAATTTTTTCCCATCTGGTGTCAAACCCATATTCCATGGGCGCTTACCAACGGGGATTGTCTTAACTACCTCATTACTCGCTGTATCAATCACTGATACTGAAGCGTCTTTACCATTCGAAATGAAAACTAATTTTCCATCTAGAGAAATAGCAACACCATTACAAAAGTTACCCGCCTTTACTTCTTTGATGACTTTTCTTCCTACCACATCAATTACAAAGACCGTACTAGCAATTTCTGATGCTACGTAAGCTGTCAATCCATTAGGGAGGAAAGCTATACCTCTTGGCCTATCACCTACTTTAATAGACCCCACTTGTCGACGGCGCGCTACATCGATAATGTCAATGGTGTCAGCCTCTTCAGCAGAAACAATAACAATCTTGCTGTCCGGGCTAAACATTGCGTGCTCTGGGTTTTCCCCTTTTGTTTTTACTGAAAATACTTTTTTATTTGTAGTTGAGGATATAAAATTTATAGAATTTGTGGTTTCTGATGCGGCGATAATCCATTTTCCATCAGGTGACGCAGAAACACCCTCAGGCGATTCACCTAATTCGATTTGCCCAGTAATAGCGAGCTTATTTAAATCAACTTTAAAAAGCTTATGGCTTGGTTGATCACTTACGTAAAGTGTTTTACCGTATTTCGAAATCGCTAGTCCTCGTGGCTTACTCCCAATTTTTATCTCTTGTATTACTTGGTCAGTTTTGGTGTTAATTACAGAAACTGTTCCAGATTTTTCGCTTGGAACGTAAGCATAAGGTTCTGACATTGCTAGCGTAGTTACCAAACTGCCGATAAGTCCGAAACCAAATCTAGAAATACAGTTCATTGGTAATCCTAAGAAACAAGCGACTTACAGCCGCTTAAATGGAGCTGTATTTTTAAGGTGGAATTTTATCTTTTGTAACAACATAGCTATAAAAGCAGAAAAGTGCGGATGATCTTTAATCCAACTGATGCTAATAGCTTTTGAAGTAAATTTAAATAGGAAAAACTCCCAATGCTAAATTTAAAGATTAGATTGAAAAATTAGTTCAATAATCAAGCTACATGAAACGCTTATAGCTTGCGCTATCAACGGAATAATCATCTACCAGCATCAGAGATTCAGAGGTCCAATGAATTCAAAATAAAAAAAAGCGATTACATATGTAATCGCTTTAAAGACCCTTCACCAGGAAAAGCTAAGGCCCCCCAAATAAAACTAGAGAAGCAGAAAATTTGAAATTTATTTAATTTTCTACCAATTAAACAATCACTCATATTCACAATCTCGTCAATGGGAGAAATTCCTATTGCCCTATCAATTTTCATAAATTATTTCATCCTTAAATATCCTTTTAATCAATTGGGAATTTTTCCTAGCCTTCCAACGGCATTTAAAAGAATATAAGATTTATTTATCAAATTTTCTTAGGAATTTTTCCTATTGTGAAAAAAATCCAATCTGCTATAAAGCTCAATGTGACGTTTCATATATTAATTACGTTAATAGTGAAGTCATTTTTAAATGAGTACTTGAAAACTTAGTAGTGATCATTTGCAGCTTTTTTGCTCCCTTAATTACATTTTGGGTTCTGTTTGAAATTATTTTTATCCACCACCACTAAAAATTAAATTCAGGAGATAACTAATTATGAAGATATTCACATCCTCAAAGATGGGGCGTTTAACATTGCTCGCTTTATCAGCCATGCTGTATGCGGGCTCATCTTCAGCGGTCACTGTCAAGGCTGATAATTTTCAGCAAGCAGAGTCACCTTGGGATATGGCCTTCCTAAAAGACGGAACCATGTTCTATACAGAAAAATGCAAAGGTTTATCTGTGCGTTTGGCTTCTGGCGATGTCAAGAAGCTGCTTGGTGTTGGTGGTTCAAGCGGTTATTCGCAAACCAAGGATGACCTCTTCTGCGATGGACAAGCAGGCGTTCAAGGCGTTGCTGTCGATCCTGAATTTGCATCAAATCGTTATATTTATCTATATTCCAGTTCGCGTGGATCGAACCGAACCTACGGCGGTTACAACAACATTGTTATGCGCATGAAAGTGGACTCATCCCTTTCTAAGGTCTCGGACATTGTTGAAATTATTAATGACCTTGGCTACAAGCCAATGAAATCTAACCACCCGTTTGGCGGACCAGGCGCACACAATGGCGGCCGTATCCGTTTTAGCCCAGGTGATGGATTTTTGTACGTCGCAATCGGTGACAATCACAATGGTGCTGGCCCACAAAGCCCAACTGAGCTACGCGGTAAAATTTTACGTGTAGACCGTGATGGAAAAGCAGCTCCAGGCAATAATCCACCAGCAGGTTTCGATAAACGTATTTTTACTTACGGCCATCGTAATCCACAAGGTATCTCCTTCCGCCCTGGTACCAACGAGCCATTTGCCTCCGAAAATGGACCATGGCACTCCGACGAAGTTACCAAGCTAGAAAATGGTGGTAACGCTGGTTGGGATCCTCGCGATAAGGTAAATGGACGTGGTGAGTGCCCTGATGGCTATTGCGGTTACTCTCCTAACCAAATGGGAGCTTTACCTCCTAAAGAACGTGCTGCTTTCATGCCTATGACGGACCTGAAGGCATATCCAAATGCGATGAAACCAGCTTGGAACAACAACGGTTTGTCACAGGGTATGTGTGGAAGTGTATGGCTACAAGGTAAGCAGTGGAAAGAGTGGGAAGGTCGTCTCGCAGTTGGCTACGCTGGTATTGGTATTCATGGCACACCAACAGGTAACCGCATCGACATTCTTGAAATCTCGAAAGATGGCAAGTCGTCTAAGCGTGAAGAGTTGATGTGGCCAACGTTTGCTGGTCGCTTCCGTCACCTGTCATTGGGTCCGGACGGTGCTCTGTATGTAGCCGATGAAGCCAGCGGTATGATCTACAAAGTAACTCCAAACTAATAGCCTGTCTAACTAAAATGCGCTACCAATTGGTGGCGCATTTTTTTATCCAAAAAATCGATAGTTTAGCCAAACCAAAAACAGTTTTACTATTTTAAAATTAATGTGCGGAAGATTTTATTAATTTAGTATTTAAACTCATTAAAAAATAGAGGATTTCTAATGTCGAGATTTTTATCACTATGTCTCTTAGCTGGCTTAAGCTTAACAGCCGATATTTCATATGCTGAACCAAGTGAGCTCCAATTATTACTGCAAAAAAATAACTGCCTTGCGTGTCATCTCATAGACAAAAGAAAATATGGACCCATGCTAAAAGAAGTGGCAGAAAAATATGCTGGTGAAAGTGGTGCAGTCGAGAAATTGGCAGCAAAAATTAAGGCAGGGGGAACAGGTGTCTGGGGTGAAGACGTTATGCCGCCACAAGCTCATGTTTCGGATGCTGATGCGAAGTTAATTGCACAGTTGGTTCTATCTTTAAAATAATTGTGATCTCACTCAAGGGCTGAATTTTATCTGGTTTATGTTGATTTTTTCAGGGAAAAAAATACTCTCCAAATGCGCTGGGTAAACAAAATTATATTCGTGAATTTCCTCTTTGTGCCAATTGCAGCTCTGGGCTCAGATTGGATTTCCCTTTCACAAGATGATCAATCGCGGGTATTCATCAGTCTAGATCCGTTAGATAAAGCTAGCCCGAGAGAGGTGCGAGTGCAAGTTAAATCCATTTATACTAATCTGCGCGACTTGATGGGATTAGCTTACAACATTTCAAAAAATGAATATTTATATTCATGCGAATCGAATCTAGCTTTGGAAAAACAGCAATTTTTATTTAATGATGAAGAGTTGGTGTGGACTTTTCCGAAAGTAATTAATCCAGAGAAAATCAACATAAAAATTCCCGATGAGCCACTTAAAGTGGCTTGCAATTAGTTTTATCCGAAAACCGATTGAAAATTTAGCTGAATGAAAAAAATCTAAGCTATCTTGAGAGATTCTTTTGTAATTTTCTTGATCTCAAATTGATCAAATAAAAATTCGATTAATTTTTTCGTTATTTTTTTTGTGGGTTTATTTGTCGATACATGCGCAAAGACACTAAGAGGCTGCAGCGCATATCCAGATAACACTGGAACTAATTGACGGGATTCTAAATAGATATTTGCCACTTCTTTTGGGACGCAAGCAATTCCAACACCAGACAATGTGGCGCTCAGCAAAAAGTCACAATCGTGAGCAATAAGATGTGGGCGAAATGAATATTCGATAATGCCGGCGCTTCCAGCAAAGAACCACGAGGGGCGTGTTGGAGCTGAACTCAAATATAGGCAGCGATGCTCATTTAAATCGTTTATTTTGACTAGATTTCTGTGTTTAGCTAGGTACTCCGGAGATGCGACCAAGACTGGTTTAACACTACCTAGAAATTGAACTCCTTTAGATTTTGAATTTTTATAAGAAGTTGCAATAGCTAAATCAAAAGTCAAATCATCTGATTTTGTGTGCTCTTCAAAATCTGATAACTTGAGTTGTATATGAGCATGATTTTTCACAAAATTAGTGATGAAAGGGGTTATGATTTTTCCGGTGTAGTTTTTAGCTAAGCTTATTTCAATAATTCCCTCAAAGTCATGCTCTGCATCTAATACTTCTGATTCGATAGAGTCAATAGTGTCAATTAAATCTTTGCAGCGATCCAAATATAAAGTGCCGGCATGTGTTAACTCAATGTGGCGCGTAGTTCGCTCAAATAACTTTACGCCAAGATTAGTCTCTAATTTTGCAATAGATCTAGTTGCTACGCTACAGCTGATACCCATTCGAATGGCAGCTGCTTTAAAGCTATCCAACTCGGCAATTTTTACAAACAAGCCTATTGATGACAACTTATCCATTTAAATAAATAGTGGTTTTCCAGTTAGTAGATTTTTTAATCGCAACATTTTTTAATAAAGTGACCAGCAATTTGTAGTTCAACAGTCAAGCTTCAAATATTTGTGGACTAAGTTTTCAGGATTTAAAATTAAGGTGAATTAAACTGATATTCTATCCATCTAAAAAGTAATTACCACAGTGAATTTCTCCTAACTGATTGTGAATTTCTCCTGTTGACCATGCTATTAACAGTAGCATATGATTCGTTAAGCATTAGTTTTAAATCCGTGAAATTAATGCCTCTCTAGTTTATTTTTTGGAATCCATCCAGAAATCTTTAGGCGATTACTTTTGTAATCGCCTTTTTTTGTATTTTCAGATCAATCTAAGTAGTGCTGTTTTTAAAAGACGTCGAAGCGTTTTTCAGTTTCTATCGAGATCTAAAATTTATTGATGTCTAAGTATTAAATCATGCGCCTTGGTCAAGCTCCGATGATAGTAATAAGCAACCTCGAATTCACTACCTGAGTAAACACATGCGAAAAAAACGCCGCTAATTAGCGGCGTTTAATGTCGGTGAATTTGACTTAGCCTTTTTTGAAGAAGGCCATAATTTCTTTTGCATCTAGAGTGCCATCGGCGTCTTTATCAGCTTTTTTACTTCGGTACCTAAGGAAATACTTTGTTTTAGCAATAAAGTCAATACTGATTCAAGTGGATTTATTAATAGTACTCCGTTAGATTTCCATATCTAAGAAACTTAGATCATGCATTTAGGAGTCCATGCTTTGTGGCATATTGATATAAATCGAGTGTTGATTTAGCATTTAGTTTTTTACGTATTACTGCTTGATAATTAGCTGCAGTTTTTTCGCTTAAATTAAGCTTTCTACTTATCTGTTCAATGCTTTCGCCCATCGCTAGAAAGATAAAAATCTCGAACTCACGCGGCAGTAATTCCATATGCAATAAATGAGTATCTCTGATCTCTTTGAATCCGGCATCGATAGTTTTAGAAATCGGTATCCCACCTGCCATCACCTCATGAATCGCTTGAACAATCAAATCAGGCTCCGTGCTTTTAGTGAGATAGCCCCGAGCCCCCAGTTTAAATGCCTGATGAGCAATGTAGGCATTTTCGTGCATAGTAAAAATCAGTATTTTTTGCTCAGGGAAACTCCTCACTATACGTCGTAGTGTTTCAAACCCACCTTGGCCTGGCATTGATAAATCCATTATGACGACATCAACAGGGATCGATTTGAGAAGAGAATAAGCATCTTCACCACTGCTGGCTTCTGAAATCACCTTCAATAAGGGATCAAGCTCAATAAAGCGCTTATAGCCGGCTCTGACCACAGCATGATCATCTACCAGCATCACAGAAATCGATTGACTATTCATTGAGTGAATAAAAAAGGCGATCACATATGCAATCGCCCGACAGACCCTTCATTAGGAATAACTAAGGCCCCCAATCATTACTATAGAGGCAGAAAAATAAAAATGTATCTAAGTTGTCGCCAACCAAACCATCTCTCTTATTTACCATGATAGTCAATAGTAGAAATTCCCAACGCGCTATGAATTAATCCTAGTCACTTTTTCGTAAATTAGTTTTTAGAAAAATACTTCATTATTAGGAATTTCTCCTATTGCCCCTACTATTCTTCTGGGTTAATAATATTGCTGACTCATTTAATTGGACTGCAATAATGACTAATAAATATAAAAAAAATGTAATCAAATACAAGCCAATCGCACTCGCAGTTTCACTAGCGTTAATGCAGATTAATTCTACGTTGGCTGATGATCTGAGTGATAAAGTAGAAACAGTTAAAAATCAATTGCCGGCTGTTCAAGTAATAGGAACAATGCCGCTAGAAGGAATTGGACTGCCACTTGAGAAAATCCCCGCCGATGTAAAAATAGTTAGCGGTGAACAAATGCAAGAACAAGGTGCACTAACTTTTGCTGACTACATAAATGCGAATCTCCCCGGTGTAAGCGTTGTCGAGACGCAAGGTAATCCATTTCAACCAGATATTCGTTATCGTGGTTATTCAGCATCTGCGCTGTTGGGTGCGCCACAAGGGCTCTCTGTTTTTCAAGATGGCGTCCGAATTAATGAACCTTTCGGTGACGTAGTGAGTTGGGATCTGGTCCCCATGATTGCGATTAGGCAGATGCAACTTATGCCCGGCACCAACCCTGTTTACGGCTTGAACACGCAGGGAGGTGCTATCGCATTAACGACCAAGCGTGGCAGGGATTCCCTTGGTGGATCAGTCCAACAAACAGTTGGCAGCTGGGGCCGTCGGAATACACAAGTCGAGTATGGTGGAATCCTAAACAATGGGCATGACTTTTATTTGGCTGCCAATAGATTAGATGAGAACGGTTGGCGTGATTCTTCTCCAACAAGTATTTCGCAAGCCTTTGGACAATTTGGTTGGCAAGATTCAAAAACTGATCTGAATTTCACAGTCACGCTCGCAGACAACCAGATGACCGGAAATGGATTAGTTCCTAATGAATTTTTAAAAAATTTGAGTCGCCGCTCTGTTTATACAAAACCAGACGAAACGACGAATCAGATGGTATTTTTGAATCTAACAGGCACAAGAGATATCGGGAATGAGGAACTACTTAGCGGCAATGTCTATTATCGTCATGTAGATACAAAAACATACAACGGCGACTTAAATGGTGACGCCGGCGAGCAAGGTACGCAATCAGCGATTAATAACTTCATTGCTGCTTGCAAGGCAGGGGGTGCATCAGGAGGAGTCAGCGACGAAAAAAGTTCGCCTACCTCTTACACTCAAGTAGATGAGTTGTGTAGTGCTGCAATCAACACATCAAAAACTAGAAAGAACGGCTTTGGAGCCAATGTTCAATGGTCATCTGCGGCTAAATTGGCGGATAGAGGCAATGTACTAAGCACTGGACTAGGATATGGTCGGTCAAAAACCAGATTCCTACAAGATACACAATATGGATACTTAGCCAGTGATCGAGGCGTGACATCTGTACCGTACTATGGAGACTCTACCGATCTAAGCGGCACAACCGATACGTTTAGTATTTACGGCTCAAATACTCATTCGTTTAGTGATCGGATGCACCTAACTACAGCGACTCGATACAACTATACAAAGGTCTCAAACGTAGATAACTTAATCCCGGCTGGGACTACTGATGACAACGGTAAGGATTCTTTAACGGCTTCTCACAACTATCAGCGCCTAAATCCATCAATAGGTATTGCCTACAACGTTAGTCAGCGTTTGACTACTTTCGCTTCCTATAGCGAGGGAACACGAACGCCAACCGCAATGGAACTAGGATGCTCTAGTGCATCTTCACCTTGTAAGCTACCAAACGCAATGGCTGGAGACCCACCTTTAAAGCAAGTTGTCTCCAAAGGGTTTGATGTCGGCGCTCGTGGTCTATTAGAAAGCGATATTGGCTGGTCGCTTGCCGGCTACTACTCGAATAGCGAAAACGATATTTTATTTGTTAATTCAAGTGCTACAGGTACTGCTTCTACTGGATATTTCCAAAATGTTGGAACAACTAGACGGCTAGGGTTTGATTCATCAATTTTTGGAAAGGTAAATAAATTTTCATGGGCGGCTAGCCTGAGTTACGTGCGTGCCACCTTTGAAGATAGTTTTGCGTCTTACGTTGGTAATCATCCAACTAATGCTCGTGTTGCCGGTTCTCGAGACGCTGTGGCGCCTGGAGATCGAATTCCTGGTGTGCCAGAGTTGCAACTTAAATTACGCGGATCCTATGACGTCAATAATTCGTTCCGTGTTGGTACAAACATTCTTGCATTCTCCGATAGCTACTTGACGGGCAATGAAAATAATCAGTATGGCCCTTACTCAACTTCGTACCTAGGTAATGGTAAATCTGGCGGCTATGTTGTCGTTCACCTTGATACTGAATACAAGATTGAAAATACCGGTTGGAAAATTATCTCCAAAGTGAATAATGCATTCAATACCAATTACAACACTGGTGGCTGGGTGGGCGGTAACATGTTTAACAGATCAACAGGTGCCTATGCAGGGGATGATTACCGTACATCTTTCTTTGCACCCGGCGCCCCGCGTGCATTTTGGATCGGTCTGAAATATGAATTCGACCGTAAAAAATCTACCGCTGTTATAGATCGCGATTAGGATGGAGAATCACTTAATAACTCAATAGAAATTTACTAATGGGTTAAACATCATTTATCGAAAAAAAACGCCGCTGATTAGCGGCGTTTAATGTCAGCGAATTAGGCTCAGCCTTTTTTGAAGAAAGCCATAATTTCTTTTGCATCTAGAGTCCCGTCTTTGTCGGTATCTAGCTCATCAAATTTTTTCGCGATTTCTTTGTGCTTAATTTCCTTCTTGTCGATGGTGCTGTCACCATCTTTGTCGGCCATAAGTACTTTATGAGCGTTGATTTCGGCCTGATCGATAGTGCCATCTTTGTCAGTGTCAATAAGATCGAAGTGTTTTGATAACATTTTTAATGACTTAACTTCGTTTTTGTCTAGCGTGCCATCGGCGTCTTTATCAGCTTTTTTTACTTCGGTAGCCAATGCAGCAGTAGTGCAAAGCAGCATAGCGATAATTAATATTTTCTTTTTCATAACTTATTCTCCAGTTTGAGGTCGGGTTCGTTGATAACTTCAACATTAGAAATGTATCAAATTTTTTGTGCGTTTGCACAAACCCTCATATCTGCCCAGGCTTTTGTCCCTTTGGCAAGGTAAACCGCCAATACTTATTTCATTCCTCGCAATGCTAAATTCTTCATATAGGAAGCTTACCTAGGTGGCTGCGGTATTGCTTCACGCCATAGTTGTCGGACTGCGTTGCGCTGCGAATCCACTAAGGGAGTGAGTTCAACACGCGCTTTGTCGGCACCTTTTAAGCGAATCTGGTGCTGTAATTTTCGAAAGTCGCGATACGCATCGGCAGCAGTTTCTGCCAGTGATGCATCGATTAAATGTAATTGTCCAAGTAATTTCAACAGTGCGATATTGCCTATATCAGCAGTTAACTGTGGATATTGAGCGGCGTAGTGAAGTATCAAATACTGAACGATAAACTCAATATCAATCATTCCTCCCGAGTCATGTTTTAAGTCGAATAAGTCAGATTGATTCGGGTGGGCATCATGCATGCGTTGCCGCATAGTGAGCACTTCATGAGTTAATTCATTTTTATCGCGCGGCATCTTCAATAACTCAGCACGGAGAGTCTCAAAGCGAGCGCCTATCGCGGCATCTCCCGCGCAGAAGCGGGCGCGGGTTAGTGCCTGGTGTTCCCATACCCACGCCGATTCGCGTTGGTACTTTTCAAATGCGGTAAATGACGATACAAGAAGGCCGCTGGCTCCGTCAGGACGAAGTGCAATATCCACATCAAACAAAATTCCCGCTGATGTGTGACTGGTCATCCAGGTGATAAAGCGTTGCGCTAGTCGCGCGTAAAGAGCCGGTGCATCGGGATCATCATCTTCATACAAGAAAATAATGTCTAAATCTGAGGCATAGCCTAATTCTTTACCTCCGAGTTTTCCGTAAGCGATAACAGCGAACTGAGGGTTTACCTTGTGCTGAGTAGGTAGACTTTTCCAGACTGTCTCTAGTACGATTTCAATTAAGACATCAGCTAGCGCAGATAAATAATCTGCCAATCGTTCAATACTCAATAAGCCATCGATATCTTTTGCCAGCAAGCGAAAGAGCTGAGCGTGGTGCTGTTCACGTAATACGTCCATTTGTCGCTCAGTGTCCCCGCTAAAAGCAGCCACTTGTCTGCGACACTCGCTCGAAAACTCCTTCCAATCGGGCTCTGCCTGCAAACTTTCATCGTCGAGTAATTCATCCAAAAGCACGGGATGGCGGGTTAAATATTTTGCAGCCCATTCGCTAGCCGCCATCATGCGTATGAGTCGCTTAAGGGTGTGGGGATACTCTGTTAGTAGAGAGAGATAGGCTGATCGGCGTGCGATGGTTTCAAAAAAATCGATGAGCCGGTATAAGGTACTGGAGTGTGATTCAGTTTGTTCGGCGATGATCGGTAACGCAGCCATCAGCAAGGCATGTAGCTGCGTGCGACGTTGTTCAGAGAGGGATCGAATGCGATTTGAGTTCCACGAAGCGAACAGATTATTTGCAGAGAGTATGGGTTCATCAAATCCTATCGAAGTAAGATAGTTTGACAGCGTCTCGGGTTCTGCATCGTCGAAAATCGGGGCAGTGGCAGTTAACTCGGACTCGTTAGTGGGCGAGTGAGCCGAATTTTTTTCTATAAAAATAATGTCAAATTGAGCGGCAACCCGCGCTCGTCGGTGATCAAGTTCGGCCACCATCGCCGCCGCATCAGTAAAGCCAGCCATGTTGGCGATAATCAGTTGATCGTCTGCTGAAGCTGGCAGCACATGAGTTTGTGCATCGTCCAGATATTGAATTCGATGTTCTATATTTCGGAGAAAGGCGTAATCATCAATTAATTGTTCCGTTGTGGATGAGGGTAAGAGTTTTCGCTCCGACAAAGTATGTAGTGTTTTACGAGTGGAGCGATCACGTAATTCGGGATCACGACCTCCACGTATGAGCTGAAATACCTGCACAAGAAATTCAATTTCACGTATACCGCCGCGACCGAGTTTGACGTTAACAGTACGCTCCGGATGGCGTGTTTCTTGTCTGATCACGTCGGCACGAATTTGTGCATGCATGCTGCGGAGTGCATCGATAGAACCGAAATCTAAATAGCGACGGTACACAAAAGGACGCACGATGGCGTCCAGAGCTGCGATGTCCTCGCCACGTCCTGTCAATGCACGTGCTTTAACCCAAGCGTAACGTTCCCACTCGCGTCCCTGAACCATCAGATAATTTTCCAGCATACTCAAGCTGGCGGCCAGTGGTCCTGAACCTCCGTTAGGACGCAAGGCCATGTCGACTCGGAAGCTAAATCCATCTTCAGTCACTTCAGCCAGGTCAGCAATCAATCGTTTTCCAAGTCGGATGAAGAATTCGTGATTTGATAGTGAACGTTGGTCAGCATCTGTCGTGACGGTCTCTCCCTCTTCAGGATAGATAAAAATGAGATCAATGTCGGACGACACATTCAGTTCGCTGCCGCCTAGCTTGCCCATGCCGATCACCATCATGTGTTGTGCTTGGCCAGACTCGGCGCCCGTTGGTATACCGTGTTTGGCACACAGCTGATGATATTGATCCTCCAGGTGACAACGAATCGCAAATTCAGCAAAACCCGAGATCGCAGCTAAAACTTCGTCCAGAGTGGCCTTCCCGCTGATGTCACGATGGACGATGGCCGCCACTAATAAATTACGCAGGCGACGCATAGCGGCTGGTAAAGACACATTATTTTGTCGTTGCGCGTGAAGCAGCTGCCCAAAATCAAGCTGGTCAAGCGATAATTCAGCCAGTTGTTCTAATGCTGGGGCATGAGTCGGCCTGGCAGCCAGCCATCGCTGCAGGAAGCGTGAGCTATTCACGACGGTTAGGGGCGATGGTAGGGTCATTATGTTGTCAGGTAATTTGACTAGAGTTTGAGTCGTCGGCAAGAGGGCCGGTAAGCTCGATGTAATACTATGATACTAACGAAGTAAGGAAGCTGTCCGGCCGATGTCGAGCGATCCACAATCTAACAACTCAATTACGCGCATATTGGCCGCCGGATGGCGCGCACTCTCGGCGAGTTATGAATCAGCAAACCGCATCACGCATCACGCGCTCGGTTGGTTGTTGATAACGCTCGTCATTTTTTATTTCGCATTCTGCGCCGCATTTCTATCGTTACGCTACCTCATCCTTCCCAACATCGATCACTACCAGCCAGAAGTCGAGCAGTTAGCCAGTCATTTTCTTGGTAGGCCAGTCACCATCAATGCCATTCACGCAGACTGGAGTGGTCTGAATCCTCGTCTGCAATTAGATAATTTAATTATCTATAACCAGCAAGGCGAGCGCGCACTAATTTTACCTAGTGTTTCTGCCACAGTTTCGTGGTGGTCAGCAGTCACTGCGCAACTGCGATTAGATCAATTAGAAATACTACGTCCCGATTTAGAAATCGAGCGAAATAAAGAAGGTAAAATTTTCGTTGGTGGTATTCCGCTTGATATTGAAAAACAAGATCAAGGTAATGGACTGGATTGGTTATTAGCTCAGCATCAAATTGTCATTCGTGATGGCTGGGTGCGCTGGCGCGATGCCTTACGAGATGCGCCTGATCTAACCTTAAGTCGTGTCAGTTTCGTACTCCAAAATCAATGGCTAACGCACAAAGCAGTACTCAATGCAACACCTCCCGAAGAGTTAGCCGCTCCAATCGATGTGAGGACCGAATTCAAACATCCTGCTTTTGCTGCGCGCGCGTCGGATGTTAATCAATGGGTTGGTGAGCTATTTGTTGATTGGCGCAATACGAATTTGGAGGCTTGGAAGCCTTACGTTACGTGGCCCTACAAAGTAGCTGGTGGCACGGGTGCAATCCGTTCATGGTTGCGATTTGATCATCGCGTTATCGTCAACGTTACGGCTGATCTTGATCTGGAAGATCTGTCTGTGCAATTGAGTGATGAGCTCGATCCACTTAAATTAGTATCAGTCAGCGGTCGTGTATCAGCGGGTGAGGTGGTGTCTGGGTTAAAGCAAAAAATATTTTCATTTGGTGCCCATGGCCATGCGATTACCTTATCAAATTTTTCCTTGCGTACCGATCAAGGGCAGGTCCTGCCTTCAACCACAGCTCATCATTTTTATACCGCTTCGCGTGATGGTCGCGACGAACATCACGAATTGCAAATTACTGAACTTGATCTGGAAGCCTTGTCGCGCTTAGCAGGTCATTTGCCGTTGTCCTTAACCGAGCGTCAGATGCTGTCAGATTTCGCCCCACGTGGACAGCTACACGATTTTCTTGCGAGCTGGGATGGTAACCTTCCTGGCGCAGGAAAATATCGATTCAGTGGCAAATTCGCTGATTTGGCCTTACGCCCTCAATCTGAGCGAGAGGCATCACCAACTGTTGCAGCACGCAGTGCCGTACCCGGTTTTGAAGGCTTATCAGGTGAAATCGATGCAACGCAGGAGGGTGGCACAGCCAAGCTGAGTGGTAAGGGCGTCGTTTTTTATGTGTCGGATATTCTGAATAATCCTACCTTGTCGTTCGAAGAGTTGGTAATGGATGCCAATTGGTCGCTGCGGGAACGTAATCGTCTGATGATGAAAATTGCGAATATGAATTTCGTTCAGGCGGGTATCAAAGGCTCGCTAGAAGGTTCTCATGCGTTACCGTTACCGTTTAATAAAAATAAGTTGGGTGAAATTGATGTGCAGCTGCATATTCCTTTCTTGGAGCTGACCCGAGTCGGTGGATTTTTACCAGCGGGTATACCCCAACTAACGCGCGATTGGATCAGCCGCGCCTTGTTAGAGGGGCAGGCACAGGATGTGCAACTTGCTGTTAAGGGTGAGTTAGATAAATTTCCATTTCAGTCTAAGCGTTCAGGCGAAAAATCGACGGGCGTTTTCAAAATTAATGCCCGTATCAATGACGCGACGTTGAACCCGGCTCCATTTGAATTCGCTCAGGATAAAAGAACGCCACTCTGGACTCCCATTGAAAACATTAAAGGATCACTCTCACTCGACCAGGCCCGTATACAAGTTCACGCCGATAGCGCTCGCGTAGCGGGTGTACAAATTTCGGCCGTCGATGCAGTTATTCCTGACTATGTTTCACCTCGCGCTGTTTTAGATTTGAATGGAACGGCGAATGGCTCGCTTCAGGCTATGCTAAACGTTGTGAACAGCACGCCTATTGCGGGTTGGATCGATAACATTACTGAAGAGTCGAGAGCGACTGGTAATGCGCGAGTGGCCTTGCAACTGCAAGTGCCGTTGACAGCAGGATTGCAGCCGACTGTTCAGGGCAATCTACGTTTTCAAGGAAATGAAGTTCAGCTCTGGCGTTCCTTGCCTAGCATTCAAAATACTAGCGGTGAATTATCATTTTCTGATCATGGTTTTCAGATCAATGGCGTTCAAGGCGGATTCTTAGGCGGTAATGTTCTGATTAATGGAGGCACACAGAAAGACGGCACTGTGCTGACCCGACTCGATGGCTCTGTGACTGTCGATGGTATTGCCCGTGGTTTAAACGTTCCCAGCATACGCAGACTCAGCAAAAAAATATCGGGTGGTACGCGTTACTCTGCGATGTTACGGATAAAAAATCAGCGACCAGAGTTGACTATTGATTCTTCTTTAGTGGGCGTGGTGCTTGATCTTCCGGCACCACTCGTTAAGAATATGGGCGATGCTTTGCCGTTACGTTTTGCTATGTCGTCACTGAACTCTGCTGACCCAACAATCCAGCAAGAAGAAATAAAAATCAATTTAGGTAAAAGTATGTCGGCGCGTTATGTGCGTCAGCGAATTAATGCGCGTAATGCACCCTGGAAGCTTGCTCGTGGAGGCATTGGCGTTAACTTGCCTCCGCCGCAGCCAGAAAATGGTGTGGGTATCAATATTAACTTACCGTCCGTCGATATAGATGCCTGGCGTTCGACCATTACCATCTTAATGGGCGATCAAACAGCGAGTGCGGAGAGCAGCGCTGGCTCTATGGACTACAACAGTTTTGTCGCTCCGGACATGATAGGTATTCGTAGCAGTGAACTGATATTGGCGAATCGGATTCTCACTAATGCCGTATTGGGTGCTTCACGTCAGCGCGATGGCTGGCAATTTAATATTCATTCCGATCAGGCGAATGGGCATGCGAGTTGGGATGACCCTTGGTTTGAGCGCGGTGCAGGAAAATTCACAGCTAATTTCACGTCTTTGGTTATTCCTCAGTCGGATGCGTCGGAAGTGACTGAGCTGTTGAGCGGCAAAAAAACCTCGCGTGAATTACCTGGTCTTGATGTGGTTGCTGATAGTTTTCAGCTTAGAGGTATGTCATTAGGTCGGCTTGAGTTAAGTGCAACCAATGCGGGCCTGGGCCCAGGCAGAGAGTGGCGTATTAGTAAGCTCGTCATCGTCAATCCTGATGCCACATTGCGTGCCACGGGTAAGTGGCAAGTCTTTGCAGCAGATAGTCTCTCGACGATGATGTATGAAATGGAGATTAACGATGCTGGGCGTATGCTAGACCGGATTGGATTTGAAAAAACTTTGCGCGGCGGTAAAGGTCGTATAGAGGGTGAGGTTAGCTGGAAAGGATCGCCCGATGCATTTGATTTTCCTTCGATGAACGGAAACCTCAGCCTTAAGATTGCATCAGGTCAGTTTTTGAAAGCAGATCCCGGAGTGGCGAAGCTATTGAACGTGATGAGCTTGCAATCCCTACCTCGCCGATTGACGCTGGATTTTCGTGACATTTTTTCTGAGGGTTTTGCATTCGATAGTATGGCTAGCACCGCCGTTATCGTGCGTGGTGTTTTAAAAACAGATACGTTTAAGATGCGTGGAGTGAACGCCGTTGTGTTGATGGATGGCACCGTTGATTTAAACGATGAAACGCAAAATTTAAATGTCGTGGTCATTCCAGAACTAAATGCCGGTGGTGCATCCGTGGTGTACGGACTAGCGATCAATCCTGTGGTTGGTTTGGGATCATTTTTAGCGCAGTTATTTTTGCGTAGTCCTTTGTCACAAGCATTAACGCAGGAGTATCAAGTCACAGGGCCATGGAAAGATCCGGTCGTAAAGAAAGCCACGTCTAAACGCAAGCTGCCAGCCGTCGAATCTGAGAAGCCTGCACAGCAATGAGAAATGAACATGCCAACGATTCTTAAAGTCGCCGCCGTGCAAATGGTGTCGACTCCAGACCCTGAAGAAAACAGGCAAACTGCAGCTCGTTATATTCGTGATGCAGCAGAGCAGGGTGCAAGCTTGGTTTTATTACCTGAGTACTGGGCCATCCTCGGTCAGCAAGATACCGACAAACTAGCTCATGCTGAATCAATGGGTAACGGGCCACTACAAGAATTCATGTCAATGATGGCGCGCGAGTGCGGCATCTGGCTGATTGGCGGCACTATTCCTCTGGTGTCCGATGAAGAAGGCAAAGTTCGTAATACGCTATTAGCGTATGGTCCGGATGGAAAACTCGCTAAGCATTACGACAAGATTCATTTGTTTGGTTTTTCTCGCGGTACAGAAGCCTTTGATGAGTCGCGCACTATTGTTGCCGGCGATGACGTTGCGGTGCTTCAGACATCGCAATTAAGGGTAGGGCTCTCTATTTGCTATGACCTGCGTTTTCCTGAGCTATATCGGGCGATGGGTTTGTGTGATTTGTTGGTTGTACCCGCTGCCTTTACCTATACGACGGGTCAAGCACATTGGGAAATCCTGCTCAGAGCGCGTGCCATCGAAAATCAATGTTTTGTTTTGGCTGCCGCCCAAGGCGGTAAACATGTGACCGGCCGACGTACTTGGGGCCACAGCATGTTGGTTGACCCGTGGGGCGAGATTCTTATCCAAAAGCCTGAAGGTGAAGGCGTGGTCATGGGTGAGCTGGATCTGGCCCAACTCGCCAGCGTCCGCGCCAGTTTGCCAGCCCTGCAACATCGTCGTCTCTGACTATTTTGGCAGCACTTCTCTAACGTTATAGCAGCCTCTTACTAATCCCCCGATTTTTCTCAGGTTTTGAGTGCGGCGCACAGCGCAAATCAAGCCTATCCAGTATCATCAGGGTTCTGTCCTCACGCTCTATCAGCCAAACTACCCTATGAAGCTTATTGAACCCAATCTCGCCACTCACAAGGCAGCTAGCGACATCCTCCTTACTCCCAATGGTCTCGACGAAGGTCATTTACTAAAAGTACTAGGATCGATATTCACTCATCGTGTTGACTATGCCGATTTATATTTTCAATTTACGCGCAGCGAGAGTTGGAGCTTGGAAGAAAGCATTGTAAAAACGGGTAGCTTTTCGATTGATCAAGGTGTGGGTGTCCGAGCTGTTTCAGGTGACCGCACTGCGTTTTCTTATTCCGACGAAATTTCTGAAACAGCGTTACTTGATGCCGCTGCAGCTACCAGAACCATTGCGCGTCAAGGTGCCGGAAAAATTAAAGTCGCCTCGCGCGTAAAACCTGCGGGTGCACGTTCATTATATTTACCTAAAGATCCGTTTGTCTCGCTGGATGCAACCGCCAAAGTTCAGCTGCTGGAAAAAATTGAACGTATCGCGCGCGCTAAAGACCCGCGCATCGTTCAGGTGATGGCTGGATTAGCTGGAGAGCAAGACGTTGTTTTAGTCGTGCGTAGTGATGGTGTTATCGCCGCAGACATTCGTCCGCTAGTACGTTTGTCCTTGACCGTGATCGCCGAGCAGAATGGACGTCGTGAAGTAGGTACTTCTGGTGGTGGTGGGCGTTATGATTTTTCATATTTTTCAGAAGAGTTGATTGAAAAATACGCCAGTGAGGCAGTCAATTCCGCATTAGTAAATCTCGAGTCGCGCCCAGCACCTGCAGGCCCAATGACCGTTGTACTTGGCCCAGGTTGGCCCGGCGTCTTGTTGCACGAAGCGATCGGTCATGGTTTAGAGGGCGATTTCAATCGCAAGGGTTCCAGTGCGTTTTCAGGGCGTATCGGTGAACGTGTTGCAGCGCGTGGTGTAACCGTAGTCGATGATGGAACGATTAAAGATCGTCGCGGCTCGCTGAATGTGGATGATGAAGGTAATGCCACTCAATGCACGACGCTGATTGAAGACGGTATCTTGCGCGCCTACATACAAGACACTTTGAATGCGCGCTTAATGAAAATGCCACCAACCGGTAATGGCCGTCGTGAATCGTATGCGCACCTGCCTATGCCGCGCATGACTAATACCTACATGTTGGCTGGCGACCGTGATCCGGGCGAGATACTGGAGTCGGTTAAAAATGGTTTGTATGCTGTGAATTTTGGTGGTGGTCAAGTCGACATTACCAATGGAAAATTTGTTTTCTCAGCCAGCGAAGCGTGGATGATCGAAGATGGCAAGCTGTCTTATCCAGTTAAAGGCGCGACCCTGATTGGTAACGGTCCGGACGTTCTTAATCGTGTTTCCATGATTGGTAATGACATGCGTCTGGATTCAGGTGTCGGTACCTGCGGCAAAGATGGTCAGAGCGTGCCGGTTGGCGTGGGTCAGCCTACCTTACGCATTGAAGACTTAACTGTTGGCGGTACCGCCTGATTTCAGGCGGTTTCATCCCCGAGGAAATACTAACGGGGATGAATAAAAGTTACTGATTAAATAACAAGGCTTGCCAAGTACTGGGATTTGTAGCACCATCCTATTTCCGATTGGCCCTGCCGATGAAACAAAATGTTCAAACTGAGTTTTTTCTTTGATTTTTACTTTAGCTACCCCAGCCAGTCGGCGGTGGAGAAGCGGTAAGTTCATTGACAAGCGCAGCGAACCGAATCTTTAAAAACCGCCAGGAATGGCGGTTTTTGTTTTTAAGCGAATTATTCCTGGAGAGACCATGCCACGTACCGACGACTTAAGGATTAGAGAATTGAAGGAACTGACGCCGCCGTCGCATCTGATCCGGGAACTTCCTTGTTCAGAAAAGATTGCTACCGTCACGGCTAATGCACGCACGGCACTGCATCGCATACTGCACGGTCAAGACGATCGTTTATTGGTAGTGATTGGCCCGTGTTCGATTCACGACACGAAAGCGGCGATGGAATATGCGCATCGACTGATTGTTGAAAGAGAGCGCTTAAAAGACGATTTAGAAATTGTGATGCGCGTGTATTTCGAAAAACCGCGCACCACCGTAGGTTGGAAAGGATTGATTAACGATCCTCATCTCGACGGTAGTTTCCAAATTAATGATGGTTTGCGCATCGCGCGTGAACTACTCATGAACATCAACGAATTAGGTTTACCAGCGGGCAGTGAATTTCTCGACGTGATCAGCCCGCAATACATTGCCGATCTGATTAGCTGGGGCGCCATTGGTGCTCGTACTACTGAATCCCAAGTGCATCGTGAACTCGCTTCGGGACTGTCGTGCCCAGTGGGATTTAAGAATGGAACCGACGGCAACGTAAAAATTGCTGTCGATGCGATTAAGGCAGCATCTCAGCCCCATCATTTTTTATCAGTCACCAAAGCCGGACATTCAGCGATTGTGTCGACGAATGGTAATGAAGATTGCCATATTATTTTACGTGGTGGCAAGGCGCCTAATTACGATGCTGCCAGTGTCGATGCAGCATGCAAAGACATCGCTGCATCCGGTTTGGCTTCGCATCTAATGATCGATGCCTCGCATGCGAACAGCTCGAAAAAACCTGAAAATCAAGTACCTGTGTGTGCAGATATTGCAGCGCAAGTCGCAAAGGGTGATGATCGTATTATCGGCTTGATGATCGAGTCACATCTAGTCGGAGGCCGTCAAGATTTGGTGGCAGGTAAAGAACTCACCTACGGTCAATCCATCACTGATGGTTGTATCGATTGGGATAGCAGTATCACTGTATTAAACGGTCTTGCTCAGGCAGTGCGTGAGCGCAGACTAGCTAAAAGAGACTGATAGCTGATCGTTGCTATAAAAACTAAAGGCCATGCTTAGCATGGCCTTTTTTATTTCTCACTCGGAAAAGGGTGGTCCCTGAACCTATTCGTAGTTAGCCGTGGAACTCCCTTATGAGATTTGATACAGACTCTCCTAAAGGGAGATCATGTTCATGGAGCAGGGGGCCTTGGGCATGTTATTTCATATTTTCAGGAGTAACAGCATGCAAAACATTTCGGTTTCACCAGAGAGAGTTACAGCAGACGAAGACAGAAAATTCTCAGCAGATCAGGAAAAATCTTTAGAAATTCCGGGTCTTGATTCTAAACCCACCGTCAAGTCGTATACCGCAAGAGGGAAAGACCCTTACATTTCGGATGAGGCTTCTAGCGTGCCAGCGGAGAAGGTGCGTGCAGAAGTCGATACGGATGTTGGAATTAAGCAGCTGAGTAAACCGTACAAAAAGCTGAGTGCCAATTTATTTGTCGCTGAATGCTATAGCCCGGCAGGAGAAAAGATGTATGTGGGTATGGAACTGATAGAAGAGAAAACATTAGCGTCAGCCAGACTATATGCATGTGGTGCTCGATCTTTGGTACGGGGCGTTGCCACAATCTTTGAAAGAGCCATGCGAGGAGATCAGCCCACGGAGAAAACTGAAGCGCAACTGACAATACTTGGAATCCAAAACAGGGATCATGTACGCGAACTGACTGAAAAGCCTAGTAAAGACAAATTCTGCAAGAACCGGGGCGAGGAAATCATGGCCGCCGTGAATGGTGCAGCTTGCGGATTCTCTCCCAGCGCATTAGGAAACCATTACTTTGTCTATGCTTCGTCCAAATCCATTCCGGAAACGGGTTTGCTTGCATCTTTGCCTACTGAATGCTGCATTGACGACGAAGATGAACTGCTTCAGTTTTTCAGCAAGAACTATGGGCACCTGATCATGTCAGTTGTTTCCCGTTTGGACGATGACGGTGAAACTTTGGAAAACAGAGGTATTTTAAGAAACCCGATTTCAACTCTCGAAGGAAGCTTCAAAGAGATCGCCATATCTGCGATCCATGGATTTTCTGCGCTGGTTGCAGCGAGTGAATTTGGTAGGAGCCAATTTAAGGTTAGGGCCATGGGTGAGATGCACAACACGTTGAAATCTGCTTTACCAGTATCTGAATTAATAAGTCCTGCTGTTGAGGAGACGACCTATCATCAAGATAATTATTTATTGGCAAAGCTGGGTACTTTACAAAATAATTTTATTGCCACCCTATCTCCCAAAATCCTATCGACTAATCCTGCGTTCATAGTCCGGGAAAAGAAAGATTCTCTGTGAATGAAAGGCGTCTTTGAAACGAATATGCTCACAGTTTAAAAGGGGTAAATTAAAAAAGCCGGTTCGATACCGGCCTTCTTGATTACATCGTTGTACTATCAGTCGCGGAAATTTTCAAATTCGAGTGGAAGATCCGTTACTTCTTTTTTCAGCAAAGCGATGGTGGCTTGCAGATCATCACGCTTGGTACCCGTCACGCGCAGTGCATCGCCCTGAATACTCGCCTGAACTTTAATTTTACTGTCTTTGATAATGCGTTGAATTTTCTTAGCTGATTCAGTCTCAATACCGTTTTTAATCTTAATGATTTGTTTGACCTTATCACCGCCAATTTTCTCAATTTTTCCTAAATCAAGAAAACGGATATCGACATTCCGTTTTGCCATCTTAGTCGTTAGCACATCACGGACTTGGCCGAGTTGAAATTCACTGTCGGCGTAGGCGGTTAGCTCATGTTCTTTTTGCTCGACGCGAGCATCACTGCCTTTAAAATCAAAGCGTGTCGTAATCTCTTTATTGGCTTGATCAACAGCGTTTTTAACTTCAACCTGATCTGCTTCGGATACAACGTCAAATGATGGCATGGGGTGATCCTCCTGAATGCGGCATATTTTAGCCGAAAATTTTTACGCCGCAGCCCGACGGTATAATCGGGCGGCTATGAATACCGCTACTTCACAGACCTCAGCGATCGCTAGTCACTGGCCGCTTCAAGCCTTAAACACCTTTGGTATTGCAGCCACTGCGCGCGCTTATCTGCGGGTGTCCTCGTCTGCGGATCTGCAAGCTGTATGCGCTAACCCCGCTTTATCGGCATTGCCGCGCTTAGTGCTGGGCGGTGGAAGTAACATTGTTTTGAGTGGAGACTTTGACGGCTTGGTGCTGCACCTAGTTAATCAAGGAAAAATGATAGTGAGCAATGATGACACTCACGTCGTTGTACGTGCTCAAGCGGGTGAGAATTGGCATGAGTTTGTGCAGTGGACACTCGCGCAGAATTTACCTGGGTTAGAAAATCTGTCATTGATACCCGGTAGTGTCGGTGCAGCCCCCATACAAAATATTGGCGCGTACGGAAGTGAGCTGAAAGATTGTTTTCATTCACTGACCTACTTTGATTTTTCAACCGGCGAGGTCTGCGTACTCGATCGTGAGGCTTGCTGTTTTGGCTATCGCGATAGTATTTTTAAACATGAGCTACGTGATCGTGCGGTAATACTCGACGTTAGTTTTGCGCTGCTCAAGCAATGGCAACCTAACCTGAGCTATGCCGAACTCGCGAATGAGCTATCAGCAAGTGGAGTAGTGACACCGACTGCGCGCGATATTTCGGAAGCGGTGATTGCGATTCGACGCCGCAAATTACCCGATCCATCCGTCATCGGTAATGCAGGAAGTTTTTTTAAAAATCCTGTCATTACAAAAGAAGCCCACGCTGTTCTTTTGAAAAAATATCCTCAGCTCGTCAGTTATGTCCAGCCCGATGGCAGCGTTAAGCTGGCGGCGGGTTGGATGATAGATCAGTGCGGTTGGAAGGGGAAATCTTTGGGTGCTGCAGGTGTTCATGAAAAGCAGGCGCTGGTGTTAATCAATCGGGGTGGGGCGAGTGGTGCTGATGTGTTGAAGTTAGCTCAAGCGATACAAGAGGATGTAAAACAGCACTTTGGTGTGATGCTAGAGATCGAACCCGTGCTCGTCTAAAAAAAGATCCCGGGCTAGCCGGGATTGTTTAGTACGATCAATTAATTATCTTCAACTCTGTACGATTAACCAAAGTGACAAACATAATCGACGGGTTCGGCCACTTCGATTTCAAAACTTGAATTCCCCGGCACGCTAAAACTCTGCCCACCTTCATAGGTTTTCCAGTCTGCTTCGCCTTTGACGCGCGCTCTGCATTTGCCCGCTGTGATTTCCATGATTTCAGGAACGCCGGTATTAAATACGAGTGTCGATGGCAAAATCACACCTACTGATTTTTTGCTGCCATCAGCAAGAATAACGGTATGTGAAATGCACTTACCATCAAAGAAAACATTTGATTTTTTAACTACGGATGCATGGTCAAATTGAGTGCTCATAATAATCCTCGTAATTTTTTTAGTTTATTTCCCACATTATTTTCCACGTTTGATGCGCGCGTTCGCAGCGATACGCATACGTAAGGCATTCAGTTTAATGAAGCCACCGGCATCAGCTTGATCGTACGCGCCGCCATCTTCATCAAAAGTAGCGATAGTTTGATCAAACAACGAATCTGTTTTCGAATCGCGCGACACCACGATCACATTGCCTTTGTATAGCTTGATACGAACCCAGCCATTCACATTTTTCTGCGTGTGATCAATTAGGGTTTGCAGTGCCAAGCGTTCTGGTGACCACCAGTAGCCGTTGTAAATCAGTGAGGCATAGCGTGGCATCAAATCATCTTTAAGATGGGCGACTTCACGATCCAGCGTGATGGATTCAATCGCGCGATGGGCACGCAGCATGATGGTACCGCCCGGGGTTTCATAGCAGCCGCGCGATTTCATGCCGACGTAGCGATTTTCTACTAGGTCAAGACGACCAATGCCGTGCTTACCACCCAAACGATTTAATTCAGTAAGAACCGCGGCAGGCGAGAGCTGTTTGCCGTTTAAGGCAACAATATCGCCGTGCTCAAATTCGACATCTAGATATTCCGCTGCATCCGGTGCGGCTTCGGGGCTAACCGTCCAACGCCACATCGCTTCTTCAGCCTCAGCGCCTGGATTTTCCAGATGACGACCTTCAAAACTGATATGCAGCAGGTTGGCGTCCATGGAGTAAGGTGCGCCGCCATTTTTGTGCTTCATATCGATGTCGATACCGGCATCTTCTGCGTACTTGAGTAATTTTTCACGCGAGAGCAAATCCCATTCGCGCCATGGAGCAATGATTTTTACATTCGGCATCAGCGCATACGCACCCAATTCGAAACGAACTTGATCATTGCCTTTACCGGTCGCGCCGTGGGAAATGGTATCGGCACCTGTTTCGCGTGCGATATCGATTAATCGTTTGGCGATCAGAGGACGGGCAATCGATGTGCCGAGTAAGTATTCGCCTTCGTATACGGTGTTGGCACGGAACATCGGGAAGACGAAATCGCGCACAAACTCTTCACGCAAATCATCGATGTAAATATTTTTTGGATTGATACCGAACTTCAGTGCTTTTGCGCGTGCCGGCTCCAACTCTTCGCCTTGGCCTAAATCGGCCGTGAAGGTCACGATCTCGCAGTGATAATTATCTTGTAGCCATTTGAGAATGACCGAGGTATCGAGTCCGCCCGAATAGGCGAGGACGACTTTTTTGATGTCGCTCATTTGCTTACTTTCCTTGATTTTCAAACGAATTAGAGAGAGTTTGGTTAATGCGAAATTTTTGGCTAGTCAGTTCAGTTGTGCGCAGAAGTAGTCGATCACCTGTAGAAAATTTTTAAACGCGGCCGAGTACTAAATATTCGAGCAAAGCTTTTTGTACATGCAGGCGATTTTCTGCTTCTTCCCAAACCACTGATTGCGGGCCATCGATCACCTCGGCTGACACTTCTTCGCCTCGATGCGCTGGTAAGCAGTGCATAAACAAAGCTTCTTTGTTAGCGCGCTTCATTTTGGCGCTATCAACTATCCATCCATCAAATGCTTTTAGTCGCGCAGCGTTTTCTTGCTCATACCCCATGCTGGTCCAGACATCGGTCGTGACTAAATCTACACCTTCACACGCATCGCTCGGGTCTTTGAATACAGAGTAGCGTTGGTTGGCTGCTGATACCAAGGCAGGGTTGATATCGTAGCCAGCAGGCGTCGATACGTTGACATGAAAGCCAAATACTTCCGCCGCTTGCAACCAAGAGTACAACATGTTGTTGGCATCACCGACCCAGGCAACTGTCTTGCCAGTAATCGAGCCACGATGCTCGATATACGTAAACACATCTGCAAACACCTGACAGGGATGATGTTCATTCGTTAGGCCATTAATTACCGGCACACGTGAGTTACGCGAAAAGCGATCGATGATCTCTTGCCCAAAGGTGCGGATCATGATGATGTCGCACATGCGTGACATGACTTGGGCGGCATCTTCTACGGGCTCGCCGCGGCCGAGTTGGCTGTCGCGCGTATTCAGATAGATGGCCGCGCCACCCAGTTGGTGCATACCGGCCTCGAAAGACAAGCGGGTGCGCGTGGAATTTTTTTCGAACACCATCACAAGCGTACGATCCAGCAGCGGATGGTAGGGCTCGTAGTTTTTGAATTTGCGTTTGATGATCTTTGTGCGCTCGATGAGGTATTCATACTCATCAAGCGAGAAGTCAGCAAACTGCAGATAGTGTTTGATTGCCATAAATGAAAAACGGCGGCTCCGGGCTGGAAGCCACCGTATCGTTTTAACTCCTTGGATTATAAGGGGTTTTAGCCCTTCTGGGCAGTATCCCCAGAGCTTCAATACAATTTCTGTGAGGCTTCGTGCAACAACTGCCGGTAGAGCTCATGACGCGTAGGGTTGATTTGTCCGGCTTTTACAGCAGCCAGCAGCGCGCAATCGGGTTCGTTGACATGGTGACAGTTATAAAAGCGGCAAAGTCCTAAATGCGCTTCGAATTCCGGGAAGGCGCGTTCGAGCATGCCCTCGCTTAAATGGTAAAGCCCGAATTCCTGAAAGCCCGGCGAATCGATAATGCTGCTGTTTTCATCCAAAGCTAACAGTCGGGTGAACGTGGTGGTGTGTTTGCCGCTATCTAAGCGTTGCGAAATTTCGGTGACCGCCATGTCGGCATCTGGCACCAGTAAATTCACCAGCGACGATTTGCCCATCCCCGATTGACCGATCAATATGGTCGATTGCCCGGTAAGTAGGGGTAACAGTTGAGCGCGCGTTTCTTCTGGGTGCAAACGCGCACTCATTTCATGGACGGGATAACCCAATTCGGCGTAGAGTTTTAAGCGCTCACGCGCCGCGTTCAAGCGCGGCTCAAGATCAATTTTATTCAGTAGTAAATGCGCTGCAATACCTGTGGCATTTGCTGCGACTAGTGCACGCGAAATCAGATCATCACTAAACCCGGGTTCCGTAGCAACGACGATAAATAACTGGCTAACGTTGGCGGCTAATAGTTTGGATTTGTTCTGATCCGAGCGATACAGCAGGGTAGTGCGAGGAAGAATTTCTTCAATCACGCCTTGATCCGGCGAGGTTTCTTTGAACCTCACTCGGTCACCGGTAGCGATATCACTTTTTTTTCCGCGCGTTACACATAAATATAGTTTGTCTTCCGACTGAGCAAGATAGTGTCGGCCATGTGCAGCAATGATCAGGCCGTTATGCTCGATCATAGATTAGCTGAAGTGGCGAGCAAACACATCATCAATTTTGGCGGCGCAGATAAAATCATTTTCAGAGATGCCACCCTTACCGTTATTGACTGAATGGGTGCTGTAGTGAACCGTGCAATAGTTATAGCCGACTGACAATTCAGGATGGTGGTCTTGCTCATGAATGAGATTGGCGATGGCATTCACAAATGCCATCGTCTGGTGGTAATCAGTGAATCGAAACCGACGAACGAGTTGGTCTTGCTCTAGCGCCCACTCTGTCAAAACAATCAGAGCTTGTGTAACACGCTCGGACGATGCCGACTGCTCCAGATGACGGCAGGATTGCTGGAGCAGTTCATCTCGATTCATATGGTCGTTAGCTAGCTAGCAGTCGCTGAATACGCGCGCTGGCAGGTGGGTGGGAATCGTAAAACGCAGAATGTAGCGGGTCTGGCGTAAGTGTTGAGGCATTGTCTTCATATAGTTTGACCAATGCCGAAACCAGATCGTGAGAGTTGCTGTGTTTAGCAGCGAATGCATCAGCCTCAAATTCATTTTTGCGCGATGTCAGCGACAGTAACGGCGAAAGAAGAAAGGTGAACACGGGTAGCGCAAACATAAATAAAATCAACGCCATCGCATCATTACTCGCATCCATCATGGGCAATACGCCCAAGCCCAGATAAAACCATGTTTGATTTTTCAAAAATCCCAGTAGCGCTAAAAAGCCCAACGAGATGATGAACATGATGGCTATGCGCTTAATCACGTGATTTAGTTTGAAGTGTCCCAGTTCGTGTGCGAGCACCGCTTCAATTTCATTCGGTGCCAGACGTGAAAGCAGGGTATCGAAAAAAACGATACGTTTTGCTGAGCCAAAGCCAGAAAAATACGCATTGCCATGAGCGCTGCGGCGCGAACCATCCATGACGAATAAGCCCTTGCTGGCAAAACCTACCCGCTGCATCAATCCTTCTATGCGGCTCTTCAAGCTTTCGTCCGCAAGAGGGGTAAATTTATTAAACAGAGGAGCAATCAGATTTTGGTAAAGACCCAGCATGAGTATTTGAAATCCACACCAAATCAGCCAGGCATATAACCACCACAATGATCCCGCTTGCTCCATCACGGTCAGCGTGACCCAAAGCAGGGGTAGGCCAATCAGAGCGCCGATCAGGCTGTGCTTAATCATGTCTGAGAAAAACAGGCCGGGAGTCATTTTATTAAAGCCGAATTTTTCTTCCAGACGAAACTGTTTGTAGTAATCCAGCGGCAGATCAATAATTTTTGAAATGATGGCGACGGCAGCAATTAAACCTATTTGATACAGCATGCCCGGACCAGTAAAACTGATAATGCGGAGTGATAGCCATTGCAAGCCACCGAGTAGCGTGAAGCCTATCAAGACTGCAGCATTCAACACCAACAGCACCAGCTTGAGCTGAGTCTTTGCAATCGTGTAATCCGCCGCCTTTTGATGAGCTGCTAAAGGAATTTTTTGCGCAAATTGCTCAGGCACTGCTGCACGATGTTGTGCAACATAGCGGATGTGGCGCGTTGACAGCCACATTTTGACCATGAGAGTCGCCAGCACAAAGGCGGCAAAAAGCAGGGAGAAGCTTTGTGGGTCCATGTGAGAAAATAGTAACTATTGTTTAAATACAGATTAAACCACTTAGGAAACAGATTATGTCACAAGCACCAGAAGTCGATAGCGCGGCAGTCGGCTCAGTAACCCCCTCTGTGCCGAATGAAATGAATCTGGTCTGGATCGATATGGAAATGACTGGCCTCAACCCTGATCACGATCGGGTTATTGAGCTGGCCGCCATTGTGACGGATGCGGAATTGAATGTCCTTGCCGAAGGGCCGGTTTTTACGATTCATCAGTCCGATCAAGTGTTAGATGGCATGGATGCGTGGAACAAAGGGACGCATGGTCGTTCGGGCCTAATTGATAGGGTGAAGGCATCCACCACGACGGAAGAACAAGCTTCAGTCGCCATGATTGAATTTTTAAAAGTCTATGTTCCAGCTGGTAAGTCGCCTATGTGTGGCAACTCGATTTGCCAGGATCGTCGTTTCATGGCTCGCCATATGCCGACCCTGGAAGAGTTTTTCCATTATCGAAATATTGATGTGTCTACGCTCAAAGAATTATGCCGGCGCTGGAAACCTGAATTGATCGCAGGTTTCAAGAAACATCAGTTGCATACAGCATTAGCCGATATTCGCGAATCAGTCGAAGAGTTGCGGTATTACCGCGAACATTTCATTAGCGTGTAATTCGTAGTCTAGGAATAAATTTTTTAAGGATGTGATGTCGCTATGTTAAAGCTTAGAAAATCAGAAGATCGTGGTATTGCCAATCATGGTTGGCTCAAGAGTTATCACTCGTTTTCATTTGCCAGTTATTACGATCCGCAATACACGGGCTGGGGAAACCTATTGGTGATCAATGAAGATAGAGTCGCTCCTGGCCGAGGATTTGGTAAGCATGGTCATCAAAACATGGAGATCATCAGCTACGTTCTCTCAGGCGAATTAGCGCATCAAGACAGCATGGGGAATGTTAAAAGCATTCCGCCGGGGGATGTGCAGCGTATGAGTGCGGGGACGGGCGTAATGCATAGCGAGTTTAATCATGCGCCAGACCAGACAACACATTTTTTGCAAATATGGATACAGCCGAACGTTACCAACATCCCTCCAAGTTATGAGCAAAAAACAGTTCCTGCGACAACCAAAGAAGGAAGTTTGAAGTTGATCGCTTCGCCGGATGGCGCTGGGGACTCAGTGGTCATACATGCGGATGCCAAACTGTATGCCGGATTATTCGATGGCGATCAGCAAACGCTGTTAGCACTTGATCCTAAGCGCAAGCCTA
>Ga0214919_10000542_pt1 | contig 64218 bp, 64 predicted proteins | sample LL1503_MetaG_FD_177994 | JGI IMG/M metagenome (GOLD analysis project Ga0214919, IMG submission 177994) | Freshwater microbial communities from Lake Lanier, Atlanta, Georgia, United States - LL-1503 | ecosystem: Environmental > Aquatic > Freshwater > Lake | place: USA: Georgia | collected... | reverse complement strand
CTTGGCTGAGCTTTAAGAACCGCGGTGATTTGCAGGTCCTGGTGCAAGGTGACCAGCGCTTGTTCAATCAATACGGCGTGCTGGTGGTGAACCCGGCCAAGCACCCGCACGTCAAAGCGCAAGACGCGCAAAAATTTGTGGATTGGGTGCTATCGCCCGCCGGCCAGGCGGTGATTGCCGCGTACCGGATTGATGGGCAGCAGTTGTTTTTCCCTAACGCTGGTAAGTAGCGATCTCGCTATTGCTTTAAGCGCGCGCCGAATCGGTCTTTTTTGCGGCCCGCACTGGCGCCAGCAATACCAGCACCGCCCCCGCGCCGCCTTTGTTGGGCGGTGCTTGAACGAAGGCGATGACCTCGGCTTTTTGCACCAGCCAGCGCAGCACCTTGTCTTTGAGCACCGGCGCCTTGCCCGGCGAGCCCAGGCCTTTGCCATGAATCACGCGCACGCAGCGTAGCCCTTGCTTGTGCGAATCGCGGATAAAGCGGCCCATGGCCTCGCGTGCGTCGTCGCTTCGCAGGCCATGCAAATCGACCTGGCGCTGAATGCTCCACTGGCCTTTGCGCAGTTTTTGTACCACGTCAGCGCCCACACCCGGTCGGCGAAAACTCAGGTCCTGGTCGGTATCGAGCAGGCTGCTGATGTCAAACTCGTCGCTTAGCGACTCTTGCAGCGCGGCTTGAGCGTCTAGCTCATGCTGCAGCAAAGTTGCAGGTGGGGGCGGGCGTTTCAGGTCGGCGAGGGCGACGGCGGGAAGTCGCTGCACTTTGCCCACTGCGCTTTCAAACAAATTGCGCTCTTGTGCTGCCCGTTTCGCTGCCAGCGTACGCGCCGCTTGCTCGGCCTTGTCTCTGGCCGCTTGCGCTTCCAGTTCTATTCTGATTTTTTTGAGGTCGTCCAAGCCGGGCATGTTGCGATTGTCCATGTAAGCGGCCATGGGGGTGCTCTTTACACCAATCCTTGCTCCGCCATCGACAGAGACTGACCTTGCGCCACGATGATGTGGTCCAACACACGCACGTCGATCAGCGCCAACGCAGCTTTGAGCGTTTGCGTGAGCGCCTCGTCCGCCCGCGAAGGCTGTACCGAGCCGCTCGGGTGGTTGTGCGCCAGCACCACTGCGCAGGCTTGGTGGTGCAAGGCGCGGATCACTACTTCGCGCGGATAGACGCTGGCTTGGCTGATTGTCCCTTTGAACATTTCCTCCATCGCCAGCATGCGGTTTTGGACGTCCAGAAACATCACCGCAAAGACTTCATGGGGCAGAGCGGATAAATGCAGCTGAAAAAACTGCCTGACCGCTTGCGGCGAGTCCAGCACCGCGCGCTCTTGCAAGCGCTGCGCCATGGCGCGTCGCGCCAGTTCCAGCACCGCCAGTATTTCAGCGCGTTTGGCCGGCCCCAGCCCCTTGACCTGTGCCAAGGCTTTGGGGTCGGTCTGTAGCAAGCCAGCTATGCCGCCAAAGCCTTGCGCCTGCGCGCCGTTTTCGGCCCCCCGGTGTGGCGTGCGCAGCAGTTCGTCCGCCAGTTGCAGCACGTCTTTGCCGGGTATGCCGGTGCGCAGCAGGATGGCAAGGAGTTCGGTATCGCTGAGCGCCGCAGGGCCGCGTGTCAGCAGTTTTTCGCGCGGACGAGCGTCCAAAGGCATGTGGTCCAGGGGCATGGTGGCAGATGGTGTGACAGCGTTGATCGGTATGGTCGGGGCGCTGTTGCTGCGGTACATAGCCGCTGCCCCGAATCCATGTTTCTACAATAGCCGCAGATTATCCACAGCCTTATGACCCACGACCTGCCCCGCATCCAAGCTGCTTCGTTTTTAACGCTGCATTACCGGCTGGCCGGCCCCGCGGGCGATGTGATTAATACGTTTGACGGGAAACCCGCCACCCTGAGCTTGGGCACCGGCGAGTTATCGCCCGAAGTGGAGCGCTGCCTGATGGGGCTGGAGGAGGGCGCGCACCGCACCTTTGACCTGCCCGCCGGCATGGCCTTTGGCCCGCGTAACCCAGATATGCAGCAATGGGTGGCGGCCAGCCTGTTGCGTGAGATGGGCGATCCGCAAGAGCGCTACGCACCGGGCGATGTGGTGCAGTTCCCCACGCCAGACGGCCAAAGCAGCTATGCCGGTGCAGTGGTTGCGGTTAAGGGTGATGACGGCGGCCAAGGCGCGCAGGCCGAAGGTGCGGTATTGTTCGATTTCAACCACCCGCTGGCCGGTCAGCCCGTCAGCTTTGAAGTGAAAGTGATTGCTGTTTTATGAACCCTCATGGCCACATGTCCAGCGATATTTTGAACGGCAGCGAAATCCTATTGGCAGAGCCGCGCGGCTTTTGCGCCGGGGTGGACCGGGCCATTGAAATTGTGGAACGCGCGCTCTCTAAATTCGGCGCGCCGATTTACGTGCGCCATGAAATCGTACACAACACCTTTGTGGTCAATGACCTTAAATCCAAGGGCGCTATCTTCATCGAAGACTTGGCCGATGTGCCCCCGGGCGCGACGCTGGTGTTTTCGGCGCATGGGGTGAGCAAGGCTATTCAGGAAGAGGCCGCCCAGCGCGGCTTCAAGGTGTTTGACGCCACTTGCCCACTGGTCACCAAAGTGCATGTGGAAGTAGCCAAACTGCACAAAGAGGGATTCGAGTTCATCATGATCGGCCACAAAGGGCACCCGGAAGTGGAGGGCACCATGGGGCAGTTGGACAGCGGCATCCACTTGGTGGAAGACGTGGCCGACGTGGCCCATGTGCAACCGGCCCAGTCGGCCAAACTGGCGCTGGTGACCCAAACCACGCTGAGCATGGACGATGCGGCAGACATTGCAGCGGCCGTCAAAGCGCGCTTTCCGCAAGTGCGCGAGCCCAAGCAGCAGGACATTTGTTACGCTACCCAAAACCGCCAGGACGCTATCAAAATCATGAGTCCGCAGGTGGACATCGTGATCGTGGTGGGCAGCCCCACCAGCTCCAACAGCAACCGCTTGCGTGAAGTGGCGCAAAAACTAGGCACCGTGAGCTATATGGTGGACCACGCCAACGAGCTAGACCCGGCCTGGTTTGTAGGTCGTGGCCGGGTGGGCCTGACCGCTGGCGCTTCGGCCCCGGAGATTTTGGTGCAGGCTGTCATCTCGCGTCTGCGCTCGCTGGGCGCACTCTCGGTGCGGCGAATGGACGGGGTGGTCGAAACTATCAAGTTCCCGCTGCCCAAGGGCTTGAAGCCCGATACGGACGGTCAAGGCGCCCCAGCGCCTTAAGCGCACTGGCCTCGGGGCTTGCGCAAGGCCCCGCCTAAAATCGGCGCTTTCGGCCTCTGCCCGAACACTTACTAATTCACCATGCTAGACATCACCCTGCTTCGTAAAGACCTGCCTTCGGTGTTGGCCCGACTTGAGACCCGCAAAAGCCCCCAAGCCTTTTTGCCCGTGGACGCATTTACCGCGCTAGAGGCCGAGCGCAAAACCATCCAAACCCTTACCGAAGAGCTGCAAGCCAAGCGCAATAGCCTGAGCAAGCAAATCGGCCAACTCAAGGCTAAAGGTGCGGCAGGGCAGGCAGAAGTCGATGCGGTGATGGCGCAGACCGCGGACATCAAATCCGAGCTAGATTCCTCGGCAACGCGCTTGGAAGGCATCCAGACCGACATGCAGTCCCTGTTGCTCAATGTGCCCAATTTGCCGCATGAGAGCGTGCCGGTGGGCAAGGACGAGCATGCCAACGTGGTAGTGCGCAGCTGGGGTACGCCCAAGGCGATGGATTTCACCATCAAAGACCATGTGGATGTGGGCGAACCCCTGGGCCTGGACTTTGACATGGGCGTCAAACTCAGTGGCGCGCGCTTTACCGTGATGAAAGGCCCGGTAGCCCGTTTGCACCGCGCTATTGCGCAGTTCATGCTGGATGTGCAAACCCAGGAACACGGCTATACCGAGTGCTACACACCTTATATCGTCAACGCCGAAACCCTTCGCGGCACTGGCCAGTTGCCCAAGTTTGAGGAAGATTTGTTTGCCGCCAAAAAAGGCGGGCAGGACGCGCAAACCGCAGACAACGCCGCGCTTTACTTGATTCCTACCAGCGAAGTGACGCTGACCAATTTTGTGCGCGACACCGTGCTGGCCGAAAACCAGCTGCCTATGAAGCTGACGGCGCATACCGCTTGCTTTCGCTCCGAAGCCGGATCGTATGGGCGCGACACGCGTGGCCTGATCCGCCAGCACCAGTTTGACAAAGTGGAAATGGTGCAGATCGTGCATCCGGATCACAGCTATGCCGCGCTGGAGGAAATGACCGGCCACGCCGAAGCCATACTGCAAAAGCTGGGCCTGCCCTACCGCGTCATGAGCTTATGTACCGGAGACATGGGCTTTGGCGCTGCCAAGACCTATGACCTGGAAGTGTGGCTGCCCGCGCAAAACACTTACCGCGAAATCAGCAGTTGCTCCAATTGCGAGGGCTTTCAGTCCCGCCGCTTGCAGGCGCGCTTTAAAAATGCGCAAGGCAAGAACGAACTGGTCCACACCCTTAATGGCTCGGGCCTGGCCGTAGGACGCACACTGGTGGCTGTGCTGGAGAATTACCAAAACGCCGACGCCTCGGTCACCGTGCCCGAGGCGCTTCGCCCCTATATGGGCGGCATTGAGACGCTTCGCCCCTGATAGAATCGCGATCCGCTACGACAGCGACCCGGAGAGATGGCAGAGTGGTCGAATGTACCTGACTCGAAATCAGGCGTACCGCAAGGTACCGTGGGTTCGAATCCCACTCTCTCCGCCAGTGGCTTCTTTCAATATTTCAATCCTTCAAACGCCTGTTTGCAAGCTGCTGATCTGTTTGTTTTTTTGTCCCAAAGCTTCCCCCGATCTTGAAGAAAGTCATCCTTTGCTGGGGTGTTCTAACTGTTGAGACGGCGTTTTGCTCAAAACCTCTTGACTGAGCCAGTTCAAAACCTGAATTTGAACCGTACCAATTCCATGCTGTTTTTTTGGTGATCGTGTCCCGCCGTTTTAGTTGGCGCTTTGGGGGTACTGGCGGTGCATTATGGGGACAGTTGTTAAAATCACTTGTCAGGACGCTGTCCGGACATTATGATGGAGCAACTTTACAAAAAAGGGTTGCCATGACCGTAGTCATTCATTCCAAATCTGAGCGCATCGATGTGCGCGCCACCTTGCCCGTGAAGCAATTGCTTCAGGAAGCGGCGCGGGTGGCGCACAAAAATGTGAGTGAGTTTCTGCTCGACGCGGGCATCATCGCAGCCAATCAGACCCTAGCTGACCGCACCCGTTTCGAGCTGAGTGACGAAAAGTGGCTGGCGTTTCAGGCTGCGCTGGATCAACCCGTGAGCGCCAAGCTCAAGCTCAAGAAACTTTTGTCTGAGCCAGGGCTGCTTGGTTGAGTTCACAGGCTTACGAGCCAGTACGCAAACTGGCCGGCTCGGACGCCGTTGAGTCCTTTGATTGTGGTCAGAGCGCACTGAACCAGTTTTTGCAGCGCTTTGCGCTCGTCAACCAAAAATCCAACAGCGCGCAAACCTATGTGAGCTGCCATTCGGGTTCGGTCCTTGGTTTCTACAGCTTGACGGTTGGCAGTGTCGAGCCATCCAATGCGGCACCGCGTGTGACCAAAGGCATTCCACAACACCCAGTGCCGGTGATGATTCTGGCCAGGCTTGCCGTGGACCTTCAGCACCAAGGCGCAGGGCTTGGCAAAGCACTGCTCAAAGATGCGCTGCTGCGCACTGCACAGGCGGCGGACATTGCCGGGATTCGTGCACTGGTGGTGCATGCCAAGGACGAGCCTGCTAGGCAGTGGTATCTCAATTGGGAGTTTGAACCCAGCCCCTCTGATCCGTTTCACCTGTTCATTTTGATGAAAGACATCAAGGCCATGGTAGGCAAAGCCTGAGATAAAAGTTCCGGGAATTTGGCCGACTTATAAATCGCATGAAAAGCCTTTGACGCCGTCTAATATTGACCGCCGGGGGTGCTGGGTAACACTTGGATTGGTTGATGTAGTAAAACCAAGACCTGCTCGGTAGTCCATGCACAAAGCAGTGCTCGAATCAAGATTCAAGTTCCCTCTGTAAGTCAATCCAAGCTGGATCAAAACTCAGTTTTTTTGCCATGGGTGAACTGGATTCGACAACCCGCCAAAAAGGGGCCACGTCCCGGGTGCTGCCCGTACGGCTGTATTCCTCCCAAGCATGTTCCGTCACGATTCTCAGAAAAATGGATGTGGAGACGGGGCATGTGGCATCGCAATTGTTTTTCGCCGCCAGTTTGCGCCTGAAAGCTTGGATCGACATGGTGGAGCCTGGCGTGATCGTCTTGAGCTCTGCTGCGATCTGAACTGGGCATGAAATGAGTAGTTTCGCCCCTTTGGGGATGCCAGCAAAATCCTTCTCAAGGATGACATGGTGGGGCGGTTTGGCCTTCATCTTTTCACCCCATGTTTTCTTTGCTCTTGGCATTGCTGGCTCCTGAAATGTGGTTCGGCTTCAGTATGCAGATTCCAGTCTTTAGTGCAAATAATCCCCGGGAAAACACTGATCGATTGGAATGCAAAAATCAGAATCGAGTTCGAATGCCCGGACTAATAAAAAAGAGGGTCCCATTTGAGGATTTTTCGCCTCTGGCTAGCAGAACGATGGCTGTTTCGCCGTGTTGCCAAATTAACCCTATCCAAAGCACATGCGCTACTGGGCCCCTATATTGCCAACTTTCCCCACACCATGGAGTTCTTTATGCATCCAGTCAAATCGACGTTTCTAACTTGCATTAGCGCCTTTGCGCTGCTGGGTGGCAGCGCCAGCTTTGCGCAAGCGCTCAATTTAGGCGCTACCCTATCGGGGGCAGCCGAAGTGCCCCCTAACGCCAGCGCAGGCATGGGGCAGTTGCAAGCCGAGTTTGACAAAGCCACAAAAACCTTGCGCTACACCTTGCGCTACAACGGCCTGAGCGGTCCGGTCAAGGCCGCCCATTTTCACGGCCCGGCGGATGCAGGCAAAAATGCCGGTGTGGCTTTGGGTATCAACAATGCCGGCGACAGCCCGGTCCAAGGTAGCGCGGTCTTGACGACTGAACAGGCCGCCGATTTGTTAGCGGGTAAGTGGTACGTCAATCTGCACACAGCCGCCAATCCGGGCGGCGAGCTGCGCGGACAGGTCGCCCCAGAGTAGAAGAAGCAGTTCAGGGCTGGAAATCTCGCCCCAATCTGTCAGCAGGTTTGGGGCAGCAACTCTCGGAGCGCTCGAGTTAGAGCCAAGCTTTTTTCGAGCGCCTTTGCGGTTCCCAAAATGTTCTATGCCACGCCCAGCGCCTTGTGCAACTTGGTGCTCGTCGTGGTGTATTGCAGCGCAACGGCTTCACCGGGGCGGATGTAGGCCATCGCGCCAAAGGCCGCCAAAGTGGCTTCGTGAAAGCCACACAGAATTAGTTTCTTTTTGCCTGGGTAGTGGTTGATGTCGCCCACGGCAAATATGCCTGGTGCACTGGTGGCGAATGTGGCGGTTTCCACGCTAAGTTGTTTGCGTTCCATGTCGAGGCCCCATTGGGCTATCGGTCCGAGCTTGGGCGAGACGCCCAAAAATACCCATAGCTGGTCCAGCTTGAGCGTGATTTCCTGCTCATCCGAGTCCAGCACGCATAGGCTATGGAGCCGCGCTTTGCCTGTGAAGCTTTGTGCCTGCCCAGCTACAAATCGCAAGCGCCCGCTGCTACGTTGGGCAGAGATACGCGCCAGCGTCTCCGGGTCTGCATGCAGAACGTCGCGCCGATGTACCAGGGTGATGCTACGCGCCGGCCCCTCGCAGGCATCGACCGCAGCTTCCAGCGCCGCTTGCTCACCGCCAATCACGACTATCGATTTGCCCTTCGTATCGGCCAGTGCTTGCGTTTGGTAATGCACCTGCGTGCCTTCAAAGACTGCCAAACCCGGTAGATGCAGCTTGCGCGCCTGAAATGCGCCGACGCCCCCAGCAATAAAAATGGCGCGGCTTATAAAGACTTGGCCGCTGGACGTCTCTACGCGGTAGCGGCCATCGGACTGCGCTGCGACGCTATCCACAGTTTGATGAAGATGCAGCTTGGGTTTGAAGGGCGCCACCTGGTCCAGTAAGCGCGCTACCAGTTCCCGTCCGCTGCAGACTTTGATGCCTGGAATGTCGTAAATTGGCTTGTCGGCATAGAGCGCGATACATTGCCCGCCGGCATCAGGCAGCGCATCGACGATGTGGGCTGAAATCCCTAATAAACCGAGCTCAAACGCTTGAAACAGGCCTACTGGCCCTGCGCCGATGATCAGGGCGTCGATTTCCAGGGTTTTGGAGGGAGCGGCCAAGGGGCGGGCGTCTGGGGGTGGGCGCTTCGACCGGCCCGGCTTTAGCGGATCAGCTCAGAGAGCTTGTCGGTCTTGTCTTTCCACTCTTCCGCGTCAGGCAGCGGTACTTTGCGCTTGGTAATGCTTTTCCAGGTGGGCAGCTTGGCCAGCTCGGCGTTCAGGGCCGTCATATGGCGCTGGTCGTCCGGCACGTCTTCCTCGGCGTAAATCGCGTTCACCGGGCACTCGGGGATGCAGACGGCGCAGTCGATGCACTCGTCAGGGTCAATAGTCAGGAAATTGGGGCCTTCCCGAAAGCAGTCCACTGGACAGACATCGACGCAGTCGGTGTATTTGCACTTAATACAGGCTTCGGTAACGGTATGGGTCATGGAAAAAGTTATTGCTGTTGGGGGAACAGGCCTGCAAACCCAGGCCGAACCGCGATTTTATTGGCAATCCGCGGCCAAGCTTGGCAGAGGGCTATCAGGCCGCGCGAACGAAGTGGGGCAGGTTTTGCACATCGCCTTGGTAAAAGCCGCTGTAGTGCGCCAGCAGGCGCGCGCCGTGGTCGGCATCCTGGCCCTCGCGCAGCACCGCGCTGGTAAAGCCGCTGCGCTGTAATTGAAGCAATTGGTCGATTAGCACATCGCCCGTGGCCCGTATGTCACCGGCAAAGCCACGGCGGCGCAGCACATGCGCCTGGCTGAAGGCGCGGCCATCGGTGAACTTGGGGAAATCCAGCGCTATGCAAACAATGTCTTGCAAAGGCAGGCTGTGCACCTCGGCGTCATTGGCGAGTCGCAGATGGGTGCCACCCGCTGGATCCTCTGTGGCAACAGACTCCGCGCTCAGGATGCGTAAAACAGTTTTTTCGGTGCTAAAGGACATGATGACGTAATGGGCGAATAAGCTGCTCAGGCAGCCAGTTTGGCGGTGGCATAACGAGCGCTGTTGGCCGCTGCCTTGAAGGGGTCGATGCCAACGCGTTGGAAGGTGTCGATGAAGTTTTCACCGGCGTCGCGCTGGTCTTTGTACACCTCTAGCACCGCCTCGATCACGTCCACCACCTCAGCCGCCGCAAACGATGGGCCGACCACTTTGCCCGCCCGCGCTGCGCCGCTGAGTTCCGAGCCATCCGAGCCGCCTAGCGTTACTTGGTACCACTCCTGGCCGTCTTTGTCTACGCCCAAAATTCCGATATGGCCGCTGTGGTGGTGCCCGCAGGAGTTGATGCAGCCGCTAATGTGCAGGTCGATCTCACCCAGGTCAAACAACTCGTCCAGGTCTTGAAAGCGCTCGGTAATCGCTGCCGCCACTGGCAATGAACGCGCGTTAGCCAGCGCGCAATAGTCGCCGCCGGGGCAGGCAATCATGTCGCTAAGTAAATGGATATTGGGCCGCGCCAGTCCGGCCTCTTTGGCCGATTGCCAGAGTGCGATCAATTGGTCTACGCGCACCCAGGGCAGAACCAAGTTCTGGTCGTGGTTTACACGTACTTCACCAGCAGAAAACTGCTGCGCAATATCTGCTGCTGTGGACAGTTGCTGCGCTGTGGCATCTCCCGGCGCCTGCCCTGGTCGTTTGAAGGACAGGGTGACGGCGCGCAGACCGGGGTTTTTGTGTGCGGCGACGTTCTGCGCCAACCAACGGGCGAACTCTGGTTTTTCTAGGGCCAGCGCGCTTAAAGACCGTTCCGCTGCGCTTTGCTGCGCTTGCGATACCGTGTCCAGGGCCGGAGCGACAAAACAGGCGCTTACGCGGTCCAGCTCGGCTTGCGGGATAGTGTGCTGTGCGCCTGCACTTAGGATGCGCTGATACTCGGCCTCGACTTCGTCGAAATAGCGCTGGCCTTCTGCTTTGACCAAAATCTTAATACGTGCTTTGTACATATTGTCCCGGCGGCCCCAGGCGTTGTAGACGCGCACAACGGCCTCGAGGTAATTGAGGATCTGGTTCCAGGGCAAAAATGCGCGGATTTCGCTGGCAATAACCGGCGTACGGCCCATGCCGCCACCCACCAATACCTGAAAGCCCACTTCGCCTGCGGCATCGCGCAGCACGCGTAAACCTACATCGTGCCAGGCAATGGCAGCGCGGTCTTCCACCGAACCAGTAATCGCAATCTTGAACTTGCGTGGCAGGTAGGCAAACTCTGGGTGAAGCGTGCTCCATTGGCGCAGCACTTCGGCATAGGGGCGCGGGTCCACCGCTTCGTCCACCGCGATACCGGCGCGCTCGTCGCTAGTGATATTGCGAATGCAGTTGCCGCTGGTCTGAATACCATGCAAATTCACGCTGGCCAGCAACTCCATCACGTCGGCACTTTTGGCCAGCGGAATCCAGTTGAACTGCACGTTTTGCCGCGTGGTGAAGTGACCGCAATGGGTGACCAGGCGCGGGGCGATGCCGTTGCCGATTTGGTCTTGAGTATTTTGGGCGTGGGCCAGAGTGGCGGCCTCGGGGGAGTCGAACTCGCCAGCCACGCGGGCCAGCACGCGCATTTGCGCGCTATTGAGTTCGCCGTACGGAACGGCCACACGCAGCATGGGCGCGTAGCGTTGCACGTACCAGCCGTTTTGCAAGCGCAGCGGGCGAAAAGCGTCGTCGGGCAGGCTACCGGACAGGTGGCGCTCCAACTGGTCGCGGTATTGCGCGGCGCGGGCGTGGACGAACTGGCGGTCGAAATCGGTGTATTGGTACATGGGCTGGGCCGGCGTAGGGCGCAAAACCGGCTGGTTGCGCCTTGCGCAATGGCCTACATAGGCCGCCGGATTTAGCCGCGCGCGAAGGCGTGATTAAAACTTGCGCGACTGTAAGGACTTTTTCTTATTCTGAAAAATACATTTTTTTTATTACTTTATATGAAATAAGGTATTTAAAAAAGTTGACTGCATCAAACTAAATTGGTGCCTTGAAAGGGGACTTCCCAAATGTTGCGATGTGCGAGTTGCCTCTGTCGCCTTAAATGCAAGACAAGCTAAGGGGGCAACGTGAAGCCCCCGCTTTAGCAAAAAAATTGCCAAAGTGGCATTGCTGGGTGTTTTGTCGGGGTCGCAGTTCGACTCAGCGCAAAAAGCCTACGCGTCCAAAGCGCGCAATTCCCGCATTCGCTCGTCGAAATAGCTACCCACGGTGTAGCGCTCCGACAACACCACCTCGCGGCTCGGATGCAAGAACAAGGGCAGCGAAATGCGCCGCTTGGCCCGATCCGCGCCCGTGGGGTTGAGCACCTGGTGCACGGTCGAGGGAAAGTAGTGTCCCGAGGCCTCGGCCAGCATGTCGCCAATATTGACGATCAAAAGCCCGAAATCGCAGGGAACATCCAGCCAGGTGCCGTCTTGGCGGCGGATTTGCAAGCCCGGCTCAGTGGCGGCGGGCAGCAGGGTGAGCAGGTTGATGTCGGTATGGGCAGCGGCGCGCACGGCATCGGGTTCTTCGGCACCCAGCAGCGGCGGGTAATGCAAGACGCGCAGCAAGGTATGGTCGCTGCCCTGCATCATGTCCGGCAGCGGCATGGAATACAAAGCTCGCACAGGCGGCGGGGAGTAATGCTCCACCCAGCGCAAAAGAGTTTGTGCCAGGTCGCTGGCCTGGGTGTAGTAGTCAAGCGCAGTTTGCGAGACTTGCGCCGGGTAGCGGCCCCAGGGGTAGATATGGAAAAACTCTTTCAGGTCGCGCCGGTGGTAGCCCTTGGCCGTCTCGGACACGGCGGGCGAGAAATAGCCGTCGTGCGCGTCCGGGTCGCGCGCATAGCCGTGCTTGGCCTCAGATTGGAAAAAGGCGGTCCATTCGCTGTAAATGCCTTCGATCATGTTTTGGGGCAGCGGGTGGTTTTTCAGCACCGCAAAACCTGTGTCATGCAAACTGTCGGTGAAAGCTTGGGGCGCGTTAGCCGCAGTGAAATCGATGATGGGTAATTCGGTACTCATGTTGGAAGCCAATCGCGCATCAAAACCTCTTCAATCTTTCGGCGGCAGGCACCGGACTGCACCTGCATGCACACCGTGACGGGTGCCACCTCCCAGACATCTTGCGGGTAAGGGATGGACTTGCGTTTAAGCATAGTCTGCCCCTGGGCGAGTCCATCGACGGCCACGCGCAGTGCTCCGGTCTCGGTCACAAAAAGCTGCGGGTCGGTTAGCGCTAAGAAGGCAAGCACATCGTGTCCGAAGCAACCGTGGATCGCCGCCACGTGCGGATAAAGATCACTATAAAAATTTGCATAAAAGGCAACGGCATGGTGCAGCGTGTCGGTGGCAATATGGCAGTGGTGCGCGGCCAGTTGCTTGAAAAGGGTGACAGGCAATATGACCTGATGCGTCACGTCCAAGCCCACCATCGTGAGCGCAAAACCGACGCAAAAAACGCGGTCTGCGGCATGCGGGTCGTTCCAGATATTGGCCTCGGCCACCGGCGAAACGTTACCGGGCTCCAGCACTGTGCCGCCCATGATGACCACGGCGCGCAAAAGCTGCGGCAGTTGCGGTTCGATCTCCAGCGCAAGGGCCAGATTGCCCAGCGGGCCGACCGCCACGACTGTGATCGCGCCCGGTTGCTTGCGCGCCATGTCCACGATAAATTGTGCCGAGCTGCGCGGGTCGCGCTGCAGTGCATGCGCTTGGCGTTTCGTTAAATTGCCAAGGCCGTCCGCGCCATGAATATGGGCGGGCGGATCTTCACCGGGTTTGCCCAAAGGTGCCCCCACGCCTTGCGTCACCGGAATGTAGCCACGCCCCGCAATGGCTAAGAGATACAAAGCGTTTTCTACCGCCTGGGCTACCGATACATTGCCAAACGTTGTGGTCACGCCCACCACATCAATTTCGGGGTGTGCCAGCGCGTAGTACATCGCCATTGCGTCATCCACGCCGGGGTCGGTGTCGTAAATGACTTGATGGCGGGCAGGGGGCTTGGGCATGGTTTGGGCGCGACAGGATTTAGGTGCTGGTGCAGTAGCTTTGCAATGCCGAGGTGTCGTGCGCGCTGCGCCCGGCTAAAAAGGTGCGCACCTCGCTGTTGTCTGGAACGCTGGACTGCGCCCCCGGCTTGGTGCAACACAATGCGGCCGCAGCGCCTGAAAATTGCAGCGCCTGCGCCATCGCTTGCCCGGAGGCCAGTTGCGCAATAAGCACGCCGCAAAAGGTATCGCCCGCACCGGTGGTGTCCACCGCCTGCACGGCAAAGCCGCATTGATAATGCACCGCTTGGCCTTGGCGCGCAACCGCGCCGCGAGCGCCCAGCGTCACCACAACGGTCTGGCAGGGTAATTGGCCCATGGCCTCAACGATACTGCCTTCGCCCGTGGCGATAGCGCGCAATTCACCCTCGTTGACGATGAGTAAGTCCACCAAGGTCAGCAGCTCCTGTGGCAGCGCCTGGGCCGGTGCTGCATTGAGCGCCACTTGCAACCCCGCCGCACGCGCTAAGCGGGCCGATTCGATGACGGTGCCAAGCGGAATTTCTAATTGCATGAGTAAAAAGCGGTAGCCAGCTAGCGGTGGCAGATGCTCGGGCAGCAACCGGGCGTTAGCGCCGGGCGCAACGGTGATGGCATTTTCTGCATCATCGGAGACGCAGATAAAAGCGGTTCCGCTGGCGACCTCGTCAAACTCCTGCGCATGCAGCATGACGCCGGCACTTTGTAAAGACTCTTTTAGAGGCTGGGCATAGGCATCACGGCCCAGTGCCAGTGCCATGCCGGTGGGTGCGCCGCCGGCCCGCGCACATGCCACCGCTTGGTTGGCCCCTTTGCCGCCGGGAAAGGTTTGCAAATCGCGGCCCAGCACGGTTTCGCCCGGCGCCGGTATGCGCTGTGCACGCACCACAAAATCCAGATTGGCCGATCCCGCTACAAGCACCATGTAAGCACCATGGAAAAAATCTTTCAAAATTTGTACGCCAATATGCGCAGGCCCGCGGTCGCTTTGCTGGGCCTTCGGCAAGTGTAGAGCAAGCGGCAGCAAAATTGGGTTTTGGCCTGCTTGCGACCGCCTGTAGGCTCACGTATGATGATCTGGTGCCACCGTGTTTTGCAAGGGCAGGGCCGCGGTGGCACATAAACCTGGCATTCCGTTTATCCGGTTTGCTTTTTCGAATCCCCTATCGCTTAGGAACCTTACATATGCGTACTGCTCATGTTTTCCAAACTGGATTGCTGGTTTTGTCCGTGGCTGCTGCCATGCCTGCGCTGGCTGAGCCGGCTGTCATTTATGACATGGGTGGAAAGTTCGATAAGTCCTTCAACGAAGCGGCCTACAACGGCATGCAAAAGTGGGCTAAAGAAACCGGCAAGAAATACTTGGAATTTGAAATCAGCAACGAATCGCAGCGTGAGCAAGCTGTGCGCCGTATGGCTGAAAAAGGTGCCACCCCAATCATTGGCGTAGGTTTTTCACAAGCATCGAGTATCGAAAAAGTCGCGAAAGAATTCCCCAAACTGCAATTTGCGATTGTTGACATGGTGGTGGATGCGCCCAATGTGCAATCGGTAGTTTTCAAAGAGCAGGAGGGCAGCTTTTTGGTTGGCGTGATGGCGGCTATGGCCAGCAAAAGCGGCAAGGTCGGATTTGTGGGCGGAATGGATATTCCGCTGATCCGTAAGTTCGAGTGCGGCTACCGCCAGGGTGCTTTATTTGCGAACTCTAAAGCCACCGTGACGTCCAATATGACTGGCACCACCGGCGCCGCTTGGAACGACCCCACTCGCGGCGGTGAACTCACCAAGGCCCAGTTTGCGCAGGGCGTCGACGTGGTGTTTGCTGCAGCCGGGGGAACCGGCATTGGCGTGTACCAAGCGGCCAAAGACGCGGGCAAGTTCGCGATAGGCGTGGACAGCAATCAAAACCATTTGCAGCCCGGCACCATGCTAACTTCCATGCTCAAACGTGTGGATGTGGCGGTCTACAACGTGGCCATGGCGCACAAGCCAGGGCTGTCAATTCTGGGACTGAAAGAAGGTGGCGTGGACTACGCAATGGATGACAACAATGCCAAACTGGTTAGCGCCGATATGAAGAAAAAAGTCGATGCCGCCAAGGCCGACATCATCAGCGGGAAAATCAAAGTGGCCGATTACATGGCCGATAACGCTTGCAAGTTGTAAGTCCCGTAGCCCCAGCCCCTGCCGAAGTGGCCGGGGCCACTTCCATGCCGGCTTTGCAGATGGCCGGCATCCATAAGCGCTTTGGCGATGTGCTTGCCAATGTGGACGTGCACTTCTCGGTGGCGCAAGGCACCTTGCATGGCCTCATTGGCGAAAACGGTGCTGGCAAGAGCACGCTCATGTCGGTGCTATATGGTTTTTACCCCTCTGATGCTGGGCACATCGAAGTCTTTGGCAAGCCTGTTCAAATCCGCAATGCCGACGACGCGATTGCCTGCGGCATAGGAATGGTGCACCAGCATTTCATGTTAGTCGACACACTGAGCGCGCTGGAAAACGTGATGCTGGGCGCCGAACCGCATTGGCACTTACCCAGCGCCAGCACGCCGGTGCGCGAGCGCTTAGAGGCCTTAATGCAGTCCACAGGGCTGCGTGTCGCGCTTGATGCCACAGTAGCCGATTTGGCCGTGGGTGACCGCCAGCGTTTAGAAATTTTGAAAGCCCTGTACCGGGGCGCGCGCATTCTGATTTTGGACGAACCTACGGCGGTGTTAACCCCGCAGGAAACCCAACAATTGTTTGCCGTGTTGCGCCAATTGCGCGCGCAGGGAAACACGGTGATTTTGATCACCCACAAGCTCAAAGAAGTGTTGGCTCTTTGCGACCAGGTGACCGTGATGCGCGCCGGCCGCGTTGTCGAAGATATGCCGATTGCGCGTGCTAGCTTAGAAGCGCTGGCGCAGGCGATGGTCGGACGCAAAGTGCATTTGGATAGGCCGCCCACCACAGCGCTGGCGCAGCGGGATGCCACACCGGCTTTGCTGGCCCAAGGCTTGCACTTTCGCGATCCCAGCGGCGTGCAGCGACTCACCGATGTGGGGCTGCAATTGCGCGCCGGTGAGATTGTGGGTATCGCCGGTGTCTCGGGCAATGGGCAAACCGAGCTGCTCGATATTTTGTCCGGCCTTGCGGCCCCTGATGGCGGCAGCATGGAGGTGTTGGGGCGGCAGTTTGTAAGTGGCGCCTGGCTGGACCCATTTACCGCTCGCAACATCGGTTTGGCCCATGTACCTGAAGACCGGCAGGCGCGGGGTTTGGTAATGGACTTTGAGGCCTGGGAGTCTGCGGTACTGGGCTATGAACACCTACCGCAGTTTTGCCGTATGGGCTGGATGCGCGCACGCGCCATGCGCGAAGCGACGGCAGACATGATGGAGCGCTTTGATGTTCGCCCGCGTAAGGAGACGCTGGTCAGCCGCAAATTTTCCGGGGGCAACCAGCAAAAAGTGGTGTTGGCGCGCGAACTGGGGCAAGCGCCGCGTGTGCTGCTCGTAGGCCAGCCAACTCGTGGCGTAGACATAGGCGCGATTGAGTTTATTTACTCCCAGTTGCGCGCGATGCGAGACGCAGGTTGCGCGGTGCTGCTGGTATCCAGCGAACTCGATGAAATACTGGCCCTTTCGGATTGGGTGCTTGTGATGAATCAGGGGCGCATCACTGGCACGCTCGATATTGCCGATTGCAATGAAGAGCGGCTGGGCCTATTGATGGCAGGGGCTGCCACATGAGCCAGGCCGCAGGTTTACCGCGTTGGGCCGATGTCGGCCTGCTGCCTCTGGTCTGCTTGGCAGTGGCATTATTTGTCGCGGGCATTGTGGTGGCGCTTGTCGGGCAAAGTCCTTCGCAAGTGCTGGCGGCTTTGGTGCAAGGTGCGTTTGGTACGCCGCGCGGCCTGAGCTACACCTTGTATTACGCCACCAGTTTTATTTTTACTGGCTTGGCAGTAGCCGTAGCATTTCATGGCGGCTTATTCAATATCGGTTGCGAGGGCCAAGCCACCTTGGGCGGTCTAGGCGCAGCCTTGGTGGCGCTTTGGCTATCGCCTGTTTTGCCCGGCTGGGCCATGCTGCCATTGATGCTCGTTTGTGGTGCGCTGTTTGGCATGGTCTGGGCCGCGATCCCAGGTTACCTGCAAGCCTACCGGGGCAGCCATGTGGTAATCACCACCATCATGTTCAATTTTTTGGCCAGTACATTGCTGGTTTATTTGCTGGTCAACCAATTGCGTGCGCCCGGCAATGTGGCTATTGAAAGCGCCGCCTTTGCGCCTTCTGCGCATCTGATTTCGGCGAGCGAGCTGCTAGGCCTGCTGTGTGTGAATTGGCCCAGTTCGCCACTGAATGCAAGTTTGCTATTGGCTTTGTTGGCCTGTGTGGCGGTGTATTTTTTTCTATGGCATAGCCGCAGCGGCTACCGCTTGCGCGCGGTGGGGTCCAGCCCCGGCGCGGCCGCTTATGCCGGTATCCGTCCGCGTCAACACATTGTGCTGGCAATGGCGATTTCTGGCGCTCTGGCTGGGTTGGTCGGGATGAACGAGGTGGCCGGCGTTAGCGGCAAGTTGGTGTTGGAGTTTGTCAGTGGCGCCGGTTTTACCGGGATTGCCGTCGCCTTGATGGGCCGTAACCACCCGGCTGGCGTGGTGCTGGCCAGCGTTTTGTTTGGCGCGCTGTTTCAAGGAGGGGCCGAGGTGGCTTTTGATGTGCCCGGTTTCAGCCGCGACATGGTAGTGATGTTGCAAGGCTTTGTAGTGCTGTTTTCGGGTGCTATGAGTTATGTGGTGGCTCGGCCGCTGGCGGCGCTTTTGCGCGCACTTAAATTGCCTGGAGCCGCCCATGGATGAGACGCTGATCGCATCCGTGCTGGCTTCGGCAGTCCGACTGGCCACGCCATTGGTCTTGTGTGCGCTAGCGGGTATGTTTTCCGAGCGCTCGGGGGTCGTGGACATTGGGCTGGAAGGCAAGATGCTTTTTGCCGCCTTTGCCGCGGGCGCCGCCGGGGCTTTTACCGGCTCGACGACGCTGGCGCTGCTGGCCGCCATGCTGGTGGGTGTGCTGTTGTCCTCCTTGCATGGGCTGGCCTGCGTCAGTTATCCGGGAGATCAGGTGGTCTCTGGCGTGGCGCTCAATATCATTGCCGCAGGCCTGACGGTGGTGCTGGGCATCGCCTGGTTTGCGCAGGGCGGGCAAACGCCACCGCTGTCGGTGGACGTGCGAGTGCAGGCGCATTGGCAATGGCTGGTGCAAGCGGTGCAGCCGCTACCCTGGCTGGGACCGGTCATCGGTCAGGCGCTACTGGGCCACAACCTGCTGGTTTATTGTGCCTATGCTTTGGTGCCGCTGGCCTGGTATGTGCTCTACCGGACCCGCTTTGGTTTACGCTTGCGAGCAGTTGGCGAGAACCCGCAAATGGTGGAAGCGGCTGGCGTGTCGGTGCAGCCCTTGCGTTATTCAGCCTTGGCCATCAACGGACTTTTGTGCGGCCTGGCCGGTAGCTATCTGGTGCTGGCACAGAGCGCCAATTTTTCACCGCACATGACTGCCGGGCGCGGCTTTATGGCGCTAGCCGCTTTGATTTTCGGACGCTGGAAGCCCTGGGGGGCTTTGGGTGCCTGCCTGTTGTTTGGCCTGCTCGACGCGATTGCTATGCGCTTGCAAGGCGTGGAAATCCCCGGTTTAGGTGCTGTGCCCGTGCAGGCGATCCAAGCGCTTCCCTATTTGATGACGGTGATTTTGCTCGCGGGTTTTGTAGGTCGCGCCGTAGCGCCTGCGGCTTTGGGCAAACCTTATTCGAAAAACCGCTGAAAGTAGATTGGGGTAGGCTCGAATTAGGGGCCCATCCATAGGGTATTGACGGCCATAGACACCGCAACGCGTTCGGATAGTCTCCATAGCCTTCGCCCTGTGTGCAGCAAACAGCAAATTACCCCACCTGATTACTTCAGTCGCCGCGCCCTTTGCCTTCGCCGCCCCGGCCTTGCAAGCGCTGCACATCCAGCAAGCGCGCTAAACGGTTGGGTAAGGGCAGCGGCTCACCCATCAGGCGCGATGAAAGTAACTCGGCGCAAAGTGCAGCAAACGTCAGCCCGCGCGCGCCCATGGCCAGGCACATCCACAAACCGGTATCGCCACCGGGCGTTGATGGCCCTACCAGCGGCAAGCGGTCGTGCGAAACGCATCGTTGCCCGCGCCACAGGGTGAGCTCCCCGCTTTGGTATTGCACTTGTAATGGCCCAGCCAGTCCGGGCACCAGTTGCGCTACACGTGCCAAATTGGCCTGATGGCAGGACGCGTCACTGGCACTCTCCATGGTTTCAAAACCGGCCCCGGCTAGCCATTGCAAACCTCGTTCGCTCGGCACCGCAGGTAAAAAATGGCCTTGTCCTTGTACGGGCAGCGCAGGTCGGCTGGGTAAATCCGCCGCAGGGCCGCTGCTGATGCTTCCGTACATCGGATGCATCTCCTTCAAGGCGCAGCGCGCTGCGGCGCTAAGCGGGTCGACTCTCGCATCCTCGGTCTGGCTCAATAGTCGAGCGGCATCGATGGCATTGCACATTACAAGCAATTCGCTGCTTGCAAGGGCTCGCCCTTGCGCGTCTAAAGCCTGCCACTTCCCAGCCTCAAAGTGCAGACGCTGCACTGCGGCTTTGCAAAGCAGCGTTACGCCAGGGGTGGCTAGGCAGGCGCGTATGAAAGCATGAGGTTTTAGCCAAAGTGCCTCGGGGCGCCATAGACTGCGCGCGCGCGCCTCGTCAAGCCTTGCTAGGTCTTCTCGGGCGGCGGTGTGTTCGGTCCCAGTTTTGCCTTGTCGCCTACCCGGCACAAAGGCGAGCATCGCGCCGCCTTCATCCCAATCTTCGCCCTGCACCAGCATCGATTGCAGCACCTGGCGCGTCAGATGGTAGGCGCTGCGGGTAAGGTGAAACAGCGGGTCGGCGGGTAATGTGCCGCTCGTGCTGACCAAGCCTGCTTCCAGGCCTGAAGCGCCTGCTGCCTGCGCAGTGCCTTTTTCAAGCACTGTGACCTCCCAACCACGCAAAGCCAATGCCCTTGCGACCAGCGCGCCGCTGATACCCGCGCCAATGAGGGTGCAGCGCCCGGGCTTTTCAAAGGCTCGCACAGGTGCCGTGCGGCTGCCGCGCAAAGCCCAAGCTGGGTCGAAAATTAGCGTCCCATCTCCCCGCGCTTTCCACAGTGCAGCATCCAGGGCCGGCCTACCAGCGCTTTGATGGCTCTCATTAGTCCAGGCTAGGGTCGTGCCTCGGCGTGCCAGCGCTTGTAGCCGATGCAGTTCCCTTGCCGTCCATGCGCGGTCTGAATCTAAAGCCATATGGTCCGCTTTCATCGCCAACTGCGCCAAGCTGACGTCCCGAGGGCCGATACATAAAGTTAGCAGGACGCGGCCATGGTCGAAGGGCAGGCGGTAAAAGCCTGGCGCCGGCAGCCCCGCAACGCATAGGGAGCGAAGGGCTTGGGCCAGCGCGAAGGCGCGCTCGCTGTAGGAATCAAATGCAGGCTTGGTAGCGTGTGCCTTGGCGTTAGCAATTGAAGTTGACGTTGATACGGGAGAGACGCTGACTGCTAATCCGAATGCGGGCGCGGGCGCGGGTGCAGGACTTATCGCCAATGAGGATACGGCTGCCTTCATGTCCGCATCCATTAGCCCGACATAGTGCAGCAGAGTCTGGCGCTGACCCGTATCGGCATAGCTCTGCCAGGCACGCAAAAACCGCTCACCCGACCCGAAAGCGGTATCCAGAACGCATGTGGCGCCTTCGGCCACGGGATTTAGCGTTGGAGGCGAACTCAGGCCGATGGCGGCACGTAGCCCTGGGCGGCATCTGCGCCGCTGCCAAAGAAATGGTTTTCCATCTGTCGGGCCAGGTATTGGCGGGAGCGTGCGTCCGCCAGATTCAGACGATTCTCATTGACCAGCATGGTCTGGTGCTTGAGCCAGGCAGCCCAGGCTTCTTTGCTGACGCTTTCCCAGATGCGTTTGCCTAAGTCGCCGGGGTAGGGCGGAAAATCTAGTCCCTCGGCCTCGGTGCCGAGTTTTATACAGGTGACGGTACGTGCCATGAAGTAAAACCTTTGATGTAGCGCAGACCGCAGATCGGCCCAAAGTGCGATCTTATTACCTTTACTTTGGCCTGACCCTTGAGCGGGCAGATAATTCGCCCCTCAGGCTGGGGTCGCTGTGCTTTAAAAGATCCCGCCAGGTTGTGAGTGCAGAAATCAGAGTGTGAGGGAGCAGGTGTGAATTTAGTTTTTGAAATTGTGGATGCCCACCCGCGGCGAATTTACGGGCTGACCGCCATTGTTGCGGTTTTGTTGTTGGCTTTTGGTTTGTACTTGCAGCATGTGGTCGGTCTGGAACCTTGCCCGATGTGCGTTGTGCAACGCTATGCCTTTGTGCTGGTTGCGTTGCTGGCGGCCCTAGCGGCAACATGCAGTTCGCCGCGCGCCTGGATGGGCTTTGGACTATTAATTTTGGTACTCGCCGGCTTTGGCGCATTTGTCGCTGCCCGGCAGAGCTATTTGCAGTGGTATCCGCCAGCCGTTTTTACCTGTGGGCGGGACCTGTACGGAATGATTGAGAATTTCCCTCTGCAAAAAGTCATACCCATGGTGTTCAAAGGCAGTGGCGATTGCACGGCAATCGATTGGACGTTTTTAGGTGGCTCGATTGCCAACTGGTCCTTCCTGTGTTTTTGCGATGTCGCTATCACCTCTGCCCTGATAGCTTGGCGGCATAGCGGCCTGGGCCGAAACGATAACGCAGAAGATTTAGCTTAGTTTTTTTACCAGCACCTGGCTCTTGCGGTCCCAGTTGTACTTGCGCTTGCGCGCTTCGGGCAACCAGTCGGCGTCCACCATCACAAAACCACGCTTCAAAAACCAGTGCGTGGTGCGGGTGGTCAGTACAAAAATGCTTTCCAGTCCGGCCGCGCGGGCGCGTTGCTCAATGCGCTTGAGTACGCGCTCGCCGTCACCCTGGCCTTGCACATCGGGCGATACCGTCAAGGCGGCCATCTCGCCAGTGCGCCCCTCTGGGTAGGGGTTGAGTGCGGCACAGGCGAAGATCACGCCGTCGTGTTCAATCACCGTGTAGCTGGACGCATCGCGCTCTATTTCGGTGCGGCTGCGTTTGACCAGAGTGCCGTCTTTTTCAAGAGGTTCGATCAGCTTGAGTATGCCGCCCACGTCGTCGTCGCCAGCCTCGCGCAGGCTTTCGAGTTTTTCATCAACGATCATGGTGCCTATGCCATCATGCACATAGACCTCTAGCAAGATGGCGCCATCAACCGCAAAGGGGATGATGTGGCTGCGCTCTACGCCGCCTTTGCAAGCGGTAACGCAATGCTGTAAATAAAAGCCCACATCGCCAGGCTCGCGGGCCGGGGGGGCTTCCAGCAACAAGGCTTCGGCAGCAGCCAGCGGGAGTTCGGTATCCACCGGGTTGTCCTCGCCGAGCGGCTCAAGAGGGCGTTGCAAGATGCCAGGCACCTCCGTCAGAAAAATGAGTTTATCGGCCTGCAAGGCCGTTGCCACCGAGGTCGCTACTTCTTCCATCGTCAAATTAAACGCTTCGCCCGTAGGCGAAAAACCAAACGGTGAGAGCAGCAACATAGCGCCCATGTCCAACACTTTGCTAATGCCTGCAGTATCGACTTTGCGCACCACGCCGGAATTCTGAAAATCGACGCCATCGACGATGCCGACTGGGCGTGCTGTGATGAAGTTGCCGCTGATCACCCGCACCGTGGAATCGGCCATGGGCGTATTAGGTAGGCCCTGGCTGAAGGCGGCTTCGATTTCGTAGCGCAATTGCCCGGCGGCCTCCTGCGCGCAATCGAGCGCGATTTCATCCGTAATTCGAATGCCGTGGGAATACTTGGCTGTATGGCCTTTGGCCTTGAGCTGCTCGTTCACCTGCGGCCGAAAGCCATGTACCAGCACGACTTTGACACCCATGCTCTGGATCATGGCAAGGTCCTGCGCCAAGTGTGGCAACTTGCCCGCCGCAATCGCTTCGCCGGCAATACCGACGACAAAGGTTTGGTGGCGAAACTTGTGGATATAGGGCGCCACCGACCTGAACCAGGGCACGAAGGTGAAGTTAAAAACAGACGTCATGGAGGGGATAATACGCTGCCTCAGCCCGCCCCCGCCCGTGTCAGCATCCCCTCCCGCCACCTCTGCGTTACGCATCGAATTCCCCGAATCCCTGCCGGTATCGGGCAAGCGCGAGGAAATCATGGCCTTGCTGGCGCGTCACCAGGTCATCATCGTATGCGGTGAAACCGGCTCGGGCAAAACTACGCAACTGCCCAAAATCGCACTGGCCATGGGGCGTGGGTTGTGCAATTACCCCAAAGCGCTGCCCAATGGCAAACCCGCGCCGCGCGGCAAACTCATAGGGCACACCCAGCCGCGCCGCATCGCCGCCAGCAGCGTTGCCAAGCGCATTGCAGAAGAACTGCAAACGCCTTTGGGCGAAGTCGTGGGCTTCAAGGTACGTTTTCAGGATCGGTTGAGCCGCGATGCATCGGTCAAACTGATGACCGATGGCATATTGCTGGCCGAGACGCAGACCGACCCGCTGTTGCAGGCCTACGACACGCTCATCATCGATGAGGCGCACGAACGCAGCCTGAACATTGACTTTTTGCTGGGGTACTTACGCCAGATATTGCCAAGGCGGCCCGACCTAAAAGTGATCGTGACCTCGGCCACGATTGATGCACAGCGCTTTGCCGACCACTTTGCGAGCTTGCAGGGCACCCAAGACGCAAAAACACTGACACCGGCGCCGGTGATCATGGTGTCGGGGCGCATGTTTCCGGTGGAGCAGCGTTATCGGCCTTTTGAGGAGCGGCGCGACTACGACGTAAACGACGCGATTGCCGAAGGTGTCGACGAACTCTGGCGGGGCGGGGCGGCTGGTGACATCCTGGTGTTCCTGCCCGGCGAGCGTGAGATCCGTGAAGCGGCAGACCACTTGCGCCGCCACCTTAGCCACCAGCCGGCGTTACGCAATTGCGAGGTGCTACCGCTTTTTGCCCGCTTGAGCCAGGCCGAGCAGGACCGCATTTTTGAAGGCCACACCGGGCGGCGCATTGTGTTGGCAACCAATGTGGCCGAGACATCGCTCACTGTGCCCGGCATTCGTTTTGTGATCGACAGCGGCACCGCGCGCATCAAGCGTTACAGCTTTCGCAGCAAGGTAGAGCAATTATTGGTCGAACCGATTAGCCAAAGTTCGGCCAACCAGCGAGCGGGACGATGTGGACGCGTGGCCGATGGCATTTGCATCCGCCTGTACGAGGACAAAGACTTTGCCGGGCGCGAGCGTTTTACCGACCCGGAAATACTGCGCTCCTCGTTGGCCGGTGTGATATTGCGCATGAAGTCGCTTCGGCTGGGCGCGGTAGAAGACTTTCCGTTTTTGGAGCGCCCCTCGGGTCGGGCTATTGCCGACGGATACCAATTGCTGCAAGAACTGGGCGCCGTGGACGAAGCCAATGAACTGACCCCATTGGGCCAGGAGCTGGCCCGCCTGCCGCTGGACCCGCGCGTGGGGCGCATGATTTTGGAGGCGCGCAGGCGCGAGGCCTTGGACGAGGTGCTGATCATCGCCTCGGCCCTGAGCGTGCAGGATGTGCGCGACCGGCCCATGGAGGCGCAAGCGCAGGCCGACCAGGCACATGCCAAATTTGACGACGAAAAAAGCGAGTTTTCCGGCTACCTTAAGCTATGGAATTGGATTGGCGCCGCGCGCGGCGACAAAGCCCAGGTCAGCGGTGCGCACAAACTTAGCAACCGCCAGTTTGAGCAATTGCTGCGACAAAATTTCATCAGCGTGCGCCGTTTGCGCGAATGGAAAGACATCCATAGTCAGCTGCTCACCGTGGTGGCCGAACATCAATGGCGTATCAACACGGCGCCCGCTTCTTACGAGCAATTGCACTTATCCATGCTGGCCGGTTTACTGGGCAATGTAGGCTGCAAATTGGAGGCCGAAGGCCAGCAGGGCGAGTATCTGGGTGCGCGCAGCATCAAGTTTTTCCCGCACCCGGGGGCGCATTTGGTCAAGAAACCGGGGCGCTGGATTATTGCGGCCGAGTTGGTTGAGACCACACGTTTGTTTGGGCGCGGCATTGCGGCGATTGACCCGCAGTGGATTGAGCAAGTGGGCGGCCATTTGCTAAAAAAGCAAATGCTGGACCCGCACTGGGAGAAAAAAGCCGCTGAAGTGGTGGCGCTGGAGCGGGCCACTTTGTATGGCATGGTGGTCTATAGCGGCCGGCGCGTGAACTACAGCCGAGTCGATATGGCGGGTGCGCGCGAAATATTTATCCGGCAAGCGCTGGTCGAAGGTGTGTGGGAGACGCCGCTGCCCTTTCTCGCGGCCAACCTGAAGTTGATCAAGCAAGTCGAAGATCTGGAGCACAAAGCCCGACGTCAAGATGTGTTGGTCGATGACGCTTTGATTTACGCCTTTTATGACCAGCAACTGCCCGCTGAGGTATGTAGCGGCTATAGCTGCGAGCGCTGGTACCGCGATGAAGTGAAAAAGCATCCCACGCTTTTGATGTTGACGCGCGAAGAGCTGATGCGCCATGAAGCGGCGGGTATCACCACCAGCCAGTTTCCCAAGACGGTGCGCTTAGGCGGCGTGGATTGCGCGGCTACGTATTTGCATGAACCCGGCGATGCGCGCGATGGCGTGACGGTCGCCGTGCCCTTATTTGTACTAAACCAGGTGAGTGAAGAGCGCTGCGAATGGTTGGTGCCGGGCATGCTCAAAGACAAAGTGCAGGCCTTGCTCAAAACCTTGCACCAAAGGCCCCGCTCGCGCTTGGTGCCGCTGCCCGAGACGGCGGCGCGCATGGCGGAAGTACTGAATGCGCCGGAACGCTTTGGCGCAGTTGGCTTGGTCGACGCTTTGCTCAAGCTAGTGCGCGAGGCCACGTCGCTGGACATTGTGCGGGCAGACATTAAGGCGGACATGCTGCCAGCGCATTTCTTTATGAACATTCGCGTGGTCGATGAGCACGGCCGCCAGTTGGGGCAGGGCCGCAACCTGGGGGCGCTCAAAGCGCAGTGGGGCTCGCAGGCGCGCGGCGCATTTCAGGCATTGGCGGCACTCAAATTGAGCGATACCGTTCCTGCCCAGCCGCCCAAGGACTCAGGGAGCGCCCAAGCTGGCACCGCGCAGGGTGGGAAGCGCCAGAGTAGCGGGGATGCTTCGGTATCGCGGTCTGGCATCGGGCAAGCGGCTTCTGGCGCGGCACATTTGCAGCCTCCAGGCCCGGCTAGCCGAGCACAGGGCAGTGCAAGCACGCAAGCTCATAGTGCTGAACAGCGCTATGTCGCTTGGACTTTTGGTGAACTGCCCGAATTGCTGGAAATACGCAAAGGCGCGCATTCGGTAATTGGCTTTCCGGCCTTGGTCGATGGGGGTGACGCCGTCACGTTGGAAGTATTTGACGAACCGCAGATTGCTGCGAGCAAACACCGCGGCGGCTTGGTACGCCTGTTTGCTTTGCAACTAAAGGAAGCAATTAAGTACCTGGAAAAAAATATCCCGGACTTGCAAAAAATGGGCGCCGCTTACATGCAAGTGGGTAAGGTAGATGGCAGCAATGCGGCGGGCGGCACGGTGGAAGAACTCAAAGGCCACATCATTGCGCTGGCGTTGGAGCGGGCGTTTTTGCTGGATCCTTTGCCCACGGACGCGATGGCGTTTCAAAAGCGCTTGGACGAAGGCCGAGGTCGCTTGACATTGATTGCCAATGAGGTTGCGCGTATGGCGCTGACCATATTGCTTGAATACCAAAATGCGGCGCGCAAAATTAAAGACAGCAAAAACGCCGCTGCCGCGTGCGAGGATGCCAGTGCGCAATTACAGCGATTGGTGTCCAAGCGCTTTTTGCAAGCTACGCCTTGGCCGCGGTTGCAGCATCTTGCGCGGTATCTGCAAGCCATCACCTTGCGTTTGGATAAATACCGCGCTGACCCAGCGCGCGATGCGGCACGTCTCGCCGAATTGCGTCCCCTGGAGCAACGCTACTGGCGCCTAGTGGCCGAGCGCAAGGGCGCGGTCGATGAACGTATGGCGGAGTTCCGCTGGTTAATGGAAGAGCTGCGCGTCAGTTTTTTTGCGCAAGAGCTGCGCACCCCTCAGCCTGTGAGCGTTAAGCGCCTGGAAAAAGCCTGGGCGCAATTAGACGCCTGAGTTCAATCCCCATCGGCTTGGAATACACCTTTGGGCTTGGTGGCGTTGGGTTCTTGGAACGAGCCATGGGCATGTGTTTGGGCGACGGTTTATTGGCCCATGTGCCAGATATTGGTCGAGCGTGCGCCGCTGCGGCAAAAGGCCAGTACCGGCCCGGTCGAAGCCGCCACGATAGCCGCAAAACTGGCGACTTGCTCAGGCGTAATTTGGCCGCTGATCACTGGCAAATAGTGGTAGTCCAAACCCGCAGCCTGCGCCGCTTGTGCCATGGCTTGGGAGCTGGGTTGATCAGGCCCGCCTTCGCCATCGGGGCGGTTGTTCACCACGGTGCTAAAGCCTTGAGCTGCGATGGCTGCCATGTCTTGTGGATCGATTTGGGGTGCGGTCGCAAAGCGGTCGGTGTGGGCGCTGATAGTCAGGGGCATGCTGTGGGTACTTTCAAATAAAAAGTGAATAACTCAAACTGCGAAACACTGGCGGAAGCAGCATGGCACGAAAGACGAGGGTCTTATTGATTGCTGCATCGCTGCGATCCTTGCGATGATTTACAAATATCGTTTTACTTAGAGTTTGGCCAATCGTTCAATGCCTTTTTGCAGCGTTGCTTCCTCTTTGGCAAAACAAAAGCGCACAATTTTTTGGTCAAAAGCGTCGCGGTAGAAAGCAGACATCGGAATGGCGGTGACGCCTATTTCTATGGTCAACCAACGGCAGAACTCGGCCTCGCTCAAATCGCTGACTTCGGAGATTTCCGCGCACTGAAAAAACGTACCTTCACTGGCCAGCAATCGAAACTTTGTTTTCTCAAGCCCTTGACGAAACAGATCGCGCTTGCGCTGGTAGAAAGCGGGCAACTCCAGATAGCGCGAGGGCTCTTGCATGTAGGACGTTAAACCGTACTGCACTGGCGTATTCACAGTGAAAACATTGAACTGGTGTACCTTGCGAAGCTCTGCCGTAAGGGACGCGGGTGCTGCCACGAAGCCAACTTTCCAGCCGGTGACATGGTATGTTTTGCCAAAGCTGGACACGATAAATCCACGCGCTGCCAGACCGGGATAGCGCGCGGCGCTTTCGTGTGCAGCGCCGTCAAAGACCATATGCTCATACACCTCGTCGCTGATGAGCAGCACATCTGTTGGTGCCAAAATTTCCTGTAAGCGCAACATATCGTCGCGGCTCCAGATTGTGCCGCTGGGATTGTGCGGTGAATTAATGATGATGCAGCGCGTTCGCGTCGTGATGGCTGCGGCAATCTTGTCAAAGTCCGGGCGAAAGGTGCCTGGTGTTAAGGGCACTCGGATAGCGACGCCGCCGGCGAGCGCGATATTGGGCAGGTAGCTGTCGTAGCACGGCTCAAGTACGATGACTTCGTCCCCAGGATGCACCACGGCCAGCACAATGGAAATAATTGCCTGGGTCGCTCCGGCGGTGATGGTGATCTCATCTGCAGCACGGTAGCTTCGCCCGTACAAGTGCTGTATTTTTTCGGCTACTGCCTCGCGCAAGCCCAGCACGCCGGCCATCGGAGGGTATTGGTTATGACCTTGATGCATGGCAAGGCTTACGGCGTCTAACAAAGCCGGATCGCAGGCAAAGTCCGGGAAGCCCTGGCCTAAGTTGACCGACTTGTGCTCCGTGGCCAGCGCCGACATAACGGTGAATATCGTGGTGCCAACCTCGGGCAGACGGCTACGCAGCACAGGCGTATTCAGCGTGGTGAGTTCTTCAGTTTTTAAGGTCATGGTTTAAACAGGCTTAGGCGTTAGGCTTTAGATGTCCGCGTCATTGAAATGGCCGCCCATGGCCTTCTCCACCGTATTGCGGCTGAGTCGATCACTGAGCAACTCGGTAAAGGTATAGACAAAGTTACGCAGATAGGCGCTGCGTTTAAATGCCACGCGGGTCATGTTTTGACCGAATAAGTGGCCGGCCGGACGTACCACCAGGCCGCTGGCCCCACCTTCTTTTTGTAGTTCGCGCACTGCCATTTCCGCCGCTATTCCCAGGCCCAGTCCGAGGCGAACATAGGTGGTAATAACGTCCGAATCAATCGCTTCTAGTGCAATACGCGGCTGAAGTTTGCGGGCGGCAAAGGCAGCGTCGATTTTGGTTCGGCCGGTAAATGAGGGGTGGTAGGTAATCAACGGTTCGGCCGCAACGTCTTCCAGGCTGATACGGGTTCGGGATGCAAGTGGATGCTCCACGGGCATGACCAGCATATGTTGCCATTCGTAGCATGGAAGGGTGACGAGTTCGGGATATGCCGCAAGCGACTCGGTCGCGATGCCGATTTCTGCCACTTCGTCGATCACCATTCGGGCGACCTGATCGGGTGCTCCCTGGTGCAGGCTTATATTCACTTTGGGGAAACTGGTGCGAAGGCTAGCTACTTTTTCTGGCAAAACATAGCGCGCCTGCGTATGGGTGGTGGCTATAGACAGGGTTCCGCTGTCTTCCTTGCTGAATTGCTCGCCAATGCGCTTGAGGTTGCCCAACTCTCGCATGATGAGATCAATGCTTTTCAGTACATGCTGGCCGGGCTCTGTAACGCGTTTGAGGCGTTTGCCGTGGCGGGCAAAGATGTCGACGCCCAATTCCTGTTCTAGCTCAATAATGGCCTTGGAAACCCCGGGTTGCGAAGTGTGCAAGGATTTAGCCGCTTCTGTGAGGTTCAGCTGGTGGCGCACAGCTTCCTGGACAAAGCGAAATTGGTGAAGGTTCATAACGAAATTAGACTAAAGAATCCATTCATTATGCATTAATTTGGGTTTATCTGGCTCCATCATTCCAAGGCGATGTCAGCTAGCAGGGCCACAAGACGGGCGTTTTCCCCCACTGCCGCCTGCAATTGAAAGGCGATATTTGGCCAGCGCGTGGTCATTTGGGCCACAAGCTCTGGCAAATCCTGACGAGCATGCTTGCCGACACCCAAAAATAGCGGCAGGATGCTGATTTCCTGTGCTCCCTGCGCGATGAGACTCTGACACGCCTCCTCAAGCGTCGGCGTGCTCCATTCCAAATATGCGCAGGCGACTAAAGCGCCGGGCTCTTTATGGCTGACGGCATCGGCAACTGCCTCGACCGGTTTGTGCCAAAGCGGATCGCGTGAACCATGGGCAAAAAGTACGATGCCACGCAGCCGGCGGGGTGTGGATAGGCTCATTGACGCACTACCAGCCAGCCGAAGGTTGCCAGCGAAATAATTGAGTAAATCAGACCTGGTAATGCGGCAGTAAACCAAGGCTCCCAGGCCTGTAGATAACCCAGATCACCAATTAAATTGTTCAGTAAAACAAAGCTGATACCCGCCATGACGCCGAAAAACACCATGGGCGCTGTGCCACTGCTGCGGAAATGCATGTAGCCAAAAGGCAAAGCGAGTATGACCATGACCAGGCAACTAAGTGGATAAAACACCTTCTTCCAGAATTGGATTTCATATTTCTGCGCCGCCTGGCCATTGGCGTTGAGGTGTCGCACGTAATGAAAAAGGTCAATCGTACCCATGCGGTCCGGTCGCAATAATGCAGAAGCAACCATCTCTGCGCTGATTTGGGTAGGCCAATTGAGCTGCGCATGGTGCGTATTCAATGCCTGAGCTTGAACGGTGCTTAAATTGGCAAAACTGGTTCTGGATACATCCTCTAATGTCCAGGACAAACCGGGCCCGAAACGGGCGCTGGATGCTTGCATCAGGGCCACAATGCGTCCTTGCTTGTCTAACTCAAAAATTCGGATCGCCCGCAAGGTGCCGTTGTTTTCAAAGGCACCCACGTTGACTGAATAACTGCTTTGTGCCTGTTTGTCCTTGATCCAGGCCCCGGTCTTGCCCAGGCCGATTTCAGCCTGGGCATGGGCTTTTATGGTCTGGGCATACTTGTCTGCCAAGGGCGCCAAATAATCGCCAATTCCGAAGGTTGCAAGCACAAAAAACAATCCTAGGACTATCAAAATGCGCAATGCTTGCCAAGGGCCTAGGCCGCTGGTGCGCAAAATGGTGAACTCTGAACTTTGTGCCATACGGGCCATCACGAAGATCGTACCTATCAGCACGCCGATAGGCATGAGTTCATACAAATGACTAGGTGCCATCAGGCCAACATAAAGTACGGCGCTTGCCACGGAATAGCCCATGAAAGTCAATCCCTGGACTGCATTTAACTCATCGACGAGATCGAAGAAAAAAAATAAACCGCTAAATGCGAGTATGACTGCCAGCACCGCCATCAGCACCTCGGCGTAAAGTAACTTACGCAGTGTTTTCACGATGTAGACCTTACTCGAAGGCCTTGGGGTAGGCGCGGACTCCAATGGTTATGCCTTATTGTCAACCAAAGAATGCTGAATAAAAAGACCCCACCATGTAGGCTGCTCAACTGCATCAATGCCGACATCTTTCCAGTTTCGACCCAGTTTTTGCCAAGCGCTAAAAAATTGAAGTACACCAAAAAGGCGAGGAAGGCGAACACTAGGTTACTCACACGCCCCACGCGTGGATTAAAACCCGACACGGCCAGGCCTAGAAAAATGACGTTGACGGCAGCAAGAAAAAAGCCAACGCGCCAAACGAGTTCGCCATGGTACCTGGGGTCAGAGGACGCTAGCAACTCCAGGCTTGGAAGCGTTGAGGCGGGCGCAAATGCCCGGGCTGTGGGTTCCTCAAAACCAATTTTGACCACATACCGGGTGAAGCTGGTCAGCTGACTCTCTTTGTTATCTTTGTATAGCTCAAGCCGCTGTCCGTTTTCCAAGACAAGCATTTTTATGCCGTCCACAAACTGCACGGTACCTTTGTCCGCAGAGGTGATCGTCTCAGTGCGGGCATCGCGCGTGACCAAAAAAACGTTCACTCCTTGCTCTTTGTTAGAACTGTCTTTATCGATGAAAAAAACTTTGTCGCCGCTGGCCGACTCTTGGAATTGGCCGGGTTCCACGCGGGCGATATCACTGCGCTTTTGAAATTGGTCTCGAAGATCCTCAATGCGGCCAAAGGCCCATGGCAAAACCACCAAAGCCAAAGCCAAAATCAACACAAATATTGGCCAGGCAAAGCGCAGGAGTGGGCGTAACAATGATGCAATACCTTTGCCGCCAGCCAGCCAAATCACCATTTCACTGTCCCGGTACATCCGGGTCAGCACGCTGACCACCGCAAAAAAGAGGCTGAACGACAAAATCACGGGCAATTGGGAAAATACACTGTAGCCCATGATCACCATCACATCCGAGGGATTAAAAACCCCGCGCGTTGCCTCGCTTAAAGTGCGTATCACGGTTGTCGTCATGACGACAGTGACAAGAATCAACAAGGTGGCACCGAAGGTGCGGGCAAGTTCCTTGCGGATGGAGGAATGGAATAACATGGGTGCGATAGGAAAGGTGCAATTATGAACTTTGAATCCAAGCCACTAGAACTCGCGGCCGCTGTACAGGAAAAGTGCGATCTGTTAGTCGTGCTGATTCCCAAGGACTTTAAGGCTGGAAAAGACAGTTTTTCTCAACTTGTTCACGCCGCGCTCAAGTCTGGCGACTTGGAAACAGGCGTAGGAAAGTGCTTGACCCTGTACCGCCCGACGCAAGCCGCTGCGGTCCGAGTCGTGCTGGCCAGCACGGGCGAGGGCAAAGCGCGCCAGGTCAGAAGCGCAGTGCAAGCGGCCTTGGGAGTGGGCAAATCGTCCAGCCTGAAGCGCCTGGTCCTGTGTTTTGCAACTACGGCTTCCGAGGAGGGTCTGCGCGCGGCGATGCTGACCGTGGCTGACATGACCTATGTATATACCTCCAGCAAATCCAAGCCGCAGCCGCGAAGCCTGCAAAAAACGGTGTTGGTCGCGCCGAATGCCGCGGATCTCAAAACCAGCTTTGACCGCACTGCCGCGGTAGTCGCCGGCGTCGAGTTAGCCAAAGAATGGGCGAATCGACCGGCCAATTTGGCCACGCCCGCCGATTTGGCCACCGCCGCCCAAGCGTTGGCCAAGCATCCCAAGGTCAGTTGCACTGTGCTGGGACCGCGTGAGGTGGCCAAGCTTCGGATGGGCTCATTTATGGCCGTGGCTCAGGGGTCCGACCAGCCTTTGCGCTTTATCGTGCTGCGTTACGAGGGCGCGGCCAAGAGCAAAGCCCCCACCGTGCTCGTGGGTAAAGGCATTACTTTTGATAGTGGCGGGATCTCAATCAAACCGGCAGCGGAAATGGACGAGATGAAATTCGACATGTCGGGCGCGGCCAGCGTTCTAGGTGTTTTCAAAAGTCTGGCGGTGCTTAAACCCGCCATAAATGTCGTTGGTTTGATACCGTCTTGTGAGAATTTAATCAATGGCAAGGCGGTCAAGCCCGGCGACGTCGTGACCAGCATGAGTGGCCAAACCATCGAAATCCTTAACACGGACGCCGAGGGTCGGCTGATTTTGTGTGACGCGCTGACTTATGCGGAGCGTTTTAACCCGTCTGCGGTTGTTGACATCGCCACCCTGACTGGCGCCTGTGTGGTCGCGCTGGGCGCGGTGCGTACCGGCATGTTCTCGGACCGCGACGAGCTTGCCCAGGCCTTGGCCAGTGCTGGCGACCGGGCTCAAGACCTGTGCTGGCGCATGCCGCTGGACGAGGAATACGCTGAAGGCTTGAAGAGCAATTTTGCAGATGTCGCAAACGTGGCGGGCCGCGCCGCCGGTGCTGTCACTGCGGCCAAGTTCTTACAGCGTTTTGCCGACAAATTCGCGTGGGCGCACTTAGACATTGCGGGTAGCGCCTGGAAGGGCGGTGCTCAAAAAGGCGCTACCGGGCGACCGGTCGGTTTGCTGGTGGAATACCTGCTGGGACCTGCGCAAGCCAAGTGACGGAAGTTGCATTCCATGTTGGAATTGAAGACCGGCTGGACTACGCCTGTCGTTTGATCCGCAAAGCGCTGTACTCTGGCGCTCGGGTGTTGGTGCTGGTGGACGACGAGCTGATCGTGCCGCTTGACGAGGCGCTATGGACCCATGAACCAACTAGCTTTGTGTCTCACGCCTTAGCGGGTTCGCCGGAGGCGCAATCGCTGCATTGCGCCGTCGTTCTGGCGCATGACGTTACAAACATCGGAGGCGCTTGGCCTGTACTTATCAATATGCGGCGTGAATTGCCCGACGTACCACTGCAGTGCGAAAAGCTGATTGAATTGGTTTCAGGTGACGAGGAGGACTTAATCTTGGCACGCCAGCGCTGGAAAGGCTATGTCCAGCGGGGCTTTACACCTGCTAATCACGATGCGCGAAAGCGGGCCGTGGCTCGGTGAACGAACTCGGGGTAAACTCCGGGGCTCCGGAGAGGTGGATGAGTGGTTTAAGTCACACGCCTGGAAAGCGTGCGAGGGGTAAAACCCTCCGCGGGTTCGAATCCCGCCTTCTCCGCCACTTTATTATGCAAATAAGCGCTTAGGTTAGGCGCTTTTTTTGTTCTTGCTGTCATCGCCGGCCCCTAGTCTTGGGGCCTGAGTATGAGCATGATGGACGATGGGGTTCGGCCGTCAATGTCCTTGGGGAGGCGCTCGGTTTTTAGGATTGCTTTGAGTGCCACATCATCCCAATAGGTGTTACCACTGCTTTTTGCCAATTTCGCACTGACGATAAGTGCAGTTGTATCGGTTTGCACTAAATATTCCGCCGCTAAGTCCGGACTTAAATCTTTGAAGCTCAAGATATTGGGACGTATGGCGGCCCGCAATTTGGCACTGTAATCTGCGCTTGGAGCTATGCTCGAGTTCGCTAGGCCAATGGTGTTGGGATCGCCGGTGCTAACTGCGGTTCCGGCCAATTTAAGTGCACGCTCACGTGCATCTTTGCGCAGTTTCTCACTCTGCGCTTGCTCCTCTCGAAGACGTTGGGTTTCCAGCACCTTGGCGGCCTCGATGGCCTTTTGACGTTGCTCCTCCTCGGCTTTGGCCTTGGCCAATTCAATCTCCTTACGCCGTTTTTCCTCCTCTATCTTTCGTGCCTCTATTTCTTTACGTAATTTCTCTTCCTCTGCCTTTGCGATCTCGATTTCTTTACGAAGTTTTTCTTCCTGGGCTTTGGCTAGTTCCATGTCCCTAAGGCGCTTATCTTCCTCCGCTTTGGATGTATCGAGATCTTTACGCTTTTTGGCCTGCGTCAGTTGGATTTTTTCACAGGCTTTCAATATATCCGGTGCTAAGTTAGCAAATCCGGATGCGTTAAAAGTCGCCATCACCGCGTTTTCCGCCTGGGGCGTCGTTCTGACCACTAGTTTCTTTGCTCTTGCCAAACTTTCTAGCAAAAGTTTGGGTTCGCCCGTGTAAAAAGTTGCCATGTGATCCGTGGAAACAGACCAAGAGCCAACGCGGGCATCTTCGGAATCAAGTCGGATCGTGACCTCATGATCGGTGCTGCCAATGACCCCTCCCCAACTGATATAAAAATCTAGGTCTCCGTCCTGGCAGCGGGCGATTGCGCGTGGAACGACGGATTTGGACCCCACTAAAACTGGTCCTAGCGCCGGTAGAAGTGCCGTAACCGAGGTAATGGAATCATCCACTTTTGAGCGCTCGCTCGCAACCTGCCAAAGGCCAATGCCTTTAACCGACGGCGGAGCGCCGGGCACCCCCTGCGTCCGAGCATGCAGTGCATCGAAACACGCCAACCGCACAAGGTCATTTTCAATTTTTCCACACTTTTGCAAATCAACTTTGCTTAGCACTCCCTGTGCAAAAGCGGATGAAGGACAGCCCAAAATCCCGGCAGCAATAAAATTGCTGAGTACGATATTTGCGAAATATTTCATTTGGAATGTAAATTTCTTATGTAATTGAAGATAAATGTATTCATGCGCACTTTTTATAAAGTCAAAATTTGCGCCTTTAGCCATCCATCTTTAGCTACTTAAATCGGCAAATTGCGGACCAAGTCCGAGGGCGGACGGCAATCTACGTTAGACCTTGTGTCGCGCCAATCATAAGTGGCCCTGCACAAAGGCTCACTGCGAATGCAGGATTTGGGCTTGCAATGGCCTAGTGCCGACACAAAGCAAGGCGGCAATGACGAAGCAAAAATACTCTGCTATGCCTGCCCCCTCTAAAGGGCAATTCATTAAGCTGACAACGCATAGAACTGCAAGTACCGTAATCAACGCACGTCGCGCCGGTTCCTCAAGTGTTAACGCATCTTTGTAAATTGCTATAAATATTCCAATCAGGCAAAGCAGTGCGATCGTTCCCCCCTCGACCCACCATAAAAAATACTGCTGATGTGGGCTGTCAGCTTTTAGCCCTACCTCACCCTTAAGAGCGAGCTGATATGCCAGCGGCCAACTACCCACACCATAGCCGATGATCGGTTTTTCGACGATTGCTTGAACGGAGCGTTTCCAAAATTCCAATCGGATTGCCTGAGAGCTTTCAATTTTTCCGCGCTGAAACTCTGACACATCAGAATAAACACTTAAAACTCGATCATGAAATTTCGGCGATGCCAGAAATAAACTGAATCCCAATAAAAATGGCACTAGAAGGACAAAACCTCTATATTTCTTACTTATTAGCCAAGAAATAATAAATGTCAAGACTAATATCATTGATAAAAACCCCGAGCGCCCACCCAAAATAAAAAATACATTAAATATAGGCAATCCAATTGTCAGATAGAAAATCCAAGAACCCCATTTATTTGTGAAATGATCCTTAAAAAACCAAAGAACAGCAACCATTAGCGAACTCATGATAGACGTCTCCAAGTAGGAGCTGTACGGAGCGTAGGAAGTAGTCGCCGAAGGTTCCAAAGCCCACGGTGCTGGGATACCAAGCCAAAGCAAATAAGAGGTTAGCAGCACGAAAAACTGCCCGTATACCCAAATGGTCATTACTCGAAATCCTTGTTCTGGAGTGCGGAGCAGATAATATACAAAGGGGATGACTAACAAGCGTGAGTAACGCATTAAGCCCAAGCCGACCTTATCCCAATTGCTGATGGTCCAAGACGCTGATAAATACATCCAGGCTAAAGATATAAAAACAGCCCACAATGTTAATTTTATTTTGCGTGGCTCTACTTTATGTATTGATGATTTTTCGGTAATCCAAATAAATATTGAAACAAGAAATATAAACAAGCATGACAGTGATACAAGTGCCACTCCAAAGTTTATCGAGAATGCTAGGCATGCAACGGAGGTAGATGCAAGGCGAAAATCTAAAGTCGATTTAAAATCCGTATTTTTATTATCTAAATTCATACATTTATTGCGGCAATCATAGGTAATGAGTAATTGCTAACATGTTATCTAAGATTATTTTTATGCGTGAAAAATATTTATTTAAAGAAGAGTTCTGAATCATATAGGGCTAGAAAAATGAATGGTTAGACTGCTTCTTGCTGGTAATCGGTATCAATTTTCTTCAATTTTTGTACGGATGAATTGGCCAATACATATGGACAAGCAAATCATATTTGCGTCTCACGATTCGTTGTAAAACTCCGATCCGCCAAAGCGGTGCGAAACGTAGCCATCTGATCTAAATTATCGGAGCCAGCTTGCCTTCCAGGACCCGTAAATCCGGTTTGCAAGTTCATGGCTCCGCGCCAAATGAACTTTGGTCCCTGCTGTCATCGCTTCAAGTTTTTGCACACTGTCCGGCCATCGTTCTACCATTCTTGGAAAGGACGCGCCGGGTTCTCCCATCCACAGAGCGATTTTGTCGGCGGTAATTTCAATATGAAATTGCATACCGAGGTGTGGCCCGAAAGCAAATGCTTGATGCGCACAAGCCGGTGATCGGGCGATGAGCTCCGCACCCGGCGGCAGCGTCACAAAACTGTCCCGATGCCACTGGTAGGCGGTATGCGTGTCGCTAGCGCCGAACCACCGCTCGGATGCTTCGCTGTCGCCGGTTTTGAGCGGCATCCACCCTATTTCGGGCTGGGCAGCGCGTTCCACTTTGCCGCCAAAGGCGCGCGCCATCAGTTGGCCGCCCAGGCAGTGTCCAATGATGGGGATGCGCAGCGCGTCGGCTTCGCGCATTAGCGTTTCGGCATGGCGCAGTGAAGGGCGGTCGTCATTGGCGCTCCATTCGCCACCGAGCACCGCCATACCTTTGTAAGCGCTGACCGATGCGGGGTAGGCCTCGCCAGCGTCGGCGCAGAACACATGCCAGGGGATTGCGTGCGCGTCCAGCCACTGGCCAAGGTAGCCCGGGCCATCGTCCGGCAGATGCTGCAGGACCAAAACTTCGGCGGGCAGATCGTGAGCGGTAGGCATATTAGCTATTCCCAGTCGTTACGAGGTTTAGGTCGGGTGCGCAACCGCAGCCTTGGCCGCTTGCACCGGTGTGCTCGCTGCCTCGCCCCATTGCAGCGCCAGTTGCGTGCCTTGCAAGATGGCGCGCTTGGCATCCAGTTCGGCGGCTTCGTCCGCGCCGCCAATCAGGTGGACCTGTGCGCCCGCCGCAAGCAAGTCCGCTTGCAGTTCGCGCTGCGGCTCTTGGCCGGCGCAGATCACGATGGTGTCCACCGCCAGCGTCATGGGCTTGTCGCCAGCCAGGATGTGCAGGCCCTGGTCATCGATGCGCTGGTAGCTCACGAGATTCATCATCTCCACTTCGCGGTTTTTGAGCGAGGTGCGGTGTATCCAGCCGGTGGTTTTGCCCAGACCGTCGCCCACTTTGCTTTTTTTTCGCTGCAGCAGATAGATTTTGCGGGGGCTAGGGGTGATGTGCGCCACTTGCAAACCGCCGGCGCTGCCGTAGCTGCGGTCCACGCCCCATTCTTTGAAAAATTGGCCTGCGTCGAGGCTGGGGCTGCCACCTTCTTGAAGGAGAAATTCCGCGGTGTCAAAGCCTATGCCGCCTGCACCGATGAGCGCCACGCGCTTACCCACTGCGCATTTGTCGCGCAACACGTCCAGGTAGCTGCGTACCGAAGGGTGCTCTATGCCCTCAATAGCTGGCGAGCGCGGTGTTACGCCGGTAGCCAGCACCACCTGGGTAAAACCGTCCGCTAGTAGGTCTTGCGCGCTAACGCGCTGACCTAGGCGCAGGCTCACGCCCGTAAGGCTGATTTGCTTGGCAAAGTAGCGCAGGGTTTCGTAAAACTCCTCTTTACCCGGTACCTGTTTGGCAATATTGAACTGCCCACCGATTTCGCTGGCCGCGTCAAACAGCGTGACGTCCAGGCCGCGCCTGGCCGCCGTGGTGGCAAACGCCAGCCCGGCCGGGCCTGCGCCCACCACCGCAATGCGTTCACGCACTGAAGCCGGCGTTTCAACCATTAAGGTTTCGTGGCAAGCGCGGGGGTTTACCAGGCAAGAAGTAATCTTGCCGCCGAAGGTGTGATCCAGGCAGGCCTGGTTGCAGCCGATGCAAGTGTTGATTTCGTCCGCACGGCCCTCAGCCGCTTTGCGCACAAAGTCGGCATCTGCCAAAAAGGGACGCGCCATGGAGACCATATCGGCCATGCCGTCGGCGAGTATTTGCTCGGCCACTTCGGGCGTGTTAATGCGGTTGGTGGCCACCAGCGGTATGCCGACTTTGCCTTTGAGTTGGGCCGTCACCCACGCAAAGGCGGCGCGGGGCACTTTGGTGGCGATGGTGGGAATGCGCGCCTCATGCCAGCCGATGCCGGTGTTCAAAATCGTCACCCCAGCGAGTTCGAGCGCCTGCGCCAGTTGCACCACTTCGGCCAAGGTCGATCCGCCTTCCACCAAGTCCAGCATGGACAGTCGGAATATCACAATGAAATTAGGCCCTACCGCTTGCCGAATGCGGCGCACGATCTCCAGCGGGAAGCGGATGCGATTTTCGTAACTGCCGCCCCAGGCGTCCTCGCGCTGGTTGGTTTGGCGGGCGATAAATTCATTGATGAGATAGCCTTCCGAGCCCATGATCTCCACGCCATCGTAGCCAGCGCTTTGGGCCAGCGCGGCGCAGCGCGCATAGTCTGCAATGGTCTCTTCGATTTCTTCTTCGCTTAAAGGGTGCGGTCGAAAGGGGTTAATGGGGGCTTTAAGCGCGCTGGGCGCCACCAGCTGCGGGTGGTACGCATATCGGCCAAAGTGCAGGATTTGCATGGCAATTTTGCCGCCGGCCGCGTGCACTGCTGCGGTAACTACTTTGTGCTTGTCCGCTTCCTCTTGCGTGGCCATGCGTGCACCGCCGGGCAGGGGGCGACCCCGGTCGTTGGGGGCGATGCCTCCAGTCACGATCAGCCCCACGTCGCCGCGCGCCCGCTCGGCATAAAACGCGGCCATGCGTTCAAAGCCGTTTTTGGCTTCCTCCAGCCCCACATGCATGGAGCCCATGATGACGCGGTTTTTGAGTTCAGTAAAACCCAGGTCCAGGGGCTTGAGCAAATGGGGGTAAGGGTTCACGCGGGTGTCCTAGGTGTGCTTCAAACATACAAAGCCTCCATGCACCGGGTTTGCGCAAGGCTGCTGATAAGGGCGGTATTCTCTACGATGCGGCCGAAGACCTCTCGGCGGCTATTTCAAGTGCATTTCCGAGGCCTTATGCCCCGTATTGGGCTTGTCGCGATAACCTTGTCCTTGCTAAACCATAAAAAATGTATCTGCGATGTCCCAAGTGATTACACGTGCTGCGGTTGTACGCCCCCGCGACGCGGCCAGCCTACTGATCTACCGACGCCAAGGCACAGAAGTGCAGGTGCTGATGGGTAAGCGCAGGCCGGGCGCGCGGTTTTTGCCCGATGTGTATGTGTTTCCCGGTGGCGCATTGGATGCAGCGGATGCGCTAACTGCAGCCCGCGCCTTGGCGGGACAAGACGGGGCTGACAGATTTCATGCCGCGCCACCACCGAGTTGGGTAAATGCCTTGGCTGCGCGTGATGCCATGCACGCTGCCGCTTTGCTGCAAGCGGCGCTGCGGGAGTCGCATGAAGAGAGCGGCTGGCGTTGGGGAGATACGTCTTTACCAAGCCTAAATAGCGCTGGCCTGCGCTACCTGGGCCGCGCTATCACCCCCGCCCAAAGCCCCAGGCGCTTTCACGCGCGTTTTTTTGCCCTGCCTCACGACTGCATGCAGCAAGACCCGCATACCGATGGCGAGTTGCTGGACTTGCGCTGGGTCGATGCGCGCAACCCTGATCAGCTGCCCATCATCGATGTAACGGAATTCATGCTGACCGAGCTGCTGCATGAACTGGCTGGCACACGGGAAGGGCTGCCCTTGCTCAGCTATGTAAATGACGTGGTGCGCGTGCGCAGGCACTGAATCAGCCCTTGAGAGTGAATAGCGGGATGTCTTTCTGCACCGAAAGCGCGTCGAGTTGCGCGCGACGTTTGTCTTTCACGAAAGCGGCTACCGCGGCGTGGCTTTCGGGGCGAAACATACTGCGCATATCGCTATGCGATTGGCCTGCCGCTTGCATCAAACGCTGCGCGAAATGCGGCTCTAGCGCGGCGAAGGCCACGCGGCCATCTTTGCAGGGATAAACGCGGTAGCCGGCGTGGCTGCCGCCCACGCTGCCTTTGGCGGTGGTCAGGCCCCAGTTGCGCGGCAGGGCCAAGTAATGCGCGGCTTCTGACAGGGCAACCTCCATTCGCGCGCCTTTACCGCTTGCCATACGCTGCATTTGCACTTGCAGCACCGCTTCGCTGGCCATCAGCGATCCACCCATGTCCGCGTACAGCGAGGGCGGCGTGTCCATGCCAGTCACCAAGCCGGCCTCGGCCATATAGGTGAGGTCGTGCCCTGGCTCTTCAGCGCGCAAACCCGGTGCGCCGACGATGGCCACCATGCTCAAAGCGGGATACAGCTTTTTCAGACCTGACCAGCCAAGGCCCAGCTTGTCCAAAGCGGACGGGCGGAACGAAGTAAGCAGCACGTCGGTGCGGGCCAGCACCTTGTGTAATTGCGCTTGACCTTTGGCGGTTTTGAGGTCGGCTTGCATCACGCGTATTCCCTGGTGCAGGGTGGCGTAAGCGGCCGGGTTGTACATGCCCATGGGATCGCCTGGCGTACCCGGTGGCATAGCGGCGGGCGCTGGGGGCTCTAGCTTGCTGCAGGTGGCGCCCATAGCCTGCAAACGCATCATGGCAGCGGGACCGGGTAGGTTGAGTGCCACGCTCAGGATACGTACGCCTTTGAGCGGACGCAGTGGTTTGGGAGTGGTGCTTGGGTTTGCCATGGGGCCTCTTGGGTCTAAGGATGTTGGGGAATTTGAAGACGTGCGGGCTGGGTTCAATCGGAGGCGCCTAGGCCGGGCTAGAGGCGCTTGGGGTGAGGCTACGCGCTTGCTGGATCCAAGTTTCAAGCCAGGTCAGGGCCACGGTGTCAGGTTCAGCCGCATCGAGCGCGTCTAGCACGCAGGGCGCGCCGACTAACTGCGCGCCTAGGTCTTGCAGGCGGTTTTGAAAAGCTTTTGCACCACCGTAAAAAGTGTCGCCGTAGCTGCTGTCGCCCAGCGCCACCAGCCCAAAGTGCACATGTCCGAGGTACCGAGCCTGTGCGTCCAAGCTTTTGTAAAGGGCCTGCGCGTTATCGGGCACATCACCGCTTCTAGTGGTGGAGCAGCACACCACGAAAATCCCGGGGGTATCGAAAACATCGATCGAGAGGCCTTGCATATCCAACACGTGTGCGCTGGCGCCATAGTCGGGCGCAGCGAGGGCTAGGGTTTGGGCAATCTGGCGGGCGTTTCCGTGGACTGTGCCAACCAGTAGGGTAAGTTGCATATGCGGGCAAACAGGGCAAAAATGTTAGGGCCGCATGATAGGGGCAATAATCGGTTCATTGTGCCCAAGGGTCGCGCCGGTGATATGCACCGGGGCGGCGGGCAACTGACGAAAGGGATGCTGGTTTGACGTCTGATTTTTTGAGTGCGGATTTGTTTCCGGAATTACCCAAGGTGGTAGTCCCTGCCCCGCCGCGCAAGCGCAAACCCGCAGGAGCTAAATTGGCAGCCAAACCCACGAAGTCACCACCACCGCCTGCCCTGACTTTGGAGGGCGTGGGCAAATTTCAATCCCCACCTTCCGGTACTTTGACCGATCCTGCTGCCTGTGCCGCTTTGCTGGACGCACACCCCGATTACCGCGTGTTGCGTCGTTTGCCGGTGCGCCTAGATTGGGGCGACGCGCCTACCGCTGGTCATACCCGTGTCTTGATTTTGGATACCGAAACGACAGGCTTGGACCAGTCCAAAGAAAAAATCATTGAACTGGCGATGTTGCGCTTGGATGTGGACAACGCCACCGGCCGTCCCATGGGCCCGGTGCTAGTGTTTGACGAATTGGAGGATCCGGGCCGCGCTATCCCCAAAGAGGTGGTGGCCTTGACGGGAATTACCGATGACGATGTGCGGGGCAAACGCCTGGACGAGGCGCGCATAGCGGCCATTCTTGAGGGCGTGGATGTGGTTATCGCCCACAACGCGGGTTTTGATCGGCCGTTTTGCGAAGCCCGTATCCCGCAGTTCCGCGACTTGGCTTGGGCCTGCTCGTTTGCCGACATCGACTGGAAAGCGCAAGGACGAAGCTCCAGCAAGCTTGAAGCGCTGGCGCTCGAGTTGGGCTGGTTTTACGACGCGCACCGTGCCGAAATGGATTGCCATGCGCTGCTGGCGGTGCTGTGCGCGCCGCTGCCCCAAACGCCCGAGCGCAATGGCATGGCGACGCTGCTGGCAGCAGCATTGAGGCCTGCTTTGCGTCTGTATGCCACGCACGCGCCTTTTGATTCAAAAGACTTGCTCAAAGCGCGCGGCTACCGCTGGAATGCCGAACAAAAAGTCTGGTTCACGCGAATTTCGGACCAGTCGGCTTTGGAGGCGGAGTGCGAATGGCTTAAGACCGATGTTTATGGCGGCCGCAATGCGGTGATCGCCATAGAGGAAAGCGACGCGCTGGCTAAGTATTCATCGCGTAGCGGACGGATGCTGCAGCGCCAGTTGTAGGCACTAAAAGGCTTGAAACATTGGCCTTCGAGCAAAGGTCACGGCCAAACGCTTTACTAATTCCAACCTTTTTCGTGATTTCCAAAATGTCCTACCAGCTAGTCGGCGTTCAAGCGGCCAAAGTGCGCAAAGTACTTATCAACGGGCGTCTGGTGCCCTCGGCTATGCACAAAACAGCGCAACCGGGCGCAATGGCCGTGGGCCTCTTGGGATTGGAGGCCGATGAGCAGGCTGATTTGTCGGTACACGGCGGTTTAGAAAAAGCTGTTTATGCCTACCCCAGCGAGCATTACGATTTTTGGCGTGCCGAGCGTCAATCCGCGGGCCTGGGGGGTATCGACGACAGCCTGGCCTTTGGCGCGCTGGGGGAGAACCTAACCCTGCAAGGGCTGTTGGAGAGCGACGTCTGGGTGGGTGATGAATTGCACTTTCCCAATTGCCGATTACGCGTTACTCAACCGCGCGAACCTTGTTTCAAATTCAATGCGTCCATGGGCTTTAACACCGCATCCAAGCGGATGGCACAGTCTGGATTTTGCGGCTTTTATCTGGCGGTAGACCAGCCCGGTAGCTTGCAAGCAGGCGAAGCATTCACCCTGGTTCCCGGCCCGCGCCGTGCCAGCATTCCTGAGCGCTTTGCGGCCAGAATGTTCAAGCATTTGCAGTGATTGGTAGGTGTGCGGCGAGCTTTGATGTCGCATCGAACACCTGGTTGCTAAAGAGTTGTAAAACCAAGGAGCCTGAGCAAAATCCACGTTCGGTCATTGCGAGCGCAGCAACCAAATCCTATTTATTTGCGCATCAAACAGAAATGGGTGGGCGGTGCTGTGCGTTCCTCGCCATGACGCAAGTTTGCAGCGCTTCCCTAGGACTTCACGCTCCCACGTTGCACTCGCGCCGCAGTAGCGCCAGTGCGTCATGCAGTGCGTAGTCGGCATCGCTTCGCAATACAGGCAGCGCTTCTTCGGTGAACTCGTCCCACATGCGCAGGTAGTCGCTTTGGTATGCCGTAGGCGCGTGTTCACGGATAAAACTGCCAGCGCGCTCCGCGTCCATGCCGGATTTGCGGATTTTGCGGATCAACGTGGAAGCGGCTTTCTCGGTGAGCACGGTTTTGTGTGCGCTTCCAGCGGCCACACACAGCAGCAGGGTGAGAAGTGAACCTTCATCCTCATGGCCGCCCGTGGCTTTGCTCCAGGCGGCGGAGACCTGGCGCTCAAAATCTTCCACTTCAGCCAGTGCGTCTTCCAACCAAAAATAACGTCCGGTGAAAGCGGGTGTCTGGGCGAACAATTTGCGTGCTGGTGTATTGACGTCCATGATGCGCGGCCAATCTGCATGCAAACTATCGGCTACGGCGCGCAGAGCGGGTGCTAATGCGGCGGGCAAACCCTTGGGCAAGACCAGCGCCGGTGCTTGCGCCGTCCCTCCGAATTTTTTACGCAGCACTGCGACGGTTTGCGCGAAACCAGGCCAGTCCGGCGCTACGCCCCGCTTGGCCAGCGACCAGAGCAGGGTGGTGCGCAAAACGGCTTCGGCGTCTGGCGCCTCTTCGTGCAAGGTGTCGGCGTCCAGTTCCCATTGTTGCGCACACCAAATAGCTGCATCCATAACGCGCGCCACATGGTCCCGCTTGGCGCGTTCAAGGCGGTAGTCAGCGTGGCTGCGCAGACTCCATCGCTCCAGCACCGGTATCTGTTCGTCGCTAAAGCCCCGTCCGTCCTGCATGCCGAAGTGGGTGTTTTGCGGCATAGCGATCATGGCTTTGAGCAGGTCCGATCCGCCTTTGGAGCGCGATAGCAGCGAGTGATCGCGCAGCGCCTGGGCGGCGCGGTGCAAGTCGCCTTCCCAGGTATCCTGCAAATACAAACTCACCAGATTCACTAGGCGTTCGCGTGCTTTTTCTAGGTCAGGGCGCAAATACTCCGTTCCGAAATAACGGGCGATTTGCACCATGCCTTTGGGTGCCTCCACGCGCATGGCTTCGATACGCTCTTCACCGATCAGACCGTGCGCCACACCATAGGCCAGCGCTTTTTCAAAAAAGGGACGCTCGTCAAACAGCGCCATGCCGCTGCCGGTCGAGGGTGTGTCGGTGCGTTCAGTCATTCCCAAAGGTTTGGTATCAAAAGCAATTGATGGGCGCGGATTAAATCGCCGATTCCTCGTCCGCATCCAAAACGGCGGGCGTGGCCTTGCCTCGGTCGGTGTCGCCGGTTTCCACTTTGCCATCGTCCTCTTCCGTCTCAAACTCATCGCCACGCCCCGCTTCAAAAGCGCGGGCTTTGGCGCGCAGAACCAGCAGGGTTTCGATGAACAGATCCACACATTGGTAGCGCAAGGTGAAGGCCATTTGCATCCAATCCTGATCGGCGACCTCGTCTTCGTCGATGCGTGGTTTGGCATAGGCGTTGGCGTACAGATCCGCCTCCGAAATCATGTCTCCGTCGTCTTCGGCGGTATCAAATAAGCCGGTGCGCGCAAAGGCCTCCACACGGCTCCAGCGTTCGGCAAAATAATCAGCCAGTGCTTCGCTGCCGCCCTCCAGGTCGCCAATGGCGGTCAGAAATTCCACCGGGTCGCCGCCAGCGCGGAAGATGACGGAGTTGACCATGCCGCGTAAATGGGTGCGGGAGAGGTCTTTGTACTGTTTTTCGATGACCACGGCACGCGCGAATTGCTCGGGCGAGACAAGCAAGTTGACCACCGACTCTTTGGAGGTGTCATATTCACGGATCACGGCCAAGATGTCTTTGGGCGGCAGTTGCTCCAGCACCACCATCAAAGCATGGTCGCCTTCAGCGTCGGCCAGTTCCACGAGTGCCGATTCGGCGCCCGATATATCGCCTGCGGCAATTAGGCTTTGGGTTTTAGAAATCAATGCGAGATGTTGGCTCATGGCGTTTCCTCTTTTAATCCGGTCCGCAGGTTTTATTCTTTGCGGTCAAAGCCTTGTTCGGCCATCCATTCGTTGCCCGCTTCTTCCGCAGCGCGAGCTTCTTTTTCTTCTTCTGAATCCTGGTCTTCGCCGTCTTTGTCTTCGTCCTCGTCGTCACCGGCAGAAGCTGCTGCGACAGGCGTGTGGTGGAACAGGTATTCCATTCCCGCAGCCAGCACCATCAGCGTATCGCCTGCCGGGTCTTTGCACAGTTCCTCGGCAAGGCCCTGGGCCCAGGGCTCCAAGATTACATGCGCCGATAGTGCGGCCCAATCGGGCAGTTGGTTCTGGTCTTTAGCCACCAGCGCGTCCATCAGCGCCGGCTTGCTAAAGCGCATGCCTTGGTGAAAGACGATGGCCACCATTTCCGGAGCGCTGGCCATCATCTGGCGCAAAAAGGGGAGCTCTTTGCGCCGCTGGGCCAGGCGCTGGCGCAGCACGTTTTTGCCTTCGGAGTCAAAGGCCATGTCATTGATTTCAGCTTCGTAGCTGGAACGCAAGACCGCGAAATAGGAGGAAATTTTCATAACGGGGTGGTTAACGGCTTTGCAGCAGTTTGTCTAAATAAGGGTTCCAGATCTCGCGGGCGGTTTGCAGCGGATCATCGAGCAGGTTGCGGCGGCGGTTGTCATCGTAGGCCTGGCGCTTGGTTTCGTCGCTTAGCACTTCATAGGCTTGCTGCACCGCACGAAAGCGCGCCGGGGCGTCCGGGTCGCTATTGCGGTCAGGGTGGTAGGTGGCGGCAAGCTGGCGAAACGCCTTTTTGATGTCGGCGATGCTGGCGCTGCCGCGCAGGCCCAGGGCGCTGTAATGGTCCGTCATAGCCCTCTATTGTCGCTGTCTTGCAAAGGGCAGTGCAGATCGCCAGCGGTTAGGCGGCTGGATGCACCGCCATGAGGCATAAAAGCCCGTTAGGGCCGCTGTCGCCTATTTGCCCCGGCTTCTAGCGCCGCTGTGTTTAAACTGTGCGCTCTTAAATCTTGGAGGCTTGCATGGCGGTTTCGGACATTCGCGGTGGCGCGGCCTTGGTTAGGTCCATGCCGCAGCGCATAGAACACCCGCGTCCAGTGGAGCCACGCCGGGTGGAGCCGCAACGCGTAACGCCCCAGCGAGTGGAGCATCACCAGCCAGCCCAACAAGCACAGCGCGTCCAGGATCGGCCCGCACCCACGGCGCATGACAAAGGGCGGCATGTGGATATTCGCGCTTAGGAAAAGCAAGCTTAAGACCACGAGCCCGGGCCCGGGCTTGTGATGCTGCAAGGCATTTATCTGACTCGGATACCTCGCTACATTTATTCCGCTATTTATCGGGCATTTGACCCACACTTATTAAAGGCATTGTCATGAACCGTGTTCTCGCTCACACCGGCGCCCGTTACCCGATTGTCCAAGCCCCCATGGGCTGGATCGCGCGCAGCCCCTTGGCCAGCGCTGTGTCCCGCGCCGGCGGTTTGGGTGTCATCGAAACCTCGTCCGGTGAAACCGAAAATTGCCAACGCGAAATCCGCGCCATGGTGGACAGTGGCTTGCCCTTTGGCGTGAACCTGCCCATACGTTTTCTCAAAGACGAGGCCATGTTGCGTTTTGTATGCGAAGTGGGTATCCGTTTTGTCACCACCTCTGCGGGCAGCCCTGCCAAGTTCATCGCGCCACTCAAGGCCGCGGGCATCGTGGTGTATCACGCGGTGCCTACGGTGGAAATGGCGCTTAAATGTGTGGAGGCGGGCGTCGATGGTCTGGTGGTGGAAGGCGGCGAGGGCGGTGGCTTTAAAAACCCGGAGGAGGTTAGTACCCTGGTGCTGTTGCAGGCCATACGCGAAAAAGTGGGCGTGCCTTTGATCGCGGCAGGCGGCATCGTCGATGGTCGGGGCATGGCGGCGGCTTTTGCGCTGGGTGCGGAGGGTATCCAAATGGGTACGCGCTTTGTCGCCAGCCTAGAAAGCCCGGTGCATGCCCATTACAAAGAGGCAATTGTGGGCGCGGGTACCACCGGCACCTGGATGCTGAACACCAGGGCCAGCCCTTGTATCCGTGCCCTCAAAACCGATTTCACCCAAACGATTCACGAAGCGGGCTTGATGGGGCCGGAAAGCTTTTCGGGTATTCAAAAAGTGTATTTCGGTGGCGATATGAATGCCGCGCCTGCGCTGGCCGGGCAGTCCGCAGGTCTGATTCACCAGGTCAGCAGCGTGCACGACATCATTACCCAGACCGTGGAGCAGTTCCAAGCCATTTCTGCTCGCATGGGAGCCATGGCGCAGACCGCAGATTTCGGTTAATTGCGCGACAGTTGGATGATGCGCAGCTAAGCGGGACGTTCTGTTATTTGCGAACTGCTGCTAGTCTGTGCGGGTGGTTTCAGCCCGCCGCGAGGCGCTTAAAGCTATATCGGCAAAGCCACCAAATCATGCCCCTGCGTGCCGACGACACGTGCGCGGGTGAATTCACCGACCTTCAGGGTTTTACTGATTTTTTCCGGCGGTAGCAGGCGCACCACGCCATCAATTTCCGGGGCATCGGCATAACTGCGACCTATGCCCCCCTTTTTACCCAGACCGGGTGCCGAATCCACCAACACTTGCATGGTGGCACCGATCCGGCGGCGCAGGCGATCGGCGGAGACTTGCTCGGCCACGGCCATGAAGCGTGAGCGGCGTTCCTCGCGCAGTTCCAGGGGCAACATCCCTGGCAATTCGTTGGCACTGGCGCCACTGACCGCGCTATAGGCAAAGCACCCGGCGCGGTCGATTTGCGCTTCGCGCACAAAGTCCAGCAAGTGCTCAAACTCGGCTTCGGTTTCTCCCGGAAAACCGGCGATAAAGGTGCTGCGCACCACCAGTTCGGGGCAGGCTTCCCGCCAGGCAGCAATACGTTCCAGGTTGCGCTCGCCACTGGCCGGGCGCTTCATGCGCTTTAGCACGTCGGGGTGGCTGTGTTGCAACGGTACGTCCAAGTAGGGCAGCACTTTGCCTTGCGCCATGAGTGGTAACAGTTTGTCCACCGTCGGGTAGGGATAAACGTAATGCAAACGCACCCAAGCGCCATAGGGCGCGGCAATCTCACCCAGCGCCTCGACCAGTTCAAAAGTGCGGGTTTTGACCGGCTTACCGTCCCAAAACCCGGTGCGGTATTGCATGTCCACGCCGTAGGCCGAGGTGTCCTGGCTGATGACCAATAGCTCTTTCACGCCACCTTCAAAAAGCGCGCGCGCTTCATTGAGCACATCACCGATCGGGCGCGATACCAGGTCGCCGCGCATCGAAGGGATGATGCAAAACGTACAGCGGTGGTTGCAACCTTCGCTAATTTTTAAATACGCATAGTGGCGCGGCGTTAGTTTGATGCCGGCAATGCCAAAGCCTTGCGGCACCAAATCGACAAACGGATCGTGCGGCTTGGGTAGGTTCAAATGGACTGCATCCATCACCTCTTGCGTGGCATGCGGCCCGGTGACGGCTAGCACTTTGGGGTGCATTTGGCGCACCAAGTTATTACCATCGCCATCGGCCCGCGCGCCCAGGCAACCGGTGACGATAACGCGTCCGTTGTCTGCCAGCGCCTCACCGATGGTTTCCAGGCTTTCTTTCACCGCATCGTCAATAAAGCCGCAGGTGTTGACGATGACCAAATCGGCCCCGGCAAAGGTTTTGGAGGTCTGGTAGCCCTCGGCGCTGAGTTGCGTGAGTATGAGTTCGGAGTCAGTAAGCGCTTTGGGGCAGCCCAGGCTGACAAAGCCCACGGTAGGGGCGCGCGCCGCGCTAAGACTTGCGATGGTTTCAACGGTCATGGATTGTGCTGACTTAAATAGAGGAGCGCCCGCCTAGGCGCACAGGGCGTGCGCTTAGCGCTTGATGCCGAAGGTACCCAAGAATTGCTCGGTTTGTTTTTGCATTTGTTCCTGCATCTGCTGGAACACATTGGTGCCCATGACGCCAGGCACGATAGGCACCGGCATTTCCATGAGGGTTTGCATATTTTTTTCCATGATGCCGCCCATAAAGCCCTGCATGGAATGGCCGTAAAAACGGATGATGTTGGCCAGCACCGGCGCGGTAAACATGGGGGAGCCACCAGCTTCTTCTTCCAAAATGATTTGCAGCAGGATGCTGCGCGTCAAGTCTTCGGAGGTCTTGGCGTCCACCACGGCAAAGGCCTTATGGTCCATGACCAGCTGCTTGATTTCGGCTAGCGTGATATAGCTCGAGGTATGCGTGTCGTACAAGCGCCGGTTGGGGTATTTCTTAATGACGCGCTCGGGCAGGTCCTTGGGGGCTTCTGTGGTTTTGGGCATGGCGGTCGGCGTGGGCGGAGCGGTGGTCAGTGGAGGGCGCATTGTAGGTAGGCCCCGCCGGGGGCGACACAGGGTTAGCCCTGAGGGGCGGGCACCGACCTAATCCAGCGCTTTACCGCGCAATTCTTTGATTGCACTGCGCTGGCTTTTGTCCTGCAGGCGCCGCTCTTTGGAGGCACGGGTCGGGCGCGTCGCCCGGCGCCGCTTAGGTGGCAGGGCTACGCTTTGTACGATGTCCTGCAGGCGGGCATAGGCGTCCAGGCGGTTCATGTCCTGCGTGCGGTGGCTTTGCGCCTTGATCACCAGCACGCCCTCAGCCGTGATGCGCTTGTCGCGCAGCGCCAAGAGCCGCTCCTTGATGTCCGCAGGTAGCGATGAGGCGGGGATGTCGTAGCGCAAATGGATGGCGCTGGAGACTTTGTTGACGTTTTGTCCGCCGGCCCCCTGGGCTCGGATGGCGCTGGTCTCCACCTCGGCTTCGTCGATGACTATCAAAGTGGCGGCGGCATCGGACATGGGGCGGTTACACTGAATCGGGCTTTCAATTTCAACTTTGCACAGGAGATCACGCCATGGCCAAAGGTCAACAAAAAACCAATAAAGAGGCCAAAAAGCCCAAGAAGGATACCTCACCGCCTAAAGCTCCGAGCGGCGGCGAGCCGGTGCGCGCCACCATTACCACTGCCGTGATTCCACGCGGCAAAATTAAAAACAAATAAGCCGCAGGGTCATCCCGCGCAACGCACCGCAGGGTGCGTTTTTTGTGGGGGCTATTCAACACGAGGCCTATGCAACTTCAAGAAGTTTTGTACAGCCAGGGTTTTGGTACCCGGCGGATCTGCGCAGGCCTAATTCAGCAAGGCTATGTGCAGGTGTACGACGGCCTTGATAGCGCTGCGCCCCGCACGTTCCAGGACGCCAGCGCTGAGTTCGAGCCGCAGGGACTGCGCTTTCGGGTGCAGGGAGTTGACTGGCCGTATTGCGACAAGGCCTATATTCTTTTGTACAAACCTGCGGGCACCGAATGCTCGCAAAAGCCGTCGACTTACCCCAGTATTTACACCCTGCTGCCATCGCCTTTGCGCTTGCGGCCCCAAAAAGCGGCAGTGCAGGGCGTGCAAGCCGTAGGGCGTCTGGACCAGGACACGACCGGCATGCTGCTGCTCACTGACGACGGCAAATTCATCCACCGCATGAGTTCGCCGCGCCATCATGTGCCCAAGGTATATGAAGTCACCGTCAAACACCCGCTGGACGATAGCCAAATTGCCCGCCTGCTCAGCGGTGTGGTGTTGGACGATGACCCCAAGCCAGTGCGCGCCGCCGCCTGCGAGGCGACCAGCCCCTTGCAACTGCGGATGACCTTGACTGAGGGCAAGTACCACCAAGTCAAGCGTATGTTGGCGGCCGTGGGCAACCGGGTGGAGGGCTTGCACCGATCGCAAATGGGCGGCTTGTCCCTGCCCGCCGACCTGGCGCCCGGCCAGTGGCGCTGGCTCTGGCCCGCGGAACTCGCGCTTTTGGCTGCGGTCTGAAGGGCCCGCCCGGCAATGGGTAAATCGCCCTGCCCGTTACACTTGCAGGCTATTGATCGATAAGGCTTTTGTGAAATCGTTGAACCGTTGGACCCGTTTTTTGCCCCTGGCATGCTTTTTTTGCGCCTCGCTGGCAATTGCAAGCGACAAACCCCCTCCGATATTCGTTCTCAACTCGCTCGACGCCACGGTCAGCGTGGTTGATCCGTCCACATGGAAAGAGACGCATCGCATCCCGACCGGCAAAGAGCCGCACCACCTGTACCTAACGCCGGACGAAAAATCTCTTATCGTTGCCAATGCGGTGGGAGATTCCATGCTGTTTCTGGACCCCAAGACTGCTGCCGTGCAGCGCACTGTGCATGGAATTTCGGACCCCTATCATCTGCGCTTTTCGCCTGATATGAAGTGGCTGGTCACCGTGGGCAACCGGCTCAACCATGTGGACATTTATCACTGGAACGGGATCGATATGACGCTGGCAAAGCGCATTCCTACCGGTAAAACACCCAGCCATGTGTGGATCGATAGCACCAGCACACTTGTCTATGCCACGATGCAGGAAAGCGACGAACTGGTGGTGATTGATTTAGCTAGTCAAAGCATCAAGTGGCGCGTAAAAACCGGCTCGCTTCCCGCCGATGTGTTCGGCACACCGGACGACAAAACTCTGCTCATTGGCATGACCGGCGGAAATGGCGTGGAGGTGTATGAGTTGAGCAAAGTGGCGCCTAAGCTGACCAAAACCATCAAAACCGGTGCAGCGGCACACGCTTTTCGCAATATGGGTGACAAGCGGCATGTATTGGTGAGCAACCGCGTGGCCAATACGATTAGCAAAGTCGATTACCAGACGCTCCAGGTGGTTGATACCTTCCCCGCGCCCGGTGGACCGGACTGCATGGATTTGTCCGCGGACGGACGGTACATATACGTGGCCTCGCGTTGGATTAAGAAACTTACCGTTATCGATACCACCACACGCAAAGTGGTGCAGCAAGTGCCGGTGGGTCGCTCGCCGCACGGTGTATGGACGCTGGACCACGCGCCGCGCTGATTGACACGGTGTTGCGCACCAGCGCCATGAGTCTGCGCATAGCCTGCCGCCTCGCTGCCTTCGCGGCTCTAGGCCTCGCTATAGGTGGCGCAGCATGGGGTCAAAACGATTGTAAAAAACCGGTCTACCTCACGCTGGATACCGGCCACATGGAAGTGGCTCCCTTCATTGCGGACACCTTGCGTAAACACCAGGTTAAGGTGACCTTTTTTGCCGCCAATGAGCTCACCAAAACCGGCGATGGCACATTAGGCGAACACTGGGCGCCTTGGTGGCGAGAGCGCGGCTTGGAAGGCCATAGCTTTGCGTCCCACACCTTTGACCATGTGGTTTGGCGCGCGGATCTGCCTAGCGTCGCGGGCGAGGCTCAATTTACAGTGCAGCCTTCGGCCGGCAGCCAGTCAGGCCGCAAGATGCGGTACAGCGCCGCGCAATACTGTGGGCAGCTCAAGTCCTCGGCCGCGCGCTTAAGCGCAGTAACCGGACAAGCAGTCTTACCTTTGTTCCGGGCCCCGGGCGGTAAGACATCGCCCGCCTTGTTGGCCGCAGCGAGCGCTTGCGGTTTTGCGCATGTAGGCTGGGCCGACGCCGGGTTTTTGGGCGACGAGTTGCCCAGCGAAAAATTCAGTAACCAGGCACTACTGGCCAAAGCGTTGCGCGATATTCGCAGCGGCGACATTCTTTTGGCGCATCTGGGTATCTGGTCGCGCAAAGACGCATGGGCGCCTGCCGTGTTAGAACCCTTGATTGTGGGCCTGAAAGATCGGGGTTTTTGCTTTGCCACCTTGCGCAGCCACCCGGGTTTCCAGGCCTGGATCGCGGCCCACCCTTAAACACGCACTGGTATGGAAACATTGATTGACTGGGTTGCCAATCTGCAAGGCTGGCTATTCGAGGCCTGCGTTCAACCATTGGTTTTTTCCATGGGCTTTGGTGGCTATCTGGACCAAGCATTTGGCGCGACCGAGTGGCTGCTAGTGGGCTTGCTGGAAATCGCCGTATTGCTCACGGTCATCGGACCGTTGCAGCGTTGGCGTCCAGTGGAGCCAGTGTTAGACGTCGCTACGATACGTACCGATATTTTTTATACCCTTTTGCACCGCTTGGGCTTATTCCGGCTAGTTTTGTTTTTCACCCTTGACCCGTATTTGGACGCTGCTATCGGGACGCTGCGCGTCTGGGGCCTGCCGACTTTTCATCTAGACGATATCTGGCCCGCAGTGACCGGCGACGCGGCGGTCAGTTTTGTGCTGTACCTGTTGGTTTTTGATTTTTTCAACTACTGGTTTCACCGTGCGCAGCACCAAATCAATTGGTGGTGGAAGCTGCATGCCCTACACCATGCGCAGCGGCAGATGACCATGTGGAGCGACAACCGCAATCATCTGCTGGATGATGTGCTGCGTGATGTCTTTTTTGTGCTGTTGGCGGTCCTGATTGGCGTGGCTCCGGGGCAGTTCGTGGCGATGGTGGCGATCATGCAACTGAGCGAAAACCTGCAGCACGCCAATCTGCGCCTATGGTTTGGCCGTGTCGGCGAACGCCTGTGGGTGAGTCCGCGTTTTCACCGCATGCACCATGCCATTGGCATCGGCCATGAAAGCTCTGCCACCGGACCTGCGGGGTCGCCGCCGGTACTCGGAGGATGCAACTTCGGCGTATTGCTGCCTTGGTGGGACATGCTCTTTGGAACTGCCAATTTCACCTTGGCTTATCCCGCCACGGGAGTGCGTGACCAGGTTGAGCAGGGGGCGGACTATGGACGGGGCTTTTGGTCTCAGCAGTGGCGCGGTGTTTTGCGCCTGGTCGGTCGGGCCTAGCGCATCTGGCTGACAATGCCGGAAACCAAGGAGTCGTCTATGGGTTTGCTGCTGTCGTCCTTTTGGCGGGCAGTCTTGTACTGTCTGCATCCCAAGGTTATCTTGCTGTCTTTTTTGCCCTTGCTCCTAGCAATGGGTGCTGCCGGTTTGCTGGCCTATTTGTTCTGGCAGAGTGCGCAGGAAACTTTGGTTTCGTTTCTGGACGCCTCGGTATTTGTGAACAGTTTGGCCGCTTGGTTGGCAGCCGTGGGCTTACCCGCGCTCAAAACAATGCTGGCACCTTTGATCTTGATTGTCGTGCTTACCCCTTTGGTTGTTGTAAGTACCGTTTTACTGGTTTCGACGATGATGACGCCCGCGCTTGTGCGTATGGTTGCGGTCCGGCGCTTTCCCACGCTAGAGCGCCGCCACGGGGCATCGTTTGTCGCGAGCGTAGGTTGGACGCTGATTTCCTCTGCCCTCGCGCTGGTCGCCACCATCCTTACGGCACCCATGTGGATCGTTCCGCCTCTGGTGTTGATCCTGCCACCTGCGATTTGGGCCTGGCTGACTTACCGCGTCATGTCGTTTGACGCCTTGGCTGATCATGCCAGCAGTGCCGAGAGGCAAACCTTGTTAGCTACACACAAACCGACGCTCATAGCCATGGGCCTCGTGGTTGGTTTTCTGGGCGCCACGCCTAGCTTGTTGTGGTCTATGGGTTTGATGGCCATTGCCATGGCGCCCTTGTTGTTACCGTTGTCAGTATGGCTGTATACGCTGGTATTTGTATTTGCGTCACTTTGGTATATCCATTTTTGCCTTTCTGCCTTGCAGATGCTTCGCGCCCAACACGAGGCCGAAGTTTTTGTACCCAACCGCCCGCTAGCGCCAGTGGAAGCACTCCCTATGGGAGACATAGTTGACGCGATCGAAGTGCCCACCACTAAATGATTTATCCGTGAACTTTGGCATCATCATCATCGGCGATGAAATACTCTCCGGTAAGCGCGCGGATAAACACCTCGCTAAAGCCATAGAGCTTCTAGGCAATCGCGGCCTGCAGGTCGCCTACGCCCATTACCTGGGTGACGACCCCCAGCGCATTACGGCATCGCTGGCCGAGGCCTTTGGCAGCGGCGATGTCGTTTTTTCTTTTGGTGGCATCGGTGCCACGCCGGACGACCATACCCGTCAATGTGCCGCAGCGGCCCTTGGGCTGCCGCTGGAATTGCATCCGGGTGCCCATGCGCTCATCTTGGAGCGGATGCGCGACATTGCGCTGGAAAACGGGCATACCTATGATCCGAATCGTGAGGACAACGTCCACCGACTGGAGATGGGGCGTTTCCCCCAAGGTGCGAGTTTGATTCCCAACCCGTATAACAAGATTGCCGGATTCAGTTGCCAAGGGCAAGGCGATGGGGCGGTGCACTTCGTGCCCGGCTTCCCGGTGATGGCCTGGCCGATGATGGAGTGGGTGCTCGACACCAATTACCGAACTCACTTTACGCAGGATGCGCATGTGGAGCTGTCGGTCATTGTGATGGGTGCCATGGAGGCAACGCTCACGCCACTGATGCAAAGCGTGCAGGACAATTACCCGGTCAAAGTCTTTAGCTTGCCCAGTGTGGATCATCCGCAATACGGAAGGCACATTGAATTGGGCGTCAAGGGAGCGCCCGAGGCGGCAGGCCCAGCCTTTGAAACACTGAAAAGGGGCTTGGCAGCGTTTGGCGCTGACCTAGGCCCTGAATTGGTGCGCAGATAGCAAAAATGCCTACCAATCCCAAAAATGCACTTAATTGGTGCAATAATGCACTTTATAGGTGCATACGAAAAACCCCTGCGCCGCGCTCGGACAAAGTGTTTTCAAGCACAAGGCAGAATGTAGGGCGGAGATAGCGTTTTCTGTGTGAAGCAACCCGCTGGCATAAAAACTGCGACAACTCGCGAGCAATCCCTTTTTTTACAACCGTGCAACAGGAGTATTTGATGGCCAAGACCGTCGCAGATGTGATGAAGATGGTGAAAGAGAACGAAGTCAAGTTTGTTGACTTCCGCTTCACCGACACCCGTGGTAAAGAGCAGCACGTGACCGTGCCGATCTCGCATTTTGATGAAGACAAGTTCACATCCGGCCACGCCTTTGACGGCTCGTCGATCGCCGGCTGGAAGGGCATTGAAGCCTCTGACATGCAGCTGATGCCCGATGCCAATACCGCCAATATTGACCCGTTTTTTGAAGAGACCACCCTGTTCATGAGCTGCGACGTGGTCGAGCCTAGCGACGGCAAAGCTTATGACCGCGACCCCCGCTCCATCGCCAAGCGCGCAGAGGCCTACCTCAAAGCCTCAGGCATTGGTGATACTGCCTTCTTCGGTCCCGAGCCTGAGTTCTTCATTTTTGACGACGTGCGCTGGAACACAGATATGTCGGGCACTTTCTTCAAAATCGATGAAGCAGAAGCGCCCTGGAACAGCGGCAAGACCATGGACGGCGGTAACAAAGGCCACCGCCCGACCGTCAAGGGCGGTTATTTCCCTGTGCCTCCAGTGGACAGCACCCAGGACATGCGCGCAGAAATGTCGCTGATTCTGGAGTCTTTGGGTATTCCAGTAGAGGTCTTCCACCACGAAGTGGCCGGCGCCGGTCAAAACGAAATTGGCACCAAGTTCAGCACATTGGTGCAACGCGCCGACTGGACCCAGATGCTGAAATACGTAGTCCAAAACGTGGCCCACAACTTTGGCAAAACGGCCACATTTATGCCCAAGCCCATCGTTGGCGACAACGGCTCGGGCATGCACGTGCACCAGTCCATCTGGAAAGACGGCAAAAACCTGTTCGCCGGTGATGGCTATGCTGGTTTGTCTGATTTCGCGCTGTACTACATTGGCGGCATCATCAAGCACGCGCGCGCACTCAATGCGATCACCAATCCAGGCACCAACAGCTACAAGCGTTTGGTTCCCGGCTACGAGGCGCCGGTCAAGTTGGCTTATTCGTCGCGTAACCGCTCCGCATCGATTCGCATCCCCTTTGTGGCGAACCCCAAGGGCCGCCGCATCGAGGCACGTTTCCCCGATCCACTGATGAACCCCTACCTGGGCTTCTCGGCCTTGATGATGGCGGGTCTGGACGGCGTAGAGAACAAGATCCATCCCGGCGAGGCTGCTACCAAAGACCTCTACCACCTGCCACCGGAAGAGGACGCTTTGGTCCCGACCGTCTGCCACAGCTTGGACCAGGCGCTGGACTGCCTCGCTGCCGACCACGCCTTCCTGACCAAGGGCGGCGTGTTCACCGAGAGCATGCTCGAAGCCTACATCGAACTCAAAATGGGCGAAGTGACGCGTCTGCGCCAGGCCACCCATCCTATCGAATTTGATATGTACTATTCGCTCTGATGCTGTCTTCGCGGCTTACCAGGCAGGCTTGCAGGCAACCGCTTGCCTTCCTGCCGGTGGTGTCGCAAGGCCTCGTACTAAAAGACGGCTACGGCCGTCTTTTTTATTGAATCGCCTTATGACACGTAAATTACTTTTCCCCTACTGCTTATGGCTTTTGATCGCGCTGGCGGGCAGCGGCGTGTACGCGCAAGACCGTATCTATCGCTGCGGGAATGAATACACCAACATCGTTACCAGCGCCCAGGAAAAGACTTGCACACTGATCACCACCGGCAATGTGACCGTGGTGCAAGCCGAAAAAGGGTCCAGCAGCAAGGTTGCGCGTCCGGCAGTGCGCCAGGATGCCCCCGCCCAGCGCGTCAAAGATATAGAGTCCCGCACCATTTTGGAAGCGGAGCTAAAGAAAGCGCAGACGCAGTTGGTTTTGATCAAGCAGGAATACAACGGCGGCCAGCCGGAAAAGCTGAGCTCCGAATCGCGTGATAACCCAAAATACCAAGATCGCAAAGCAGAGTTGAAAGCCCGACTAGATAGAACCGAGGCTGACATTACCAGCCTGCGGCGCGAAATAGGTCGTTTGCCAGGCGGTGTCGCCACCGCGCAGTAAAAAATGCCTGACGCAACGCACTACCAAAGCTTTGATCTGCTGGCCAGTCTGGTCGCGGTGGTGCAGGCCGACGCTAATGTGGTGTTTTCAAATTCTGCATTGGAAGATGCGCTGGGCATTTCGCGCCGTGCCATTGTTGGTGCTAGTTTGGCCGAGGCGTTCACCGAGCCGGCCGCTCTGCACGAAGCCCTTGGGGGAGCCTCTCACAATGCATTTGCCGCCTTTCGTTACGACGGGTTTTTGCGGCGCAACGGTCAGGATGTATTGCCGGTGCATGTGATCGTTACCGATGCCGAGGATCGTACGCATTTCGTAGTGGAATTGGTTCCGCAAGAGCAACAAACTCGCCAGGACCGCGAAGAGCGTCTGGCCCAGCAGGCCTTAGCCAACAAGGAACTTATACGCAACCTGGCGCATGAAATTAAAAACCCGCTGGGTGGCATACGCGGCGCGGCGCAATTGCTGGAGATGGAAATCGCGGCCAGCGGCTTGAGTGAATACACCCAGGTCATCATCCGCGAGGCAGATCGCCTGCAAACCCTGGTGGACCGATTACTTGCGCCGCACCGCCGCGCGCACATGGTGGGTGATGTCAATATCCACGAAGTGTGTGAGCGTGTGCGCTCGCTCATCGTGGCCGAATTTCCCAAGGGCTTGCGCGTAGTGCGCGATTACGATATTTCCATTCCGGAGTTTCGAGGCGACGTGGAGCAGTTGATTCAAACTGTGCTCAATATCGCCCACAACGCCTGCCAGGCGCTGGCCGAGCGTATTGCACACGGCGATGCACAACTGACTTTTTGTACCCGCATTGCACGGCAGGTAACCTTCGGAAAAATGCGATACAGGCTGGCACTGGAATTGCATGTCATAGACAACGGACCGGGTGTACCCGATTCGATCAAGGACCGCATCTTCTACCCATTGGTATCGGGCAGAGACGGCGGTTCCGGCTTGGGGCTGACATTGGCGCAAACCTTTGTTCAACAGCACCATGGCCAGATCGAGGTCGATAGCCTGCCGGGTCGCACAGATTTCAAGATATTGATTCCTTTACCCTAGTTGGAAACAGAGTAGAAAGCACACCGATGAAGCCGATTTGGATCGTAGACGATGACCAGTCCATTCGCTTTGTTCTGGAGAAAGCCTTATTGCGTGAGCAGTTGCCTACGCGCAGTTTTTCTAATGCCCGCGACGTGCTGGCAGCCTTAAGTAGCGACGATGAGGTGCCGCAGATATTGGTTAGTGACATCCGCATGCCCGGCGGTTCTGGTCTGGATTTGCTGGACAAGGTCAAGGCCAAACACCCGGGCTTACCGGTCATCATCATGACCGCGTTTTCCGATCTGGATAGCGCGGTAAGCGCATTTCAGGGCGGCGCGTTTGAGTACCTGCCCAAACCTTTTGATCTGCCCAAAGCGATTGAACTCATACGCCGGGCCGTACAGGAGAGTCAGCGCGAGGAGTTTGCCGAGGAACGCATGGGCGAAACGCCTGAAATGCTGGGGCAAGCACCCGCCATGCAAGACGTTTTCCGTGCTATCGGTCGCCTTAGCCAAAGCAATGTGACCGTCATGATTACCGGTGAATCCGGCTCTGGAAAAGAACTGGTGGCGCGCGCTTTACACAAGCATTCGCCGCGCGCCAGTGGGCTTTTTGTGGCTATAAATACCGCCGCCATTCCCAAGGAATTGCTCGAGAGCGAACTATTTGGCCATGAGCGCGGCGCCTTTACTGGCGCGCAGGCGCAGCGGCGCGGGCGGTTTGAGCAGGCCAACGAAGGCACTCTGTTTCTGGACGAAATCGGCGATATGCCGTTTGAGTTGCAAACCCGTTTACTACGGGTGCTGAGCGACGGTCATTTTTACCGCGTGGGCGGGCATAGCGCTATCAAGTCCAACGTGCGTGTCATTGCTGCTACGCACCAGGACCTGGAGTTGCGCGTGCAGCAAGGTGCGTTCCGGGAAGATTTGTTCCACCGCCTAAACGTGATCCGCTTGCGCCTGCCGCCCCTGCGAGAGCGGCGCGAGGATATTCCCAAACTCACGCGCCACTTTTTGCAGCACAGTGCCAAGCAATTAGGCGTCGAGCCCAAACGTATCGCTGACAGCGCCTTGGCCGCCATCGAAAACTTCGCATTCCCCGGTAATGTGCGTCAATTAGAGAATGTGTGCCATTGGTTGACGGTCATGGCACCCTCCCAGGTCATAGAGCCCAAAGACCTGCCGCCAGAGTTTGGTGTCTTCAAGCACCAAAGTCCGGCGGCTGCGCTACCCGACGGTGCGCCGCAGGGCACTGGTTCGGTGCAGCAAAATGGGGTTCCCAATTTTGGCGCCCCTTGCGCGGATAGTTTTGCAGATGCTGCCGTTGCGCAACCTATGGCTTGGCCGTCTACCGCGCCAGCTTTGGGCGCCTCGCCCACACTCTCGCCGCTGACGGGTTGGGAAGTGGAGCTTGAAGATGAGGCTCTGACACTTTTACGCAGCGGTCAACTAGAGGTGTGGGACACACTGACACGACGTTTTGAGGCGCGCATGATCCAAGCTGCCTTGACCAATACGCGTGGCCGCCGCATAGAAGCCGCTAACAAGCTGGGTATTGGCCGAAATACCATCACCCGCAAAATTCAAGAACTGGGCTTGGATAAAAAATTAGCCCTATCGCCTGAGGACTAAGTGCTTGGCGATTAGCTTCGATCCAACACAAATACGGTCATGGCAGGGCCGTACTGTCTAGCGTTAGTACGACCGGGGTGTGATCGCTGGGTCTTTCGTTTTTTCGGGGTGTTTTGTCAATAACGCAGGCTGTAGCACGTTCACGCAAGCTTTGGCTAATCAGGATATGGTCAATCCGCATGCCCCGATTGCGTCTAAAGGCCATGTCACGGTAATCCCACCAGCTATAGCTTTTCGGCGGCTGCGGAAACAGGCGTAGGCTGTCGTGCAAGCCCATGGCAACCAGCGCCCGCAGGTGGTAGCGCTCTTCGTCCGTGCAGTGAATCTGGTCGCGCATGCCTTCGGGGTCCCAGACATCCGCGTCATCAAAAGTGATGTTGTAGTCACCCATAAGCAGCAATTGCGGGTGCGCCGCCAACTCGACCTTTACCCAGTTACGCAGGGCCTTGAGCCATTCCATTTTGTACTCAAACTTATCGCTACCAGGCGCCTGGCCATTCGGGAAATACGCGCCTATCACGCGCACACCCTGCACCGTTCCAGTGATCACGCGCGCTAGTTCGTCTTCAAAACCGGGAATGTTTTTGACGATATCCGTAGCCTCGGTTTTGCTCAGTAGGGCGACTCCGTTATAGGTTTTTTGCCCGAACCAATGGGCTTGGTAGCCCGCTTGCGCAAAGGCATCGTGAGGAAATTTATCGTCAGTGAGTTTGGTCTCCTGCAGTGCCAGCACATCGACCGGGTTGACGCTAAGCCAGTCCAACACTTGAGGCAGGCGCACGCTTAAGGAGTTGACGTTCCAGGTAGCAAATTGCATGGTTTAAAGCGGCGTAGTGCGCTGGTAATTCACAAAACTATAGGCAAGCCCTTTAGCGGAGGTATGGCTTTCGCGATGAGTCTCTCGCCACGCGCTTCCAAGAACCGGTGCAAAGGCATCGCCTGGCACTTCCAGCTCTATTTCCGTCACGACGACGCTGTGCGCCAGGGGGAGGGCCTGTCCGTAGATTTGCGCGCCGCCTATCACCCAAGCGTCGGGCGCATCCACGCACTGCGCCAATGCATCCTGCAAAGATGTTGCCGACTGCGCGCCTTGCGCTTGCCAATCCGCTTGCCGCGTGATCACCACATTCAAGCGACCTGGAAGGGGGCGGAACTTTTGGGGTAGCGAATCCCAGGTTTTGCGGCCCATGATGACCGGGCAACCCAAGGTTTGCCGTTTGAAATGCGCAAGGTCCTCGGGTAGGTGCCAGGGCAGGGTGTTATTTGCGCCAATAACCCCGTTGGAAGCTCGCGCGTAGATAAGGTGCAGGCGGGTCGCCATGGGCAGCGCGCCTAGACCGCCACCGGCGCGGAAATCGCGGGATGCGGCGTGTAACCCAGCACCTCAAAGTCCTCGAAGGCGTAGTCAAAAATACTCGCTGGGCGCCGCTTGATGTGCAGCGTCGGGTAGGCCGTAGGCGCGCGGCTTAGTTGTAGCTCCACTTGCGTGTGGTGGTTGCTATACACATGGCAGTCG